>Ga0255768_10000846_pt1 | contig 32098 bp, 18 predicted proteins | sample 071ome_33_FD_179983 | JGI IMG/M metagenome (GOLD analysis project Ga0255768, IMG submission 179983) | Coastal salt marsh microbial communities from the Groves Creek Marsh, Skidaway Island, Georgia - 071412AT metaG (version 2) | ecosystem: Environmental > Aquatic > Marine > Intertidal zone >...
GAAGCCGGTGCTGTAGTAGTGTTTTTATAAATACCTACAGGATTAGTTCCTGTTCCATTATTAATGTTGGTATATGTAACATTACTAGAGGCGTCAATAAGATCTTTAACCTTAATTAATTTAGCACTCTTATAAGGAATAGGAGATGCAACACCCAACATATCAGGTTCTTCATGTCTACCAAGTACAACAAGATCATCCGGAGTTGCTTCCGTTACAAATTGCTTTCTCTTAAAGAGACTTAATATGTCAGTTAGTATTTGCATTTACTTCTTTTTTCTTTTTTTAGGTCCTGAGTATACACTTCTTCCTGATTGACCACCCAGTTTCATTTTTTCTCTACCGTAACCGTATTTTACTTTGCTTTCTATTTGATCCACCATGTCAATAGGACCACCCATAGCTTTCATAAGAAGTGATTCACCACCTGTTTTCATATAACCCATTTTGTTACGTACTGGAGTTGGGAGACCTCTTAGGCCATTGTATTTTTTACCTGCTGGTACTTCTTTCATATTTCCCATTTTATTCTATATCTAATGTTAGTGTCATAATAAATAAATACAACTTAATCGTTGTATAATTAAAGTCTTCATTGGGTCTCATATAATCCCAACCAAGAGCAAGTCTATCATGGGGCCAGTGAAACGCTATTTCTAGTTGCCAATTCATTTTCCTTGACCTCTATATCTTTTTTTATAATTACTGCTATTCTTGCTTCTACTAGCTTTAGTTTTAGCATGAATACCCGGTCTTTTACTTTTAGGTTTTTTTTCATAAACCCCACCAACCAATTTTGCCATTACTCTTGATCTTTTTTATTACCCCAAATCTTATCTACAGAAGCAAGACCTAAAGCACCAAAGGCTAAAGCCGCAACTGCATTTATTAAAACAGGAGAAGGAGCAATGTGCTCCTCAGTAAATTGGTTAGCAAATAACGTAACACACAAAGAAATCCCAGATAGGATTCCAATAAATCTCTTAGAAGATGGGGTGCCCTTCTCATCTTTAAGAAGACCGCTCAGCCAGCTTATAATCTTTTTCATTGTTTCTTTTTTCTTGGTCTACCTTTACGTTTGTTACCTTTAGCTGCATCTACAACATCTTTGCTTTGCTCTACAGCTTCTTTAACAGCTTCTTTAACATCTGCCAATTCTTCTTTAACTCTTTTGGCTCTCTGTTTAACTTCTTTTACAGCTTCAATAGCTTGTTCATCAACAGTAGTCTTAGACCAGATCCAATCCCAACCTTTTTTAAGTGAAAAATTCCAGATGCTGTTTAATACTTTTTTAATCATTTTATTATATTAATGGTTACTCTATAAATATAAGAAATTTTTAAATCATTTCAAAATCACAGAGTTACAGGTTCTTTAGTCTTTCATTTTCTTTTTCTAAAAATTCCACCTTAACCCTTAAGGAGTGGACTTCCGCAGTCAACGCTAATACTTGCTCTCTCATCTCATCTTTCTCTTGTGAAGACTTAGACAAGAGCTCTTCAAGATTGCGGACTCTATGTTTTAGGTCATCTCTATATTGCACACCGTCACTATTTATATGGTCAAATTTTTCTTTTTCTTTATTTTCTTTATATCGTGTTGATATGAATTGCCATATTCCCGTTGAACCAGCAACAGTTATGACCGTGATAATTATTTCTGTGAAATCCATTTGTCAAATACTTATAAATAAAAAAAGATAGGGAGTACAAAATCATTATATTTGTACACTATCTACATATAATATACAAAATCTACAGCAGATTTTGAAACCTTAAACTCAGAAACTTTAAATTTTAAATATGAAACCAACAAACGTATCATTTAACCACAAAACAATGTGGACCATTTTACCAGGTCAACCCATGCTTGGATTTCAAATCATCAACAATGAAGTGCTTTGTGAAGATGATCAATGGAGACGCATGTATGGAATTGTTATAGGTTTATTTTTTATCAAGTTTGAATACGCCAACATTATCTGGAAATAATCAAACTTCCTTTAGGAAGCCTCATCAATTTTTTGTAAATTGATTATACATTAACCGCTATGCAGAAAGCCTTATTGGTAACACTGCATAGCTTTTTTTTCTCTAACTGATTTTAAATAAGAACATTATGACAAGAAACATTTTTATGGCCAGGGAAAACATCCTTCCCTATGAATATCCCAGTCTGTTAGAATACAAGGATGCTATTAGACATTCTTATTGGATTGATACAGAATATAACTTTACTACAGATATAGATGATTTTAAAATTAAAGTGTCTGATGAAGAGCGTGAAGTGATTAAAAGAACCATGCTTGCAATTGCTCAAATTGAGGTTAATGTAAAAACGTTTTGGGCAGACCTTTATAAAAGAATGCCAATTACAGAAATTGGGGATGTGGGTATGACCTTTGCAGAATCAGAGGTACGTCATAAAGATGCATATGCTAGACTATTAAGAATCTTAGGATTGGAAGAGGAATTTAAAACTGTAGTTGAGATTCCCGCAATCAAAGGTAGAATTAGTTACCTTAAAAAGTATCTTGATGGATCTCGCAGTAGAGATAATAGAATGTACACTAAGTCTGTTCTTTTATTCTCACTGTTTATAGAGCACGTTAGCCTATTCAGCCAGTTTTTAATCATGATGTCTTTTAATAAAGAAAAGAATATCTTCAAGGGTATTTCTAATGTTGTTGAGGCAACAAGCAAGGAAGAGGACATTCATGGTAACTTTGGTGTAGAAATTATTAATATCATTAAGTCTGAGAACCCGGATTGGTTTGATGAAGAGTTTGATGAAATTATTTACTCTGCATGTGACAAAGCATACAAAGCTGAGTGTGGTATTCTAGATTGGATCTTTGAAAAAGGAGAACTAGAATTTTTACCTAAAGAAACAATTCAACATTTTATTATGAACCGTTTTAATAATTCATTAAAGAAGATTGGAATGGAGCCTATATTTGAAGTTGATAGCAATTTATTAGCTTCAACAAAATGGTTTGATGTTGAGATTACAGCTACCAAAGAAGGAGACTTCTTTTACAAAAAGCAGATTGATTACAACAAGAAAAGTAAAAGTATAACAGTTGATGATCTATTCTAAAAAAATGAGTTACAAAAAATACTATTGGCTTAATGAAGAAAGCCGCACCTTTTTATCAAGAGGGTATATAAATGAAAGTCCAGAACAAAGAATTAAAGACATTGCAAACACAGCTGAAAAGTATCTTAAAATTGAAGGCTTTGCTCAAAAGTTTGAAGATTACATGGCTCGTGGTTTTTACAGCATGTCTACTCCTGTTTGGATTAACTTCGGTAAACAAAAAGGTTTACCTATTAGTTGCTATGGTTCTAATGTTGATGATACTTTAGATAGCATCTTAAATGCTGGTCGTGAGATTGGTATGATGTCTAAGTATGGTGGAGGTACAAGTGTATTTCTAGGTAACATTAGAGAACGTGGTGCTAATATATCAACAGGTGGTACTGCAGATGGACCTGTTCACTATGCCAGAATGTATGACACTGTTGTTGATGTATGTAAACAATCAGAAGCAAGACGTGGTGCTTGTGCAGCTTGGTTACCAGTTGAACACAATGATATCTTAGAGTTCTTGGATATTGGTAGTGAAGGTAATCCAATTCAAAACTTACAATATGGTATTACTGTTGGTGACACTTGGTTACAAGAAATGAAAGATGGTGATTCAGAAAAGAGAAAGGTATGGGCTAAGATTATACAGAGGAGAAATGAGTTTGGTTATCCTTACATAATGTTTAAAGATAATTCTAATAACAATTCACCTTACAAAGAACTTGGTCTTGAAATAACTGCCTCTAATCTATGCTCTGAAATTCAACTACCCACAGACAGTTATAATTCTTTTGTATGCTGTCTTGGATCTTTGAATTTATTACACTGGAATGAAATCAAAGAAACGGATGCAATTGAAACTTATGTTCTGTTTCTCAATGCAGTGATGGATGAGTTTATCACAAAGTCAGCAACGCTACCAGGTTTAAAAAGAGCTCATAGATTTGCAAGTCAACACAGAGCTATTGGTCTTGGTGTACTTGGCTATCACTCTTTCTTACAATCTAATCTAATTGAGTTTGAATCATTAGAAGCTAAGATGTGGAATAATCAAATATTTAAGATTATTAAAGAAAGATCTGATGAAACATCTAAATGGTTACATGACTATAAGGGTTATACATCTTTGAGAGAAGGTTTTGCAAACACAACCCTCATAGCAATTGCTCCTACAAAGTCTAGTAGTTTTATCCATGGTCAGGTCTCTATGGGAATTGAACCTATTAAATCTAATTATTTCATTAAAGATTTAGCTAAAAGTAAAACTGTTTACAAGAATCCTTATTTAGAAAGTGAATTAGAAAAATATGGTTTAAATACAGAGGAGGTTTGGGAAGATATCTTAAAAAAAGATGGCTCAGTACAACACTTGGATTTCCCAACAAAAGCTGTATTCAAATCTTTTATTGAGATTACACCAAAGGAAATAATTCTACAAGCCGCACAAAGACAAAAGTATATTGATCAGGCGCAGTCATTAAACCTAATGATTCATCCCTCTGTACCTGCTAAAGATATAAATCAGTTGTATCTATATGCCCATGAAGAAGGAGTCAAGACTTTATACTATCAATTTAGTCAAAGCTCTGCTCAGGCATTCTCTAGAAACATTTTAGAGTGTGCAAGCTGTGAAGGATAAAAGTAAGGGGAGAGAGTTATAAGACTCTCCCCTTTTATATTATTTTTCTAAAAGAAAGTTGGATTAGTTCTCTACTAGATGATGTAATTGAAGGTTCAAATGAAAATTCTTCTTTTAATTGAATGTGGGCATAAATTGTTGTAGGTGTCTTGTAATATCCATTTTTTGGAAGGGGACCTAATAACCAAAGCGGAGCAATTCCTACTCTAATTTTATCGTTTAATTGATATTCTACTTGAACTAATCTAAGTCTGAATTGAGTATTCATTTTATATGTAGAATCTCCACCCTTATAACTTTCAGTAGTAAATAAATTCACTAACTCAGCTCGGGGGCCAAATTTAAATTTACCATATGTAAACTCTCGTTCTACACTAATTGATAGAGAGTTGTAATATGAAATGTTAGCTGCGAGTTCTACTGCATATTTTTCTGAGGTGTCTTTTGATTGACCTTGAGAAAATAATGAAGAAAATAATACAAAGCATAAAAGGATAATATATTTCATAATAGAGAGATCTTTATATATATAATATATATATAAGTAAGGGTAGTTTATCTATTATATTTGTCAAAGACTGGTCAAATAAGCGGCTGGTCTTTCTTGTTTTGCAAGCTTAAAAATTGTATATTATTATATGGATGCATATGAATACTTTAAAACAAAAGAATTTAAATCTTTAGGCTTGCCTAAAAGAATATGGTTACGCTTGCAGGTTGCATTCTTTGAAACTATACAAATGTTATGAAAAACTTTTCTTCTATAAGAGCAGTGTACCTATTGATGTCTTTAGTTCTATTGATGGGTTTATTGCTTAAAAATTGGTATGTAATATTATTTGTAGTTGTTATGCTACAAGTGGGTGTGTGGACAAAGTTTTGTCCCAGCAAATGGCTTTTTGAAAAACTTGGTTTCCGTAAGAGTGATTTGTAATGGGTGCTTTACAGGGTATATCAAAAAAGAGTAGAATATCTTTACTTATTGCTGTCATTATTATGATAGCGTTTTTTGGTGTAGAAACTTGTATTGTATTTGGTCTTTGTGAACCCAGTTATTTTTTAGCCGGTTTTGGATATGCTTGTATTATTGGTTTTATGCCACCCTTTTTTATAGTAGTAGTTGAATTTTTACAACAAAAAAAAGCAACACTGTCAAGCTTATCACAAAAAAATATATACCTAGAACATGCAGCAAAGATCATTAGACATGATATGCACAGTGGTATCAATACTTACCTACCGAGAGGAATCAAGTCCCTTAACCGCAGACTTACTGAAGAAAATATTGAAGAACTCAGAATCAAAGCACCGCTGCAATTAATTACAGATGGTTTACATCATGCTCAAAAAGTGTATGCTGGTGTATATGAGTTTACAAATTTGGTAAAAGAGAACGCTGTCTTAAACACAGAAACTTGCAATCCAAAAAAAATATTAATTGACTATCTTAGGTTAACTGCTTATAAAAATCAAGTAATATTAGATGACAGTTTACCAGAATCATTAGAATTAAATGAAGCATTGTTTTGTACTGCTATAGATAATTTAATTCGTAATGGTCTTAAGTATAATGATAGCCCAACTAAATGGGTTAAAATATATCATGAAGGATCTTACCATACTGGTTCATTTATTGTGGTGGAAGATAACGGTCGTGGTATAACACAAGAAGAATTTATAGAATTAAGTAGACCTTATGCCAGAAAAGAAGGCCAACAAGAACAAGGCACAGGGTTGGGCTTAAACATATGTATTGAAATATTAAAAGAACATGGATTTAAAATATCCGCAGAAAAGAAATTAAAAGAAACTGGAACCAAAATAAAAATTGAATTATGATTAATACATTAATGTTAATTGATGATGAGAATCTATTCCACCTAGTATTTGAGGATGCGTGCTCTCTACTAGATATGGCCTTATCTATTGAAGCCCTTGATAGCTCTGATGAAGCAGATGCTAAATTTAAAAAATGGTTTCCTGATGATCCTGATCATGAAAGACCTGAGTGTGTGTTTGTTGATCTTAATATCATTGGGTCTTCTTATGATGGTATTGAAATGATTAGAAAGGTAAACCATGAGTATGGTAATGGTTGCGTTATTGGCATTATCTCCTCTTCTTCTGATACACAAGAGATTGAGAAAGCCAAAAAGGTAGGCGCACAATTCTGGATTATTAAGTCTGATGACATTGAACCACGTCTTGAAGAGTTTATGAAAGACTATGATGGATATGTTAAAAAGACAGCACCTTTTAAAATATATAAGTGATTGAAATAACTGAACATACAAGGAACGTACTATTAGAGGTTGCCAAAAAGAAAAAGATATATGTTGAAGGCAGCTTTCTAAAACTATTACGTGCACCCAAAGATGATCAGGAATTTGCAGATTACTTAGAGCTTTGTAAAAAAAAGGATACAGATGCTCGTAGAAAAAGACTTCAAGTAACAAAACAAGTACAGGCTCAGAATAAAGAGCTTGAAGCTAAACAAAAGGAAAATGAAACCTTAATGATTGAACTTGAAGCAGCTTTAGAAGAGGCACAAAAATTAAAAGAACAAGCTGAAGCCGGAATGGATAAAGCACTAGAGGATTTGGATCTAATGCAAAAGCGTAGTCAGTTTGAGCTTATAGGTACTATTGTGAGAGTAGCACTAGTTATAATTGTAGGTGTAGGTGTTCTTACTACTGTAATGTATGGTCTTGCTTTAGTGTCGGGTACTGATACTCAGATAATTGGGAGTACCTGGTCTAACATGTTTGGTATATTATTAACCAACGCGTTTAGTATTGTAGGTACTATAATGGGTGTAAAGTATGCAACAGAAAAATCAGAAGACAAATGAAAAAATATTTTACTAGCATACAGTCTGTGGCAATAGCTGTATTAATCATTGTTATATTGCTGATGAGGGCTTGTGATAAACAAGATCCTGTAGAACCTGTGATTATCACAAAGATTGAGACTGTCTTTGATACTATTACAAAAGAAGTACCCGTTTACGTACCTAAATATGTACAGAAAATAGAGACCGTAATAGATACTATAGTTAAAACTCAACCTGTTGACACAACAGCAATACTTAGAGATTACTTTGCTACATATGTATATCAAGATAGACAAGAGTTAGATAGTCTTAATCTAACAATTATAGACTCTGTATCACAAAATAAAATCTTTGCACGTACTATATCATATGATTTAATATACCCTACTACAACAATCACAAAAGAGATCTATTTAAATAATAGAGAGCTTTATTGGGGAATTGGAATGCAAGGTAGAACTGACCAGCTTAACTATGTTGGCGGTGAATTACTTTATAGAAACAGAAAGAAACAAGCATATGGTCTTGGTATAGGTATAAACCAAGATCTTCAGCCTGTAGTATCCGGAAAGCTTTATTGGAAAATAGGAAAATAACGGCTAGGTTGCTAGAGTTTGGGGCTTTAACCCACTTGGCTTGTCTCTCCCTCTACAACCCAGCTCAAACTAATCACCGTCTATAGGTGATTATTTAACGTAGAACTCTCTTTCTTGATCAAAGTTCTGCCATCTCTGTATTGTATATAAGAAAGGCAATACATCATTCCACTCCTTGGACATTTTAAGATCTCCTTTTCTTTTACCTCTTTGATAAACAACCTCTTTGTTTTTTCTAAACTCTTTATCATCTAAGAACAATCCATATACTGCAGTTTGTCCCGTTGAATATATAGCTTCTGAGAACTGACCAAGAACGTTAGCTGATGCAATAGGGTTCTTAATTAATTGATAAGCCTGCGGCCAACCAACAACCGGCCAGAAAGCATAGAGTTCTTTTGATGCTCTATCTGCATTGTACTTTAAAAGGTTTTTCAATCTCTTTTCAACTTCACCATCATCATCATCGGTTGCAAGTACACCACCTAAGAGCTCAGTTAATGCCCATATAGTTAATACTAAACCAATTTCTCCCATTGTAGTATAAGCACCTGTAATTTTATTTTTGATACGTTGTTCTACGTGACCATAGTTTATACCCTCTTCTCTTGCAAAATCTTCTGCAAGTTTTTCAGCATAAACCTTATTTAAGTTTTTGATATCTGATAGATTTTTAAACGCAAACGCAAAGAAACTGGTAAAAGATCTATAACGTCCCTCTACCCAACCTAAGTTCTCATCGTATTGCTCTCTTCTCATTCTAGATTTGATTGAAGGAGCAACCCATTTTTTAAACTGTACGGCAAGCTTACCAAGAAAATGTGATTGCATAACCATTCTATCTGCTCGTGCATAGCTACCATGAATTCTTTTATTAACCTCTCTAATTTGATTGCGTAGCTTATATCTATATTGATCATTCCACTCAACCTCATTACCATTCATATCATAGATCTTATATTTTGGATCTATAACAATTGTTTGATTTTTACTGTCCCATGTAGATGCTTCATAAAGGTTTACTTCATTTCCGTTTTCATCCACTGCTTTATGTGAGGCCACCATTGCCATACCAATTTTAGTTTGAACATTATATTCAAAACTATCATTAAGCAAATAGAACCAGCTACCAGCCTTTTCAAAGTAACTATCTTGGTCCGTTTCTCTGATCTCTGTTTTCTTATCCATCATACGGAGTACATCAACCCAACCTTCCCATTTAGTCATAGGTTTTTTAGGATCATAGTAACCTTTCTTACCATCAAGTATATACCCAGTTCTTCTAACTGATTTTGCCAGCACCTGCTCAACATTAAATTCTTTTTTCATTTGAAGGTATGCCCTCCTTTTAAAGAACCTACCACCCATAAGTTCAATGGTGTTGTTTAATAAACCAATTGTAAGGTTGTTAATATTACCTAAAGGGTTTGTTGCTACATAGGCAAAGGAAGAATAACCCATTAGTAAGCCAGACATTTTTTCTAATGCAGTCTGAGTAAGATTTTCATTATCATAGAAAACCATTCTAGCCCATTTTTTTATTCTCTTTTGAATATTCTTTTCAAGATCATTTTCTCGTGTACCTACAGGAACCATCTTTCTAGCCTTACTTGCACCAGAAACAATTGCATTTCCCAAAACGCTAACAACATTATCTGATTTTGCTTCTGGAGCAAGGACTTCTCTTTTATCAGATACCTTAATAAATGAAGTAACAATATCTTCAATCGTAGACATGACTTCAAAATTCTCAGCCATAGTATTAAACTTAAGAAGGCTTGTTCCAAGATCGGTGTTTAGTGTTTCTCTTGTGGGTTTTTTTCTTAGTCTTTTTTCCTCTACATCTAAGATATCCATCTTATTTCTATATTCTGTTTTAGATATAGCTTTAGAATCTAATCTGGTTTTTAATAGAGTTCTTTTTTCTTCAATCTTTTCAAGATCTTTTTCTGTAGCCAAGTTGCCTGTGTAATAAATAGGAAGAGTGTTTGCAATTTCACCTTTTTCATTTACTACAACTCTTCTATAACTACCTGTTTCCTTAAAGAAGTCACCAACATTTCTCTTCATTTTAGCAAACATCTTAGCTACAACAGGACCTTCTCTTTTAATTTTATTTGCAAGAATTGTTGGTATTCTACCGGCCATTTGTTCCATTACATTAGGTGGAAGCTTTTTTGTTAGCTCCTCCATTGTCTCAACATAGAATTGATAGAACTCTCTTCTTGCAATAGACAACTCGTCTTCCACTGCAGGATTCATTATGGCGTCATACTTTTCATTAAGCATGCTAACCTTTTTACCATTTACAGTAGCTTGAGCTTTTGCATATCTATATTTATTGTAAGGTACCCAAATTTGACCTGGTGATAAAGTCCCTGTAGGCTCACCATTTTTCTTATCCATAAAGAAAGTTTCTTTGTACTCACCATAAGTTTGTCTGAACTTTCTCCAAGACTTTGCATCTACAGATCTTTTCTTTTTCCAAATAACAAAACCACTTGCTGTTATTTCAGGTCTTTCATACTTTGCCCTTAGAGTTTTAAACTCCTCTGTGTATGCATGGTAATCTCCATCTACAATATCACCTTCGCTAGTACCTCTCTCTGCTCTCCAGAATCTAGCATTTTCTTGTTTTAACTCGTAAAGCTTCTTATTATATGCTAGCTCTTCTGGTGTAGCTTCATCTTCATTAAACTTTTCAATGTATTCCATTCTATTACCATCTTCATCAAATAGTAAGTCTCTAAGTTCTTTGATCTTATTATAGTATTGAGGACCTAATCTCTGAACAATATATCCAGTTGGTAAACCAGCCTCATCAAACTCTAACATAAAGTTATAAAGGTCTTCCGGTTTTGTACTTGGATCTAATTTAGCAAGTTTACCAGCAACAGCTCTAATTTTATTTTCTCTTGCTTGTGCTTTATCTAAGTATTCTTGCTCTTTATATTTATATATCTTATCCAATACGGCAAGTAGAGTATCTCTATTTGTAGCCATATCACCAGTTTGATATTCAATATCATTAATATCTCTGACAGATGTTAATATTTCATCTAGATCTGCATCTGAAAATTCTGCTGATGATGCAGCTCTAACTGTTTCTTTAACAAAGTTGAAGATTGCCGTATCAACCAAGCCCGTTTCTGTTTGGCTACCTCTCAATCTTTGTAACTTAGCTTGAAGTTGAAGAACTAGGTTAGCTTGTGTTTTAGATAAAGGTGTATTATCTATAGTTGATAGTTCAATCAAACCATTAAAGGTTTGAGCATATCTATCAAAGTTTAATACATAGTTAATATATTCAGGCTTACCTATATTTTCTGAATCTAATATGTAATCGGTAAATTGTTGCAAGTCTTTAATACCTTGTCTGATTACACGAGTATACTCTGCTCTAATTGCTTGTGGTCCTTGAGTAACTGCAACTTCTATACTAGCAATGGTATCATTGATTGCAGATATTGTACCTTCTTTAGTCATGTCAAGTACAAGACCACCTTTTAGTTTTCTTAAAGCATCCCTTCTTTTTACAAGACCAGCTGAGTATTCTTCTAAAGCACCAAGGTAGTAATTGACCTCAGCATTAGAATTATTATTGTTTTCAGATTGAGCTTCATCTCCGCTTAGTTCTTCTTCTGCCATATTGTAATCAGGAGAAGTTTTTCTAGCATCATTGATTCTATCTTGTTGTTCTTGATCAAGGTTCTCTGGAATAATCTTGTCAACAACTTCTTCCATTTGAGAAACACTATGACGGTAAATACCTTCTATCTGATAACCACCTTTCCAAACTTTCTTACCTTTTGCATCTTTCTCAATATCAACTTTAATATGGAAAGTGCTTATTGCATTAGGACCATCGGCTACAGTGTAACCCATGTTCTGTAACATTCTTCTATAGATTGCTATCTGTAGGTTGTGTTGTGCTTTTGTACTCAGTGCTTCTTTGTCTGATTTTTGTTTTACCAAAGAATCATCTTGCAAAGGATATGGTTTCTCATATCTATCGGGATCTGTCTTTAGATAGTTTTGACTGGTCTTTAAGTCAAGAACTTTTATTTTACCATCCGGTGTAATTAAAAGTATATCACCAGTACCTGCTATACCCCCATAGGTCTTACCATTGATTTCAATTGTTTGGTTATCAAACAATACAACTTGCGGTATAGCAACAGAACCATCAGAAGTAAGAGAATCTAAATGAGATTGAAGATCAACATACACTTGTTCAACCTGCTCTTTAGAAAGTTTAGTTATACCTTCTATATCCTCCACTAAAGTCTTTGATACAACGGCATTTAAGATTGCGTCAAAGTCATTACCCACAGCAAGGTTAATTTCATTATCTTCTTTGTTGAGCATCTCTCCTTTGATTGCTCTGGTTGTAGAATAAAACTCTTCACCTGTTTCTATATCATAGTAGGTGTGGTCTTCTTCATTTAGCACAACCAGGCTTGCAGAATCAAAAAGCTCAGGATTTTTGCTTGCACTAAAACCGGTTATTTCTTTATCGGTTTCTTTAGCTACATTAAGGAGTTTAGCAATAAGATCTTTTTGAACATCTGTTGTTGCCTGACCCATTGCAACATCCATTGCTGCTTTGGTTTTGTCATCAAGAGAGTATCTTACTTGCCTATCTGCTTTAAACTCAAACTTAAATTTAATATCATCTGTGTTTAAAAGCTTTGCAATATCAGAAAGACTTGATGTCTCTTTGATGTCACTTGTCTTAATTGCAAGATCTCTGTTTGTAATAAACTTATGTAAGTCTTTTAAGATATTAGAAAACCATTCTAAGAACTCTTTCACCTTTTGTAAGAACCCCTTGGTTGGTTGAGTTTCATACTCTTGTCTAAAGTGTCTTGTTAATGCTTGAGTAACCAGTTCAAGATCTCTATGCATCTGATTAAACCCTCTATCATTACTATAAGCTTGGTTGATTTGTTGTCTTAACTCACCAAAAGTTTCTTTAGCTTCTCTTAATAGGCCATCAAATAATGCTCTGTTTTCTTTATACATAGCATCTGTAAATGGGTGTAGCACTTCTTCTATTGCTACATCACCATTAATTCTTTGACCTATAATATATGCTTGACCATTTGCATAAAAAGATTTTACTTCAGAAAAAGGAATTTTAGCTCTCTGGTCTGCCGGCAAGCTGTTATATATTTTCTCCGCTTCTACTCTAGTTACATTGTTGATTGTAACTTGAGGAAACATTCTATTCAAATGATTTAGAATTGCTCTAACAGGACCTTTAGCATCTTCACGTGCTTCAGGAATAACATCTCTCATTGTAAACAAGTCTTCATTGATTACAATTTTGTATGTATTATCTGTTTCTACAAATTCAACCATCTGCCTTGGACCATAAGAAATATTATTCTGATCAAGGAAAGCTTGTATTCTCTGAATATTATTTTGAGCAATCTTCTTGTTTGATATTCTAGTTCCCTTTGCTGTATTATTTACATAGATAACATCATTGTATCTACTGGCTCGTCTTGTACCAATAATATTCTTTTCAAGAGCTTCTCTAAAATCTAATTTCTTTGCAGATAAAGCAGCCTTCTGATCTTTCAGATAGGTTTTAGCTTGAGCAACAGTTGGTATATCCTCTGTATTATTAATCTCCTGATAAACATTTATAATGTTATCTGTTTTAATATTTGTACCAAACTCTGCTTGTAGAGCTTTATATTCTGCTGTATTTCTATTTGGACACTTAGCCATAATTACAATATACAAGATTTAATATTATCTAAAAAGTCTTCGTCACTATCATAGATCACATCTGGATCATTTCTTTGAGCAATAAAATCTTCAAGGTCATTTATGTTTTGATCACGTAGCTTTTGTCTAGCTTCTGGATTAGTTTGTACATTCTTATCCCAGAAATCAACAATAGCTGGATACTCTTCTTCTAAGTTTGTTTCTTCAAGTTGATCAAATAAACTTAAACTTACCGGAGGTCTATCTGAAGCATCAACTCCTTGAGAAGTTACATCTGAAGCATCAACTTCTTCAGAAGTTACATCGGCTTCAACTCCACCTCCACCGCCTGGACCATATTCATCAAAGTCTTCTGCAGTAGGACCTAAATCATTTTCTTCAAGCATCTCCATTGTTAGATCAGATACCTTAACTAAGTTTTTTTCAACGCCTCCTGGAGCAAATGAATTAAGATTAACGTATACAGTATTACCTATGTACTCAATATCATAACCCATAGTTTTTGCTTTAGATAAAACAGCTTGTTCTGATACAGGTAAAAAACCTTCTTCAAAACCACCTTCTTTTTCTAATTTTTCAACAAAGGTACGGATATCAGTATAAGCAGGACGTTCAAATCCACCACCATCAAACATAAAACCAATACCATTTTGGTAGTTAGAACCTTTCATCTTAATCTCTTCATATACACCAGCATTACCAATAGACATACCCTCTGAAGAGTTAATTATGTTATCCTCCGTTACCGTAACGGGTGTATAGGTTTCTTTAAGTCTAAAATATCTAACCGTTTTATTTTTCTTGCCAGTAACAACTTTAAGAACTGCAGGTAATTCTACCACAAAGGTACGCTTACCATTTATGATTATATCTTTTTTAATTACAAAGCCTTTTCTTTCTAGTTCTCTTATGTTTTTTGCAAGTTTCTTAAATTGATTTTCATTAAATCTGTCACCAAACTTTCTAGTGTTTTGAGTATTTCCACTTCTCTTAAATGGTTTTACACCTTTATATATATCAACAATTAATACGTTTTCCTCATTTGTCAAGCTCATTGCAATAGGAGCTACGTTGATTGCTCTTTGTGTTGTACTACCCGTTTCGGTAAGCACCCCTTTTGTAAGAGAGTAACCAAACTCTTGACGTAATTTTTCCTCAATGTAATTGTAAACATCTTTGCTTGCAGACTTTAATTTCTTAAGTTGCTTTTTGTCTAATAGTTGTTTAGGGAATACAATCGGTTTACCTGACTCTAATATATCATTAACCTCTGTGTCAAAACGCTCAACAAATGAATCAAGATCTTCACTATCAAACATTGTGGTAAGATCATACATTAAAGTTAATGGTAATGCGTTTTCCATTCCTCTAACAGTAGAAGATCCAACTGTACCCAATTGTCTTGCATTATCAACATAAACATATACCTTATCAGGATTTGCTTCTACAATCTTTTTATTAACCTGACCCGGAAGAACTTCTGTTTCTTCAAATATTTGTTTATAGAAAGGTATATTGCTTACTCTATTAAGAAGTATATTATTCTTGTTTGACTGCAAGTATCCAAGGACAAAATCATTTAATAGTTCAGGATAGCTCATACCAAACTTAGACTCAAACAAATCTAGTCTATCCTTTTTCATCATATCATGGATATCCTCAATACTTGTACTAAATGTGTCAAGCAATGCTGGAGTAACAGCTTCAAGTAAAGAACCTGCACCAAACTGCAAACCATCTTTAACCATCATGTAATGTATAAGATGTGTTGCCTCTAGTCTATTATTAGAAAAGATTTCAATAAATGAATTCTGAATTCTAAGCTTATCAATATCACTTCTCTTACCAAACGTGTTTGATTCTGCCTTATGAATACCAGATTTATTATCAAGATCTCTAGCATTCTCATTAAACATAAACTCATTTAAGAAGAAGTTATCAGGATAAATCTTTCTTAACTGATCTACCAATCCATTTATATTTAATGCAGCTCCAGATTGAGGATATATAAATGCATTATTCAAAGAACCAAGAGACATTTGTGATCCCTTCTTATCTAAAGAATGCATATATGCTTTAATAGTTAAGTAAGAAAGCAAGTCTTTACCAATCTTATCTTTTTCTTCTGCGTCTAGTACATAATCATTACTAGTTAAGTTGCGTAGAGTAGCAGAAAGCAATCTATCAAATGCAGGAGTCTTAGAAACAAATACATTAGGAAGAATAACATTACTAAAATGATTTAGTACTTTAACCATGTTTGCTTGCCATGCATCTGATTTGAATATAGGTCTAACATCTATAGGTACAGGTGCACCCTTAAACTCTAGATCTGCAAACTCTTTATCAGATAATCCAACACCTAGATTTTTTATCTCTGTAAGTTTTTGATTTACGTCTGCAAAAGTTCTACCTGGTCCCTTACTAATATTCATAACGCTACTCATATCGGATAAGAAGCTCTTCACGTTATGAGCAGCTATAAATTGTTTGAGTATAGAGTATATAGCAGACGCTTCTTCAAAATCCATTTCTGGGTTAACTACTAAATCGTCTCCTTTTCTGATTTGTTCTTTTAACAGTTCATCTGAAACCTGTACGGTATTTGTTCTAATTCCAGCATCTGCAAAATCCAATTCTAAAGTTTTAATTATAGATTGAATTCTTGTAGCAATACCAGGATCTGTTGCTCTTCTTTTGTTATTAGCAGCAAAGTATTCTTCTCTAATTATAGGATGGTTAACCAAAAGAATAGAAGTCTTAATTGGTACACCTAATTTAGTAAGAGTAGTAACCACAGCAAGAGCATCTCTATTCAAACCAAGCTTAGCTGCAAGACGTTCTTTAGCGTTATCTGTCATTGCTGTAATCAATGCTGAAATAATAAACTGAGTTCTATTCCCTTGCGTTTCTTTACCGTCTTTGGCTAGTCTTTCATATTGCTCATTAAACTTATTGTATCTAACACCATTAAATTCAATTTGAGGAATTGTTTGACCGCCAACAACTTTACTACGGATTTCAATATTATATTCTCCTAATAGGTTTAAGTATAAGTTTGGTAGTACGGCAGCACCAATTGCACCGGCACCTTCTTTATTATTCTTAAATGCTCTTCCTTTACCAAATAGGTTGTCTACATCTATACCTTCTTCTTCAACCAATTGAGCTAGTTCTGGCAATTCTTTTTGAATATCCTCCCATACATCAGTTAATGGTGTAAGTACAGCAGGGTCATAAGCAATAGGATTTTCTCCATCTTTTCTTGCAACCGTATTACCTTCATTACCCCACAAAGCAAACTTATAATCTAATAATTGATTGTTTAATGCTGCCTCATATGGATAACCAAACTTATCTCTATAAGCAACAAACTCTTCTACTGTTGTTGGCAAGCCTAAAACTTTCAATGAAGTAGTAATTCCTTTACCAATAAGTCTTGCTTGTAAATCAGTATATTGCCCTTCTCGTCTTAATCTTCTCTTACCTTTTTCAAGAGCTTTTGCATATACAGATGATGGAGAGTTTATTTCTTTTCCAACATAGTGTATGTAGTCATCAAACTGTTCTTGATCAGTTCTTGTGGTATCACCATACTCAATGAACTTACCATTTTTAATATACCACTGTTTCATTTGAGTGTATACCTTATCAATATCAAAGTCAGCTCCTGATATTTCAATAAGTTCTTTTGAGAATATTGCAGTGGAACCATATGATGATGGTAAGAAGTCAACAACCTTTGTAGCTAATGCAGAGTGTTTATCCTGTGAAGGAATACGTACAGCAAACATTTTAGCAAATGCGTCTGGCATAGGCTTACCTGTTTCCTCTATCATCTCCATAATTTGTTCAGAGAATGCAGGCATAATAGATTCCGTGTATCTTACCCCAGTAAAGTTTCCATCTTGATCATACTCTTTAAGATTGTGTCTTAGTTCATCTCTAACAATAACACCTTTACCATTTGATCTTTCAATTGCATCTGCTAATCCTACAAGATTGCCCTCAGAGTCTATGTCAATTTCTATTGGTAATGGATTGCTATTATAAACTTTATCTCTAATGACTTCAAACTTATCTGGAACACCGTTTTCATCTACAGAGAAAACACGTCTTATAACCTTCACACCACTATCAGACATAAGAGCTAAAGCATCTCCGGCTACTTTTTCTGACATTGTTTCTTTGGTAAAGTATGATAAGAATAGTTGTTCAAACTTATCAATTACCATAGGGTTATTCAAATCATATTGACCACTTGGATCAAAGAACTCAATGACATTACTAGAGGCCTGACTTGCTTTAAGACCTTCTTGAGCAAATTGTAAAAAGTCTCTTAACTCTATTGTTAAAGACCCCAGCTTTCTACTATCATCTAATGATCTCATTGCAGTTTCTAAACTGAAATCAGCAATAAGATTCACCTTATTATGATATTTAAGATTTAGTCTAGCAGCTGTTCCTCTATTATAGAGTTCTCTTAGTTCACCTAAAGTTTTAGATACATAACCATCTAAAGTTTTAATCATCACCTCTACGGTATCTACCTGTTCTGAAGTAATTAAACTTCTTAGCTGTGTTGGATCTGTAATCTTTTGTTTATTAGAAGGGTTCACCAATTGCAATCCAATAAATCTAGCATTAAGCATTGTGTGCGGTAATGCTTGAGCATTAGGATTAAACTGACCAAACGCTGCTTCATTGCTAACAACATTTGGTTTCATCATTTTACTTGCACTAGCTGGTGCAGCCATTGCTATTGTTTGATCTCCATCAGCTTCAATCTTTTCAAGCTTCAGCCTTAAGTTATGTAGCTCTTCATATTGAGCTTTGGCTGTTCCATCTTTTCTTGTCGTAAGTTCTGGAGTTAAAACAACTGCAGACATTTTAAGGAATGTTTGACCATCACCATAAACAAGTTTTAGTGAGTTAAATACACTTCCTTGTTTGATATGACCACCAGCAGCATAATATTCTTTTGGTGTTACCGTTTCACCTCTTTCTAATTTATTTAATAGTTCTGCTTTATCTTGTGTAAGCTCTGCAAAACCAAATAGCATATGACGCAATGCTTTGGTAGTAATATAAACCTGAGCATCTGTTCTCTCACCTTGACCACCAGAATACTTTTTATTAAATAAAGTATCACTAAATGTGACAAGAGATATATTTTCAGTTGCGTGATAAACACCACGACTTTCATCAATAACAGGTGTGTAAGCACTCTTATATGATGCATTTTGCATCTTAGCTCTTTTAACCTTATCAACAGAATCCTTTAAAGATACAGCTTGATCACCCAGTAGTAATTGATTAATTGCTTTTGTGTTTAACCAATCATTAAAGAAGATCTGCATTAAGTTATAATCTTCATTATCTCTAACAAGATTTAACTGTTCCATTGCAGCATCACCTTGTGCTACACCATTGTCATCAGTAATACCATTTAATATATCTGAAGAAATTAAATCTTTAACACGTAAGTTATCCAGTTCTTGAGCAAATCTTTCATACTCTGACATCAATCTAGTTTTAAGCAAGTCTTTAAAATCACTTACCGTTACAGATGATTCATTAAGCATTCCAATTGCTTCTTCTAATGAAATGTCAGGATTATTTATTGCTATTTGTTCTAACTCTTCTTTAAAATCAAACTCTTGTTGAGTAGCTATTTCTTCTTGGAATTGATCATAAGGAACAAGTTCATAACCAAATCTGGTCTTTTTCCCTTCCAAGAAATCCTTCATTACTTTAGTCTCAACATATAGTGTAGTGTCACCAACATTTACAGCAAAGTTAAATTGTTTGGATTTTTCTAGTTGAACCGCATCCCCCATTGATTTAACAATGTTAGATATATTGGTGCTATCAACTTTTGTTTGACCCAACGCTCTTAAAACAAAAACACCCTCTTGTTTTCCAGATCTAACTGTAACATTTGCTCTTGTGTTTTTTAGCGTTAAACCTATTGTCTTAGCCTGAGCATCACTAACATATACAGTTTTTTGCGTTCCTTCTAATACTCTATTTCCAATTTCTGAAGTAAACTTGGGATCTTTAGCATCAACTCTGGTTTCTTCTTCTTTTGTTGTTTTGAGTAAACTTGCTGTATCATTAAACTGATAAGCCCTACCTTCATTATCAGTGAGGACACCATTCTTAGCATTGTATCCTTCTATTGGTACTTTATCTTCATCAGCTTTGCTTGATTCTCTTTGAATTCTTTCAAACTCTCTTCTAAGTTCTTCAAAGAATAAATTAACAGTAGGTTCTGTAATTGTAACTTGACCACTTGCATCAAATTCAACAGTCTTAATAATAGGTAAACTAAGTAAATCACCAGTATTAGATGCTTCAATAACTCTAATAAGAACAGGAGCCAATGCAGTTTCTACAACCTCGTTGTCTTCATTTGTAAATACAACAGTTTTATTCTGTTGTTTAAATGCCTGGTAATTAGCTAAATAGGAATTCACTAAAGTTGCAGTAAACTCTGCACCAGTTAGACTACCATATGTTTTACCATCTTTATCTAGAGCTACTCCACCATTTTCATCTAATGCGTTTTCATCAGTAGATCCCAATGCGCTTTCTTTTGTACCAGCAATTCTAAGAACACTTAACCTTTCTTCTTCTGACAACTGCATAAAAGCAGGACTGTTCAAAAGAATATTGGTTAGATTATATCCTTCCTGACGTTGTCTTAAATCTTTAAGGAAGCTTGCATCATTTAATTCTTGTACCATTTTTAGATGATACGTTGGCATTTGGTGAGCATAAACAAAATTACCCTCTGCATTTAAGAATACACTTTGTCCAATTGTCTCATCAAACAAGGCATTATTCTTTGCAAGCAACTGCAATCTAGATTTAATACCGCCTTTTCTTGTAAACAAGTAAGCTGATTTTCTTCTTGATGTTTTATTTAGCTGTAGTTGTTTTGTAAACTCTACGATTGTATCTTTACTAATACCCTCAGCTTGTTTGTTACTTTCAACTAAAGATTGTTGATACGGAGTTCTGTTTTGAATGTTCTTAGCAATAGTAAATTCAATGTAAGCGGGAGATAGTTTTATACCTACAGTCTCATATATATCATTAGATATCTGAGTAGCAACAGATGAAAGCTCAGAGTCTTCCATTTCTTCCATAGTTTCCAAGTAAGGTAATAAGCTTTCAAGAGCATCTACTGCATTGAGCATGTCAACTTCACTTTCCTTGATAGCTTTAAATCTTTCATTATGTGACTGTTTCCATACATCAATCTGATTAGCTGCATCGTCTCTATTAGCTGCATTGTACAACAATAGTTTTCTACCTTGAACGCCTCTTTTTGTATTAACGTGAGCAAATAAATAATCTACTCTAAAGTTTTCAAGGCCTTTATACAACTCATTGAAGAATACACGGTTTGTGATGCTATCAAGTATTTCTTCTCTTGTTCCAGTTAATACAATCTCTTCTGATGTACCCAATGTTCTAAAGATCTTATCTACAACAGCTGCTGTTTGTCTGTTACCTTTAGAAAATGAAAGCATTGCTCTAAGAATACTAATCTCATCTGTTAGATTTTTTACAGACTTAAGAAGACCATTATAAGCACTCTGATAATCTACAGGAATAAATATTGCACCCTTACCGTCTAGTAATTCTGCATTACCAAACTCATCAGTTGCTTCTATCTTTGTTGTACCTATAAATGCTCTAAATGCAACAGGCAAGCTAGAGAAACCACCAATCATTGATTGATCAGTATTCCAATCACCAACACCTCTTAAACCTTGATCATATTCTATTTCCTCATTTGCGTACTCCTCATCTTTTATTTGTCTATCAAATAAAGAAATATATTGAGCAACTGCATCGTATGTATTTTTCTCATACTCTGCTTTCTTAATTGTCTTTTCTACGGTTTCTTCACCAATCACACCACCCAATGCAGTGTAAATCTTGATCATCTTTTCAATTTGATCTCCAGACTTATTGCTATTGTGATCTGCCATAGGATCATAGAGTTCTCTAAAATCCTCAATAACTCTCATAACAAGTTCTTGTCTAGTTTCTTGATCTTCTATTTTACCACCCTGTAGTCTTGTTAAGTATGTACCGGTCATGGTTCTGATTAAAGTATCAGCTGTATCAGGATCAAGATATTTTTTAGCAACACCTCTCTCTAATTCTATTTCATCATAAGCAAGAACCTTAAAAGCTTCTAATGTAACACCAGGTTTGAGACCTTGTGTAAACATATTATTCTGTACACCAGCTGATTTATATTTACCAGCATCAATGTTTCTGAATAGCTTTTGCAATTCACTAACGCTATATGTACCAAACACATTCTTAATCCACTCAATAAGCCTATTAAAGAATGACTTAATTACAGAACTGGTTTCTGTTGATCTAGGATTAGTTTTAAACTTCTCAAACTCATCAGCCAAATATTCTTCATAGTACTCTCTCTTGAGTTGCTTTTCAGACATATTCTGATATTTCTCAGCAGAGTTTTTGAACTTCTGTAGTTCTTCTGCAAGAGTTTTACCTTCTGCTTTAAGCTTAGCTCTTACTTCATTAGCTGCTATAGCCAAGTATTTAGTTTGCTCTTCTTCACTAAGTAATAATCTAAACACTGCATGGAAGGCTTCATGGTATCTAAAACCTTTTGAACCTACATATACAGTACCACCTATTTCTAGTTGACCAGCAAGATTTCTAAGATGCATAGCAAACAAACCAACAGGTATACCATTAGTTTTTAGTCTTTCTGCTACTTCACTAATATCTCTAATCTGTACAAACTCAGGTAGATTTTCTGCAGCCCAAGTAATAAATGTATCAATATCTTCAACATCTTCAACTGAAAAGTCTTCATCTACAATCTTAGGAGCAAAGCTACTTAAGATTCTTTCTCTTTTCTTAAACTCGTCATTAAGTTCATTGTAAGCTTGATCTACACCTCCAACTAAAATGTTGGTTAAATCTTTATTTGTTAGTTCACCAGCATCAACTTTTGCTTTTAAATCAGCAACGTAAGCCTCTCTAGCAGCTTTTGCTTTATCATATTCATTCTTAGCTTCAACATAATCATCATCCGCTTTAGTCTGACTTTTTAATTGAGATGCTTTAAACTCAATCATGTTGGTAAGTACATTATACACTATACCTTCTCTTTCAGAAAGAGCTTCACCAACGGCATAGTTAGCGGCAATAGCATCTAAGAATTCAGAATCAATACCCTCAAAGTTATTTGCTCTAAGTTCTTCAAACTCTTCTTCACTCAGTTCATCAACAGTGGCTGTAGACAATTGATTATTTAAGTTGTCTAATGTTTCTTGAGCATTTGAGTTATCTGCAACATCATCATCAGCTACACTATCTAGAGCTCTTTGAGCACCAATATATTCTTCTACAGAAGCTTCATCTACAGAGTAATCTAAGTATACATCATAAAATGCTTCAGGATTAATATTAGTGGTTGTAAGGTATCTAATTGCCTGTGCTGAAATCTCGGTAGGTATATTCTTTCTAAATGAATCAGAGGTTGCTTTTAACTTCAGACTTTTTACAGTTGCATCTGCATTCATTGCAGCATTCAAAGCACTCATTAATTTATCAAAAGAATCAACTTCTGTTGCAGATGGGTCTACAAATGCGGAGAATAGCTTTTTATCATTTACTGTATCAATAAGTACTAGCTCTAAGGCACCACGAGCACTTACCTTTAGCTGAGCATCATAACCAGATTTCAATGAAATATAAAACTTATCATTGAACTCATCATTAAAGGTGTCGTTGTATCCCTTAGACTTAACTACTTTTTTACCTTCTACAGTATCAACGTTTTCTTCAGCTGTTTTAGCAGCCCGGTCAAGCATCTCTTGTAAAAGTCCATCCTTGCTTTCCTGATCAAGAGCTGTTGATTTTAATGGAGCAAATACAATGTTGCCGTTAGGTGTTTTAATTACAGCATGATATCTATCAGTTGTTCTATCACTCTTAAGGTAATCTAGTAATGATGTACCATTCTGTAATTTTTTATTATTGAGTTCAGCTAAAACTTTATTTCTTAATTCCTTATGTTCTTTAGAACCTTTAGGATAGTTTGTTTTAACATCTATAATTCTATTTCTCTTCTTAGTCTGAGGATCTAATCTATAACTATAGTCAATTACAACAAATTCTCCATCATAAGTATTGTATGGTAAAGATTCTACTGCGGTTTGAGTATCACTATAAAGATTACTGTATCCTTGTCTGACACTCAGCATTTCTACAAAATCAGATAAGAACATGTTTTCATAGTCATCTGTTCTATCTAAAATTCTTTTTCTTATTATTTGCTGAGTTGCTAAAGCTCTAATGGCTGCAACAGGATCTGAGAAATATTTTTTTGCTTGTTCTTTTGAAAGAGTAAATGGATTTACTTCTGAACCATCTTCTGCAAAGAATTTTAAATTACCTGAAGGTAACTGAATATCTACAGAGGTGATAGAACCAGAATGTCCATTTTCTTTTAATATATTATTTACTTTATTTCTAACTTCAGGATCAGCTATAACAAGTCTAAAGCTGTGAGATTCTTTAGTATACTTAATTAATGGATTTACCTTACCCTTGGAATCTTTAAAGTCAAATAAATCAGAAGATTCTTCATTAACATCAGCAAATACTCTAATTTCTTGTAGATCTTCTGCAGAAAGATTTTGAAGTAATATGGATAATATTGTCTCACCTTCTTCTCTATCAAGAGTATCTGACATTGGATATACACCTAAGATATTAGGAATACCAACTCTTGGCATATCTTTAGTAACAAGAGTTTCTGCAAAGGATTCTTCCAACACAGAGAACTTAGACTTAAACTCATCAGCGGTTACTCTAATAGCTGCCTTTTCTCTTTGTTTAGTTGTTTTGTATTTCTCTATATCTTCCTCTGGTACTATAAATAGAGTACCGTTAGATTCTACTTTAGCAGGTGTACCTAAAGAAACATATCTCTTACCTTTCTTATCTACTACAATATCACCATAGTGAAGGGTTTGTCCCGCAAATTCAAAAGGATCTGTTTCTGGTACTGTGCTTAGCAGTGATCTCCAAACTTTTTTAGCATCTGAAATCTTAGAGTATGATGCTCTAATTTTGCTTTTGTCTATACCAGCTGCTTCATAAAGTTCATCAGAAATCTCTGCACCGTTAGAAAGCTCAACAATATATTGATCTACAAGCTTGCCCTCTACCTTAGCTTTAGTTTTTCTAATTCTAACTCCAGCACGCTCTTCAACAATCTTATCTTTGCTATTTGCAGGAGTAGATTGTTTTTGATCAGAAAGAACTTCAAATGATAAACCAACGCTTTCACCAGCATCTATAACTAGTTCACGCACTTGGTCATTATCTTTATTAGCCTGGATCCATTCTTTGAATCCTCTCTCTTCTTTAATTACATCAGCTATATCTGGTTTACTCTGATCTAAAGAAGCAACCCATAATGCTTTTAAATCTGTAAGAATAGAAGCAATCTTCTGTCCTTCTTTAGACGCACTATATTGTTCAAGAGATAGTCTTTGCTTACCGGTTGCTGTTCTTGCAGCGTTTACACCTTTATGTATTCTTCTAAGTATACCTTTTGCAAAAGCATTTACAGACTCGTCATTGTTAATGACCTTTGCCGCTTTATCAGAGTCAGGTGCATCTTCATCAAGTTCTTCTTCTATATCTTCTGCATCTTGTACTTCTTCTGGTTGAGTTAATTTGATATAGTTATTTTTAATTCTTTCAATTTCTATAACTTTATCTGCGTCAACTGTTTTTTGAACAAGACCGTTTTCTGTGTAAAAAGTTTGAAGAAACTCTGGATTACCCGTTTCTAAAAATAGTTCTGCTTCAGCCGGATCAGGTACAATACCTAATTCATCCAAGTCTTTTAAAACTTGTGCTGCTTCTTCTTTGTTTATTGCAGCATCAATTCTTTCTCTTACCGCTTTTCTATCTTGCTCATATTGCTGCTTAAAGAATGCAGCACCTCTTTCTACAATTGATTCAAAGTTGCCAGGGTTAGCCATAAACTCAACAGCTTTATCATAAGCTCTTGTTCTATATTGCAGTTCACCATAGTCAACCATCTTCTTTAAGACTTCTTTTACTTTAGCTTTATTTGCATAAGCTCCATTTTCTTCTGCTAAGAATTCAATGTAAGCAACAAATGCTTTTTCTAAAGTTGATGTTTCAGTTGCCTTAAGAACCTTTTCTCCATTAACTTCTTCAAGCTCACTTGCAATAGTTGTAAGACTACCAATCTTTCTTTTATCAAATCTAGTTGCACCGTCTTTGCCTTTAGTTGATATTTGATTCTTGGGATCTGTTAATACTTTACGGTAGTTATTAAGAAGTTTAAGTTTCTTTTCTTTTTTAGCTAACAACTCTGCATCAGCTTCAGATTCTTTTAATGCTATAATTTCTGCTTGCAACAGAGAAATCTCTCTTGATATAGTATCCGGATCTAAAAGAGTTGTTAGATCGCTTGCACCTAATTTAGATATATTAATACCACCCTCTGTTCCAGGAACATATACCAAATCACTTGATGATAGTTCATTAGCAATTGTTTGCATTCTTTTTAAAGAATCTTCAAATGCTGTTCTGGTAAACATTGCTAGGTATCTTGCATGATTCCAAGCTATCTGTTTGTATAATTCATTATTATATTCTCTGGATCCTTTTTTATAAGCACTCGCATCATATGGATTTGGGAACTTATCATTAAGCTCATTATAGTTATCCTCTATCTTATATGACTTATCCAAGTAATCTTGCAATCTCTTTCTGACCTTCCCACTCTTTGCATCTTTAACTGCATTAGGAAAAGCTTGAGCAAGTTCCTCATCTGACAGATTCATTAAATCTTTTAGTTGTTTTCTAAAAGGTTCAATCATATCATTCTGCAGCAAAGATTCTAATTGAGCAAACTCTAAGTAATCTTGGTTATCTTTAAAACCAAGAGGATCTTGCTCATACGCAGATCTTTGTTGTTCTGCTGCAGCTTGTCTTACCTTAACAAAGTTTAAATTTGCTGTATCAAATAAAGAATTTAGTTCTGCTTGTTGATCCCATTTTTCATTTGCAGTCTTTACAAGAGTGTTTAAAAGATTTTCTCTATCCTGCTTGTTCTTCTGGAACTCCTCCTTATTAAAGACTCTATTATATGTATCTGGTACTGTATTATAGATAAGTTTAGATCCACCGCCTAGGATACCCCCGGTAGCAAACCCAGACATAAAGACTTCAAAACCTTGAGCTGAGTATTGACTATCAATAGCTTTATTTAATGCAGCATTAAGTGCAACACGGGTATCTGTTGCTGGATCCTTAAGTAGTTCACTGTAGTAATCTACAACACCAACTTGCAAACCTTCTTGATAAAGTTCCTGAACACCTTCTGCAATATTAGCCGCAAAGAATCTTAAAGCACCATGAGCACCTTTCATTACATAATCCCCAAAGCTATATGCATTTTTTCTTTGTTGTCTACCAGCCTTAGTCCAAATACTTCTCTTTACTTCAAAAGGACTTCTTGATATCTTACCATCAACACCAACAGTTTTCTTAGTTTTAATTATTCTACTACCAAGTTTACCAGTACTAGCATCAAGAGCTCTTGCCAATCCTCTACTAAAAGGACTAACAACAGCACCTAAACTAATTCTGTTAGTTGCATAGATAACAGGGGCATTTGCCCAAGTTGTTGTTGAACTAGCTTTAACTGCTTCTTTTTGAATTGCTGCAAGTTGAGCATCTGTTAAATTTACTTGACCTGTTTTATCTCTTTCAATTTGAATACCGTTGGCAATCATGTTATTGTAGACAAAACCTGCTTCAAGACGGCTTTCATCAAGAGCCAAGTCAATCATTCTAATATCTCTATAGAAACCACCAAAAGCTGCATAGCCTTTACCAAGTTTATGTATTGCAGTACCTACATCTTTTGTTTTATCAAAGCTTCTTAGAGCTTGCATTGTTTCAGGTAAGAATATTCTTCCTGCTAGATTTTCTCCTGATTTAATTCCTGTCCAAAAATCACGGGCTTTATCAGCATTTTTTAAAGCACCAACAATAGATCTCCCACCTTTAAAAACTCTACCAACAGCAAAGGCATCTCCCATTCTTGCAAACATTTTTGAAAGTTTTGCCACATTATAAGCAGTTCTTGCAGTTGCGGCTGCTCCTGTTGCTGCAGCCGCTGCACCAGATGCACCACCTGTGAAAGGTGTTGCAGCAGCTAGTGCTGCCGTTGCTCCCCACATTGCAATTTCTTCTGCTGCAATGCTTGACATAATACCTATACTATATGCGGAGTTCAATGCAAATCTGTTAAATGCTGCACCAAAACCTTCACGAGAATCATTACCAATTCTCATAGCTTCTGACATTCTTACAGCAGACTCTGTGTCAGCACTTGCATCAAATAAATCAAATACACCTTGATTGTTATTATCAAACATTGCATCTGTTAAGCCAAAAAAACTAAAGGCAGGAGAAAAGTTTGCTCCAAATTGACTCATTGCTCTACTAAAGTTATCATACCATGTAGAGTTCTCATTGTAATAAGTCTCGTTGTCTCTATATGGATTGAAGCCTAAGTCTGCAAATTTTGGATGAGCATAATATCTATCAAAGTTTGTATCTCTAATACTAAATGCTTGCCTTGGTTTAATTTCTCTTTGGCTAGGTTCATTAAATGTTTGTTTTACATCAAACCACGTATTAGCAACAGGTGCTTGTTTTTGTTGAGGAACTACTTGCGCAGATCCTGGAATACCATTCATGTAAGGGCTTATGGTAGTAACCATATCAAGATACTCATCATCTACAGTTTGTAGATAATCAGGATCATACCCCAAATCTAAAATATCAACAGGTTCATACTCTTTATTTGCAATTGATGAGTTTGTAAAAGTCTGTTGATCTAGTGGTTTGTTTAAATTATTATCCATGCCTAGATATTATATTCTTTAATTGCTTGCTGTTTTATTGTACAAAGCTTCTGCAGCTTGGTTTTTTTCTAAAATTTGCTGCATTTTCACAAACTCCATATAATCAGCAACTTGTTGTATTCCATTTGCTTGAACCGGTTGTCCAGCCAACTCTCCATAAACTGATGGATTATTTGGGTATCTTATAACTTCCATTGGTATGTTTGTGCTAACATAGTGATCAGCTGTACCAGCTTTTGGATCAAATGTTCTTTCAGTTATACTTGTAAAATACAAACCATTATTTCTCCAAATTTTAAATTCTCCTGCTCCAGGAACTTCTCTATAGTATTTACCATCAAATTGAATTTGAGTATCTACTTCAGAATAATTATAGTTAGCTTGTGAATAACCGCTTACATCTTCTTCTTTATTTACAAGAAGTGTAACTGTAGAAAATTTATCTTTTTCCAATTTTGTAAGAATACCATAACCAGGATTATCTGAATCACCTGTTGCTAGTTTCTTTAAATAATCTTGATCAAATGTAATTACATATGCTCCTGTTTTTTCAGGAGAATCAACAGCCCCATAAGCATCTATATAACTAACGCTGAATACAGCTTTGTTTTTCATATTAGAACCTTGACTACCAGCATCAAGATCCATTAAAGCTTGCCCAACAATTCTTTTGGTTTTAGTCCCATAATCTTCAACGTTATCTGTCAAATCATCCGTTTCTAGATCTCTAGCATCACCAGCAACATATTGAACACCACCCACTTGAATTTGATTTACAAGATCAACTAAAACATTTTCTTGTTCTACACTAAGAGAGTTTAAGTTTTGTGGAACAATTACACCACTGTTATATGAGTTAGACATAAAAGCGTTTTCATCTGACATGTTCTTTACAGATTCACCTCTTAATACACTATATACACCAAAGGCTTTAAATGGTCTTTGTGCACCAGCTTCTGTCTCAGCTTCTGTTGACACTTCACCATTATAGTAACCATTTAAAGTTCTATTAAGAGCATTGTATTGTTCATTATAAGCTTTAGTAGCTTCCCGTCTAGCCCATTCTTCATCAAATTTTTCTACTCCAGTGTTATATGCCACCATACCTGTGGGTGTGTTTGTATACGACCAAGTAGTTGTATAAAAATCTTCATCAATCCAGTCTTTATCTGTAAACTCTCTCTTTTTAGCTTTTTTTACAGCTATATCAAGAAATTCTTCTTTAGACAAAATCTTACCATTTTGAACAATAGATGGGGCACCATAATCATTTATGTCTATGTTAATAGTACTAACCCCATCCAGCTGATCAAACTTTAATAATTGTTCCCAGTTAGCTGCAGCTCTTTGATTTAATTCTTGTCTACCACGTTCAACACGCATTGCTAAACCTTGTGTGGTATTCATTCTGTTCTTGATTCTTGCAGCATCATCATTTGAAATATTTGGTGCTTGCTCTGTTCTAGATTCAGGAGTTGCTAAAGCAGTATTAATTTTTTCATATTGATTTGAAACCCATTCTTTATAATGTGATTTTTGTAATTCTACTCTGGCTTCATCTAAAGTAAATACTTTATCACCGTCTTTTAATAGCTTACCATCTTTATCTGTAACATAAGTTGGAAGAGTTATAGTTTCAGGAGTACCAGCTTGACCTCTACTTGCTTGGTCAATTTGATAGTAATCTAATACTACTCCCACTGTTTCTTTATATATCTTGCTGTCTGCTTCTTCAAATTCAGTTTCAGCTTGTGCCATTACATTGTAATCTGCTAATGGCTTACCATCTTTATCTGTAACATATGAAACATCTTTTTGACCTACACTAAGTTGACCTAATGCTTTACCAAGACGGCTATTTGTTGGTAAACCTCCTGCTTTTATTCTTGCAGCTTCTAAATTATTTGCTCTATTCAATGCGTTTTGTTCAGCTCTAAAAGCTCTATCAGCTGCATCACGAATCATATCAAGCTTGTGCTTTTCTATGTCTCTTTGAAAATCATTAATTTCAATATCTCTGCTTGCACCTTGCATAGAATAACTTCTTGCAGCAGCTCTTAAATCATCATTAATATTCCAGTTCATTAACATTGCATATGCTTTGTTAATCAATGCTTCATTGTCTGAAGTTATCTGACCCATTGTACTCATTAGATCAGTATTAGATTCCATCTCTAATTCTTTTTCTGAAATATTTAATAGCACTTCTTCATAGCTTCTTTTTTGTGCTGGTGATATTCTATCTTCACCAACATTTTTAATTTTAGCTTCATGCTTTTCTCTAAGCTCTTTTAATTCTTTTAATTTACCCTGTTGGGTTAATTGTAATTCAGCTGCTTTAAAGTTTATATCTGCTATTAGATTTTTTGCCCAGTCAACTCTACCATCATTTATTGTTTGGTATTTCCCAGCTGCAACGCCTTGTTCTGCATGGTTTCTTGCTTTAACATAAGCATCTGCGGCATAAGCTCTTTGAACATTAGCATTACTAGCCAAGGCTCTTCTTACTCTTTCAAATGAGGCATCATATACAAGCTCACCATTTTTTTGTTTTATGATGAATTTTTTATCTTTTGTAAAATAAAAATCTTCAACCTCTAATCCTGACTCCTCTAAATAGTTTAATGCCATATCATATAGATTGACATTAGGTACGTAAGTGGGTAAAGGTTTATTTGCAGCTTCTTCAGGAGATGCGTCTATGAAGTCTTGCATTTGATAGTTTAAGTAATCAATACCCGTTTGCCAATATTTATTATTAGCATCTGAGTTTGGGGCATTTAATAAACTTTGAGCTCTCTGCAACTCTCCTTTATATCTTGCTGTTCTATAGATATCTTGTTGAACAAGTTTATTTTCTATAAATGGATTAAAGACACCACGTGCCTGGTCAACATTAGCACCAATAGATAAGTCTAATTCTGCTATTTGATTAATTCTTGGAACAAGTTGTTTAGCAAATTGATCTCTAATTTGCTGAGTATCTTGTCTTGATAAATCTGCATAGACAACACTACCATACAAATCATTTATTGCTTTATAATTTGTATCGTATCTATCCTGACGTGTAGAAAGAACAGCTTGAGCAAATTTAAAATCTGGTTCAAACGGCTCATACGTAGGTATGTAACTATCTATTCCTGGTATATAAGTTGCCATAAATCTAAATTACTAAAATTTTTTAAGTTTTGAAAGCTTTATCTTTACA
>Ga0255768_10000850_pt1 | contig 32026 bp, 55 predicted proteins | sample 071ome_33_FD_179983 | JGI IMG/M metagenome (GOLD analysis project Ga0255768, IMG submission 179983) | Coastal salt marsh microbial communities from the Groves Creek Marsh, Skidaway Island, Georgia - 071412AT metaG (version 2) | ecosystem: Environmental > Aquatic > Marine > Intertidal zone >...
TCATTAAGGCAGTAAAGCCCATCTTTAGTGCGGATTTTCTTATTAGCTATGATTAGATTCATTTAGATACCTTTAGTGGTGCGAGACTTACATAAGGGTCGAACGGGGAAAGGTGGCCCCCACTTAACGCTCGCATTGTGATTATCAGTGTTCGACTACCGATACAGTCGATTCTAGCATACCTGTACAAGCTTTCTAGTCATTGGCCAAATAGACCAAATTTACATATTGGTTGGTAGTTTTTGCCATTGCTGGCGGTTTTGTGACTGGTAATATGGGCGGGCAGTTTCAGTGATTCACAACTAATCACGCTGCAAGCTAAATTTATTGTCTCAGTAAAGAGTAAATCCGGTGCCTAAGCTGAACCTTGGGCCGATCTAACCCAGTTATAAGCGGCTCTGTCCGCTTGATATATTTGTTAAATGTGAGGCTACTATGAGTGGGTATGCAGCAACAGTTTGGATGCCAGCAGTATTAGGCGCGCAACGTAAGAAGTGGGAAAAAGAACACCCTAATATTCCCGCTGATGTACTTGTACGTTGGACAAGATGGGAAAGCTTGTGCCGTAAATATAGAGTTGATTTCTCTGAGCATGAAAGCAACGTGATTGAAAGACTGCAAGTTGCTAAAGATAGAATTATTCACGAAGGTGTTGAGTTTAAGTTAATCGACAGCTTTTCACGTTTACCTAGCGGCAGGGTAGACATTTAACAACACAATAGACGGCACAAAGTGTCCGTATCATTATAGTGTTAGAGTCTATCTAAGTAGGTGTTAAGGATTTGTGCAGACGCGCATCTGGGTTCGACTCCCAGCACCTACCTAGATGGGCTTTACCATCATTCAATTAACTAATTAGGAGGTATAACCCACCCTTAACGGAAATAAGTTGTTTTGCCGGTTCTTTACCGGCTTTTTTATGCCTATAAATTACAAAATGCTAATTAAGTTGTAAGAAAATGCTATTTAACCTAAAGGAATCTACTGTTCTAATGGCTAAAAACAAGGGGGATATATGAAGCCACATCAAGCATTAATATTATTTGTATTAGGGGCGGCTTACGGGGCTGCGATCACTGTTTTGATTATCGAGGCGCTAGCGTGAACTCAAGACAAAAAGGCTATTACAACGAAGGCAAAAGCTTTGGGGATAAAGACAAAAGCTACTGCCCATATGGGATTTACGATATGGCTAGGCGGTCTCTTTGGCTGGCTGGCTGGCACGACTACCAAATAGAAAAAGGAACGGGTAGAAAATGAAAAGCGGGATGATTGTAGAATTGCCTGATTTGGGGGAAGTACAGGTAATTGGCGAAGTAAATGCTAAATATAACGCATTCAAGGAAGTCTGGGGTATTGGTATTGCTAAGACAGGCAGAACCATTATGAACCCTCGCGGCAAGCTACTAGCAAGCATCACAAAAGCCTGTAAAAAGAAATCAAAGCAGAGCCACTACGAATCTGTAAAAGCTGAATACATGGGCGGTGATGGCCGCCTAGAGTGCATTAAATTCATGGCAGAACAAATCAATAAGGAATCAGAAGATGCTGACCTACTCTAAACCACCTATGGCCGGAATGGGCTTTGTGTTCAAGTGGAACGGGCGCGAGGTACCACGGGATAAAGTACAAGAATTCTTCGTTAAATACATGGAAGCTGTAAAGAAAAAGGCTAAATCAGACCAGCAGGTTATATCAGGTTTACACTATGAAATAGCCCAACTGGAGCAAAGGCTTGACGAATATCGAGAGATTGCTGAGGCTGTAAAGCCTTATAATGATTATATTTTAGCTAGAATAAAGAAGGCTGAGAAATAACCCCAAGCTAACGGGCGCGTAGCGTCCAAATTTGAGCGCCTTGTTATTTGGCGCGGGAGGCAGAAGTGAAAAATATAGAATCGCCATTCAAAGAAGTAATAGAGGCTATCACAGGCGGCACGTCCGCTGCGATACGTTGTTATTGTGCAGCTACGGAGTGAATATGATTGCAGCATTGTTTGTACAGCCTGACGGCTGTTATTTAGGGCTTGGTTTAGATGTTTGGCCAGAGCATCGAGACGCGAGGAAGTATGACGGTAATTTACCGGTAGTGGCTCACCCACCTTGCCAGCTATGGGGAAAGATGGCAAAAGTAAACTATTCAAGATGGGGTGGTGAGCATAATAAGCCCGGTAATGATGGGGGCTGCTTTGAGAGTGCGCTAAACAGCGTTAATCGATGTGGTGGAGTATTGGAGCACCCCGCACAAACGTATGCATGGTCACAATACGGGTTGGTAAAACCTGAAAAATATAAGTGGGTTCAGAGTGGTGAAGGCTGGGTGTGCGAAGTATGGCAGAGTGCCTACGGGCATCGGGCAAGAAAGGCTACCTGGTTGTATTACAAGGGCAATTCTAAGCCGTATGATCTCCGATGGAATAGACCGAAAGGTACGCACCAAGTTGGATTTCAAGACCAGCGCGGCAAAGCGAAAAATAAACCCACCCTAAGCAAGCGGGAGGCTAACGCTACTCCGCTTGAATTTAGAAATGAACTGCTGAAACTTGCTGAATACTCAGCACAATAACCTTTTAAATAACGGGCGCTATGCGTCCCTGTTTATTTTGTTGTTATGTTACCGATACAAATATCAAATTGGAGAAATAAAATGGACTGGATAGATATTAATGAAATAGAACCAACTGTAGGGCAAAAGGTATTAATTTTGATAGATGTTGGTGAAAATATAGAAAGGGGTGAGTACATAGGTAATGGTAATTTTAAATCAAATTGGTGTGAAAGAAGGGGGAAAAGCCATTGCTACAAGGTAACTCACTGGATGCCAAAGCCAGAAATGCCAGAGAATTACAAATCAAGATGCTAATAAAGCTAAACTTGGTTTAGTAACATAACAACACGATACAGGGCGGAACGTCCCTGTGATCAAAGTGTTATTTCCTTAGTGAGTTAATAGCACCGCCCGCAAAGTAAAAGCCCAAGATGGTAAGGGCTGCTATACCTAGCTTACCTTCTAGTATTTTCATTGGGTAGGTTAGGTCCATCTCTGTAAAGGATAGGATAAAGCATATAAACCAGCCCAAAGCCCATGGTGGGACCACGATCAAGGCTAAAAACCTCTGTGCTAACTTAAACGGCTCATAAGCTTTTAATAGTCGTATATGGCCCTCAGCTTTTTCTTGATCGGTATAGAAGGCCTTATCAAGCATGTCGGTGCCTTTATTGATTACCTTTTCGGTTCCGAATAGTTTACCTAGCCAGCTCATCTCACACCCTCATCTTTAATCGTAATAAGGACTTTTTCGCCTGAGTCCAAAGCCCGTTTAACTTTCGGATATAGGTATTCATAAGCTTGCGTAGATCGGCCACCAAACCCGCCGCCGTTAAACACATCAAGAGTGCAGCTAAAATTAACAAGAATACAGCCCGCTGAATCCTCATGGGTATTACCCTTATGTATGTAAATATCCGTAAACCAAGGCACATCTCGAATATGAAGCATCCCATCGTGACCAATGCTATGATGCTGGTTGTCATACCTATTGGCCATGGGCGTTCCACGTTTCAATCCAATCTCATAAGTGCCAGCTGGTATGCGCGTTTCACCCGCTACCTTTTTGACTCTTTGCTGGTCTTCAACGGTGAACATGATTAAATGCTCACCCATATTAGACCCAATACAAAGGCGACCAATAGTTGAGTCGGTGCCTTTTGAATCTCGATACAGGGTTAGTATCATTTAACCCACCCATGATTCCAATCAATAGAGTTTTTGCAGTGGTTAGAATCCACCTTATCCAGCATCCAGACTAAGCGATGAACCAGCCAGTTAGGCATTCGAGTAGGTGCATTATAGTGATAGATTTTACCTAATCGGCTGGAGAATGTTTCCCAACGATCACCTAGAAACACGACATTCCAAAATACATCAAACACCAGCCAGACATCTTTTACATATCCGCCAGCTTTACCAATCAATAGAGACAGGATAGTTGGCGGGGTAAATAAGATCATAAACGTGCTAGTAAATGCAGCCAGAAAGATCACACCGGAACCCAGCCAGAATACAGACCAGATTCTACGGGTTAACCAAAATAGTTTTTCCATCATAGGTTTATACTCGGTATTCCCGCCTCAAATTCTTCTAATGTGATTGATTCGCCTGACTCAATGCGGGCTAGCTGCTCATAGCCATAGGCGTACACTAAAGAGCGCCACTTTCTAAACTCAATGCCTTCTAACTGGAATTTCTCCACTATAGGCTCATCAGCATAGGTAACAGCGGTTTTAATATTGTCATAGCCGTATTCTTTAGCTTTATTGTCTAAAGTGCTTTCTAGTATTGCACTGGCTTGATCCATTAACTGCTGCTCTTCGTGCGCGTCTTTGTCGGATTGGTCGCAGGGTTTAATATCGGGCCAGTCGCTTTCTTCGTGTAGCTCGTACTCGAAAGTAGGGTCTTGTGTGTGCGCTACCCACTCATAACCTAACTGGATTAGACAATTAATTGAGCCGTTTGCGTTTTCTTGTGCGTTTTTATAAATATGTTTCATGTTATGCAATCCTTACATATAGTCCGTAGTCTTGATCTTGGTTTGTAAATCGGCCGACGTATTTCCAAGTACCTGAAACTGACAGTGAAGAGCTGCCCCAAAGACCAGTGTCGCTAAGTCCACGGGCGTATTTTAGATCAGATCCCGAGATGCCGCTTGTTCCACTCGAATGCGCCCCGCCAGAATTGTTTTGCATAAACTGCGGTACGTTAACCCCTTGCACATCTTGCGGCTGATAATTCGCCCCCGTGTAGTTTACATTTCCGCCTATGTGAGTCGTTTCGTTATTAAGCAACCTCCCCGCCGTAGCATCTGTAGGACTGGTTTGCACTTTGGCATAGGCCGCCGTACCTTGGACCAGCCAAGGTGAAAACCCGAACGCAGTGGTAAATGACCTGCATGCCGTGTCACCAGAAATGTCTACCGCTTTCTGCTCGTAGTTATCTTTTGTTCCCGTAGTACTGATTGTAAGTGGGGGGGTTAGATCATCTGGAGCATTCAACAGCCCAGATGATGGGGTAACCACTCCACTCGTGTTAAGCGGGTATAGGTCAAGATCAACCTCAGATGAATCCACTCCGCCGCTTTTATAGTTTCTTGATATTGTTGGCATTTATAGTTCCTCACCTTGCGCAGATGCCGCGGCCGCCCCTGCTGTTAAAGCTGCGGCTCGACTTGCCTGATCTAGCGGTGTAATGTCTTTAATTTTTGGTGGCTCAAGTGCAATTCGACCTTGGCGGCTAACTTGGAATTTACCCCAAGCATCCTTAATTAAATCCACAAAAGGGACACTACTCTTTTCCATTCGGTTCATTAGCTTGTTTATAGCCAATGCGCTTGGCCCTTCGCCTATACCGGTGCCACCAACAGGATGTCTAATCCGCCCAATCTTAATCAGATCATCAAGAAACTTAATTTCCTTAGGGTCGAACACTTCTTTGAGCTTTCCGTATCCAATGTTTTTAAGGGTTTTATCAAGCTGATCAACCTTTAGAGTTGGTAAGCCTGTCACATCATCCGCGCCGGTAAAGGATTTATCTTTAATCACTTCTAGTATCTGCGCCTTGAAATCATTAATTGCCTGATCACCATTAGGCGCGTCTTTCACATATCGCACAAGCTGCCCAATATCTTCCTTACGCCAATTTTTTGAAAGTATTGTTTTTTGAATAAATTGATCTGGGTCTACTTTGTTTTCCAGTACGTCCCTTACTAGGTTTTTCTTGTTTTGGTCGAATTTATTTATTTTCGCCTTGCTTAAACCGCGCTCAAAATCCGCCTTTGCCTTTCTTGCTTGCTCGTAGACATCACCGCCCGCGCTTCTAAAAACATCCTCGTCAAGTGAATCCTTAAGCTCCCTTAGTGCAATATTTCTTTGCGGGTTTTTTTCATCATAAAGAGAGTTGATCTTTTTTCTAATCTCTTCGGCTGTATCAACATCAACCTTACCAACTGCATCCCATTTGTTGAACGCCCCTCGCTGATTAAGCGTGCCGCGAATAGATTTGATTGCCCCGCCTGTTACTTCATTGTCAGGCGCAAGCTCTCTAAGCTTTTTCTCTAGAGCGACAAACTTAACATTCTTTTCATCGGGAGATGAATCTCTGGCCATCTTGTATAAATTAGAAATCTCATTATCTAGCTTTAGCGCCTTGTCCGACACGGCATCAATCATTGTGTTTGTTTCGGTTCCAAGGTCGCCAGTAGTGCCTTTGATGACATCATCAAATCGAGTCGAGAGCACTTTATTCTGCTCTGATAACACGTCCGATATTTTTGATGATACTTTCCCCGCTTCTTGCTGGGCGATAAAGTCAGACTTCTCACGAGTGATCTGTGCCCGTGTAGGCTCGATACCTTGCGAGCGCATAAACGCCTGCCTAGCTGCTTGGTCTGGGGTCAAGCCCTCACTTACAACTCTCGCTTCGTTAATTAAATCATCATAAGATACACCCAGATCATCAAGCGCATTCTGTAATTCAGGCGTTGGCAAACCCTCTTTAGTAACCAAGGCCCCTTTTGGCTGCTGGCCAGTGACCTTTCTGACTAACTTACCGCCAATGCGACCAATGACAGGCAGGCCCAATTCCAAAGCAGTAGCAACACTGCCCCCAATACCCGCCGCCATAGCTGTTTCAGTAGCATCCCTACCTTCTCCCCTTGCAATAATTCCACCCTCAGTAGCCCCTAATCCACCAGCTAAAGCCGCTCGACCTGCCGTGCTTGCTACTGGCACCATGCCTGCCGCAACTCCTACAGGAACGAAAGGCGCAGACTGGCCTAGTATCTCACCTCCACCAACTGCGGAAGGGGCGTATTCTTTTAATTGTTCATAGGATTGTCTTTCAATCTCACTAGGCTGGTCTGCTAATCCAATGCCTCGGCCTATGTCGGTAAACCCCTTGCCCATCCCCACGGCAAAAGCCTCTAACGGACTCATGCTAGATATTAGATCTGCCTGCTCCGGTGGTAGCGACTCTAAAAAAGCTTGCTTTCTCGCCTCTTCCTGCTGCCTTAGCTGCTGAGCTTTTGCCATTCTTGGTGATGCCGTAGATCTCTGGGCTACATTAGGCTCAGGCTCAGTCATCGGCTTGGCTGTTGATAAATCAAACCCAGATGACGCGGGTGCTTGATTAATTGGTTTTGCCGTAGAAAGATCAAAAGCCATTATAACTCCCTGATTTCACCAGTATTAGGATTAACCATTGCCCGATTGCCGTTGGCATCCTCCATCATTACAAAGCCATCCATACCTTGGTCTGTCGCTTTGGTTTGTTCACTGTCACCTAGCACCTTTTTATTTTCATTGAATAGCTTCTTGTATGCTGATCCAATTACATCGGATACACCATAACCCTCTGCGTCTATCTCAATTCCATCGGCGATCTGCTTGGCTGATTTTAATTTTGCGTCATAGAGCAACTCAGCTTGGTCAATAATCTGAGTTCGCGTTGCATCATTAAGACTACCACCCCCAATAATTCGGTTAAGAAGTCCTTGAAACGAATCCGCAACGCCACTTGATTGAGCCACTTGATCAAAGTCAGAGTCCGTAACAATTCCGCTATCAATCATCTTGTTGATAGTTTTCATTAATGCAACATCGCCAATACCAGTTTTCTTAGCATTGCGTATCTTTTGGATTTGCTCTTTTGATTCAAGCAGCCCCTTACCCGCCTGAGTGGCAAACTCTTTCCTAAAATCCATTCGGACCTTATCTTTGTCTTTTCGGCTTAACTGACCTTCTGCCAAAAGCTTTCGCTCTGCTTCTTGTTTTGGCGTGTAGTATCCGAGTCGGTTTGCTTCTTGCAGCTCAAGATTGAGTATTTCGTCTATCTGAGGGTTTGCTAATCCACCTTCTAATTGATCTGCCTGCTCTAGCAAAGCCACTGAATCCGACATGTCACGGCCAAGCTCTCGGCCTTTTTGGATGCGGTTTAAAAGGATTTGCTCGCGCTGCTCTGCCGGTGCTTCAAGGATTTGCTCCGCCCCTGTTGCAATAGACTGTAATTGCCGTTGCTGCTCTGCCTGATCAATTTGCATTTGTTGCAATTGTATTTTTTGCTCATTGACATCTCTAGCTTGAGATAAATTCGCCAGTTGCATTCCTTGCTGTAATCCGCCAAGTAATCCGCCCGCACCTTGCGGGGTTGGGTAGGCAATTTGAGCTGGTCTATTGATATTGTAATAACTCATTATAACGCTCCGAAATCTACGCCCATGTAATCACCAAACATTACAATCGCATCTGGGTTTTTCTCTTTAACCTCTTGAGCCATCGGGCCTAGTCGCTCGACATCATCCCAAATATAATTAAACGAATAAATGTTGTGGCCTTTTAGCTCACCGACTTTTTTTATGTTTTCTTTTAATCGCGCGTCACAAAGTGCTGCACCCAGCCCAACACCAAGCAAGTTTGTTAGGCCTTGGTTGTATGCCATATTGGCGGCGGCGGCGTTAGATAGCCCCTGCGCCTGAGCTTGTGCGGCACCAGTTAGCGCCTGCGCTGCGCTCTGTCCGACTCCCTGTTGTATCCCTGCGGTCTGACCTAGTGCTGTGATTGATGGCGCTGCATAACGCTCCAGTTGGCCCAATTGATTCTGGATAGCCTGACCAGCTAATATTTGATTCTGCTCGTTTAATCCTGACAGTGTTGAACCAGATACAAGATTCCCATACGCACTGGCTCGGCGCTCTAACTGTCGATTTGCTACCGCTTGCTGGGCTTTAAATTGAGGACTTTCAAGAATGGCATTGTATGCTGACTGAGAATCACCACCTAAACCAAGTAGTGCCGCTTGCTGCTCTCTGGCTGGCATCGCCTGCTGTGTTAAAGGGCTTAGTGTTTCCGTGGCTTGTGCGCCCGCTGCTTTAATAGCATCCAGTGCTTCCATTTGAGCTTTAGCTTGAAGGTCTGCGCCCTCTTTTGCCGCTGCCTCCGCCTCAAGTGAAGCCTCCCCGCCTAGCAACTTACCTCCGACTAGGCCCTTTCGATATGTCGGGTCTAGGTCGCTCATTTCGGCTTGGCCTAATGTGGCTGCGTAAACTGGGTCTTTAACAGCCTTTCCTAATTTATCGCCTGCTCTTTTAACGGCTCCCATATTCGCCCCTTGTCATTCCTAAAATGTAGCAATCAGTAAAATGGCCGTTTTTTAGGATATGCTCCTTTAAAAGACCTTCTTTTTTTAATCCGTTGTTTTCGCAGTATTTTATCACTTCTGGGTATATTATGGGCACCTCTGCAATAACTTTATTAACCCACTCAAAACCGAAAATAAACCGCAAAAAATCACGCCCGCAATATTTGTTGTTCACCCTATCGCCAGCATTCATGTTGATATGAATATTTACTGTCGAGCTATTAACCTGCTCAACAATCCAAAAGCCTATCAGGTCATCATCTTTATAAATTCCAATGTAATGGGAATCAGGAAAGCTAGACTCAATAAAAGGCGCGCCATCCTCGGCAATGCGAGAAAAAAGCTCTTCTTCACAATATCGAAATGCTTCCCGCTTCTCTATTTTAACTAGCTTTGTGTTCCGACTTTCACCCATCCGGTATTTGTCCCATCTGTAGTCTTAATCCATAAATCCCCATCTAATGTGCTTTGCGCCTGCTTCCCTATATCTGCGGTTAGTATGGTATTAGGGTTTACCGAATCAAATAGCTCAATTTGATTAAAGTTTATCCTTTGCACTAATTCAGATAAGAACTGATTAAATTCACGACCCGTTAGACCATCCTGCTCAATTGCTTTGGAAAGCAATGGCCACTCTGTCTGAACACCTTCCAATCTAACCACGGCTTTTTACCTCCGCAAAAGGCTTAACAATCTGATAGGGTGAAAATGGCGGTAAAACCTTTCCATCTCCAATGCCTGCATTTCTGCCATTCAGGGAAAAGCGATACAATCTATATGCATCCGTATTGCCAAGCCTACGCCACTCGGTTCTGGTTTGATCTGTGGTTGGCTCTGAGTCTAGTTGAACCTCCCCTACCGATAAAAAATCACCTTTATCATCAGTGTATTGCAGCTCTACTTTTGCCCCGTTCATGCCATTGGAATAAATACCAATCTTAGAGAAGCGGATGTCTTCACCACTGTTTTCTAAAACCTGAGTGGTCACATAATAATAATTAGGGTCATACGAAAGAAGACCAAAATCCCCCTTATAATCATCACTGAATCTAGCAATGTATTGCTGCTTGTAGTCATTTTTATCAGTAAAATAATGGCCTACCAAGAATTGCTCAATATTTCCGTTTTCGTCTTTCTGGTTATAGCTTGCTCTCACCCAATATAAATAAGATTCACCTGTGTCAGGGGAGCCATTTTCAACAGGTCTAGTGCTTCGCTTGTGCCAAGTTGAGTTAAACGTGTTATACACATACGTAACCCCAAGCAAAAATTCAGGATCACCATCTTGGGTAAAGGTGCTTACTCCCGCAAATACCTGCCCCTTATCAGAAAAGGAAAAACAATATAAATTCCTCGAATTCTGGGAATATTTACCCAAAAGATAATCAATAGATTCAGATGATATTTTCCCTTTTTTAATTGAATATACACCCACCAAACCCTCGCGAGTGTTTCCTGCAAATACTACATCCACACCTGTTGAGCACCAGCTTAAGCGATTGAATACACCAATATTCAACTCCTGCCCTTTAAGCCTTTGGAAGGCGAAATTAACACCACCTACATTTTGAAAGAAATCAATGTGATGACTGGAAGCTACGCACAATTGGCCGCCAATATCAAAAATGGCCGTCACCTCATCCTCTCTACGGCTAATCTGTGTAAAATCCTCTACTCGCATATCTCGGCCAGCCGTCACCGTTGTTAAAGAGCCATGAAAGCATCGGTTATTTGCCTTGGATATATAAACAAAGTAATCATCAAAAAAGTGCACATCATCCGCGCCGCCTTGGCTTAACGTGTCATACACACCGCCCGTAGCCCAATTAATTGGTGATGCTGTTGCACTTAGTCCGCCTCCGCCACTGGTGACGGAAATATAATAATCACCATCAACTCCGGGCTCGACATCAATAGCAACTATAGTTATTCCGTTGGACGCCATTTTTACAGAATTAAGGAAATTAGGAGGCGGGCCAGTTGGGCTTCCTGAGCTGTCAATCCATTGAATAGGGACATTTTCAAGATCATCCCCGTCCCAATGAAACAATTCCACTCCGGCAAAAATATAAATACCTCTAATCGAATCCGTTGCCGATGGGTGATACAGGTGGCCCCTTAAGTCTTCAGACCCTACAATAGGGTCAATAAAAGCAACGTCTAGGCTAGATGGCTGCCTCATATAAACAGGGTCAATAGCCGGTCCTTTTGACTGAATATCAATCATATTTTCTGGCATTGATTGGCCTTCAATGGTTTCAGTATCATTGAGGCCGTATGCCACCTGTAAGGGTATCTTAGGCACTGAATACAAACCACGCTACGCCATTGTAAACAAGCTGGGCACTAGGCAATGTAGTGCCACTAAGCACTAAGCTAGCATCACCATCTATAGTCTCAGCCGCTTCAGCTAAAATAGTTACGTCATTATCAACTGCAGTACTTTTCTTAAAAGAGATAGCAGTGCCTATTGGAAGCGCTGTGTAGCTAGGCAATTGAACTGTAAACGCCGTACTTGTTGAATCACAAAAAACAATGTCCGTGTCTTGTACTTGCTGGATTGTTAGGGTTGCGTTGTTGTTTAAATTAATAATATTTGGGCCTGTACCTGTATTAGTCAGCAAGCCAAGATCGCTAATAATTCGTTCCCATGTCACCTTGCGAGTAGCTGAATTAACACTTGACCAAATAGGCACAAGATCAGTACGCGCCACATTAGACGCTGACGCCAAACGGTTGATAGGTGTAGCGGGTCTACTATTCGACATAGCGAGTATCCTCTCTTAAAGAAATATCGACATTTTCACCTGTGTCGATCGAATCCACATCAGTCCCAAGTAATTCTGGGCTTTCGTCATAGTGATGCGTTTGATATGTGTATTTTTCATTGCCCGATCCAATAGGTAGAATGGATGGCATTGAAGAAACTGGTGTTCTGGCAGTTTTGGAGTAAAAGTTTTTGCGCGCGTTTCGATTGGTTCTGACCAATTCCGCACTGGCTTGCTTTTCGGTTAATGGAGCCATTCGAATAGCTAGCGAGCTTCGTATGTAAGGTATTGACCAATCGGGTAGGCCGGTCTCCTCGTTTATATCTTGAGGATTTAAGTAGCCCAATCGAGTGCCTTTTGCGTCCAACTCCAAGCAAAGGCCATTTAATACATCTAGGCCGTCTGCCAGCAATACCGGCCCAGTGCGCTCTCGTACCAGAGTTATGCTTGATTGCGCTGTTAATTGGAGTGAGTTAGATATATCTGCGCCATACTCAGTAGCCAATCGAATGGCCAACCCAGACTTAACCGCCGTAAGCGCCCATGTCGGAATGTCTGTAGCACCAAGTGAGACACTGCTAACGCCAAGATCGACGCCATCGTAAAACCACTCAGATAGCATGTCATTCAAAACCTCCAGACCGTCATCCAATTCGTCACTGGTCAAAGGTGTATTGCTGGCTTTAATCTCTATCTTACGAAAGGCCGATTCAATAATTCCCTGTCCACTCTCACCCGAGCTGTTCAGGTCAGCAATGCGAATGCCTAAATCTTTTAAGGCATTAGTTATCAGCGTTTTGGCTATCATTGATCGCCTTCTCTAAGTCTGATTCGATATGGATTAGCTTTCGCTTGCCCTTAATATTCCAATTAATGGAATCATACACGCCATTTTCTCTGGCTTTTTCTTTTAATGAATCAAGCTCGTCATTACTAGCAACTGGCTTGCTACCTTCTTTTACCCATCCAAGCTCTTTGGCAAGCTTTAAAGAAGCTTTGTTTTCATTGATGGCAATCTCTTTGCCATTTGGCTTTATATAGGTTGTTAGCATTCTGTCCTCATTAAAGAAAAGGCGCACCCCAAAGAGTGCGCCTATTTTGGTTATGGCAGACCGTAACCTTGACCAGCCATGAATGGGTTCATAACACCGAAAGCAGGATGCAAATCAATGCGAAGTTTGTTTACGTTGCCTTCAAAGTTAGAGCCTTTCGATACACGAAGCTGTAAACCATCTTCAGTCATACCCATACTATCCTGCGCGTCTAGTTTCTCCATTGGTACAGACGCGATAGTGAACGCATCACGATGGAAGAATAGGTTTGGCTGGTTAACGGTATCTTCGCTACCTAGTAGCGTCACAACATCGCCAGCAATCGGCGCACGAGTCACTGTGTTGTAAGCTCCGCCTACTTCATAGATTGCAGGGCCGGTAACAGTAAGAGTGACTGCACCTGCACCGTCAGCAGTTGCATCTTCGGTTACTACTGCTGTGTACTCAACCTGCGAGCCAGTGGCATCAATGAAAGGCTTGCGAGTGGATAGGTTTAAGCGATTAACGCCAGTAATTTGAATAGGCTGACCCGCTTTAATTTCTAAGTTAGCAGTCAGACCACTAATAGAAAGCACTTGAGTCATTGTATCCTTGGCGTTTAAGTAAGTTACGATTGGGTTAGCCGCTAGAGCGCCCACGCGATCAGCGCCAGTTGGGATGGAATAGGTATCCAAGCCAGTAGCCGTCATAACTTTACCAAATCCCGCAAAATTCTCCGCCACTGTCGCTTTAGTGTTTGCATCGCCAGCTTGAGGGTTTACACCTAGAGAACGCTGCTCATTAGCTAAAGCTGTTTGAGAGAATGGGTTCAATAGGTAGCACCAGTTACCATCCATAGGAACGCCAGTAGACTCCATCAGCGCGCCCGCTCCTGCAACCTCAGACCATGAATCCACCGCCTGACCTACAGAACCATAAGTTAAGCCGGTATTCTTCATACAGAACGAGGCGAAGCTTGTTTCTAGCTCAGTCTTAATGCGGCGTGCAATGTCTGACACAAAGCGATCAGAGTTATTACCCATCTCAAGGGCTTGTTCTGCCTCTGAATAATCAACCAATACAGTGATGTAATCTTGAACCACTGCACTAGCCTTGCCAGTCACAATATCCTGAGCCTGACCCGTCACATCACCTTTTGCGGTGCGCAAAGCTTGATAATCAGTAGGACGCTGAACGTCGATAGTGTCGCCAGTGCTAGGGTTAAACTTACCCTGAAAAAGTTGCGTGTTTACTTCTTTTGAAACTACTCGCTCAGTGTCAAAGGCTGGGACCACCTTCTCAATTAGCTTTCGCGTAATGTTACTTTCAAAGTTATTAGCCATGTGACCATTCCTTATTTATTTTGATTTACCAAAATTTATACTTTGAGTCCCCAGTGCCAATATTCGACCCGCCGTTAAGCGTATCAACTGGCTCAGGTGCACTCGTTACTTTAGGTTTTAACGCTGAGGCCGATTCCTTTACTTTGGCGTAAACTAATGCACCATTTTGCCAAGTGGTTTCATTTAATTCCTGAACCTTTTGTGGATTGCTTGCTAGGTATTTTGCGATCAATGGTCCCTCTTCATCCCCTAGAATTGCCTCAGCAATATCTTGACGGATGTCGTAGACCTCCAATCGCTCACCTATTTGAGCCATCTCACTAGGTTCAATCTTAAACTCAGCCGCTCGGCTTGAATAAACCTCTAATTTTTCTCTAAGCTCTCGATTCTTGTTTTCTTGCTCAGCTTCCAATGATTTTTTCTTTTCATCTTCAGCCTGCTGCTTTGAAAACTCGTAACGATTCCGCTCAATCAATGCCTGATCACGTTTATTAATCGCCTCTTTGTATTCTTCATCTGTATCAAAATCATAACGATCTGGTACATCTGGAACACTTGGCAATTCTGGCTCTTTTTGCTGCTCAAGGGATTTAAGCCTCTCTTCAAGCTCTTTCTTTTCCCTTTTAGCTTTGCGGGCCTCGAACGCCTTTTCGGCAATAATCTTCTCGTAATCTAGACTAGGCTTCTCAACTTCTTGATCTGCCTCTTTTGCAGTTCCCGCTTCTGCATTTTGTTCGGGGTTTGTGCTTTCATCCTTTACGGACTCTAGCGCCTCAGCGTTAGGCTGGTCTGTCATGGTATCTCCTAAGAGTTAAACCGCGAATACGTCGCGTACATTATCATTTTTAATTATAAGGCTTTATCTAATAGCGTACAACTATTGAGCGGATTCACTCTCCGCTAGGTTTTCCGCTGATTCTTCATAGGCAACGGCAGCAGTAGGGCTGACTATCGCATCCGCCCCCATAGACTCCCTAATCAGCTTCATTGTCTCTGCGTTGGTCTTTTGCATAACCTCGACTGCCTGCGCCATATCCATTGCTAGCTTCTGGTTTGCTCTCTGGTTCTCTTCCATTGCCAATGCCATAGACTGCTGCATCTTGGCAATTTCTAGCTCAAACTTCTGCTGGCCTTGCACCGCTTTTATTTCTTGGTCCTGCTGCTTGAGCTGGCTATCAATCATTAGTTTTTGTTGGTCATTCTGAGCAGATAACAGCTTGGCTTGTGCGTCCATCTGTTGGATTTGCAATCCGATCTCTTCCATGCTTGGCTGCTGAGGTTGTTGAGCGGCCAATGCTTGCGCTTCCTCCATAGCCTGACGCTCTTCATCTGTCCACTGGTCTTCAGGGATTAATCCGCTATTCATAAGCTGCAAACGCTTACGCTGCGCAATTAAGTCTAAGCTTGGGCCGTTGGCATTATTTAGAAGGATGTCAGAACCCATTTCAACGACTGTCGGATCAATGCTGGCCATTTCTAGAATTGCAGCTATTGATTCTTGTTGGCGTGATTTAAACGATTTACCAATATCCATGGTCACATCGTAGCGACCTGTGGATAAGTCATTCACAATCTTGGGTTGTCCATTCTCATCAATGACGGTTTTATTTAGATCAATCTGATCTGGTACGCCATCCTCGCCAAGAATGCGAACCTGTCTAGTTGCGTCATAAACCTTAGGGATAGCATCAACCAATATTCTCGCAGTATGCGTGAGTGCAACTTCCATAGAGTCAAAATAATGCACCATGGAAACATCGCCACGCTCTTGTAGCTGCTCAATTGCAACACCTGACTGCAAAGAGGGGTTATCCCCCATACTCGCTGCAAATACGCCTGAACTTTGAATGATGGCCTGACGCGTACTGTTGGCAATTACCGCTAGGTTAGGATTAGTCTGCGCTGTACCCATTCGATATGGGTTTGGCTGGTCTTCGACGTGATTGTAATATTGAACCGAATCACTCGATTGATTCATTCGCTCAAGCTGGTCTTCATGATCTACTGCCTGCTCTGGTGTAATCCACACCTTGTCGATTGGACTTAATGCAGTTTGAAGTACTTCTGCTGAGTGTGCATAATTGTGCACCCTTTGCTGGTCAAGTAGCTTTTCAGTCTCACCTCTAAATGTAATTTTATTTTCAGAGATTCGGAAATAGCCATAAAGCGGAATCAAAGGTATCCAGTTAAAAACCGTCTCCTTTTCATCACTAAGCCAGTCAGCGCCATCATAGTGACGTATTTTAACAACTCGTTCAAAGCGTTTTCGGCGGCGCTGCTCAGTAATTCCGCGCATCGCAAGTTGATCAGAATAGCGCTCGAGTTCTGACTCTTTATAAACTGAGCCATCAGACATCTGAATCAAAGTGACTGGCTTTTCTTCTATCCAGTAAAACTCCCCAACAACAACTTGGTCGGCTTTATCGTAGTAACCTGAGCGCGTTCTATCTTCTGCTACGCTTTGCCCCGAACCTTCTGGGAATCGCTCTTTATATGCGTTCTTTGACATCGCAGTTAGCTTCGTTGCCCATCGAGCATCAGAACGATCTTGGCGCATTGAATTAGGGTCCCAATACACTGTATCAATAGCTGAGTTAATAGGCCTAACATATAAATCTTGGTCAAAAGATTCAGAATCAGAATATTCCTGAGTCACCATCCAAGCATCAAAGCCAGTTCCGACCATGGAAGTTGCGGCATTGTTATAGATATTTTGAGCGTTAGATATAGATTCAATATTGCGAATCATACCCGCCAGCAAATCTGCCTTGTCTTCATCTGCCTCACCATTAGCAGGGCGAACCTTAATACCAAAGTTGGCCATTCTTATCGCACCAGACAAGGTATTAATAACAGGGTTACACAAATCAAACGTGTACCTAGGTCGTCCATTCTGGCTAAATCTATGTGCTATTTCTGGTTCCCATTGCCCGTCACGCTTGTTAAGAAACAGGTCGCACTCTCGTGAATGCTCTCGCTGGTCCTTCTCTGCATCTTGAGCTTGCCTAAGCCCATTAACCACATCTGTATGATTGCTAAAATCTATCATTGTTATGACCTTGATATTTTTTGTTTATTATATAGCCATTACGATCTATGACCAACCTTGTTGGTTTAACGCCCTGCCTTTGCGCTTAGGTTCTTTAATTACCGCCTCGGCCGCATAGCGCAACGAGTCTATGAAGTGGTTAAAATCGTCGCACGGTTTGTTGAGAGGCTTTCCATTCTTATCCTTGGCCCATGCGTAATTATCAAACTCAGTCTTGAACTCTACCAAATGAGCATTAACGATAATTTCAAACTCTAATAGAAAGTCTATCCCGCTATTGATTGAGTCATTACCCTTTCTAGCGCCAACAATAGATACCCCTTTGCCTTTGATGTAATCAATAGACTTAGGTTCTGAACTGTCTGCTATCGTCTTGTGCTTATGCGCCTGCTTGTTTTTTATCTTGAGCGCTATCTGGGCGTTGCTTAAGCCTTTCTCGTAAAAACCATCGAATACAAATAACCGCTTGTTCTTTAAGTCGACATATGACTGATTAAACGCGCTGGGGTCGTTGGTATACCCAAAGTCCAACCCCTGTATGCACTCCAATCCCTGTATTTCATGTTCTTTGATTAGCCTTTGCTGTACATTATTAAACACTAACCCCTCGGCGGTACCCCAATTACCTAGAGCATATATATTGTAATACCTTGGATTGGTTTGCTTTTTGTTCTCCATTACCATCTTGTACTCATCATCAATGAATGAGTTATCAAGGTAGGTGGTTTTAAGAGTGAAACACCCCGCTATTGGATCATCAAAGAATACCTTCTTTATCCAGTGCTGATCGCTAATAGGGTTTAGTGTGAGTATGATTTGCTTTAGTGCACCGGTATTGCCACGTAGACGTAAATCAAGCTGCTCAAAGTCTTCCTGTGTAAGCTCTGTGGCTTCTTCTACCCATATACTGGTAACACCCTCGATGGACTTAAGCTTTTCCACATCATCCAGACCGCTAAACATAATCTGGGCACCTGTGGGGCGGTAGATCATTGTTTTATCTGTCTGGTTAATATCGAATTCAGATAACAGCCCCCACTTAGATATGATGTTTTTCATCAAAGCAAATACAGATCGTTTAATCGTTCTATCTACTTTACGAATAATGAGGAAGTTATGTTTACAGTGAGACTCAGATAGCAGCCTATAAAGAATCTTGCGAGCCACTATGTGAGATTTGCCACTACCCGCCCCGCCCCATGCAACTTGGTAGCGGGATTGGTCTTTAAATAGGGGGACGAAAGCTGGGGATTTGTCTTGTACGTGCTTTCTAAATAGAGCGAGGTTTACCATTCATGAGAGCCGTCATCGACTATTTTAATATTGTGATCAACAACCTGTTTATCTAATCCCAGTAGCTTAGCCTTCCCCATTGTCGCGTTAATGGCCGCAGAGCTTTGAGGCGTCTCTGTGGTCATTGCCATGGTGCGCGCTTCTTCTAGCTCCCTTAGCAAGTCTTCTAGGGTGATATTAAGGGCTTTTACCGCTGGCTCCCTTAATTCCTTTATCCGTGAGGCTATCTTGGGGTTATCCACAACCTCTTTGGCTTCCCTGTGGATAGATTCAGGTTTCATGTTTTCACAGTCATATGCAATGCGATAGGCCTCGGATGCATTACCCTTGGCCTCCCCGCAATAAGCTATGCAAAACCTCTCTTGCTTCTCTGTTAGCATTTATCCCCCTAATACAGTGCTCGACTCTGGTGAATATACTACAGCACTAAAGTCTAAGGTAGCAGCTTGAGAAGAGTTGTTCTTAAATTCGATGACGTACTTTCTATTTGAGGACAGCACTATGCCTGTGTCATTTGTCTGGCTTTCGTTTATCGCCTCGAATCTGCCCGACTTAAGACTGGTTCTTATTAGAATGTTCTCAGATAGCAATGGGTCGCTAGTTACACCACTGTATGTCACGAAGGTGGGCTTCTTTCTGCCTCTGAATACGTCATTACGATTTACTTCTGGAACTGGGTTAGATAGACCTGTAAACCCTGTATTGCTGTAGATAGTAATTAGCAGATCATCAGAGTCGGTACTAATACTTGTCCTCACAAGCGAAACTGGGGAGCCACCAATATCAATTCCAATAAAATGGCTAGAACTACCACCTAAAGATATTCCACCCGTACCTACGGACCATCCCTGCCCTTTTGCGATGAAGTCTTGGATTGCTGAGCTTGACATTTTTTATTCTCCTTTATGGCCTTTTCTATTTCAGCCACAAACTCCTTGCTTAATAAATGCTTTCTTTCTCTGTATTGCCTTAACCACGTATCAGTAAACATTATTGATTCACCCACATGAAAGCCTGTGAACCAAGCGCAAACCCTAAATACTGAGCTATTAGCATTATATCGACATTTGCAGTCATACCTGCGACAACAATAGTTATCCCTGTTGCCGCCATTACTTTTGCGTTCTTCATTTGATCACCTCAAGTATAAGGTTAGATCATTTATTTGATATTGCGCCCTGCGATATGCGCTCCACATCACAATTTACACCTAGACTTATTATCATCATTCTTACAGTATAGGAATGAATCGCACGGGAGCTAGGGAGAGTATTTTGCCGCCCCGTCGTGCAGCATTTATCAGCCTTGTTTGATCTCTTTTACGTCTTTATAAATCAATACAATTCGATGAATAATAAAGGAAAACGTCAAAACGCATCCTAGCCCCATAGATACAATACTCATCACCTCAGGCAGCCACTTAGCCACTTGGAAATCAACACTAACCGCCATTGCACTTGCGGCGATAGCGCCCTGAACCTTTGGATTACTTAGGGCCTGCTCTGTTAGCTGCATTTTTACGTCTGAAATAGACATTAGCGATGACCACCCAGCTTGCGGAAACGAATAAACTTGCCAATAAAATCAAAGCCGCCAGCAAGTCCATATTCCTTTTTATCCATTCTAGTGACCGCTAATAGTCGTGTGAACTCGATCACACCTAGTACTAGGATTATATCACTATAAATGCTTAAAGATAATTCATTATAAGCAAGGGCGGCACCTATTCCATGAGCGAATATAGCCAGTAGATTTATGATTTGGATGTGTATATTTAGTTGGGTTTGACGGGGAATCAATAAAAGAGCTATAACCATCGCTGAAAAAGTGCCGGACACAACATAATATTGAAGCCCATTAAGGTATGGTTCTGACCAGTAAGAAACAAAAGCCATTAGTGCAACTGGAATGCAAACAGCTATGCGCCCAAAAGAGTGGCCAGCATTAACAATAAGCGCAATAGCTGCAAAAAATATCAGACTAAGCATATTTGTTTTTTTTCTTAACCTTTTTTTCCTTGCCGCCGACCATTGCGATTGCCTTCTTCTTTGCTGGTTTCTTTTTAGCTGCCATGTTTATGCCTTAATTTAAGTTAATTAATGCCGGTATTTTAACACGTCCCGCACAAATGTTTATAGTCAATACCCAAAACGTCCAACCTGTGACGCTCGGTATCTGTTAAATCGTCAGAATCTTCATACTCTTGACCTAGTATCAGCTCGCACTGTTCAATAACCAGTCGTTCAATAATTCGAATCTCACTAATCATGTTCAATAGATGCTCTTTTGAGTATTCAACACTGAGATAGCGCCCACAGGTCAGCTCTTTATCTTCTGGTGTTCCGGTAATCGGATTATCGTAGAAGTAGTGCCAGCTCAAAGTATCAATACTAAAAATGATACTCGAATTCATTAGCTGGCCATAATCCGCTATCCAGTGCAAAACATCGCACTGAACAGCCTTGTATAATTGTTTATTCAATATCAACTCCCATAATCTTATATTCAAACCACTCCTTAAAGCGATCAAAATCCATAAATTCATCAATCACGCTATGCTCGTCAATATAGACTGTCATAAGATGTGGCGCGTAGCTTCTCTCTAGCTTGCCAGCCATCTTGATCGCAGCTTGAACGCAATCATAGATGCACTCTAATTCGAATTCGCTTTCTGGGTATTTCTCCCATAAAACAACGCTGTTTTCGTTGTCTTGATGCAGGATTACTTTTAATTCACTCATGGCTATCTCCTTAGTTGATATAGCCTATTATCCGGATTTACCGGCTTTAATCAGTGGCAAAAACTACCAACTTTCCTAGCAATAACGCTTAGATCAGACGGACGCAAGCGCCGTCTATCGGGGTGTTATCTACCCCAATCACCATGATTTGCATAGCACTGATTACTACCAGCGCACGCCTTTTCAAGTAATCCCATCGTTCTAGGGTTGTCCCTTGGGTCTACTATTACACCCTCCAAAACCTTTTCAGGGGCACTTGGAAATAACATCAACACAATGCAAGCTAGCAACATAAAAGCCGCAACTATCGCCTTAGCATTACCCATATTGCACCCCCGCAAGCTCTTTAAGGTCTGCTAGTAGCGCTAGTATCTCCTCAGCCCGCATTCCCTCATCATCTTGAACCAAACTGGTCTGAGTGCTCGGGTTTTCCATTCGAGAGTAATTCTCTCTATTAGCGTAAAACTTAACCGCCTGCTCTATTTCTGCTATCAAGTCTTCCATGTCGCATCCTTCTTTTTGTTGTTTTGCGTAGATTAACAGCTTCTTTATTTTATACAGTGGTAAATTCTTACAAGATTATTGGCTTATTAGATCAATTTCATTTTTTAGCTCATTGGCCTTTTTTCTGTATTTGGCCTTAATCTCTTTCAGGTCTTCAATCGTGTAATTCTTCGCATCGTGTGGCCCTTCTAGCCATTCAACTTGCTTTAGCCCAATTCTATCTATTAGTTTTTCTCTATATCTGGTGGCAACTGATCTTGCCTTATGTGCGAATTTCTTTGATCCAGCATTGCATGACTTGCACTGTCTATGGGCGTTATCTTCCTCAAACCTTAGCTCATAGTGACTGCCTACACTAAGATAGTGCCCGCAATCCCATGCCCCGCCTACCTTCCAACCCTGATTCGACTCTATTTCTTCTATTGGCGTATCGCAGCTAATACAAGGCTTTCCCCAATCCCTAAATCTAATAAACCTATTAAATTCTGGCTGAGCTTCCTTTACCCAATCCCTTTTTGTCTTTAACCTCTCTTTTCTAGCTTTTAGCTCTTTTCTTTCCTGCCTCTCTTTTGCCTGCTGAGCCTTTTGCAATCCATACTTGGCGGCATGATCAAAAGTACAGAATCCCTTAGCTTGTATTGGGTCTACGCAGTCTTTTACCTTAGGCAATTCAGCTTTACAGTATCGGCATTTACGCGCCATATGAACTCTGCTCTTTTCTTCCGTTAGCTTGCTTTGTTCGCCAAATGCCTACCCTTTCCTCAGCTATCTTCATTCTGTATCTCAGTTCCTCCGACTTCTCAGTCGCTTCTCTAAGCCCTTTTAGCAGCTCGATATACTCAGGATGTGAATAGGCGTAAGACTCCCGCTCTTGTCCGGTTTTAAGGCCTTTCTCCTGCCCTTCTGCAATCTTTATTGCCTTTAGGCTTTTGCGGTACTCAGTCAAATAGACCTTTTCCGCATTAGCCTTAGCATATTCAGATACACTAGAGCGCCATTCATGTATTAGCTTTTCTATTTGTTCTGACATATAGCTTCTTCTAGGGTTGACTGGCTATTTATAATCAAGAGAAAGCCCAATAGATAACGAAATAAGGCCATGCCACAAAAAGTACAAAAGGCATTGTATTTTTGACTGAATTACTAGGATATTTAACATTGTGCTTACCCATTTTTGCCTGAACATACACATAGCTGACAAACCAGCAAACAACCCAAATTATTGAAAGCTCTTTCACACCTTTCTCCTTTATCTATAACACTGTAATACCAAGGACGCTAGCGCCTTGGATTGTGTTGTTATGCCCTGCCACCCACCCACGGGCCATGGGTCAACTATGCCTGAGTAGCTAGGCTCTGAGTTAAAACGGGATGTCGTCGTCGAAATCCCCAAACTTATTTTCTTTTGCTACCCCTGAAACGGGGCTTGCTGAAAATTTGGCTGCTGCCCTCCTTGGTGAACACCCATTGGCTGGCCTTGTGGTGGTGCTGGTGGTTGGTTTGGATTGCATTGTGGTGCTTGCTGGGGTGCTTGCTGATACTGCTGGGGCTGACTGCCTGAATTAACATAACCAAGTTTGCAGTCGATCAACTCAATAGACAATGACAATCCATTCGGTCCTTGAAATTGCTTAACCTTCTCCGCTTCCGCCGTTACTTCAATTACCGCACCTTCAATCAGATTTTGACGATAAAACTCAATCTGCTGGGTATTATTAGTGAATACGGCCGCCTCGTAATTAGTCCATTCTCTTTGCTTGGTTTCTCGGTCGTAATACTGCTTACCTAGCCGGATACCAAAACCAGTATAAGCGCCTGCTTGGAACTCATTTGCAGCTTTATTAAGCTTGCCCGTGATTGTTGTAGCCATCTTATCTCCTAACGATATTTACTAGCTTCTTCTGTTAAAAATTTACGTGCTTTAGTTGAGTATATTTCTGGTATACCCATTTCTTTACAAGTCTTTGGTGCAACCCACATCTTATTATTGTCTTCTTGACTTATTTCGTCATAGCATTGCACTGCATAAGCAAAATCGCCCGATTCGACCGCTTGATTGATTGCCTTTACACTTTCATTGTTCCTGCGCACTGCATCAATTAAGCCATCTGGAATCTCTTTTTTCTGGAACTCCTGTTGAACTTGCTGCACATACTTATTGTCATCAAACTTACCTAGGAACACATCAGCATTAAACCCAAGCATTGACAGGCATTTGGTTATACCGTCCGTTGTGGCTTTCTTCATGCAATCCGTGTCTTTCTTGCTCTCGGCTTTATCAATATATAATGAAGCCTGCCCCCACTGCTCTACACGCCCCCTTGATTCACCATGCCAAAGTGAAATCAACACACAGACCTCATTTGTTGGAAGATGGTCAACTCGCTTAACCTCCCAACCCCAGCCATTACCAGCCGCTCCCAATTCGCGTGTAGCGTTTTCAATTTGACGATACGGGTCTATAGCTGTAATGGCGCGGCCAAAAGTAACCTTTTTGGTATGCGCTGGATTTGTCGTACAAACCGAATCCCATAACTTCATATTACTCATTAGTTAAACAACCCCGCTGATCTAACCTCATCCATTGTGTATTCAAAGTTATACCCCTGATTGTATGACTCGCTTGCATTGTTTTGAGCTGGCTTGCCCTTCCGTGCGTCTTCTTGACCTTCGGCAAACTCAAACACATTGGAACAATTATTTAATTCCTTCTCTAAAGCTTCTTGTGGATTCATAATTTCTCTCCTATTGAGCTGCCTATACTACCTATATTAGATGGGTTTACATTGGCAAAACCGCTCAATGTTTTGGGTTATTTGGTAGTTTTGGTCAATCTTCTTTCTAGTTCTTTTCTCAATATTTCCTTAACCTCATATTGATTCAAAAAGTCATAATCACCAGACCCATACCAGCTAAAAGAAAGTCCACTCATAAACTCTATAGTGTTTTTAAGTTTGATGTTTGACCCCTCCTGCATCTTCTCACGTCTTTGTTTTTGACCTTCTTTAATTCTTTTAAACAATTCATCTAGCATCACTTAACCTCCTTTGCGCTGCCTATCATTTATTCACCTTAATCGTCCAATGGGTGCCAATCCGCCTTAATTCCATGCTTTGCCAGCTCTGCAACGTATGCCTGTCTTGCCTCTTTTTCAGTATTGCATCTTGGCAAACAGTGCTTTTCCCCATTCACAAAGACTTGCGGGCGGTATCTTACAATGCCGCTTTTGGATGTCTCCTTCGAGAACCCCTTGCCTCTCCCTAGTCGCGCTTGCAATACGCTTTTCCTGAATTCGCTTTCACACTCTTCATTATCCTTATTCTCAATTACTTTGCTGGGCTTTGACTTAATACTAACCAGCGCACCCAGTGCCATTTTTGCGCTTAAGCTTGGGTCTGGCTCCATTCCGAAATAAATCATAGCATCCCCTTTATTTGACTCTCGATCCCTGAGACATTCGCTTGAATCATCAACTCATAGGCCGCTCTAGCTTCCTTATCGCAATCGAATTGCTTCCAGCCATCGGCCAGCTTCACTGAATGCTTAACTATCCCATTGGGGTACTTCTTTGATTGATAGCCTTTGTGTTTTAATCGCGCTCTCTGTGCGTATAGCTCTTTTGCCAAGTCCCATGCTTTATTGCAGTCTTCAATTGAGTCAAACGAACCAATGCGAACCTTATTGCCCTTTACGCGAAAATAGCAAACAAACTTCCTACCACCCTCTACGCAGTCGCTCCTCAGCTTTCCTCTATTTAATCGTCTAAGCTCTAGTTCAGTCAGTACCATCTTTGCGCTTAATGCTGGATTGGGTGTCATTCCGTAGTAGATCATTTACATACCTTTACTAAGCTTATGTCATCGCCAATATTGTCTAAAACCTCTTGATCTGTATTTAGCGCCCAATCCCATAACCCCTGCTTTCCGTTTGTGCAAATAACCCACTTCCAGCTATCTCCAAAAGGAACCCTCCTAGCAATTCTTTCTACCTCAATATCATGCTCTGTAACACCAAGATTTAAAGATAATGAACATCGCAGACTCCAAAATTCAATTTTCACCGCTCTGTAAAGCTTTGGAATATCACTCACTTCAAACTCTCCCTTATCTTCTTTAATTCATTGATTGCTAAAGACCATCCGCCCAGCTTAAGTCTGATACCCGCTCGACTATACTGGTTTGCTTGGCATGATCTCGCTGGCTTAAACCTACCTGATTAACACTAGGTTTAGCAGCGTTTAACCATGAGTTAATACTGCGCTTTATGCCACGGCGGGTTTTTCGCTTAGCTTCATTTGAGAAGTGCCAAGCCACCATTTTTCCCAACTCCTCCCGAACATTAATTCGGGGGTAGGCTTGCTGAAACATCTCAACCATTTGACCATCTACTTCAAAAAGAGAACCGTCTTTTAGAATGATCTTAAATTGAACCTCGCTAAATTGAATGACTTGATTCATGCCCGCCCCCGTATTTTGTCAATGATCTGGCCGTGTTATAGCTCATTCCATGACGTTCAGCTAAATGCGATAGCTTAACTTTATGGATATTTGAAAGCTGACTTTCTAGCTCGTAAATTTTGGCGCGTAGTTCGGCTTTTTGCTTTAATATCCCGCGCCACTCTTTCACCAGCGTCTTTTTTGATTCCTCGCTGATTTTCATACTAATCCTTATTTAATAATTCGATAGCGCGCTCCATAGCCCATTTAAGCTGGTCAAAATCAAAATCTGACCAGTATCGCTCTAGTTCTTCTTTGCTCATTGATTTAATCAAAAATTCATTCATATCATTCCCCATTCTTAAAAAAAGGCCCGTTGATATTATCTCGGGGCAAAGTGCGAAGATCATAAAACTGCGATCATCAACCATTTCAAATAGGTCCTTTCAATGGTTAATAATTAGTTTTATGTATCCCGTAGGATTCAAAATAAACTACCTTGAAGTTCGTTTTCTTCTTTCTTTTCGCTAGGCAGTCTCAGTCGTGTTATCTGGCCCTTCCCGTTAAGCTTAAACCCAAGCTTTTTAAAGCATTCAGGGCCATAGGCTACCCCGTTGTAGAAGTAGCCTTTTTTTAGTTTTCTGCCGCAATTAAAACAAATCATCCTGAGCGGCCGTATAGCGCGTTTTTGCGTGCTCCAGATTTATCTTAGCTTGCTTAAAGTAAGAGTCCTTAAGCTCAATGCCAATTGCTTTTCTGCCCATTGATACAGGTGAATAAACCTCGCTACCCACACCCATGAACGGGGTCAAAACCGTCTCGTCAGGATTTGTATACAACTGCACCAACCTGTCGATTACATCCAGTTGCAACGGGTGAACATGCTTCTCGTCGTCCTCTTCCTTTGAATCGCGGAACGGTAGAATATTATCTATTCTCACATCGTCCCACACTGCCGAAGCGTAACGCTGCCAAATATAATGACTCAGTTTGTTTGTTTTAGGGTCTTTGTGATCGTGATACGTTTCGTTTAAATGCTTCCATAATGTTTCTGAATCCATTTGAGAACCGTTAGCATTGTTCCAAGCATTTAGGATATTGGGTAAAATTGGCGTTTCCCCCGCATATTCAAACATTCCACAATCGTGCGTTACTGGTACTTCATTTTCGCCTTTCTTTTTAAACACCAACACATAATCAGGCATGGCAGTAAAACACTCTGTCGAGTCTTCCACGATAAATTTATGCATTAGGCTTTTAACCATCGTTCTCATTCTAACCTTAAGCGGTTCCTTCCAAACGGTAATACGATTGCGATAAGTAAAACCGTATTTTTCATGAATCCGAACGATCTCGTGAGGGAAATCCCATAGATACTCACCAGCGTCGCGCATAATCACGTCTGTGCAATGAACGGCGGTAATTCGACCTTTTTTTGTCACTCGCGCTATTTGCTCTACTAAAAATTCATATTGCTTTAAAAACTGCTCTTTACTATCACAATTTGAAAAATCATTCTCGCTAGAGCTGTAGTTATACAACCCAGCAAAAGGAGGGCTATATACTGAGAAATCAACGCTCTGGTCTTTTAGTGTTGGTAGAACATACATGCAATCGCTATTGTAAATAGCAAAACGTCCTTTAGGGTCTACTACTTGATCTTTAACGCTCATTTTAAAAACTCCGGTAAAATTAATTCTTGATTAAATGGATTGTATTTTTCTTCTTTGTATAAATTCAGGGCTGTATTCAAATTAGAAAATAATTGGTCTGCTTTTTTAGCCTTTTCTAATAGAGACTGAATGACTTTTGTCTGGCCATTGCTGTAGATCAAATCTACTTCCACTGGGTCAACCCTTCCAAATCGCCAAAAACGTCGTATAGCTTGGTAATACTGCTCGTAGCTAAACGTAGGAAAATAAACCGTATGTCCGCAATGCTGCCAATTCAAACCGAAGCAAGTTATCTTAGGCTTGGTAATAAGCTTTTTAATTTCCCCTTTTTGAAAAGCTATTAACATTTCTTCTTTTTTGTCGATATTCATACTCCCTTTTATCTCGTGTGAGTCTTTTACCATGTCTGACAACATGGCCCCCTCGTCATTAAAATTGCACCATAAAACGCTTGTATCGTGACTGTCGGCCTTTTCCGCGGCCTTCTCGCATCGTTCTGTTATCGTTTGTTTTTGTTCTTCTCTTACGTCAGTTAAACGACTAGAAGGTTTAGCGAACATTTCAAACTGCCCATCCCTTGCTAAAATATCCCTATTGTCCACTTCGACGGTATTGGTTATTAACTCAGGTAAAATATGCTTGTCATCGCTAAACCCGATATCACTAGGCTTTCGAACTGACATAGACCAACTCGATACCCACTCAAAAAAGGCTTTCTCTGCGTGACCTTTCAATACCCACTTATTGCCCATTTTCACTGGGTCTATAGTATTTTCGTTATTGGTAAAGAATTTGCCCAGCATATCGGTATAACCCATATACCCCAATGCCTCAGAGCTAGTGCCAAGCTCTATGAAATCATTTGGGCTAGGCGTTGCCGTGAACAAAAAACGATATTTAACTTTCTTAAGAAACGACGTTATATGTGACTTAATTCGACCGTCAAAATTCTTGAGTATGCTCGACTCGTCCAGAATTACCGTATCGAAATCCTCAGGATTGAACTTGTCCAGTCTTTCGTAATTACAAATTACTATATCACTGGTAAGCGTACCGTCCTTGCTGTATTTCGGCTCACATATATCGAACTTTTGCGCTTCCTGAATAAACTGATAAGCGACGGCCAACGGCGTTATTATCAACACTCTACGCCCCGTCTTCTCTAGGCAATTCTGGGCAATGGTTAGCTGTATTAGTGTCTTCCCTAGTCCAGTATCAATAAAACCGCCATATCGACCATGTTTTAAGCACTTTTCAATTATGTACTCTTGATAGTCAAACGCACCGCTAGGAATAAAACTAGGCTCAAAACCCATATAGTCCGTACTGTGCTGCTTACTCTTTATAAATTCCTGATAGTTCACTTTATTCCCCTTAGTTGGTAGGGCCTATTTTCCAGCTTTTAACCTGCTTGTAATTGGCTAAAAGTTCCAATGCTTAGTTTTGTTTGGTAGTTTTTGCTAGTCGCTTCCTATACCCCGTCACGTGCTTTTTCCGCATTCTATTGAGCTTGGCCCTATATGCGCTTTTTAGCTTAGGCTTATATGAAACAACCATATCCATAGACTCAATATCAAACCACTCCCCCCTTATGAGATACTTCTTGCAAAGCCTATGAAGCTTTCTCTCTGCAGTCTCTGCAATCGACCTGTCAGTACCAACATAAAACTTCCATGCCAGTTCAACCTCGTCCGCATTGGCTGTTTGAATACTTTTAATTCTTTTTTTGATATTTGAGCTGTGGCCTATTTTCACCCTACCCCCGCACGTTAGCGCATACAGGTAGTATTTTTTTTCAACTGGGCTTTGATATTCAGACTTCTTTAAATCCCTTGAAAAACCGCTTATTAGGGAGTCAATAAGCTCTGTTTGTTTGTAGGTCCATTGTTGATAGTCCATAAAACTACTGATAAGCGACATGCTCACACCAGCGTTTTTATGACCTGATTTAACGATTTCATGAAGCCACTCAAGGCGCTTTTCATTCTTTAAGATTTGGTTGTTTTTTGTACTTTCATTTATTTTAGGCATAGTTTCCCCTTTTCCCATAAAGAGGCACATCCCAACTAGGCTATATGGCCTGTCTTACGGATATATCTTTTACGGTACTTACATTCCCTCATGATGACCTAGATACAAAGGTTAAGCATTGCTAGGATTTATAAGCCGTATTTATTCTCTTGCTTCCTGAGTCAAATAGAACTTTGCCTATTTCTTTGGGTCGCACTAATTTAGATAGGGAGTGCACTGCATCATAAACCTGATGGCAGCGAGAGACATGAATGAGACGGGCATAAAAAAAGGCTTTGATTTGTATAACTTTGGTAAATAGAGAAATCGCCAGACTTCGCACCCAAAATTATACAATCAAAACCTTCTCTTAATTCTATTTCAAAGCATGGCTCTGGCAAACCATATGCGCGAATTATAACCATCAAGCCTATTAAATAAAAGCCTTATTTATATAAAAAACGCCCTAAGTGGGCGCTATACTTAAAACCTGCCTTTTCTGAGGCTAGCCTGTGTAATCATCAATTGATATATAACAAGAACACCCCTTAGAGATTGCCTTCTTTTTTATCCTCAACTGTAGCTGATTATTTTTGGCTTTTAGCTTGGCTATTTCTTCCCTCATTTCGAATATAAGCTCCTGATCTCTATCCCAAGCTGCCTTAAGGGTTTTTAGGTCATTAGGCGGGCTAACACCCTTTGCAAACTCTTTTGAGTGCTTACGCCAGCAATTGCAGTTCATACTCCCTCCTATAGGTATATGGGTTAAATTCGATTAAGCGAGACAACTTCAGGATGTCCGCTAGGGAATGCTTTAGAACATTCTTTTTTTGCATCCTCTCTTACATATTCGATTAACTTAAACCCATCCACGGAAAATAAGGACTTAATTACCACTACTCCATCAACACAAGCATAATCCTTGGTGCCATCGCCTGCCATCCATTTAACACAATAAAAATAACTACGCTTAATCACACCAAGCCCTCCTCTTTTAATATCGTCATCATTTGTACTGCTGTTTGGATGTCCTTGTATGGCTCAACCCTTCCGCATAGATCAACGTCAAAGTCAGCCCATATTACTATTTTCTTATAGTTAATTCCTGCACCCGCTCCTATTATCTTTGAGTATAACTCCTCCCCGCCATCCTCAAAGATAAAGCGGTTGTTTTCTTGTCTTAGGTATTTCATTTGGCACGCTCCATTTTGTATAGTGGCTTAGGTCTCAACTGGAAATAACTAAGGCCAGAATCAGATTTAGCCCAAACCCCTTCTGAATTGAAGTACATTAGATTTGCGCCTTGATATTTGTAATAGATAACACCTTCCGCGTCCTCTAGGTAGTGAGTGGCACCGCTAGGTGCTGATTCTTGCGTGATCTTATTTGTCATTAGGTAGCTCCGGCAATGGTTTCCAGTGGGTTACTTCGTCAACTACCCCGCCATATGCTGCAAACTTCTCAGCAGTGTCACTGTATGCCCCGATCATTGGGTATTTGCCGTTGATCAGTAGTAGTATTTTACCCTCTACTGACTCATCATCGGGTAATGATTCGGATACACTCACCCACTTATCCTGACTAAGCTCTGTAATGCAGTCGTGTATAATATCCGATACCATTTGATCAAACTCACCATTTAGGCCTGCCAAATCAAGGCAAGCGTTTATGGTTTTTGATCTTTCTGATACCCACTTCTTAATATCTTCTTTCTTAATCATTGGTTAGCTCCTTTGTCAGCTTTTCGGCCTTTTCCAGCTTTTCAGCATGTGTATATTTGCAGTCATAACAGACAAACTTACCATGGATAACATCGCCTTGATCCATGTGGTAATCACTCTGGCAGATTCGGCACCAGTCATATTCGTCATAGTTCATATCACCCCCTTACCATTAATCCATGATTGTTATTAGTGTAATAAACGGGCGTATATAAACGCCCATCGACTACGATTGCTCCAGCTCTAACCCATCGGCTAATCTGTGGC
>Ga0255768_10000852_pt1 | contig 31967 bp, 38 predicted proteins | sample 071ome_33_FD_179983 | JGI IMG/M metagenome (GOLD analysis project Ga0255768, IMG submission 179983) | Coastal salt marsh microbial communities from the Groves Creek Marsh, Skidaway Island, Georgia - 071412AT metaG (version 2) | ecosystem: Environmental > Aquatic > Marine > Intertidal zone >...
TTCAACCATTCGTAGTCTTCACAGCGAAGATAATTCTCCACTGGGACATGACTAAAGAAAATCAAAGCGAGTGATAACATAGGATGAACGCTCCGTTCCGCGACTTACTTGCGTCTCATTCGCTATTCGCAAACAGCGAATGGGATGAACGTGTGTGCATTATAGCACTACTAAAATATATATGCAACTTCGTTGGTATAACGTGATACAATTTTACTGGATCTCATCAAAGAAGAATACTTGAGTCAATCTACCATCCTTTAAGGTCTTTCCAAATCCAGGAAGCACACTCCTATGATACAGAGTTCCTCTATAAAAAACTGCTCGATTATATAGATTTCCAACCATTGTAATCAAATTATTATCAGAATCAAATATTCCTGTACCAGAGTTGATTGGTGCATTTGGAGTTAAATATAATACTCCTGCCCAATCAGTATCATCTTTGTGTATCCATGTGGAATCACCATCCAAACATAATTGAAATCTAAAGCAGTCACGATCCCTTCTATAGATAAATTCCCGATTGAATATATCAGTTATCTTTTTCTTTATCATAGACTGATACTCAACATCAGCACTATCAGATCTCAGACCTGGAAATTTTCCCGAAGAATTAAAATCAATCTTTAAAACAGACTCTCTAACTGTATCTGGATTGTCTAAAAATTGATCAACAATAATTGTATCTACTTTCACTACAAGAACATACCTTGATCAGACATGTACTGTAGGGTTTCTTTCATGCTACCAATGTGTTTGTTACCAATGGCACATTGAGGATATGTTGCTTCAGATCCAAACTCAGCACGGAATTGACGATCACTAAAATCTACTCCCAGTAGATACTCATGAAATTCTCCGCCAATAGATTCGAGGAGCATAGACATACGCTCACACTCTTGACTACCGTTGCTATAAATTACTGCTGTTGTCATACCCACAAATTTTGTCTAAAAAATTACAGAGTTTTTGGACAAGATTATCTATCCAATCATCTTGTCTATAGGGATTAGTCTCTTTGTCTCCAGTCATCTGGTTTATCCTGCTTAAACCAATCAACAATTTCATCTGCAGATTCAAACCCCGTTCTATAGTTAGATGGGTCGGGGTCACCTAGTCCCATCTTATTCATAAAATCATCCATGCTGCCCTCCTGGATATCTTGTGCCGCCTGACGACGTGCTTTGTTTAACCAGTCCCTAGCAGTTGTATACGACTTGGCAAGTTTCTCCGCCCAAATCATATCAGATAATTCTACATCCTCTTTATTAACAATCTTTTTACAGATCGACTCTAGTCTCAGGCGGTATGTAGTTGAAAGCATTGGGTTCTTCCGATAGATAGTGCTCTAATTGATTGATCCTAGTAAACTCTTGGTATGCTGCTTCAGATCGAAGATGAAGAATATCACGGAGGTCGTCCATAATAAATGTTGGATCAATACCATCTTCTAGATATTTATCAATAGCTTCCTTGAGATAGCGATATCTATGCCACTCAGGTGAATACGGTTTGTACATGATCTAATAATACTATGCTCCAAGTATAGGACAATAAGATAAAGTTGTCAATGCTCCTTGTACTTGTCTGGATTCTTTTTAGAATCGTAGATGAAGAAAGCAAATGGAAACAGCAATAGAGCACCCAATATGGATGCAACTAAAGGTACATTTATCACCTGAAAAAATTTGTGTATCATCGTTCGATGTAACTGAGAGTGTTGTTATCTGCTTTTAACTGTTCAATTATAATATCACATCCGATCTTAGGATCACAATTCCCACAAGTAAAAACATCAACTGCTGCTTCACCCTTTTCTGGCCAAGTATGAATACTAATATGACTCTCAGATAATAAGCAAAGAATAGTTACACCTTGTGGGGTGAACTTTTTTGAGATTGTCTGAAGAACCGTAGCACCACTTGCGATTGCAGCGGCTTCAAGAAGTCCAATAAGAAATAATTCACAATTCAGATGCTCAAATGAGCAACCATAAAGATTTAAAAGATAATGCTTGCCCATCTCATTATTTCCAAAGCAAATTTAAGTTGAATTTTTATACAAACAATAGTCTTGTTTATAAAGATCAAGAAACTTTTTTTGTTTTAAACAATAGTCGTTGAATATTTTATAGCATAATTCATAATTATCAACCTTCAATTGATCCCTATTCATACTATTTTTATAGTTCAACTTGACAGATTCACCACATAGATTAGATATTTTTTTATCAATATCTCCATCCAAATTTATTAAGTACAAATTTAAGTCTTCCTCAGACGGAGCAAAACAAAAATCAATAAAACTAAACTGTGGCAATGTATGTCCATCAAATATAAACTTTTTACTTTTTAATTCTAAAATAACTTCTCTTGAACTTGGATTTCTTAAGTCAAATCCATATTCAGATAGGAATTCATTCAGTCCAGATATCCATCTGTCCTTTGGATGTCTTATTAAGACAACTATTTTATAACCATGTTTATATTCTTCTGGTATCTGCAGATCAAACTGACTCCCAGTTTTAGGAACTTGGTATATAGGTTCAAAATCTAAAGATTTTTTTACCGATGTTGATGCATTTTTAGATATCGGAAGATAGAGTAGTTTATATCTTTCCGACACATAAAATGCATCATATTCAAAATCAGTTTTGTCACTTACATTATAATCCAAAAAGTATTTTTTGGATACTAATTCATCAACTAGTGACCTATATGAAGTCCAATCAAAGTCTCTGTATTCAGATATTTTCATCGCCATATTCATCAAGTAGTTGTTTAACTACCTTCTCAGAACCATCTAAGTTTTTAATCTCAAAGATGGGAGACTTCATATATTTTTTAATCTTCTTATATTCTTTGATTAATTTTTCTACTTCTTCTTTTTGGACAAAGACTTTTGCTTTGCCATCATTCGTTCCACCACCAAATCCATTAGTCATAGTATTTACTTTTTCTTTTTAGATGGATTGTTCCAGAGTTTTGGATTAACTCGACCCTCTGTTTGTGTCCAACCAATAAGTCCTTCTCGATAAGTATCCCAATAATAATCAAAGATATCTAATTTCTTACTGGCAATAACAATATCCCACTTGGTCTGATCGTTTGTTACATACTCTACCAGATAAGCAATATATGGTAGAGTTCTGTCGTTTGCCAATTCAGGATCACAATCTTTATGTAGAATAGTAATTTTAGAACTCAACTTCTACCACCCCACTGAATATCGGGATACGCTTCACTAACAATTGCCTTGGTAATTTTATATCGCTCATGAAGTCTCTTGTCTTTTACAAGAACCATAATCTCGGCTTCCCTAGGATGAAGACCTTCAAGCATTTGGATAAACATAGTTTCCCTACGAAGACTTGTCAGTGAGGGATTACCACCCTTAAGATAGTTGTAAAAATTTTGACATTCTTTACGGATAGAAGTTGCCCTTTTACGAACAACTTCATCCATCTTAGAAAGACCCTCAACTTTGTTCAGCTTCTCAACGCTAGCAGACAAAGATTCGTTTGTAGCAGACTGCTCCTCTACCCTAGAGTATGGAACTTCACCTTCAGGAAGAAGAGTAATGATTGTATCGTCAAAGTTCCAAATGAGGATTGATACCAATCCATCATTCCTATATTTTTGAAGAACTTCTACACGCTTAGCGGTAGATCTTTGCTTACCTACCAATTCCAAAATCTCAAATTGAAATGGATTTGGTTGAAGTTCCTCAATAGGTTTAGTCTTCGTCTGCTTCGTCTTCGTTGTAGTCATAATCGTTTTCAAACCTCACGGCTAAAATTTCATCAGGAATAACATTCCCATTTTCATCGAACATTTCGGGATGCGTATAAGCAACAGCGACTCCCTCGTAAATGTGTTGCTTTACCATCCATCCAATTACTCCGCCTATCAATAGGAACATGATAGAAAACAATGCGGAGAAGGTAAGAGTAATTGCTAACATTGGACTGCTCCCGAGGACTATCTCTTTTTAATAATATCTAATTTTAATTCAAAGTGGAAATGAATCTCTCGTTTTAGAAGAGAGATAACCTTCCCAAACATTATACCAAATGTTTTCGGTTTAGGAATCTCCCTCCTGCTGCGATGTCGCAACATTAACTCAAACCCCCGATTTATCTCTGGGGATTCTTCTGATTTATTTAGTTGACTTCTTGCGTCTTCCTGGTCGTTTGTCATGACTGTATCTCCAGGCATCTTGAAGAATACCTTGAAGATATTCTTTTATTTTCCTTGCTTGTGGTTTTGAAATGTGTCCGTATGCTTCACGAAGTTGTTTATGATTTGAGTCTTGACCACCTTCAAGATACTCTTCAAGTTCAAGAACAAGATCATTCAACTCGCTTGCAGTAGAACTCGAAATAAATTCTTCTGCTTGGCGACGCTTTGCATTGTTAACTTTTAGGTATTGATAGAGATTGAGAATGAACTTACCTTCAAAGGCATAATCAATTGCTCTCTCCACATCATAATAAATTGTGGAAAACTCTTCATCCATTAGTGTAGACACCATTTGTAAATTATATATCAAAAAGTGGATTTAAACAACTGTTTGGTTTCGTAAAACCAAAGGTACTCCAATGAGGACGAATTTAAAGTACTAAATGCCTCATCAGGAGTTTCGACAAGGGGATGACCAGCAAGATTAAAACTAGTATTCAATAGAATGCCATGACCTGACAATTTTTTAAACTCTTGAAGTACATCATACATGTGCCCAGAAGATACTGTTTGAACCCTACAGGTCCCATCAACATGAGTCACTCCAGGTATTATACCAGACTTTACAGGAAAGCAAAGAGTCATGAATGGACTGGGAACACTACAATCAAAGTACAAATGGACATCCTCCTCCAAAACCATGGCAGCAAATGGTCGATACCACTCTCGCTTCTTTATTTGATTTACAATTTCTCTAGCATTACTATTCAATGCATTAAAGAGAATGGATCTATTACCTAATGCCCTCTGTCCCGCCTCTGCGTGCCCGCAGAAGACGCCTACAGACTTATTGTGGTACAAAATACTAGCAATGTCTTTTACTTCAACTGTGTCGCCAATATACTGCGTCACATCATGAAGAATTCCATGATAAGAAGTAGTCTGAATGGGATATATTTTTTTATCCTTTGTAACGTTCCTGTAGATATTCATAGCAGCACCAATTGATATACCACTATCGTCACATATAGGTTCAAAATAAAACTGAACATCAGGGAATCGTTTAACTAGTTCATAGTTGGTAACGATATTCATCGCGTATCCACCACTAAGACAAACCTTTTTTATACCAGTCTGTTCTACATAAGTATTCACAATTTCGATTACCTCATCCTGACATTGCTTTTGTACTTCACAACAATAGTCAGCAAAGAACTTATAGTTCTGTTCTGTAATCTCTAGAATGAATGTTTTTATCTGTTCATTCTCACTAAGTGCCCATAAAATATCAGGATAATTCTCAAAGTATCTTTTTATATGATGCTTTGCATCAGATCCACTGAGATCCATCCAGGGAATAGAACTACCATAAGAAGATAACCCCATTGCCTTACCACAATCATCAACTGTTTGACCAATAGACAGAGCAGCAGAGTTGTATAGATTGCCAATATTAATTCTATCGTTAATATACTTACAAATATACTTACAATTATCTCTTTCTTTTACTATATTTCTTTTTCTGGAAGTCCAATACTGCTTGAGAACTGGAGTAAACTTATTGGGGTACTCTGCAATGTAAACCGACTCCGATTCAAATGTATCCTCATCCAGATAAGCACCAGCAGAATCAATTGCAATCGTTATTGCTTTATCAAATCCACTGTTGTAGAAGGCATTCGATGCGTGGAATAGATGGTGCTGGCGTTCGGTTGATACAAATTTGATGTTTGGACTATACGTTCTTAAAAGTAAACGCCTTTGATCCATAACTTCTTGAGAATCAAAACTTACAATTGCAGCAAAATCTATGTCTTCCAATAAGTTCTGCTCAAGAAGAACTTTAAAAATACTATCCACACCTAAAGAGTGTTTCTTTCTATTATATCTTTCTTCTTTAAAATAAAATTCTACCTTCCCATCATTTACAATAGTTGCAGAGGCATCATGTCCACCAAATGCTGTTAGAATTCTCATAATAAATATGGTATATGATTAGATCGTAATGGAAGTAAAGAATATTCTGCTTAGACTATATCCAAATGTAATCCCAGTAAGTCTTCCAGAATGGTTGAACCCAGAGATCGCAGATAATAATTCTAATATAAAATCTTATGTTTGGAAAACTGATAATCTTAGAAGAATAAGATTGTGTGAACTCAGTATAAGGGGTAAGTTTGTTGCAGAGTCTCTTGTTATATATCCAGACTTCAAATACGATGCTCCAGTTTTTGGAACAGAGTATGTCAAATGCGGAAGCGTTAAGTATTTTGGAACGATTGACTTCCACCCACTAAAAGGAGATGATGACTATCATTCAAAGTATATTGAGAAGTATCTTGGTGATCAAGAAGATAGAATAAAAAACGAGTCAAAGATATATGATCTGAACACATACTTCTCCAAAAAACTTTGGATCAAAACAGATCGTCAAGATTTCTATGCAGAATATCTTGATAAGTTAGAGTTATATTTAAGTAGATATAAAGAATGCACAAAAAAATGTGAGCAGAACCCTGCTCACTTATTTCAAAAAGGTTATGACTACCATCTATCGTATACAGATCCCGCATACGGAATTATAAAATCATACTACACAAAAGAATTTGCTAAAAGATATATTAATAACTTCTTATTTGATCTTGCCTAAACAAGATTGTTCACCTTCAGATACCTGACAGTATCTACAGCACCACCGATTACTTCTTCCCCAAACATAACTTTAGGGAAGGTAGATCCCACACCAAATTTATTATAAAACTCTTCACGATCATAGTCTCTGTCTAGTTTATACACAACATATTTCTGCTCAGACAAACTCAGAATTCGCTCAACCTTAGTGCAATAGGGGCACCCATCTTTAGAGTATACGACAAATTCCATATCAGTTAATAATTAACGAAGATATTTTAACACAAGATTAGAACAGGGTCAATGTTGTTGTTCCTACACCTTGAACGGTGAATGTCAAGTCCGATCCAGAAACAGTAATCTCTACTGGATTTCCATTACCACTGGCAAATCCATTGGCAGCAGTAACAATTCCACTAACATTTACATCAACATCTACATTAAGAGTATCTGTAATTCTAACATCAGTTAACTCACTGGATCCAATGACCTTTAGTGCATTACTTCCAGGATCACTGATACCAATAGCAACAGATTCTACAGCATATACATCTGTTGCCTGAAGAGTAGATCCAACACCAACGTTATTTGGGAAGACGTTAGATACAGAAGCACCATAATATCCAGTAAGAACAAAGTTTGTTCCTGGATCATCAGATCTAACATAGACCATCTCACCAGATCCTATTCTCAGACCTTCTCTAAAGTGAGTCGTCTCTCTTTCTACAGTATAATTATACTCAATATAATCTCTATCAGTGGTTCCTAAACCGACTCTGACTCTAGTATCAAAAGAAGATCTATTACATACATATAAATTACCAGTAAAATCTTCACCAGAAGCAGTGAACATTAACTCATTACCATTGGAACCAACAGTCACCTTCTCAGAAACAAATCCAGATCCCAAAGTATCATCAGATTCAAATCCAAGAAGATTAAAATTGACCGCAGTAGAATCTGCTCTGATAACTACACTTTGCCCATTCGCAAAATAAATATTATCACTCTGGAAGTATTCTCCAACTGCAAGTTCTTGATTAAAAATAATATAACCAGAGGCAGGATTATAATCACCGACTCCACCAGTAGAAAGTCCAACTCTGAACTTTATTGGTGATGAATTTTGGTTAACAATATATACCTTCCCTTCTACCAATTTACCAGCAGGTGCAGTATACAATACTTCGTTCGTATTAATTGCTCCTGGTTGTTTGCTTGCTAAGGATCCAAAAGACATTGCTTATATCCTAAAATTATTGCAGTAATATTATTTATTTGATATAATATTAAACAAAAAGATATGATAATTCTGACAGGTTCATCTGGTTTCATTGGCAAACACTTTGCAAATAAACTTCAAGATGAAGTCATGCTGATTGACCAAGAGGATTGTTGGAGACTGTTGAGAGACTTTGATGAATGGAACAAAGTAGATTTAGTTCTTCATCAAGGAGCAATCTCTTCTACCACAGAAAAAGATCTATGGAAGTTGTGGCACTTTAACGTTGGATATACTTGTGCGCTTTTAGATAAGGCAATTGAATATCAATTCCCAATCAAGTATGCATCCTCTGCCTCAGTGTATGGCAATCAAAGTATTCATCAGAAGAAGTCCTCGATGAATCCTTTGAATCAATATGCGATATCAAAACTACAGGTAGATTATACAGTATTAGATAACCTTGATAAATTTAGTTTGATCCAGGGGTTTAGATACTTCAATGTCTATGGTGATGGGGAGGATCACAAAGGCAACCAGGCAAGTCCCGTAAGTAAATTCACCAAAGAGATCAGAGAGACTGGTGAACTTAATTTGTTTGAGGGATCTGATAAGTTTCTTAGAGACTTCGTTTGTGTTGACGATGTTGTAGATATTGTTCTGAATAATAATGCTGGTAGTGGCATCTATGACATCGGCACTGGTTCTCCAGTATCATTCCAACATGTGGCAGAATTAGTTGCAAAAAAAGAGGGTGGTAAGATCAATACCATCCCCTTCCCAGATCATTTAAAAGGCAAATACCAAACCTATACTTGTGCTGATATGAAGTGGGTTGGTAATTATAAGTTTAAGACTGTTGAAGATCATCTATACTCTTAAAGTTTAAGAACGCAGTAGCAATATATTTTGGATCAGAGATGGGAACGTTCGCATGATGAGGATATAAAAAGTTACATGGGAACATCAAAACCTTTCCCTTCTCTGGTTTTACTTTTTTATTTAAAGTACCAAACTCAGTTTCCCCACCTTCATTTACATCATTCAGATATAAAATAATTGCAAAGAGTCTGTAGACAGTTCCTCCAGCATGTTGATCCACATGGGGTTTAAAGAATCCAACATTCTTTTCATAAACCCGAACAGAATAATCTCTAAAATATACATCTTCAATTGGAGCACGCTCAACAACATTCAAGTAACTATCATAGGACATATGACATATTTCTGTCATTAGATCAAACATAGGAGTTTCAAATGGAACTATAGATTGAGTTGCTACTTTGACTTCCTCAACCACCGTTTTATCATCATTGTTATTAACTACTCTTCCTGGTCGTTGGTATTCTTTGTTAGTATTAAACCACTCTACGATTAAGTCGCACCATTCATCTGGTATCAACTTGGGAAACTCTACAACCAATTCATCTATACGTTCAATCACCCTTCAATACCCTATAACTATCAGAATCAAAGTGTTGTGTAGAGAACTCAAACAATACAGAGTCTTCCAATGCAACCATTTGATGTTTTAAACCTACTGGAATGTGAAACTTACTTCCTTCTGTCAGCACAGTAATCTCTGCCACAGAAAGATCTTCATCAAAACCATGATACAAAGAGATGAGACCACTCTGTAAATAGAAGGTCTCATCTTTTAGTTTGTGATAATGCCAGGAACATCTCTTTCCCTTTTTAAAAAAGAGAAGTTTACCACAATACATTTCATTATTAACAATCCACTTTTCATATCCCCAACCTTTGGGGACAAACTCAATTAAAGAAGTCATTAGAATTTACTGCCTTATCATCTATGTAGTAGTCCGCAGAAGGTTTACCCATGATAAGTTCATGATATTTGCAATTCCAAATTCTCAATTGGAGTTCAGTCAATTCTCTCCATCTAGCATTTGCAAGATTAGCATCATCATTGTATGTTCCCATACCTCTAGCAGTGAAGTATTTAATATAGTGCCCATCATCATACAATTTATTAATCTTCTCAATGTTCTCTTTCATTGGGGTGGAAGATTCATACTTACATGTTTTACAGACACCATTCATCTCAGCGATGACACCATCAATGTCGATACAGTAAGTTTTTTTACCGTCCATAATTGCTCTCATAGTCCCATTGCCTCTTCCATAGTTAAAGTATAGCATCCATAATGCTGAACGGCAATAGCAGATGCTTTGTTTGCAACAGGTATTGCGTGAGTTATATCACCTGTCGTCAAATATGCATAGACTAATGCCGCTAAGAATGTGTCTCCAGCACCAACAACATCAAAGACATTAACCTTTTGAGATGGATAAATGTAGTCATTATAGGATGCTCCACGTTCTCCCATAGTAACAATAAGATTTTTTTTATCTGGTTTATCCAATAACCTATTGTATTCTTTTTGATTAATCTTAAAGAATACATTTGGACAAGTAAACAAACTTACTTTTTTAGTGTCAATAAAAACTGGTCCAGGAAAATTTTGACAGAAGACTTCTAAATCATTCCTCGTTAAATATCCCTTATCATAATCAGATATAACAATAGCATCGTATTCCATATGAAGGAATGCTGCTTTAACTTCAGCAACTCTAAGAGGATCAATCTCTCCCTCGTCATCTATTCTAAGTAACTGCTGATTACTAGACCTATCAACAACTCTTGTCTTAAGAATTGGTTTTTTATTTGTAATGTGATTCACAAATATACCAAAAGATTCCAGGTTTGCCTTTACGTTTGCAGACATGCCCAGAGTCTTATATGTGTCATGGTATTTTAATATAGGAACAGGTGCTTCTGGACTAATTCTCTCTACATCACCATAGAGATATTCATCCGTACATGTTTCCCCTATCAATAATACTCTGTACTGTCTTTGTTGTTGCATAGTCACTAATCCTATCAAAGAATATTAATTCGGCAGCGTGCATAGATCCAATAACAGTTTTACCTTTCCAATCAGATCCAACCACCATCACATCTGGTTGAATAAAGTTAATCAAAGTTTCTAATTGAAGATCAGAATCAAAAAAATGTACTTTATAAACAGACTTTAAATTCTCTAAGAAAAATTTCCTTTCCTCTTGATTATATATTGGTCTTGTTGGACCCTTCTTTTCAGCAACTCTCCTATCGGTGTCAATGGCAACATAAACTTTATCACCGAGAGACTTAGCATAATTTAAAAGTTCTAAGTGACCTCTATGGAGAAGATCAAATGTGCCATTAACAAATACTTTGGTCATAGTTGATAATCCAACTTTATATTACCCGCAATCGTTGATCCAGTATTACCATGAACAACCATGTGCATCAAAAATGAAGGGAATATAATGATACTTCCCTGCTCTAATTTTGGTCTGTAGTCCAATGGGAAGTATGGCATTCCAGCATGAGACATATGATTTTGTATATCTCTCATTGAGGGATTAAAGAATATCGTCTTTGATTCTGGTACTGTTTCGTAGATAATAAAACTCCACTGGCAGTGTGGATGAATGTGCGGATCTTGATAGTCCCTTTCAGTATATACATTCCTCCAGATTTTGTCAATTCTAGCATTAGAATATGAGCATGGAATTGTATTAATATTTTTAATTACAACTTCTCCTATGTGTTCCCAAGTCTCATCAGGAATACTTTGGTTACTTCCAAAACTAGTATTAACTCCACTATCCCAGGTAGGACTATAAGCATCAGATTCAACATGAATCTTACTAAGATCTACTTTATCTTCAAAGATAGGTATAGCAAATAAATCCTTTCTCATAACTGATTCACAAATCCGATTGGTGTAGTTATATTCATTGGAGAACTATTCTTGAAGTTTATAAAGTATTCTATTCTTGCTTTTGAATATTCCTCAGATAGATATGTTTTTTTAGATAACGGATAACCAAGTTGTAACAACCAATAAATCCAATTTGCACCACCAAACATAGAGGGTTTACCCGTAATCATTGATGGTCCAGGCGACTCCATGTTATCTACATATATTTTTTGCAGTTCAGATTGCTTAAAGTTTTCTCTGACAAATCTCCAAAACTTAGTGTCTTTATTGCTTCTATCATAATGCATGGAAACAAAATCAACACATGCTTCAAACATAGACTTCATGTAAGCATTAAAAAGATCTGAATCATGTTCACTAAAACATCTACTGGATAAAATTTGAACTGATTTTATAATCCCCTCCGTAATTAAAGCAATTCCAGTGCTCTCTAGAGGTTCAATAAATCCAGCAGACAATCCAATTGATATTACATTACCACTCCACATATTCTTATCATAATATGGAGTCCAATCAATCACTTTAATACTATCTTCCTTTACTCTACCAGACCAATAATTTTGGAAGTATTCTTTTGCTTCATCTATTGGAGTGATGCTTCTATTAAATACCAATCCAGTTCCAAGTCTAGATTGTAATGGAATTTGCCATATCCATCCATGGTCTACTGCTGGACATGTAACATATGGTTTGATTTCAGACTGGTCCAAGTAATCAACATGACCAGCAACGGCAGTATCACAAAATAACCTACCTAGTAGTTCAACACTATCCCTATCATTTTTTAATACATGTTTGAATCCAGTACAGTCAAAGAATACATCTCCACTTATGGTTTGATTATCACTTAGAAGTAACTCAGTAATATAATTTCTTCTGTCCCTTTTACAGAACATGACTTCAGATTCTATTACTCTTACACTATCTTTAAGTTTCTTTTTAATATAACCTACCAACTTAGAACAATCAATGTGGTATGCATAAGAATGAAGATCATTTAAATCAACACTCACACCAAATAGAGATGGATCATGAACCAATAAAGATCTTAATTCAAAATCAGTATGAGTCCAAGCATCGCACAAAGGGACATCTTTGTCCACAAATGAGAAGTAAAATGGGTGCCATACTTCATTACCTGCCCAGTCTGGAAATAATATTCCAGACTTTGGTATTGCATCTAGTTCATTAATCCATTCAGAGCGTTCAAATCCACAATCATTCTCCATGAAGTGATCAAACTGCAAAAGTGTTGCCTCTCCAACACCAACTGGAGTTGATACTTCTTTGTCTATCAAATAAACTTCGACATTAGGTATATTATTAACCACAGAAGCGGCGGTCAACCAACCAGAAGTACCGCCGCCAACTATAACTATTCTCTTTATCATTTTCTAGAAGGTAGTGGAATCTTTCTCATCGTTTTGTAAACAAGAGTTGCCCTCAGTCCATGATAGAACTCCCCATTTGGTGGAGATCCCCTATGAGGAATGTTACCCTTAAATAAACACACTCTTCCTGGTTTAGGTAGAATTTCAACAGTTTCTCCATTGAGTTCAACTATGGTTGCTCCACCCCACTCTTCTTCCCAGCGCCTATTAACATAATAAATCCAACTGATCCCATTATCACAAGAGCAATCTTGATGCATCAAGGTATCATGAATGAACTGTTGTCCATTAATTAACACTTCACCAATCTCAAGTTCAAAAGGAATAGATCCAGTTACTGCATTGTAAATCATTGGATAGGCAGAATCTGTAGCAGATTCAGACTTGGGTGGATAGATCTGTTGTTTAAAGCAAGGAACTTCTAACTCTAAATCAGCACCTTTGTCATATCTAAAATCTGGTTTTCCATCTGGGAATGTTTTATGCCCACTACACAATCCATACTGCCAACCAAATCCATGCAAAACTATTTGATCTACATGATCAATGAACCACCATGGAAATAAATTATCAATAACAAATATTTCATCTTCCGCAAGATCATACTGACCAAGAGCAAGTGGTTCTACAGCGGCATCTATGTATATCATTTGTTTTTAACCTCGACTAACAATCCATACTCTGGGAGATAAAGATATTCAATTTGAGAATTTGCAAGAGTGCGTAGAGCATCATCAAGAGTTTCTACCAATGGTTCTCCACCAAGATTAAATGACGTGTTGAAGATAATTGGGCACCCAGTTTGATTATAAAATTCATCAATCACACCATAGTAGTGCTGATTAACATCTTCAGTTACTGTTTGAATTCTACAAGTACCATCCACATGAATGATTGCAGGAATCTTTTCTTCAATACCTTCCTGGCACTTAACAGCATACATCATAAATGGGGTTTCATCCATGCCACGGAGATCAAACCATTCATGAACATGTTCTTTTAGAATTGACCCCGCAAAAGGTCGGAAGTATTCACGACGTTTTACAGTATTAACGTGATCTTTACCATTAGGATCACGAGGATCATACATGATAGACCTGTTACCAAGGGCACGAGGACCCGCCTCTGACCTACCTTGGAACATGGCAACAATATTCTTGTTGGTTATTAATTCAACAACGTCACCATAAGTTGCTCCACCTTTAATAGATGTTGCTCCCCAACGATTACAAATATCTTCTATTTGTTCACTGGTGTATGTGTATTCTGGACCATAATAAAGGTCTTTAATTCTATCTCTAACGTTCATGTCTCCAGAAACTTGATGATAAACATAATAAGCAGCACCAATAGCGGTTCCTGCATCATTACTTACGGGTTCAACATAAAGATTGATGCCTTCGTCTTTAAGTTGCTCAAGATACCAATAGTTTGCAACACAATTTAGTCCATATCCACCAGAGAGAACAACATTTTTGTTACCACTCATTGCAACTGATTTACGAATCAAGTCCAAAACCATCTGCTGAGATTCTACTTGAATGGCATATGCCATATCTCTACGATTCTCAAGCAATGTAAGATCGCCTGGTTGTGCAGGAGTTTTCAAGAAGGGGAATCTACCTTCATTTACAACAGCACCATTTGGATATGTGGGTACAATGACATCTCTATTGGATGTTTTCCATTCGGAGATACCACCATAGTCAGAATAAATTGGTGGAATCTTATCGTTAGGTTTACCATATGGGAACAGTCCCATAGTTTTTCCTGCCTCGATTGGTGCCCAACCACAATATTGAGTTACCGCTTCATATGCTTTAGTGATTCCAGCACTTTCATCGAGAATGAATTGGTGAGTTCCATCTTCACCTTCACCTTCACTACTAAACTCATCAACTTTTGCAGAACCCCAGGGACCTCTACCCGCTTGATGCTTATAGATTGTTTTAAACTCTGCAGGATATTCACAAGTGAACATGGATTCGAGTTCCCATGTCATCTCGGTTTCCTTACCAATATTCAATGGAATAAAAGTTCCTGCACCATCAACAACCAATGATACTGCAGATTCAAATCCAGAACGATAAAATGCACATGCAGCATGAAGTTTATGATGAGTTCTACTCAAGTCAACTACTTGAGGATGATTGTAGGGGTCTGCATTCCTATCAATAAGACCCAACTTTCTTGCAATACCAGTGTAAATATCATCACCAGTAAAATCAATCCTACCACTCTCACCCAAAGGTTGGGTATGAGCAATAACAAGACAATCTAACTTATCAGTATACTCCAGAATCTTAACCATGGAAGCAAGAGGACCACCATCATACTTGTGTCTTGACAGTCTTTCTTCTTCAATAGAGAGAACCATCTCTCCATCCTTTAATAGACAGATGCCAGAGTTATGTCCTCTAGCAATTGCTGCGATCCATTGTGCCATTCTTTACCTCACTTAAGATTTTTTAGAATATCACTAACTTGCTTATCAACGTTAGCTTGTTGTGTTGCTCCCTTTACGTCATCCAAAAATCCTTTAGATGGTTTTTTAATTTCGGGTTTTTTTGTCCCCATAGGAACACCATAAGTTGGAGCAGATCCATTCAGTTGTGGTTTAACTCCACACCCATTATTAGAGTTTAACTGTGGTTTGTTATTGTATTTTGTATATGCTGTAGACTTTCCAAGTCGTTTGCGAACTGAGGCAATTACCTCCTTCAGTTGTTCTTTTGTAAGTTCCATTGCCAAATCATTTGCACGATCAGCAGTCTCATCCATTGTCAGTCTAATTGGAGAATACACTCTCCTTCCCTCGCCAGAATCAATAATATCAAAGTCCTTACAATCTGGATAAGAAATATTGATTGGGAATGTAGATCCAGTTACAACAGTTGCGGTCTTACCAAATGCTCTAGCAAGATGCTGTCCCATACTATCACATCCAAGGAAGTGATCTGCTGCATTAATAATTCCTGCCCAGGTTCTCATATCCTGAATCTCGGGTCTAGCAACTTTGTACTTAGAGTTCTCTTCATTCTCTTCCAGGGGGAAGTGAATCTCACTCATAATAATAATCGCATAATCCTTCTTAAGTTCATTAAGAATATCAACAATATGTGTTAAAGAAAAACTACGAGAAGTTGCATCTGCAATAAAATCTTGACCGATTGTTTCTACAGATCTACCAAAAGGTTGAACAACCAATACCTTCTCTTTCCCTGTCCCCTGTCTAACCTCTTCTACAGCATTGAATCCAGAGATTGCCTCCATCTTTGCAAGATGGATTGTTGGTGCAGGAAGTTCCCTTGGTTCATCAAGTTCATTAATTTGAATATCATATGCTTGAGAAAGACTACACTTCTGATTGTAGTATTCCCAAATACGATATGGTTCGGTAGTAACAATATCTCTGTGCTTCAGTTCCTGTTCAAATAGTCCTTTGTGCCAATGGTCAAATACCTTACCATCGAGGGTAGGATGTCCCTTAAAAAAATCTGTTCCTCCTTCACATACGATTACAAAATCGTCGTGGGTCTCTGCGTATTTTTCAAATGCAGGGATGGAACAAATGACTCTGCCTGCTCCACCGTTTACAAAAAATGCTTTTGATCTCATGAAATCAACTCCAAATGGTCTATAGAATTATTAATCTGGGTTATTTATTACATAAACATAACCTGCACTAATCGATCACAAGTTTTGAACATATCCTTTTTCATGACTGCGCCATGGATCATATTCGCATCATATAACACTGCTTTATTATACTCCATACTAGAACTATATTCAAGTTTAATGTCTTCAGAATAAAATTCAGTTCCACCCTCACATTCTTCTGGAGTATTTAAGTATATAACACATGCCCACTTACGTTCTGGTCCATCCTTGTGAGCAATAAAGGGTTTATTGGCATCTACAATCTCTTGATTATTGGTGACATTGACCATAAATCTCATTCCAGACCACATGTATTCATGATGATCCTCATCAAATTCAATATGCCATTCTGGATGCTGGCAAAGTTGTCGGAACACTGGTTCCATCTCTGGTTTTAATCTCAGATCATCTTCACATATTCTACGACCGATAGCAAAAGCTAATAAATCTGGATACTCCTCTGCCGTATACTTTCTGGAATCTAATGCATAATCTCTTACAGAATCAGGATCATTATAAAAATTTTTTATCTCAATAATTTGTTTACCACCAAAGTTAAGAACCTTTGCTCTCAGATCTCTAGATATTTCAAACATTATAGTATAGGTATTGCTCCATATTGTTTTGTTATTCTATTTGGATCCATGACGCTATAAGGAATAACATCATATCCTATGGTAATTCTTTTGCCAGAATAATGAGAATTATTTACAACTCTATGTCTAACATTTCCTCTGCCAAAATATATATTACCACACTCATTTTTTATTTGCCAGTCACCAAATTCTGTTGTGGTATCCTGCGGTTCTATTGATATGTAACCATGATACGGTGAAGAGTGATTGTGCCAATCAAGAACTTGATCATAATCATGGTAATTTAACCATGCTTGCAAAAAGCATTGTTCCTCTACGTTCTCTTTGATTATCTCTGTAAGTTTTTTATATATTTGTAGAAAATGAAAAGATGGGGAGGAGACCCCGAAGATATTATACAAATAATAACTCCATGTGGTGTCTCCAAACCCATCAGATATCAATGAATCATAACATTGATTTGCTATATTGATTATCTCTGATTGATTCTCTTTAATATATTCAAACTTGTAAATTTTATAAGATTCATTCATAAGTTAAAATCAGAGTGAAGCGCCGCTCCTTGGTCCTCTAATATCATCTGGACTTTGTGGAAGCATATAATATGCCCAACTTGCTTCAACACCAGCTGCCTCCATAGTTGCAGGGAAGTCTCTCAACTTCTGGCGATATACTTTCCACTCATCAACAAGTGCTGATGGCATATCAACACTTACCTTCATGTCTGTAGCTTCCAACATGGAATCTCTCTTGTCACGGATTTGTTCCCAAGTGAGAAGTTCTTCACGATCAAGAAGTTTTTGAGGAACTGTCCATCTGGCAATGTCAACTGTACCTGCATCAAGATCTACAGTTACTTTATTCTTGTCGTAAACGTCTGCTGGCATTAATGGTGTTGCATACTTAAATCTAGGATACCCTTCAATTTCTGGTGTATTAGCATGGAATGCTTCACCAGTGTACTCTTCCTGCAGTTCATCTACAGGTTGTCCTCTAAGTTCACAAACTAAAGGATTGGTAGCACAATCCACTTCAAACCATTCAACAACATCTGCTGGCATGGGACGACCATCCATGATGTCATCTTCGGTTAGAGGACCATGCTTCTCAGTTCCATCTTCACCAATTTGAAGATAGATTTTATCGGGACCATTGTAAACTGCAGTACGGGTATTTCCGTCTGTAATATCATGATCAATTAAGAATTCGTTGGGGAGAGCGAGATCATACTCTACTCTAATTTGTCTAGTAGCCATAGTAGTTCGGTTTTGTTCAGGTTTACTCCTTCAGTTTTATTTATAATTATACATTAAAAAGGGAGTGTGGTTAACACTCCCTTTGCACTTCCTTCACACGGATCTATATTATATCAGACAAAAGTAATTTTAACAAGTCCACTACCACCAGTACCACCTTGACCACAGCAGCGTTCGCAATAGTTGGTCATAGCATTCTGTCCACCATGACCATATGGAACTTGCCAGCAACCGCAACGGACCCAACAGAAGTTTATTTGCTGTTTAACGTTAGTACCAATAAATGGAGCAGAGGTAGGAACAGTATATCTACCATGGCAATGGCAGAAGACACCTCTTGGGTTCCAGTAGTGTCCTCTGTGAGGACCCATTCCAAATTCCCCACCCCAGTTGCCAGGTGCCATACAGCAAGACCAGTAGGAGAAGCAAGCGAGAGACCAGCTGTTCTCAGCAAATCCAGAAGCACCACCAATGGCACAGAAGTTAGAGAGGTTACAACCGTTTACATAAGAAGTACAACCCTGACATGCGCTAGTCTCTCTAGAATAGCATCTATAAACTCCACCAGCACAAATAGTATAGGTCCAACCTGCTTGAACATCAACTGTTCTAGTATTATAATATCCACCCTGAGCACCAGCATAGATGTGGCAGCGGTTGCAAGAACATGATCCTGTTCCATTGCCACCAGCGCCCCAAAGTTCAAAAGTCGCTCTCCTTACACCAGTTGGAACTGTCCAGAGACAGCAGCAACCTGGGGTACAGTTACCAGGAGATCCATAAATCCACTTCACACACCAGGTATCTAATCCAGTTGGATTAACCTGAGACGATGTGATAGTGTTATCAGCGATAGTTTCTCCACTAACTCTTTTATAGTTTGAATACTGTGCCATTTTTGATGCTCTCTATAGTGCTATTTAGAATCAGAAGTATGTGATCTTAACAAGACCGCCACCACCAGTACCACCTTGTCCGCAGCAACGCCCACAGTAGGTGTTCATAGCAACCTGACCACCATTACCATAAGGAACTGGCCAACATCCGCAACGGATCCAACACTCTCTAATGGATTGTGTCGATACGGTTCCAATCAGAGCAGCGCCAGAGTTATGAAGACCTTGGTTATAGCAATGGCAGTGTCCTCTATCGTAAACGAATTCAGCGTGTGACCATCCAGGAGTGTGTGACATCTGATAGAAGTCGCCACCATGAGATCCAGGACCAATGCAACATTCGTTTACAGAGGAACAGAACTCTGCCCAAGAGGTATTTGCAATACCTCTGGAACCACCTCTAGCACAGAAGTTAGAGAGGTTACATCCATTTACATAAGAACTGCATCCCTCACAACCACTACATTCTCTGGAAAGACAACGATAGACACCAGCAGCACAGACAGTATACTGCCAACCTGGTTGTGTAGTAATAGTCTTGGTGTTGTAGTATCCTCCACCAGATCCTCTGAAGTGGTGACAGCGGTTACAGGAACATGCACCAGAACCATTACCACCAGCACCCCAGATCTGGAAGTTAAGTCTTGTTACACCAGTTGGAACTGTCCAGAGACAGCAGCAACCTGGAGAGCAGCGATCAGGGGTTCCAAAGATCCACTTTACACCATAAGTAGAGTTTAATGGAGTATCAAAGTCTGCAGCATCAACTGCTTGAGATTGAATAGACTCTGCCTGAACCTTTTTATAACTTGAATAATTTGCCATTTTTTAGTAACTCTCCTATCAGACGTAAGTGATTTTGACGACACCACCGCCGCCCATGCCACCTTGACCACAGCAACGCTCACATAGGGTAGTCATAGCACCTTGTCCACCAACGCCGTATGGGACGTGCCAGCATCCGCAACGGATCCAGCAGTTAGGTGTCAGGTTGTACATAGATCCACTTCCTCCAGCAAGGAATGGAGCATTTGTTGTACATGTTTGAACGTAGTTACAGTGACAGAACTCAGAACCACCCCAGTAACCCTCATGGTTACCCATTCCAAAGTCTCCTCCATTATTTCCTGGAGCAAGACAGCAAGACCAAACTGAATAACATCCATCCTGCCAACTGGTTTGTGCTCTACCAGTTTCTCCACCAATGGCACAGAAGTTAGAGAGGTTACAACCGTTTACATAAGAAGTACATCCTCTACATCCTGTACATTCTCTTGAGCAACAGCGATAGACGCCAGCAGCACAGACAGTATAAGTCCAACCTGGCTGAACACTAATAGTCTTACTATTATAGTATCCACCACCAGCACCCTTATAGTGGTGACAGCGGTTGCAGGAACATGCTCCGTGTCCGTTTCCTCCTGCTCCCCAAATCTCAAAGGTTGCCCTTCTTACTCCATTAGGAACTGTCCAGAGACAGCAACAACCTGGAGAACACACAGCAGGTGTTCCATAAACCCACTTCACAAAATAGTTCAGTCCCGCATCTGCCTGCAAAGCAGATTTTGGAACTGTCCCATCAATAAGTTGACCACTAATAATTTTTTTGTAACTTCCGTAGGATGCCATTTGTTTTAACTAATCCTCGTTCTATTATTTATTTAATCCAAATAACAAAGAAGAAGGGGAACCAGAAGGTTCCCCCAATCTTCACCCATCAGACGGTGAAGATTCTCCATCCATATGTGTCTCCAGAGAAGACCAGTTCAAATGCAGCGCCTTCAGTTGTAACTGTCAGATCTGCAGTGTCTCCCTGAATTCTCTTACCATTTCTAGCAACGGTAAGTGTATTGGAATCAAATGACTTCGCAACATCGAAGAATCTGATCTTATCACCAGCAGCAGGAGAAGCAGGAAGTGTAACCGTAATTGCACCAGCAGAAGTATCTACAAAGTTTGTTGACCAAGACTCTGTAGTAACGTTACCATTAACGTTTGTTGGTGTTCTCTCTCCTGCGGGAATCCACTGAGTACCGTTGTAGTACTCCATGGTCTTCAGAGTTTGGTTATATCTGAATTGACCTTCGATGAGAACTACAGGTCTCTCAGCAGTTGTTCCCTTAGGTGGAACCATTGCCTCAACGCCCATGTTATCTCTTGTCAGATAACCACGAACCGCAAATTCAGTTGGGCAAGCAGTGTTGGAGTTACCACTCAGAGTTTCGTCAGAGGAGAATTCGTTAATCGCTTCACCAATCTGACCACCCAGCGAACCCAGTCTCAGTTCTGTCAGACCCGACAGGTTGAATGCGTTAGCATCCAGGGTTGCAGCACCAGTTAACTGGTTAACCGAGAAGAAGTCACCAACTCTGAAGTTACCACCTTGGTCAGTAGAGACGAAGAAGACTCTACCAGGACCGAAGTTATTGGTCTCTCTACCCTGCTGTACGTTTGCCTCGTTAACGTTTGGATAGTTGGTTTCAACCTTGTTACCAACACCAATCGAGAGGAAGTCGTGACCAGTCAGACGTGCGTTAGAGAATCTTGTTCTAACTTCAGTGAAGGAACCGCCATCAGTGATGGTATCACCAACACCTGCGCGTGTATCAAATGTCTGGATTGTCTTCTCAGGTGAGAAGGTTACAGTTACTCTTCCAGGATATACAACAGGTGCGAGTCCAAGAGATCCTCTATGCTGAGTATATGCTGTAGTAAATCCAGTGATGTTGTTAACAATGTAGAATCTTGGTTGATTATTAACCAGATCACTACCAATACCAGCAGCAGTGGTTGTAAATCCGATAGCATCACCAACCAGAGGCAGGTTATCACCATCAGCAAGATCAAGTTCAATCAGAACACCCTTCTGACCACCTACAGCATTAGCAGCGGCATTGACTTGGATTGCACCAGTTGTACCTGCACCAATGAAGGTAACCCACTCACCAGGAACGAAGGAAGTAGTACCAATACCTGCGCTAGGTGAACCGTAACCAGGATAGTACTTGAAGTAGATTGCATCAGCAGAGATTTGGTCGTTGATGAAGGTTGCGTATGCACCAGATGTTTCACCAATCATGGTCATACCAACACCAACAGTACCACTAATTGTACCAACTTGGGTTGCGAGCTTATCACCGAAGACTCTCAGACTTCTAGCAGTTTCTGCGGTAGAGAATCCAGAAGCGATAACACCGTAGTCACCGTAGGAGTTGTTACCACCAACGGAACGGATTCTTGAACCACCGCCTGCGTAGTAACCCCACTTAGCATAGTAGGTGAAGGAGGAGACGATCTCAGAACCAGCGTCATTATCAAGAATGAATCCAGCACCATCACTCAGAACGTTCGTGAAGGCGTCGAATACCATTGTCTTAAATCCACTGTTGTGGACGTTACCATCAATGAATACACCAACACCAGCACCACCAGGACCACCGTCAGTTGGAGGATTACCGAATGCGGTACAGTCCTTAACATAAGGTGACTTGTTCAGAATTGGTGAGTTGGGGTTGAATGCGAAGTAAACACCACAAGCAGTTGTACCAACACCAGTTCTAACAGTAGTATACTGAAGTTCGTATGGGTTGTTTTCATCATAGTCAAATCCAACCATACCATCAACGTTCAGACCCTGAATTGTGGTAGCATCAGACAGTCTAAACATGGTCTGACGATTATTTGGTGTAGAACCATCAGAAGACAGACCTTCAGCAGGTCTGATCTTAGAAGATCTCAGAGTTGAACCAACAACTGATGTGAATGGAGGAACTACAATAGGCAGTTGCTCAACGAATTCAGATGCTGACAGACGAACAACAGCAGGAGACAGGTTCAGAACCTCTCCACCCTGTACATAAGTGTGAGTGATAGACGATACACCAGCGTTAATAGTAAATGTGTTGTTATCAATAACATCAATAACGTTAAAGTATGATGTAAGAACGTTTCTTGGGAAGAATGAGGTATCAACACCAACGAATACAGTACCACCAGATACGTAAACGTGTTGAATTGTTGAGATACCAACGTTAATTTCAAACTGTTGTAAACTATTGATTGCGCTTACAGTAAAGTTAAAACCATCGGGTCTTGTGCCATCTGGGAAGATGGTTGTTGTGATACCAGAACCACCTGGGCAGGTGAACTCAAGATTATCAAGTCTGATTGTATCTCCAATCTGGAGACCAGTCATACCAGCACCAACGGTACAAGTACCAACACCAGATGAAGCATCATACTGGAATGCGTTAACCGCATAAGTATTACCACCAGAGAGGCAAGAGAACTCAATGTCTCTCAGTCTAACGGTAATATTTGGATAAAGAATACCGTGTGCAGGTGCGGTAACGGTTGACAGACCAGTTACTTCATCGTAAATAAAGTCTGTAATCTGAGTAATAGCACTTGCGTTGTCGCAAGCATACTTCAGAGTTCTAAACGCCATGTCTGGAGTGCTACCATTAAAGGTATCAGATCCAAGTTCTGGGTCAACGTGATAAATTCTAGTTGAATCACCAATTGTCATCCAGGTAGGAACGTTATTAGTACCAATACCCAGAGACTGATAGGTCATTCCAACACCCAGTCTAGTAGGTGCTGTCTCATCTCTAATCAGAATGTCGCCTGGTTGTGTCAGCAGTGCATTAGAATCACCAACTGCTAACGCTGCCCAGATTGAAGGAGCAGATCCAGGAGTGACATTTGTAAATGAGGTTGTACCGAGACCAACGTAGGAAGATGATGCATACTCAACAACATCGTTTCTAAAGTACTCAGTTGTTGTAGAATATGTACCAGCGTATCTCAGTCCTCTATTAAACAGGTTCCATGCAGTAACTGCAACGCCAACAACGGTCGATCCAATACCAACGGTAAGACCTAAAGTTGGGTGTACGTACTGTGAAGAACCAGCAACATGTTGGAAGGTATCACCACCAACGGTTACTGTATCACCTTTGTAATAGGTAACTCCAGACTCATAAGTGGTTAATCCAACAGAATTAACACCTTCTGCAAGGAAATTCCACTGATTACCGAGTTCTGTTGGAGGAATTGCACCAATAACAGAGGTTGTGATTGCTACATAAGAGTTACCAGCATAGAGAACAACATCTCCAGCTTCGTAAATTGTTCCTGGGTCCCAAGGACCTTCTCCATTAAATCCAGCAACGTACCCTATGACGTTTGGATCTGCTGGTGCCTCTGTTCCAACTCCAGCAAAAACAAGTCCTGCAGTAGTACCGATACCTGCAGTTACTCTATACTGAGTGTTGCCGTATTGAAGAACGTCATTAACCTTATAGAACGTGCCCTCGGCATACGCTCCAACGTTCCTAATGCCCTCTGTGTGAAGTGCCCAGTACGATGCATCGGTATCGTACCAAGTAGTTTCATCAGCGGTAGAGGTGTGATTGGTAGTGACGACGTAGGTGTTGGCACCAAACTTGACAATATCATCAATAACATAAGCGGTGCTAGGAGCCCAGTCGCCTCTCCAATTGAATTTTAGTCTTCCTAATCTAAAATCAGCCATCGTTAGTTAATTCCTTTCTTACTTAGGTCCTTCTGTTGTATAATCATATGTGCCGTTGATACGGGCGACAAAGTATCCATCACCATCAATGTAATAATTTAAATTTCTAAAATCAAATCTGTACTGTTGGTATTTATCATGTGGATCATTCTTATAAGATTTATCCTCAGTTGTTTCATCCACATAATCAACACCATCAAGGAACCCTGGATATTGGGTTCCATTCGTTCTGTGAAAGTCTCCTATTTCAGTACTTCCAGAACCTACTTTTGTATAATGCAACATGCCATCCACATCTCTGCGGAGAGCATGAACGATAAAGTCATTAGATTGTTCCACTGATTTCTGAGTGGATTCGTTTCTACTTAGATTCATGAGAACAATCTCCAGTAAGTTCCTTCCCAAATAAGTTCAACATAAGCACCAGCAACGTCGCAATTTAAAAATGTGTCAATGAACCCAGTGCCGTCCTTAATTTGGTCTCCACCTTGAGCATATACCGTAAGATTATTTATATTCCAAGTGTATTTAGAATCTGCTAGATGAATCGTATCTCCTACAAATCGAAGGGTGGGTAAGTATACTGCAAAAGGAGAAGATGAGGTATTAGAGAAGTACTTCATGTTAGTTCTTAAAGTATCTCCATCATTAGAAGAACTTAAATCAGTTAATCTGGATTTCTGTATCTCTACACCAGATAACGTAAGTCCATCATGAACTCTAATAGTTCCTTTATCAGTATCAAATGTTACCTCAGCGAGAGCACCAGTAAACGTTGAGTGCTCTAACTCAGTCCCTTTACGCAGTTGTACCCGTTTGGTATTAGCCATTAAGGTTCACTAAAATGCGTTATATTTATTTATCAGTTTAGATAACTACAATTCTTGTGGGTTGAGGTTCCTTAAACTCTACGTAACGATCTTCGGTAACTTCACGTCCTCTGTTAATATTAACAAGTCCTTCGACAATATGTGGAGCAGGTGTAAAGGATTCTGCTTTTGTTCCAGAGAATCTAACGACTGGACCTTGTGGGAAGGTTCTAAGTCTGAAGACTGTGATACCTCTGGAGATGTCTCCAGGAATACCTGGGTTGCTAAGACCAACTCTAACCTGACCAGATGTTGGGTTGTTAGCAGCAAATCTAACTTCTGGTGTTCCAGTAACACCAAAGAGAGCGTACTTGACTTCGGTGTTGGATGTGCTTTCTGCTCCACCAACAAATCCAGTGAGAGTACCAGAACCAATGTATGGTCTTGTGACACTATCTGCAACCTCACCATTAACGGTGAAGATATTTCTGAGTCCGCGAGGAACGATGACTCTCGCTTCGGTAGTGCTGGAGAATCCAAACAGTCCGCCAGAACCAGCGTGCGCGAAGGTGGTTCTCTCGACCAGATTTCCGTTGATATCCAGACCAGGAGTTGCTGTTCCATCTTCTGCAACAGATGCCTTCTCGACAGCAGATCCACCAACACTGAAGAGAGTTGTGCGAGCAGGAAGATCGATAACTCTTGCTTCGGTTGTACTGGAGAATCCAAAGAGTCCGCCAGTTGTGACGTGTGGAGCAGGAGATGTACGCTCTTGCAGATTGCCAGCGAAGGAGAACAGTGCTTGCTTCTCTTCTGCAACTGCAATGACTTCTGTTGTAGACTGGAAGGAGAAGAAGGAACCAGATCCAATCTCGACATTGGTCTCGCTCTCTGCAGCATTGCCAACAACCGAGAAGAGTGTAGTCTTGTCGATTGGATTGAAGACCGATACTTCGGTAGTGCTGGAGAATCCAAAGAGAGATCCAGTTGCAACAGCAGGTGCTGGAGTGAAGGACTCGTCCAGTTTGCCTTCGATATCCAGAGGTTGCAGACCAGTTTCTGTAACTCTGATTTGGAAGGTTGTAAATGCTTCGTCTGGGAGGAATCTTGCCTGAACGAACTTCTGCTCGGAGAAGGTAAGCAGAGGTGTATCGACTTTGCCAGTGATTGTGAAGAGGGTAAAGTCGTCTGGTGGGTTTGCACCAACTGCTTCTGCGGCACCAACATAACCAAAGAGTGATCCAGTTCCAGCAGGAATCCATGGAGTAAAGGATTCTGGTTCGATTCTGACTCCAGAAGAGCGAATGAACAGAGAACCATCTCCACGATGCTTGGGAAGAACGAAGATCTTTGGAGTACCTCTGACCAGAAGGTGCTTGGTCTCGATTGTTTCCCAAGCAAAGCTGAACTGAATGTCTGTTGCAGCACCAGAGAATCCAAAGAGTGCCTTCTTCTTCGCAGGTACAAATGTTGCTGCTTCTGTGAAGGAGACAAACGAGAAGATAGATCCGCGACCAGCAGGAATCCATGGAGTGAAGGATTCTGGTTCGATTCTGACACCAGAATCTCTGATGAAGATAGATCCAGTTCCAGTGTGCTCGTTTCCAGTCGCTTCTCCAGAACCAGTGTATCCAAACAGTCTGCCACTTGCTTCCCATGCAGCAGTAAACTTGAGTTCGGATTCTTGATCTTCGGTTGCACTGATGCGAAGACCACCATCGATTGCAAACAGAGGATCTGCCTTCGCAGGTACGAATGCAACGTTCTCTGTAAAGGTAACGTAACTGAAGAGAGAACCAGATCCAATCTCCGTTGCAGGAGTTGTGGATTCTGCACTGCTGCCTCTGAATGCAAAGAGGTTGATAGTCTCTGGTCTGATGCCGATTGCCTCAGCAGCACCAGATACAGAACCAATCTTACCAGAACCAGTATAATTACCAAAGGCAAATGCTTCTGGTGCAGTACCAACAAAGTCAAGTTGCAGACCTTGAGGTTCAAGACAATCATCTGGATAGAGATTGCCGTAATCTTCGTGATTGTATTGATAGTATTGATTTACATAACCATAATCGATCTGGTTTGGAATTCTTCCAAATTCAGATACAACTTGTCCAGCAAGAGAACTGATAGGATCGTTGAGATATCCAGACAGTTCTGGGGATTCTTCGACGTTGTATACAGATTCGTTGATAAATCCATAATCATCACCATCACATGCACCGAAGGAAGATTCATCATTGTAGTGATAGGTGAAGGACTCTGCAGCACCAGTGAATCCAGAAAGAGTTCCAGATCCAGTCTCTCTGTAAATAACTTTATCAATAACTTCACCATGAATGGAGAAGAGACCATCATTAATGGTGCTGAGAATGATGGAGATTGTATTGGTATCAAATCCGAAGAGAGTACCAGAACCATCATAGTTACCAATACCAATGCGCTCTCTAGCATTACCTTCAAAGTTGAAGAGTGCTTTGTCATCCTTAGCAGGTACAAATGCAACTGCATCTGCTGCACCAGATAGAGTAGGCAGACTACCAGTACCAACCCAATCTCTTGCTCTGGCGAATGTTGTATCACCTCTAAGCTTAACAAGGTCTCCCTTAGAGCTGAACTTAGGCAGGACGTATACCTTACCAGTACCAAGAATTCTAAGATGTGTATTCTCTTGATTACCAACAAAGTTTCTAACTCTTGGAGTTCCAGTAGTGCTATAAAGTCTACCCAGACCAAATGGAGTTCTTGTCTCTCTAGGATCAAGAGTTCCATAATCCTCAGTCTCCCAAGGATAAACAAGATCATGGTTACCAACATCACCATAATCTTCAGAGAGACTTACAGTTTCAGTAATGTATCCATAATCAATGCTCTCGATATTGACAACAGAAGAGAGGTTATAAGCATATGCTCTTCTATTAATCTCAATGTTGCCGAAGGAGAAGACTCTATCAACCTGATTAAAGATGACTTCATAGAAGGCACCACCCTGCACAAGGATGTCCTTCTCACTCTTACCAACTTCATCACGGACTGCCTTGAAGGTAGTTGTGCTCTTGACAGTGAAGAGTTTTCCTGCACCCTCAGCAAGAACTGCAGTTGCATCAGCAGTGCTGGAGAATCCAAAGAGAGAACCACCACGGAATCTTTGTGGATAGAAGTCCCAACCACCATCTGCCTTATAGTGCATCCTGATTTGGACGCGAGGCGTACCATCAATATTGATGAGTCCTTCACCAATGTGCTTAGGAATGGTATAGTCAATTGCAGTGCCAAGAAGTCTTGGCATCTTATTGCCATAAGATCCTTCATAATTTGCAAATATGAATCTCTCTTCTGCAGTACCGCCGAATGGCATTCTGCCATGAATCTTGGTGGTAGTTTCTGGTGAGAGGAATCCTCTATCTTCAACAGAGATCCCAGTGCCAACTGTTGTCTCAAAGAACTGAATATTTCTAACACCCCAGTGATCAAAACTGGTGGTTGTAGATGTATGTTGGTTCTGATAAATTCTAAATCTCTGCTTCCAATTCTTTGCTGCTGTTGGAAGACCAAGGGTTAATGTATTTAAATTATCAAAGTTTGTATTAGCCCAAGAAATAGATCCAAAGATGCTCCAACCAGTTCCATTCCAATACTCAAAGTATAGATCTTCACCACCATCTGGTCTCTCACCACCATTAGTAAAGTTACCTCTGATAACTTCAAATGTAGCATAATCTAGATGTCTAGTATCTGCCTCAAATTCAACCCACCTCTTATTGTTATTGCCAGGTGGATAGTCGGGTCTGAATCCTCTGAATGCTACATGAGGACCAATATTGAATCCGCCATCATTACCAAGACCAGTTCCACCTTGCTCAATAGAAGTAGCAAAGAATACTGACTGATAAGATTCATCCTCAAGATCCTCAGGTTGGATCGTGAATGGATGACCTGTAATAGTTTGAATATAATTAACGTCTCCGTAGTCTTCGCTCCTCAGTACAGTCTCATTGAGGAATCCGAAGTCATCGGAATCAAAGTCTATAGCATCTTCTTCATCGAAGAGATAGGATCTGCTCTCCTTCGCTTCACCAACGATGTCGAAGATTCGATTCTCTTGATTGAATATTACTTCCGTCTGTGCTTTGCCAGATACAGAAAGATGGAGGATGGATGTAGGTGGTACAGCAATGACTGCATCCAGAGCCTCCTCTTCCAAGATAGGCAGGACACCTCTTCCCAACCAGGAAGAGGTAATCCTGTTAACAGATTGACCTTGGAAGTCAAAGACCCTATCAACTGGGTTGAAGAATACCTCAGTTATTGCTCTACCATACAGCGCAAACTCAACGCCACCAACACTTACCCTCGTGGTGTTATCAACTGCTGCCAAGTGAACACCGACCTTACCCATCGGTACACGGGCAGTGTCTAATGTAATAGTTCCAAAGTCTTGAATCTGATAATACTGTTCAATAGAAGCAGTGATCTCACCGTAGTCTTCTGCTTCTAAAATACTATCAGTAATGCTTCCATAGTCAAGTTCTTCGTAATTGACTAAGGAAAATTGGTTATACGAATATACCGCTCTCTGTGTGGTAAATCTGTTACCAAGAGAGCGTAGGCTTCCTATTCCTTCGTATTGGAATAACGCCATATTCGCCTTTTCTTTTATTTAGTAAAGCGGGGATATAACTGTCCAGTGACAGGTCTATTTGGTTCAACCGCAGGGTATGCTGATGTAATGTTTAAATCATAATTAATAAGTCTTCTAGTACCATTTGTCTCAGATATAATAGTTCTATTGATCTGTTGATCATACAAACTCTGTACTTCAGTATCGCTTAAAGATCTATCACGATACATTCTTACAAGACTAATTCCACCTTCAAAAGATTGACCAGAACTACCATCATAAGATCCAATCTTGTATCCTAAAACTGGTTCAATTGCTGCAGCATAAGTGAATTCAGATCCAAGTTTCCCATCTAACCACCACTTGATAACTCCTTCTCTTCTAGTAATAACTACATGATGATTGGTGTTAAGTGATATTGTAGATGGATAAGTATATGTATTTCCTTCACCATTTATTTGCATAACAAGATTAAGTGTACTATTGGCAAATAAAATAAACTTATTATCACTATTACCAAAGTTATTCCAACTGGCAATCAATGCAGAAGGATATGTTGCATTTGGTGTTCCAGTCATAATAAACGATACTTCTATCGCAAAATCACCAGCAAAATCAAACTCAACACTATCATCTAATCCCGCATATCCAGTGTCTGCAAAGACAATATCTCTACCATTAAAAGAATAACTACCAAAAAACGTAGCATTATTTTGAGGGAATCCAGTGTCGAACCATATTGTATTAGTTCCAATACCAGACCGCCTATTACTAGATACTTGATTATTAGAGAGAGGATCCATGGAATCTAATTCCAAAATCTTCTCACTACCAACACCAACACCATCAGGCAAATCTAATCCTATCTTTGAAAATCTTAATTGTTTTGTTGAGTATGCCGTTGAAGCAACACCAACAACGGCAGACGTTAAATTAGGAAGAGAATAATTTGCCATCAAACAGTCCTCGCACAGAATGCAATTCCACGAGTAACTGTAGTTTGATTATATGATGCAGTGATTACTGTCCAAACTTCACTTGGACTGATTGTAAATGTATCTCCCTGCTGGATGTTTGCATTTGCAGCATTGTAATAGAACTCAATCAATCCAAAATCATCAGGAAGATAATATGGACATGGAATCAAGTTTACATTTATAGGCAATCCTTTAATTACTGCATTGAAGTTTGCTTCTGGGGACACTCTACTAGTTCCAGTGTCTTCTTGGTTATGTGGATATCCACCCCTAAATGTCTGTGGTTGATCTTCAGATCGATAATAAATTCTTGATGCTAATACATTCATATCTTGAGGATAAGATCTACTCTCGTAAAGAGTATCAACATAATTTTCATCGTTGCCAGTATAACCTC
>Ga0255768_10000855_pt1 | contig 31893 bp, 47 predicted proteins | sample 071ome_33_FD_179983 | JGI IMG/M metagenome (GOLD analysis project Ga0255768, IMG submission 179983) | Coastal salt marsh microbial communities from the Groves Creek Marsh, Skidaway Island, Georgia - 071412AT metaG (version 2) | ecosystem: Environmental > Aquatic > Marine > Intertidal zone >...
GATTACGTTAAGTTAGCTAACGAGGCTATGGGTGATCAGAATGCGCTCAGAGACTTGCGCATGGCTACCATCGACACACTGTTTGAGGGTGCTAGAGATGCTAATGATAACCCAGACTTCTTCAAGCTAACTACTGAGCTTACTCGACCACTGAGTGGACGGGCTGATGACCTCAGCATCCTAGAAATTATGGAGCAGCAAGGCGTAATTAGCTCTGAAGACATCAGCAACATTGGTCAGCTAATTCAAGAGGGTTTGCGCATTCAACGTAGCACAATGACCCCTGCCCAGTTTAATGAAGTAGTCAAGCCAGCCAGTGACATAGTCAGTAACACAGCCCGTATCTTCGGTGCTAACTTCGGTGCCATGTTTGGTATGGGCGAAGGCTCTCAGCTACAGGCGGCGGCTATTGGTTCGGCTGCATTTAAGAAGCTCGTAGCTGGACTGCCTATGGGCAACAAACTGGAGCAGATGAAAATCCTTATGCTTCAGCCAAGAGTACTAAAGGGTGCCATCCAAGATAATCCAAATATTAGACGCGGTGCCTTGGACAGTGTCAAAGAGTTTATGATCAAGTATGGTTCTGAGTTTAAAGGTCTCAGCAAGACGCAGAAAGCTGGTAAACTCGCCAAGGACGTAACTGTAGGAGCAGCTACGGCGACAGGCAGAGGAATTGTGAATAGAGCATCGGAAGCCCCTATAGCAACGTCCTCTGCCTTGAGCGAAGCAACTCAACAGGATGAACGTCCTACGGTGACAGTCGATGATCAGATGATGGATTTGTTTCCTTAAATAAAGAAACCCCCACCATCTCTGGCAGGGGTCTCCACCAACGAACAAGGTGGACCAATCTCGACCTCATTCGCTAGTATTTTAACAAAAAATAAGCCCATAGGTCAAGCGATCTGTGGGCTATTTTATTGATTATTCACATTTTCTTAGGCCAGTGGCTACGTCAAAATAACACGCCCCACCCTCTTCAATAAAGTTATCTTCTTCAGTCTGTGGCTCTTCGGCAATATCCTCTGAAGCGGCTGCATTCAGGATACCATAACGCTTACCTGATGCGCGGAAAGTCGTACATCCAGACGATCCACCTTCGTAGGCTTTCATGTAGACATCCTTGAACTCTTCCCAAGTAATGTTGTCTCCTACGTTGCAGGTCTTCGAACAGGCACTGTCTACATAGCGAGAGGCTACGTTAAGAACTTTAACGTGGTCAAACACTGATAGCTCGTCGGCTGTCTTACCCTTTATACCAAATACACGATAGCCGTAGTCTTCTACCCGCTCTACTTTGGGTCCGTCGAAGGTCTGGATAGTTCTATCGTAGTAATGCGAGAAGACGGGTTCAATCCCAGAGGATACGTTATCGGCTGACAGGCTGATAGTTCCTGTCGGAGCAACAGAAAGAAGATGACTGTTACGAATACCGTGCTTGCTAATGAGATCACGAATATCGTGAGGCAGAGTAGTAGCAAACTCAGAGCCAAGATATGCCTGAGTAAATAGAGGAAACGGACCCTTCTCAATAGCCAATTCCACAGAAGTACGATACGCCACATTCCTAATAACCCCCATAATCTCTTCTAAGGTACGTAGGAAAGGCTCACTGCCATACTCAAAGCCCAGTGCCTCGATGGCATTAGCTACGCCAGTAACACCCAGACCCATACGGCGTTTGCTCTTAGCTTCCTGCTCCTGCTCAGGTAGAGGGTACGTGGCACGATCCACCACATTATCCATTGCACGTACTACGTGAGGAATGTCATTGCGTAACTGGTTCATGTTGAAGACGTATTTGCCCTCATGCTCCACTACGTACTTAGCCAAGTTGAACGACCCTAGTAGACACGCACCGTTTGGCGGCAGGGGTTGCTCACCACAGGGGTTAGTCGCTGCAATCTTCTCGCAGTAGTGTAGGTTGTTCTTGCGATTAATACGGTCAATAAACAGGATTCCCGGTTCTGCCCAATCCCACGTACTACGTAGAATGTCGTCCCATAACGCACGTGCGGAAACTGTCTTGTAGACACGCCCCTCGAAGACTAGGTCAAACTCAGTATCCTCTTTGACTGCCTTCATAAATGCGTCTGTGACACCGACTGAGATATTAAACTGCGTAAGCTCAGTGCTATTGTTCTTTGCGCGAATAAACTGCTCAATATCTGGATGGTCTACACGTAGGACACCCATTTGTGCGCCTCTACGGTGTCCTGCAGAGCTAATTGTCTTACAGATTGCGTCGAAGATGCCCATGAAGCTCATTGGGCCACTGGAGCGGCTATCTAGGCTGCGTATGAGTGCGCCACGTGGACGTAGAGTACTGAAGTCATAGCCAATACCGCCACCAAGCTGCATAGTCTTGGCTGCGTTACGTGCGGCTTGCATAATACCTTCCATACTGTCCTCGATAGTCATAGAAACGAAGCAGTTATATGGGGTTACGCGGCGGGGTGCGCCCATAGCCGACTGTACTCGACCCGCTGGTAGGAAACGCTGGTTATATAGAATATTTCGAAAGTTATTGAAATGAGATTCATTATCTTTCAGTGCTTCGGCTACACGTGTCATAGCCTCGCGGAAAGTTTCCCCCTCAGACCTGTACTTCTGGGCATGAATTTCCTCAGAAATTGATAGGGTTGGTCCGTATTCGTTTTTTATCATTGATTTGCTCCTCAAACTAAATCTTTTAAGTCAGGGGCTGCGTAGTGTGGCCCCTTTAGTACCTTTCCGTCTTCTCGATAGATTGGTTGCCCATCGCTACCCAACTTGCTCATGTTGGATGCGTGGACACGACGAACTGCTTCGTCTAAATCCCAGCCGAATGTGGCTGCGAAACCGTATGTTACGTAGACAAGATCAGCTAATTCCTTCAGTAGGTTTTCAGGTGTATTTGCATCTGCTACTTCCTGAAATTCCTCATCCAGAAGATTGAAGCGCAGCATATCCTTGTTGCTACCCTTCTCCCAAGTGTGGCCCGTAGATTGTCCGTATATACGAGCAAACTGCTCCACCATATTCAGCGGTGTCTTGTTTAGGTAAGTATTTGAATCTCTTATTAATTCATTGTCGTGGTCATAATACTCAAATGCCACGATATCATCCTTTGAAATCATGTTGGTTTTCCTCGACCTTTTTTATTAATCGGTCCAAGTACCAACGCGCCTTCTTCAGGTCTTCTAAGCCATTCTTATAGGGCCACCGCCAGAGGTACTTGAAACAGTTCTGCCAGCAATAGGCTTCGTGGCTAGGGATATCACAGCCCTCTGCCATAGCTTCCATTGCGTCGATGCACTCGATATGGCTACCGTTGTAGTGTGGCGGCTTCTCCACCATATCTGGAGTTACATAGCTATCAGCATTCATTCTATTTCTTGAATGCATTAGTGTAGCTTCCTTGGAAATTTAACTACTTTAGCATCTGCAATAGCTTCCAGAAGTTCGTCGTCTGGCTCGAAGTCTATTTCCGAATTATTGTATTCTTCCAGTTTGCTCAGAATACCGCCTACAAAGCGTAGGTAATCCATGCCACCGTCTAGGACTAGGCAGAGGCCATTGTAGATGTCTACAAGTGTCTGAGCTTGTTCTGGGTCTAAGTCTTCACTAGTGTGCTGCGCAGAGGTAATGGAGAGCGTTTCAGCTTCTTCATCCAAGCTAATGACTAGCGTTATGCTATTTTCTGGTAGGTCTTCTGTCACGTTTTGCTCCTGCTAATTTAAAAAAGTGTTCTGCGTCCATGACAGCCAAGGGTTTCTGGCGATCACCTTTAATAATTGCCACTGGCTCCGCTCCCTTCGGACAGTTCTCAGCGGCTTGATCCATAACTTTGTAGATGGCGAAACTCTTGAAAGCCTTACACTCTACAGAGTATGGGAAGAGGCGTCTGGCGGCGGGACTTAACTGAATGTCCTCACCGCCAGCCCCCATCGAAGTGCTTCTGACATCGTCAGGGAGGAGCAGCCTTGGGAATAGAGCGAGAATGCGGTCTCTAACCCATTGCTGATGTCGTCGGCCCTTCGCCTTGGCACTGGATGTTTTTATAGCCATTTAGGGGGTTCTAAGAGGCTATATTCGCCCCACCCTGTGCCAAAGTCCTCTTTGTCGATTGCTTCCTTAATAATCTCCAAAGTCTTATGCATTTGCTCCGTAGCCTTCACCAACAACTCAGGGCTGACTACGTGCATATGACTTACGTAGGGAGCAGACTTCTCCACCGCTATGAAGTGGAAGCGATCCACCTCGATACCGCCAAGATTACATACGTAAAGATAGAAGGCTGCTTGAATTGGATACGAGTATTTCCAGCACTCTGAGGCGAACCCCTTTGGGCTTGCATCCTGTGTGGTCTTAATATCGTAGACAATTCCCTCAGAGGGTATGTACAGGTCGGGTCTCGTCTTGAGTATAAGTCCTGTGTTTTCACACTCGGCAAAGATACTGACCTCGTTTACTCGATCTTTGTGTCTCAGGGCATCGTGGCATACTTTATTCTTTAAAGTCTCTGCCGCCATACGATTAGCCACGTGGTATTCTACTTCCGTAAGTAATACCTGATCTTGCTCTAGGTCTTCCTGTAAATCCTTAAAGCCTTTGGAGTTGCGGGTCTTTGGTCCCTTGACTACTAGGTCACGATCTTCCTCTAGTAATAGAGCGTGGACCGCCGTACCCAAGTCGAATGCCGCAGAGGTCTTCCGCTTCTCACCTTTCCAGTGAGCCACTGACTTTTTGAATACTGTCTTTACCGCCGAAGAGGATATACCACCTTGCTGGTGGTACACCTCATTAGACATATTCTCTACAACGCCCATTATGCTACGTCTGCGTCTAGAGCCTGTTCTACCTTGTCTACTATTGTTGCGGCCTCTCCGACCTCACGCTCAATATTCAATGCCTCTTTATAGGCTTGGTTGATACGAGCGTTCTCATCAGTCACCAACTTAGTGACGTAGGCAAGACTATCATACGTCATCTGGTCCATTGGCAGCGGGTTTGCAAACTGTGGATTAAAGCGCATTACGTAATAGGTTTTACCGTAAGAGTTCTTCCGCTTGTCGATGGACAGAATACTCTCAAAATCCCACAAGTTCATACCATTTGGTAGACGCTTGATTACATCATGCCAGAATGGTCCATAGTTTTTGCGTTTAGTCTCCAGCTTGAATGGCTGGTTTTCAATGGCTACTTCATCACCATCGATGGTCTTACCTGTATACGTAATTAGACCACGAATTACACGGTAGCGATCCATACCTTCATACTTCTTACGCTCTTCAGGAGACATAGCCATCAATGTTTCAAACTCTGGCATACCACAGGCAAAACCGCCCAGCATATCGCGGGCCTCTTCACGCTGGCTTTTAAGAAGAATGCTTTTATTTACTAATTCTTTGTCATCCCAGTGTTGATACTGAATATGATTACTAAAAGCTCGAATACGTACATTTTCTGTAGCATATACATGACTGCTCACAGGGCTATTCGATCCTGATTTAAGATAGAATGATCCTAATGGGGCATCATCTGGTTCATAGTTCATTTTAAGAGTGGGGATTGTCGGTCCCGACTTGGATGCTGCACCAAGTTGTGCTGCGATTTCTTCCATTGTGTAGTGATTTTCTTGTACTGCTAGTTCTGACATAACTAATTCCTCAATAGTGGACTTACATTATACATTAGTTAAGTGCTTCAATCAAGCATATTCCTCTTGATCAAGCCAATTTGTCCCACGACTTATTTCTATTTCTAGAGGAACTACTATGCTGTAATTAAATCGTTTTTCTGCCTCTTCTCCGACCTTCGTCATCGCCTCTGTGAGTATTTCTTTGACGATTTCTTCTTCATCAGGATGAGTATCGACGACGATGCTATCGTGTACCGTGAGTATCAGCTTTGAGATCAGGTCTTTTTCTTTGAATAACCTAAAAGTTCTTATACACGCCAACTGCACTAGGTCTGCACTGAAGCCCTGTACTGGGTAGTTCAGTATCTGCGTAGCCTTGGTCACTCGATTGTTTCGAGTACGTATGACGTTAGGCCAAAAGTACTGGCGACCAGATGGTGTCTCGACAGTGCCATTCTTCAGCGCACCTGTCATAAGAGATTGGTGCCACGTGTAGATGCCATCGTAGATTTCATAGAAACGGTCAAAGTATGCCTTGATATGCTCTGGTTGACCTGCGCCCGTACCCCCAAACAGCGGCTGGAAGCTAGCCCACTTGTGACCCTGCCTCTCTGCCTTACTCACCTCTTCAGGAGACTTCTGTAGGCAGATACTCGCAGTCTGTCGGTGTATGTCCTTACCTTCGATGATGTCGGCAATGCCCTGACCATCCCGCGACAACTCACAAGCCGTTCTAAATTCAAGACCTGAGTAGTCACTTTCTAAAAGTAGACCGTTTTCGAACCGACTTACAAAGCACTTACGTACAGGAAATCCTCTCTTAGGCTGGTTCTGCAAATTTAATGACATACCGCCGCCCGAAGAAAGGCGACCAGTAGAGGCGATGCACTGATTAAAGTTTGCGTGGAGAAGACCCGTAGATCGTGTACCTCGTTTAATACCTGCGACGAAACTATCTAAGTAGACAGACACGGCACTCAGGCGAGAAAGTTTTGTGAGAAATTCTACGGCGATATCTTTCTTTTTACGCTCTGCCTGACGTATCAATGACTGAATAGTCTCCTTATCAGTCTTAAATCCGTTGATACTAGCGTCATATGGTGAGCTTGGAGATAACTTCAGCCCCGCTACTTCCCCAGTAGATACGTAAATAGCACCTAAACCCTTACACGGCTTGCATTTAGTACGGTTCTTGTAGGGGTCACCTTGTATACGATACTTCTTACCATTCTTCTGTCGAGTGATCTGCTTGTATTGCTGAATGGAGCCTACGCCATTACAGTCTCTGCACTTGTGTGCCTTGGTGCGGAATACAACTTTAGTAGTTGCGCGAACAGCATCCACAAACTGATTGGTACTCATATAAGGTGGTCTGAGAGGTTTGCCCTCATCGTCTGTGAATATGTTAAACGTCTGTCGGTGTATGTCCTTGTCTATTACTTCACGTGAGTAGATGACTTTGGTCATGTGGACACCGCTGTTAAAGTTTACTGGCTCGTCGCCCATGACCATTTCAGCGATTTCTCTCAGCCGCTTCTCCAGTTCCACCTTTTCGGCTTCAAACTCCTTTTCCACCTCTAGTAGAGCGTCCATGTCTATCTTCACGCCATTCATTTCTATTTCGCATAGAAACATCAGCATCTCATTCATAAATGGGATTACTTTCTTCAGGCTCTGATTGTGTTCACGCTCGAAGATTTCTTGCTGCGCGAGGTATAGCTCCCCAGTGGCTCTGACATCGGCCTCGGCATACTCTATTACCGTATCTAGTGGCATTGCCTCGAAGCCTGTACCACTCTTAAACAACTCATCAATCAGGTCTGATTTCTTGATGCTCTCAGTCTTACGTCTGATGGCACTGTCCTTCAGCGACAGACCTCTGTTCTGCCCCTTGGCTAGTAAGTACTCTGCTATCATCGTGTCGAATACTTGCGCAGGTATGTCGAAGCCCATTTCCTGTAGCCACTCTACATCAAACTTTGCGTTGTGGCAGATAAGCAAGTCAGCTTCTGCGAGGTGTTCTCTTAGTTGATCTATGCCGTCAGGATATGGCTTCTCGTTGTGATACCATACGTCATTATGTACGTCCTCTACTGTCGTGTCAGACAACCAGCCGTAGTGGGCCGATACACATCTGTTATTTGGGTTCTTCGGGCTGTTATCTATGCGCCCTTCTATACGCTCGACGGTGGTCTCTAAGTCTAGTACTAGTTTCTTCAAAAGTCTGGCTCCCCATGCTCGTCAAAGGTAGGCCGTCTATATTCTTGCACTCTCGCGGCTACCTCTTGTGGTTTTTTCTCAGCCATCACACCAAATTGTCGTACCTGTAGTTCAATGTGTGGCGGTAATCTGGCTTCACACTTCATAGCGCGAAGTCTTATGGTCTAGCTGACACATGACTGTGCCATGCCACCCTGAGATTTTATTCTTCATCACCGTAATCCAGCGCGAAGGATCGTCAGGGTTTTCCTTGTCATTCATCTTACCTAACCCCAGCAAGATGTCTGTCTCCGCTACCTTACCCACCTTACTGCCTTCCAGCATTGTTGGCGTTAGGCGTGTCTTTCCCTCTGCCTCGGCAGACGCTTGTGAAAGACCTATTAAGGCCACGTTGTGCTTCTTGGCTAATTCACGTAGGCGGTAGTACAATTCTCTCAGGCGTTCATGCCCAGAGTTAAAAGTCTGCGTGAGTGCGATCTTGTCTGCCATATCCACGATGACGACATCAAATTTCTGTTGGCTCAGAAACGCATCGAGTTGCTGAATGTCCCAGCCCTGACTATCTACGAAGATAAGGCGATCACGTATAGCTGCATACCGTGCGGCTGCGGCTTGTGGCTCAAAGTCCATCTCCTCTTTGGTCATACCAGTGAACGCTTGCATGGCACGTAGCTTAGTGCGCTTACCTACCTCTTCGTTGGCTATGTAACCAACCTTGGCACCTTGCTGGCAGAAGCCGTCTGGTGCAGCGCATAGGCTAATAGCAAATGCAGTCTTACCTACGTTGGAGTATGCTGCAATGACACCGAACTCTCCGCGCCCAATGCCATATACATTTCTACTCAGGGTCTCGATATTAAACTTAAATCTATTGTCGTCTGATACAGTAGCTAATAGCTCGTAGATATCGTCTGTGACTATGTAGTCATTAAAGTTATCTGGTAGGTATCCATCTGCTACACGGTCCAAGAGAGTATTCAGCTTGTCCATTGCAGAGGCATCCCCCTCGGACATGGAGATACCTAGCTGGGCAATGTCTAGACCAATGTGCTGCCGCCAGAGTGTCTCTATAACGTCAGTAGCAACGGCACTGTCTATGTCATCAGCATTGGAAATAGAATTTACTAGGTCTTCAATCTCAGCCGACCACGAACCAGTCGATGTAGGATTTTTAGACTTCCAGTAAGTAAATAGTTCAAGAGGCGTAATGTCCTTCTCAAACTTATCGTGCATCGAGATAATTGTCTCGAATACATCTTTCATAGTCTCGTCGAACAGTGATGCTCGAAGTTTTGCCTTATTTTCCTCATAGAATGAGTGGTTAAGGCAGCTTTTAAGAAGTGATTGGTCCATTCTTCGCTATCCATTAACAATTAATAGAGTGCTATATTAGACCAATTAGTGAAATAAAAAAAGCCCCAACTTTGCAGAAGGGGCTAATTAGTTTCTTTACGTGAGTAGTGTTAGTTGGCTCTGAATTTCATTTTACTCAGGTCTACAGAACCAGCCTCACCTCTGCGTTCTCTGAGTTCACATTGATAAGTAATTACCCGTGGGTTCTTTTCACAGTATTCACGAATCAGTTTCTCTAATGCTTCTTCTTCAGCAGCAGCTTCTCGGAAGCCCCCCTCAATTTCTAGATCGATTATAGCTATTCCTCTAGCTTTCATTATACCATTCCTTTAACTTTAACGTCTGTACTGGTGGCCTAGACGGTGGTTGTTGTTAACCCAGTTGTCCTCTGGATAGTGATTGGCAGCTATAAGGAATGAATCGGAGGGCCGCTAGGGGGATTCTGCAAGTCACTGTTATTTCTGATCCAGTATATCGCTACACACGCATTGGTAGTACGACACTTTGCCAGACATTTAGATATTCTGCGATTTACTCTAGCCCCATTACCCCCAACAAGAATAAAGGACCACGTAAATACGCTATTTACCGTAGTAAATTCTGTATCTGTTCTGTAGTGAGCCATTTTAAGTCTTTCTCAGTGAGTCTCAGTCTTAGAGTCTTATCTTTACTTCTGATTGTATTAAGTGCCTTACTATTCGCGTCTTTGTCAAGAATTAAATACCTATTAGTATAACAACTAACTGACTGCTTTATAGCAGTAGTCAAGTTTGTACCCAACATTGCCACCCCTACGTAGCCATCTAGTCTACTCACACTACAGGCTGATGGTACGTCTTCTACGAGTACGGCATTATTTCCCTCACCTACGTGTACACCGCCTTCGATGACACCGTAAGTCATCCACTTAGGTCCATAGGGTTTCAGGCATCTACCCACTGCACCTCTGTCTGCGTAGAACATTACACGGTCTTCGGCTGGTGCGTAGCGTACATCTATCCATCCGTTCTGGTAAGCCTCTAGACTATTCACAGACTTCAGGAAGTCGATGGCTGGTTTGTGGTTATCTACTGAAGTAGTTATCTCAGGTAAGGGTTTAACCTTAGCAGTTGTCTTAGATACTTTTGCTAGATAGTCTTTAGATGACTGAAGAGAACGTCTACCTTGGTATATGCCTCTTCCATTACAGCTTGCTCTATAACAGAACCACTTTAGTTGACCATCTATTTTAGAGACTGCTAGCTTCTTATATCCACCACAGAAAGGGCATTGGATTACTATAGTATCCCCCTCTCTGATATTAATAGTCTTTACTATTTCTAGCTGTTCTAAGTAGGTCATATCTAGTCCGTTGGTTATACTGCCCCTTCGCAGGGACAGCGTCAGCTTATCGCCAAAAACAATTTAGTCAACACTTAATTAGATGTTGTATTAAAACACCTAAAGTTAACAGGTATTAATGTAAGTATATCATAAGCCATTGATAACAAACAACATCTGTTAATCAATTGGTCGTAGGTTCGATCCCTACCGCCGGAGCCAACTCACTGATATAATTAGATAAATATCTGTATATTAGGTGTAAGTGGCATGGCAGATAGCTTTGTGGCAGTCTGCCATTTTTGCCACTCACGTTATTATTCTTTGACCGACTCAATCTCCATTCTGCATTCTTTCAGCATGGGATTGTTGATTTCTTTATCAGCCACTGATTTAGTTGTGTTCTTGTAGGCGAACACTGCGCCAGTCTTCTTGCATATGTATTTGATCTTAACCATCAGTCATCTCTCTAATGTGATCTTCAATGAAGTCGTATACTAACTGTATATCCATCTTAGCGGCTGCGCAGTAGAGTACCAGCTTCAAGCCTTCCTCTGTCAGTAAGTTTCTGCACTTGTCGTCCATGTGGAACTGATACGTAGCGGAACCGTCTTCGTGTTCTTCTACAGTCTCTACGCCAATTATACCCGCATCACTCATCACGATTAGCCTCTTCACGCTCCTTGGCCCTCTGACGCTCTTCAGGGGTCATCTGGTTAATGTGCTTGTTAACCCAGTTTCTACGTATCTCGTCGCGGTCACCTTCTTTGTGCCTGTCACCATTAACCATCTCACGTGCAAAACTATGGCTGATGTTAAAGTGTCGAGCGGCTTGGGCCACACTGACAAAGTCCTGACCAAATAGGCGACACGCCCTACCCCGCTGAGTGATTGTTACGTCACGCTGAAATCCCATTAAATTAAACCTCGTTTCTGATTAGCCATTGTACTCTCTGTCTCGCCCTCTAAGGCGTAGATCACTAACATCTGTGGGTTCTTGTGACCTGTCAGAGCCATCAACTGTCGGTCAGTACACCCTGCCCTACTCGCGTGAGTAGCTCCTGTGCGTCGAAGGTCAGCCATCCACAGTTTGGTATATCGCTGGCTACCATCTTCATTGAACTGGCCTACAAGCGGAACCTCTGGCAGTCCGTAGCTATCGGCAGCGGCTCTAAAGAACTTATTGCATCGATCCTGACTGTAGGGTCTACCAGTATTCTCATATGCAAATATGTAATCATCAGAGTTACGGTGCTGGTGTAAGTGCAGACGTTGCTTAACAGAGTTAGTTACCTTGATAGACATCTGCTTGCCTGTCTTCTTCTGAGTGAAGTGTGACACGCCAGTCCTACCGTCTATGTTAGCCCACCGCATAGTCCTTACGTCCACAGGCCGCTGGCAGAACTCGTAGCACATGACCAGCATTGTACCCATACTGTGGTAGCCCATGTCGTCGCAGTGCTGTACCATACCCCATATATGTTCTTCGGGCCACAGAACCTGTCTGTCTGGCAGCTTGGGCAGCTTGACCAAGGCAAAGGGATTAGACTTTACCTTCCCAGAGCGTAGACCTTCATTCCAAACTAGCTTGAGAACCTTGAATGTGTGGTTGGCTTTGTGTGTACTTACGTCAGACTGTATGTGTAGCCACAGTTTCTGCGCGTACTCGTAGTCAACGTCTGACACATTCATCTTAGCAAACTGTGTGTTAGATACGCAGACAGGCAACACGTGCCGTAGGTGTCCCTCATACGATCTCTTAGTAGCAGCCGCCTTGATGTTACCGTAGGCCATAGACGACTTGTAGTGATTGACCAGAGCCTCGACAGAGCGGTTGTCTACGTAGATGTCTTCGTGGTTACCAGCCTTCCAAGCCTCGAACTTACGCTTCCACTCGTAGCCTCTGGCGTTGGCCTCTTGCGGGGTGGTGTAGGTCTCCCGACTGATATCGGGAAACGCCTTCTTTAATTCAGGAGTAGGCCGTAGGTCATAGACCCTAGTGTTGCCTCTCATGCGTGGTCTTACGTAGGGAGCCTTCATTATTGACCCACCCCCTTATGTTCAATGGAATGATATTGACAGTAGCCAATGACTGCATACATCTCCTTCTCATTCCCAAATACGATATCATCTATGGTGGCAGATAATTTTCCAGTCTCCTTATCCACGTGTAGGTGAAACCAGTAACCTTCATTATCTGACCAAGAGAACATTGTAGCATCCCCAGAGACAGCGGTTATTTCTGATCCGATTAGCTTGGTGAGTGAGCTAATAGTAAACGCTAGCTTTGATATATTTTTGTTAGTATTCATGCCGCCTTCTCCACACATACACGCACAAAGTGATTGCGTGGGGATAGTGTCACGACATTGTCCTTACCGCATACCTCTACGTAGGTAAGCCCAGCCTCATGCTTGAAGGTGATAGTGTCGCCCACTGACACGTGCTTCTTGATGTCCTTGATGGACATGAGCTTGTCGCCGCGAGGTCTACGGTACAGACGTATCTCAGTGGCAGTGTCGTCCTCGAACACGGCTGGGACAGTAGTCTTTTCGCCGTTCTCTAGGTCGTCAAAGGTCGTATTTAGCCACTTTTTGGCGAAGTTTACCACCGACTTGTTAGCGTCAATAATGGACTTGTTTAGCATACGCTGAGTAATAACGATCTTAGCTTCCATTACTTAAACCTCTCTGTATTCGTAGTTGTAGTTAAATTCAGCATCTAAAGAATGCCACGCTTGCTCATATTCATAGTCATAGTTACTACCGCCATCTGCCATCTCACCTTCTGCTATGAGATGCGCCCAATGATTTAGGCTGGGTTCATGGTTCAACTGTAACTCCTCTTGGAAGGTCGCTGAGTATTCCATTATCTTATCTCCTTACCCAAGTTGGCGACGATAGCCTTGTAGATACTGATCTCCGTGCGGTTAAGTCCGACGAAGCAAGTCGGGTGCTTACGTGCATAGTCCAAGACCTTGTGAGCATTCGGTAAGGTCATGTCTTCGAGGTAGTCGTTAATTAACTTCAACATGGATTGGTCCTTTCTAAATGTTGATGAGCGACATTTTATTATGGAGTTAACAGGTCGGTCAACTAAAAAGTTAACAGGCATAAAAAAAGACCGCCGAAGCGATCTAATTTCCCTACGCGAACAAGTGTATGCTTATCTACGTATCTGGACCGTAGTTATGATCTCCCAGCCGTATGCCTCTGGGTCACTATCTGTAGCCATGTGTATTGCCGTATCTGAATCTGGTAGGTAAACAACACTATAGTCTTTGCCCTCTGTCTGCGCAGCTTTAGTAGCATTATAGAGCGCATCTTTTATGTCAGTTATTAAATTAGTCATATTTTATTGGCTCCTTTGCTCTTTTTATTTGAAAAAAATTTCCCTGCGCGAACAGGTGAATACTTGTCTATAGCAGTCTAAAAGTGAGATCAACACAAAATTTACCTGTCTCCTGCCGCTCGTCGTAGTTTTTTGCTCTTCGCAGATAATGCAGATTTCCTGAGTGTTTTTCTCTGGAATTTGTTAGGTCATTTAATTGTGGACTTATTTACGTCACTAAGGTAGACTTCGAACAGTCGCCACCAGTGCGGCTCGATAACAACCAACGAACAAGGAGTTCACATGACATTAATAGCCAACTACCCGTCCAAAAAAGTGATGAAGGAAAACATCGGTCAGCGTCTGAAGTATATTGAGACATCGATGTTCGGCCCTGAGTATCAGGCCAATGGGACACTGACAGTATGCAACCGCCCACATATCACAGGCCAAGGCCGTGAGTGGTTCGGACAAGTCACTATGAAGGACGGCAAAATCGCGGCGGTAAAGTGATCCGCTATTGTCTCCTTCTATATGGGGGACTTTCACTCTGGCTCGACATACTGAGCTTTCTATTCAACTAGGTATAAGGACCAATCAAATGCCTCTAGATTTTACAACAATAAACCGCAACATCGACATCCCGACATCACTCAACTTTGATCCAGTATATGAGCCATCGCGCATGGCTGGTCATAAGTTCGTGATTAATCCAATCACTGGCGAGGCAATGGGCCACGTTGGTGAGGGCTTCAAATGCGCGTCACACGCTGACTTCTTCAATGGGGTCTGGGATCAAGTGACCGAGAACCTGCAAGGTGATGACATCGCTGGCGCAGAGGTTCGCTTCAAGTCAGGCCGCATGGGTGGGTTCGCTCTCATGGATGTTCAGTTTCCATCGATCAGCACTGAGATCGAGACCGACACAGGACACAAGACATCGATACGCCAGCGGATCATCGCGCTGCACGGTGTCGATGGTAAGGCTGGATCGAACACGACACTGTTTGGCAACATCGATATGTTCTGCACCAATGGATGCATCAGTGGGGAATATTCTACAGTTCGCCGCAAGAACAGCAGCCAGTTCTCGCTCGAAGCATTTATTAATGAACTGCGCAGAGCAAAGAATGATTTCTATGCCGAGAGCGATAAGCTCAAGGTGTTTGCGCAGACATCGATGCAAGAGACATCGGTCAAGGCACTGCTAGAAGACATCATTCCCTCGAAGCAGAAGCAGGAGAAAATGTTTGAGCTTTATATGCAAGAGGCCGCGGTTCGAGGTCACAATAAATTCAGTCTGATGTCTGCATTCACTAATTACGCAAGTCATACGCTGGGCAATGGGTTTGAGCTTCGCCAGACCGCCAACCGCTCCGAGACCGAGGCCATCACGATGATGAACCGAGAGGTCGAGGTTAACCAGTGGATGAGCAGCCCACGTTTTTTGGAGGCGGCATAATGTCAGGTATTACCGCTAAAAAAATCTTGGCTGTGAAAAAGGCCGCAGTCGATACTGTCAGAAAATTTGACGCAAAGCACGATCCAGAAGATGGCAGCCCAGTGGCACTTTGGGCATTGGCTGAGGCACTGGGTATTCACGTTGCTATGACCTCATGTCCTGAACATCAGGGGCAAGCTCTAAGCACCACCCTAAATGCATTTTTATCAGGTGCAGATATGGGCATGGAATTTAAGGCCGAGCTAAATGCGTCTGATGAGGAATTAGCGGTCACAGTACAGTAGACCTAAAAAGAACCCACCCTGAACTGGCCCTGCTTCGGCGGGGTCTTTTTTTGTTCTAAAGTGTTCTGCTTTTATGAGAACAAAAAAGAACAAATAGGGGGAACCGTTTTTTATGACCCAATACACCTGAAAACCGTTACCCTCACTCAGTGGCCCTTATATCGCCTCTCAGGGCCATTTAATTAAATGTGCTATTAACGCAATTAATTGTGGACCTAAACCGTGACCCCGTGCTAAGTGTGGGCTGGGGCCAGTGTGTCCCGCTTAAACTTATGAACAGGAAGGACCAATCAAATGTTCGCAACTGAAGCAGAAGCAATTCAAGAGTGGGTTTGGAGTGTAGGCCATGAACGTGCCGACTGTGCTTGGCTGGTGTCGAGCTACGACACTTGGGAACGCAACCCATATTATAGAGGGCCAGAGGTGCCGCACCCAGAGGTGGCATATGAAGACGCACAGGCCGAGGCATATCGCCTGAGCCTACAGAATAAAGACGGTGTCGATATGGTCAGCCTGTGTTCTTTGAATGAATACAATTTCAAGATGCATTTTGAGGTTTGTGCAAACAACGGCTGCATCGAAGAAATCGACGAAATCCCTTTTTGATAGGAGACAATAAAATGAGCAATTCAGATATCAAAAATTGTGTACGCTGCAATGCCACTGAGGGGTCTTATGACCCCAACCTTGGCTGGCACTTTTGCGGATCATGCGCTGATGAGCATCGAGAAAACGCTGGCCCAAATTTAAACCTATTGAATGATATGGCTCGACATATCTTCAAAATGGAAAACCCAGATATCGAAATTTAACCAACTGACGAAAGGACCAATCAGATGTCAGAACAAACCAGAAAAGCAGTGATTAAAAAGCTCAGAGCATTTGCCCAGCGTACAGTCGAAAATGGCTGTACTGAGGCCGAGGCAATAGCGGCGGCAGAGGCCATGCAGAAGCTCCAGCACGAATACAATATGACGCTGACAGATGCGGATATATTGGACGCTGAATACGTCACTGAGAAAATGCAATTAGGCAACCAGCGGATGCATCCAGTGGTGGGCTGTGTGATGGGTGTCGGTATCTTTACCAGCACCAAAATGTACAAGTCAGGTGCCACGCTATTCATCTTTGGTGAGAAGCACAAAGTCGATAATGCCATTTATTTGATAAGCACGATCCAGTCTGCAATGGAGTTGGAGTTCCTGAACTATCGAGGCACTGAGGCTTATTTACGTGAGACATGGTATCATCACGGCGCGTCGATCCGCTCCAGCTTTATGAACGGCATGGCGCATAGGCTGTATCATCGCCTCTTGCAGATGCACAAAGAATTAATGCAGCAAGATGCCACGGTGTCAGAGGCCACAGGCAATTCGCTGGTGGTGATGTCGGACAGGGCATTGGATGATGCATTCCGCAAACAGAACCCCAACCTGAGATCGGCACGTAGGCAGACAACAACGCGCAGCGCAAACGCTTCGGCTGCGGGACGGTCTGCCGCTGATCGTGTAGGGCTTCGGTCAGGTGTTCGGGCTGGATCGGCTCAGAGGGCAATCAGATGACCAGAGCGGAAAGAATTATGGCAGGGCTTCTATTAGCCCTCCAGCTCTCAGTGATCACTCTGGGGTTAACCTTCGTGATCTTTCATTCAATTCAATTTGTCGCCAGTGCATTGACGCTGCTGGAATACTTCGGAGGCCAGATATAATGGAACGCATATTTTTAGACGCGGCATCAGATGTCTGCGTAAGCACTCAGTCTTTTGTGGTCTACTTCGATGAATACGTCGAGCCTATCGACATAGAAGCGGATCAGGAAATCATCAAAATAGTGGACGATGAGATGGGGCCGTTGGCACCCTGCGCATTGTCTGCACGTTGGAGACATCAGCTATGAATAATTATACGAGAGCTTGGAACGCTGGCACGGTGCAATTGGAACATCTATTTGTAGATGACCCAGAGGCCAAAATACGTGATGCAATGGCTAATGCAGACGATGGCGAAGTGCTGGCCTGTTTTGGCGCAACCAATCGGATGTTAACCCGCGCAGAATATCAAGAGGATGGCGAGGGTTTATATGGTGCAGACGAAATTTTGGCATTGTCTAAAAAGCGCAGGATCGCTGAACATGAACTATTGAAACGTCTGCGGGAGAGGTTCTGATGAGATATCTACCTACGCTAAACGTCTGGGAGCCATCGATCCAAACCGCGATCCAGAGCGGTCAGCTAAAGCTCCAACGTGGGCAGTGGCTGCGCTGTGGAGACAGTGCCAAACCATCGCGCTACATCGGGATGATCGGACGCGGTGATCTATGGCTCAATCACTGGCAGGGCAGTTCTCAAAAGACGCGGCTGGCCTTCGAACAAAAGACCGAGGCCATGCGGATGAGGGAAGGCAAAGCATAGACCCTGCCAACATAAACAGACAAAGAACCCTGCTTTCGAGCGGGGTTTTTCTTTGCCTGATGCTATGGCCTGAGAGGCTCTGAGAAGCTCACACAGTGGCCTAACAGCTAAGTGGCATAATTATACCCAGAACAAATACCCTCACTCAGTGGGCTTTATATCGCCTCTCAGAGCATAGGGGCTTTCGCGCTAAACACCCTGTCAGAGGCTCAGAGCGGGCCGCTGAGTGACGTTGGCGATTGGACGCGGGTATGGGGTCATCGGATCGGGTGAGCGGCTGGGAGAATGAGACAGGGGCTGTGGGCATATACATCGTCGGCCTTCGCTCTTGTCTCCTGATGTCGTCATGCCGATTGTCTGCGCAAATAAGGCCATCGCTGAGCCGATATCTCAGGCACAAATCCATGCATGGCACAATATGCCACAGGCTGTAGATTTTATTTCTGATAAGTTGCTGGTTTTATTGCGTTAATTCTATTGCGCCTGTGAACTATCCAGTCGTCGGAATAAAGAAAACGTAATGAAATCAATAGCTTGCGCATATCGCTCGATCTCAGGCTGCTCCCGCTTCGGGGCGGGGCGACTGCCACCCCCACCCATACTGGGTCCGTATACACCACTGACCAGAGATTGGGATTTTGCTACTGTAAATGGCCCCAGTACGGGACTACGAGAAATATTATGTAAAGGCACTACATCTAGAGTAGTGGAATTAGAAAACCACTCTGTAAAGTATTCATACTTGCAATTAGTTGATTGTTAGAATATAATAGCTAGTATTCGTTAACAGGCAACGGAAGACTACATGGCTGAAGATTATGGCGAGGACGGCGTACTATTCGCTGACGGCTTGCCCTTCTTCATAGATCACGACCTACAAGTCCTTGATAACGGCACAATGATCGTGGTCTCTCACTTAGAGATAGGTGAAACTGAGAAGGCTGTCGTAAATAAAGAGTTCTACGACATCATTACTACAATAGTGGATGACGTAGAAGAAGACTACCAAGAGCTATACGCCATAGCCGCAGAGCTAAACAGGCAAGCAGATCGACTAAGAGAAAAAGCGCAGACTATTGAAGACAGTGACCACACAGTCGCTGACTTATTTGGTTCTGCCTATGAAGACTAACCAGCTAGACCTATTCGGCTGGGAGAAACCTACCGAGGCAGACGTACACTCGAAGAAGTGTACTAAGTGCAGAGATATTAAGCCACTGTCTGCCTTTGGTAAGGTAAATGGCGGTCTCATTCGTCCTGAGTGCAAGAAGTGCATGAATGAGATGGTGGCTGTACGCAATCGGCTACGAAGAGAGAACCCTGCCCCTAAAGAAGACTACGTGTGTCCTATCTGCAAGCAGAGTGCCGAGCAGGTTAAGGATTACGGCGGCAAGAAGAATACCCCTTGGGTAATCGACCACTGCCATGAAACGAATAAGTTTAGGGGTTGGCTATGTCACAGATGCAATAGGGCTTTGGGCGGCTTCTGTGACGATATTACTTTCCTGAATCGGGCCATAGAGTACCTCACTGCATAGCGGGTATTCCCATTACCTGAGTACTCCTAATCACAATTAGTTGGTATAATGAGACCACATATTGTTAGGAGATTACTATGTTCAAGAAAATTATCGAGTCCATCCAGAAAGCACAAATGCGTCGAGTAGCATTCTGGCAGTTAGCAAACATGACAGACCAAGAGCTACACGACATTGGTATAGCCCGTGGCGACATTAGACGGATTGTTTATGAAGACTGAGGCGGGACGACTACTTAAAGTAGTCTACTAGGGAGTGGGTACTAGGTACAGTTAGTGTATAGTATACCGCTCAACCGACAATTCATTATACCAATTAAATAGCTATCCGTCAACGTAAATACTTAACTATCTACATAAATAAGGGCTTGACCCGACACATAGATAGATGTTACAATGAAGGGGTAACTAAAAATGTCATTTAATCTGTACTATATTCGTGCAGCAATTCAAGAGCGTACAGGTCAGGTATTAACCTTTGATCGTATCCGACAACTCCTCCTCGAAGAAGGTCTCATCTCTCAAAAAGAGTTAGACGACAACCCAATGGCCCAAGAGTTCGACGGCTATGGACGATACTTCGCAACGGAAGACTGCTCGGTGGAAGTACCCTTAGACCCTAAACGATTTATACCTGATTTATTAGAAGAGGACTTTGACGATGAGGGATATGCCTAAACCTAAAGCAGCCCGTGCTGGTGGTAGCTGCGAGGCCACTGGTAATGCCAAGAAAGTTAAGATGTATGGCGGTGGCATGGCTATGAAGAAGAAGAAACCATCATACAGTTATGGTGGCATGGCTAAGAAGAAGAAATGATTACTTGGGTAGCCATAGCGGTTGTATGTACAAGTCCTATGGCTACTGACTGTACGTTGTACGCATACAGGGAGAGCTTCTTCGAGGCTAATGAGTGCAACGTCAGTCTTCAGTCGTTTTTGTTCACAAGGCAGCAAGAGGGCAAGTTTGCCTTCGGGTCTTGCAAGGCGATTGAATTGGCGGGGGAACGAATTTAGGGGCAACGAGAATGCTAGCGGAATTAGCCGCTGCCAATGCCGCATTCGGGGTGATTAAACAGGCGATTGCTAATTCACGGGAGTTGGCTGATGTCGGTAAGTCTATAGCATCTTTTGTAAGTGCTGAAGAAGACCTGAAGGCAAAGGCAGAAGCCAAAAAGAAAAGCCCGTGGAATAAGCTGATGGGTAAGGACGCTACGGACTTCGAAGAGTTCTTAGCACTGGAGAAGATCAACCAGCAAAAGGCTCAACTCCAATCCCATATGCGACTCTACGGTAGACCCGGAATGTATGACGCTTGGGTGGAGTATCAGGCAAAGGCCCGTACCGCTCGTAAGGAAGCCCAGAAGCAACGTGAGAAGGAACGCCAAGAGTTCCTAGAAATAATCATGTGGCTATTCATTGTGATTGTCGTCTGGGGTGGAGCTGGTGGCGGTCTATACTATTACTTCGTAGGTTTCTAATGGCCCTAGATAAGAGCAAAATGAAATGCAACAAGCCTCAGCGAACACCTGATGGACCTAAAAAATTTGTCGTTAAGGCTTGTAAGAATGGCAAAGAAAAAATCATCAGATTTGGCGACCCAGAGATGCGCATTAAGAAGAGTAATCCAGAGCGTCGAAAGTCATTCCGAGCGAGACACAAGTGCGACACGGCGAAGGATAAATTCACCGCGAGATACTGGTCGTGTAAGAAGTGGTAGGTAGATATGTCCCTAGTCAAGAATATTAACAAGCGGAAGAAGGCTGGGACCAGCCGCTCCAAGAAGAACAGCACAATAAGTCCTACGGCGTACAGTGATATGCAAAAGGGCTGGCCTAAGAAGAAGCAGAAGAAAAAAGGATAGGTAATGTCCGATGATAGGCTGAGTCGCATGGAAGAGAAACTAGATCGTTTATCCGAAGCAGTAGTCGCAATGGCGCGGATGGAAGAACGAATGCTAACTCTCTTCAAGCGAATGGATAAATTCGATAGCTGCATTCAGAAGGTCGATGACCGCCTAGACGAGATGGAGCGTCAGGCCATTTCCCGTGGTCAGAAGATCGCATTCGCGGAGCGCATATTCTGGATGATCTGCACTGGCGCAGTCGGCCTAGCATTCGTTTACTTGAGGTAATTATGGAACAGAAGAAAGAATTAACAGACAAGCAGAAGCTGTTTCTAGATGCCCTGATGACTGAGGAGTGCAAGGGCAATATCAAGAAGGCTATGAAGGTGGCTGGCTACGCAGACAACACCTCTAGCACTGTCGTGGTAGCCGCACTCAAGGAAGAGATCAATGAACGAGCGGCTATGGTGATGGCTATGAACGCGCCTAAAGCTGCATGGGGAATGGTAGACGTACTCGACGATCCGAGTGCTATGGGAGCCAGAAACTCTATTGCGGCGGCTGCACAGATTTTAGACCGCACTGGCTTGATCAAGAAGGACCAAGTAGAAGTTAAAAATACAGGCGGTGCAATGTTTATATTGCCACCGAAAAGTGAAGAGTGAGCATCTGGCTTAATAAGAGCAGAGCCAACAAGACAGCGAAGATACCATACGCCTACGTGGCATCTGAGGACGACCCACTAGTCCTAGTACCAGACGAGGCGAAGGCAGTACTCGTAGAAGAGGCTCTAGACTATTTGGAAGAGGGACACTCCAGTCGAAAGACGGCTGAGTGGCTGACTTCTAAGACTGGCGATAAGATATCGCACCAAGGTCTAATACACATTTGGAAGGACCGTAGAGGACCAGACAGTCCGACACCTTCTAAACGCCTGAAGGAATTGGCGAAGCAGAATAGAAAGCGTAAGCCCAAGACTACAGAAGAGAAGAGACTAGCGGCGGCGAAGCGCAAGCAGACTGACGCTAAACGCCTACTAACTATTGCTAAGAAACGCCTCGAAGGATTACAACCAGAAGAACAATTAGATACTTCCAATCTAGATTTTTCTGTGATAGAATCTGAGAAGAAGAAGCAAGAAGTAATATTTGCTCCTAATGAGGGACCACAGACAGAGTTCCTCGCGGCTTCAGAGAGAGAAGTGTTATATGGCGGGGCCGCTGGAGGTGGCAAGTCGTATGGACTACTCGCAGACCCTATGCGGTACTTCTCAAACCCTAATTTTAATGGCCTAATACTACGTAGAACTAATGACGAATTACGTGAACTTATTTGGAAAAGCCAAGAGCTATATCCTAAAGCGTTTCAAGGAGCTAGATGGGCTGAGAAGAAGTCTCAGTGGACGTTTCCATCAGGTGCAAAACTGTGGCTCACATATCTGGAAAGAGATCAAGACGTTCTACGCTACCAAGGTCAGGCGTTTTCGTATGTAGCATTCGACGAACTGACCCAGTATCCCACCCCCTTCGCGTGGAATTATATGAGGTCTCGACTACGTACTACCGACCCTACCCTGCCCATCTACATGAGGGCGACTACTAACCCCGGAGGAAGTGGTCACGGCTGGGTGAAGCGGATGTTTATAGACCCCGCGCCAGCGAATACGAAGTTCGTGGCAAAGGATTTAGACTCTGGAGATGACTTAGTCTTTCCAGAGGGGCATGAGAAGGCTGGTGAGCCGCTGTTCTACAGGCGATTTATACCAGCTAGCCTGAAAGATAACCCCTATCTTATGGAAGGTGGGCAGTACGAGGCCAACCTACTCTCTCTCCCTGAGATGCAACGTAGACAATTACTAGAGGGAGACTGGGCAGTTGCAGATGGAGCGGCATTTCCTGAGTTTAGACAGGCGACACACGTTGTCGAACCTTATGACATTCCCCCAGATTGGCGGCGGTTTCGGTCCTGTGACTTTGGATATAGTTCTTATAGTGCTGTTCACTGGTTTGCAATTGATCCAAACTACGACACCCTAGTCTGTTACAGGGAATTATACCTCAGTAAGCACACTGGACGCGACTTGGCTAAGGCAGTCCTAGAGGCAGAGGGTCCAGAACGCATCGACTACGGGGTATTAGACAGTAGTTGTTGGCACAATAGAGGTCAAATCGGCCCGTCTATAGCAGAAGAGATGATTTCTATGGGCTGTAGATGGCGACCAAGCGACAGGACTAATGGCGCACGTATCGCAGGTAAGAACAGACTGCACGAAGTGCTAAAAGTAAACGAGGAAACGGGCCAAGCTGGCATAGTATTCTTCAATACCTGCCGACAAATCATAGCCGACCTGCCCGTCATACCATCTGATCCGCGTGGCACAGACGATATCGACCCCAGATACGCCTCAGACCACGCATACGACAGCGTCAGATACGCAGTAATGAGCAGACCACGCGCTAGATCGCCCTTCGACTGGGGTCAAGGCATTCCACAACAGCGTTGGCAACCCGCTGACGCAACATTTGGGTACTAAATATGGCATTAATGGACAAACCCTTACCAGAAGACGTTACAGATACCACCCTAGCGGTCCCTCTGGAAGAGGACGGTGACGTTGTAGAGGAAAATACCAGCTTCTCTGGGGCTGTAGCCTTCGTAGAGAGCCAATATCGCCGCTCAAAAGACGCTCGACTGGTAGACGAGGAGCGTTGGCTGGACTCCTACCGCAATTATCGCGGCCTATACTCCCAAGAAGTCCAATTTACAGAGGCCGAGAAGTCAAAAGCCTTCATAAAAGTCACTAAGACCAAAGTCTTGGCGGCATATGCCCAAGTCGTGGACGTATTATTCGCTGGATCTAAGTTTCCTATCGGTATTGAGGCCCGTCAGTTCCCAAATAACGTGGCAGACGCAGTAAATTACAATCCAAACGCCCTGACAGACGAAAAAGTCAAGGATACGGTGAATGTGGAGTACTCCGTACCCAAATCTATAGCCCGTCCCGACATTGCGAAGGACTTGGGACTGTATAAGGAGCGACTAGAGCCAGTCAAAGACGAATTAGAGGTCGGAGCGGGTACACTTCCGGGGTCTATTACCTTTGAGCCAGCAAAACGTGCAGCCCAGAAGATGGAAAAGCTAATGCACGACCAGTTGGACGAGACTGACGCGCCAAAGCACCTACGATCAGTAGCATTCGAGTGTACTCTGTTCGGTACGGGCGTATTCAAGGGTCCATTTGCTATGGACAAGGAATATCCGCGCTGGGACGAGGAAGGTAACTACGATCCGCTGTTCGAAACTATTCCGAAGATGGAATATGTCTCCATCTGGGATTTCTACCCAGACCCAGACGCACGTAATATGTCTGAGGCTGAATTTACTATTCAACGTCACCGACTAAACCGCACTCAGATGCGCAGCCTGAAGAAGCGTCCACACTTCCGCGACGAGAGCATCGAGATAGCCCTAGAGTACGGACCATCCTACCAACGTGAGTATTGGGAAGACGCACTAGAGGACGACTCCGTATCATCCGACATGGATCGCTACGAGGTACTAGAATACTGGGGTATTTTGGACGCAGAGCTTGCGGAAGAGGCAGACATCGACATTCCAAAGGAACTAGAAGACAAAGACGAAATCCAAGTGAATATCTGGGTATGTAACAACCAGATTATCCGCATGGTGCTAAATCCGTTCACTCCTAGCCGCATCCCCTACCTATCCGTACCATATGAACTAAACCCATACAGCTTCTTCGGTGTAGGCGTAGCTGAGAATATGGAAGACACCCAATTGCTAATGAACGGCTTTATGCGGATGGCTGTGGACAACTCTGCGTTGAGTGGCAATCTACTTATAGAGGTAGATGAGACTAACCTAGTACCGGGGCAGGATATGTCAGTGTATCCGGGCAAGGTCTTCCGTAGACAAGCTGGCGCACCGGGACAGGCCATCTTCGGCACCAAGTTCCCTAACGTATCACAAGAGCTATTGATGATGTTCGACAAGAGCCGTCAGTTAGCCGACGAGGCCACAGGCATTCCGTCATACAGTCACGGCTCTGGCGCAGTTGGCGGTGTGGGACGTACTGCCAGTGGTATGTCTATGTTGATGGGTGCAGCGGCTCAGAACATTAAGGCCGTTGTTCGTAATATCGACGACTATTTGCTAGGTCCACTGGGCAAGGCTCTGTTTGCATTCAATATGCAGTTCAACTTCAACAAAGAGTTTATCGGTGACCTAGACGTTAAGGCGCGTGGCACTGAGAGCCTAATGCGCAACGAAGTACGTAGCCAGCGACTACTACAGTTTATGCAGATGACCAGCAACCCACAGATGGCTCCGTTTGTTAAATACGATTACATCCTACGCGAGTTGGCATCCTCTATGGACTTGGACGAGGACAAGATACTCAACGATCCACGCGAGGCAGCTATCCAGCAAAAGATGATGGCTGAGATACAGGCACTAATGCCAGAACAGCCCCCCGCCCCCGAAGGCGAACAGCCTCAAGGCGCACCCTCTCCGCAAGACCCTACAGGTAACGGCAATGGTAATATAGCAGCGGGAGCGGCACCAGAGCCAGACGCTGCAGGGTTTACTGGCGGCGGCGGTGGAGCAAACGGCGGGAACGCACCTCAACCACAACAACCACCACAGCAAGGTCCAGTACAATAATGGATAAACAGTTTTATCGTTCTCTATTACCGCTCGTAAACGATAAGGACCAACACCAGACGCTAAAAGACTACGCAGATCGCCGCATCAAGACTATGCACAGTCTGCTCGAAACAACCAAAGACCACAACCGAATCCTAGAGATACAGGGCGCAATAGCAGAGCTACGGCGTTTTCATACTCTGAGAGATGAGGTAATTAAGGGAGCCGAATAATGGGCTTTTACGAGTACTTCTTCGGGGAAGACAAACCAGAAGACGATCTTGAAAAGACACAAAAAGGAATGGGCTACGGTGAGCTTATTCTGGATAATGTCGTAGGTCTAGATAATGAGTATGATAGCTTTGGTGAAAAGCTAGGACGCTACATTAATGAAGACGAGATTGGCTTCTTGAAGGAGACTGGTCAGGGTATATACGAAGGTGCAAAAGACTTTGTACAGGCACCTATTGAGACAACTAAAGAAGCAGTACGAGATGTAGTAGACAGCACCAAGGCTTTGTTTACTCAAGACCTCGATGACCGACTTATGGATATGTATGGCGTAGACATCACTAACGCCACAGGCGATCAGATTAATGCTGCTAGAGAAAGTATCTTAGGTGATGCTCTTAATGCGTCTTCTCTAATACCCGCTGCAGGTGCAGGTGCTATGGGTGTACGTGCGGTGGCTAGAAATATGCCTGAGTATGATCCTGCTATGGTAGGCAGTAATTTAGGTAATGTGTTTGCTACAGCAAAAGATGCGGCAGGGCAGACAGAAGAGATGCTCGACATTGATCGTCGAGTAGACACCCGTCTACCAACTACACCAGAAGAAAAAGGTGGAGATGCAGGTCAGATTGGTACAGGTACTATGGTATCTGATACTGAAGCACTTATGCGCGGTAACTCTGCTATGGCACAGAACTTTGCTATGATGGCAGAGAACTATCCCGGTTTGCGTAACTTGTGGTCAGAAGATGTTACTCAGACTGCACAAAACGTAATCTCTCGTATGACTGATAACATCGTAAGTCTCTACGATATGTCAGACCGTCTAGGAATAGCTAAGGACTCAGCCAATTGGTATCGTGGTGCTAACCGTATTGCACTAGGATTATCAGACCGTTTTGGTATCTCTGATACAAAGACTGCAGGTGTTCTAGCAGCCCTAAGCCCCGGAAAAGACTGGTATCAGAACGTGGGTATGGGTGAACGTATTATTAAGCATAATGCGGAACTAGGCAACAATGCGCCGTGGACCCCAGAGATGGATGCTATTGCTACCACTGAGAAGAAAGGTGGCTCTAAGGGCGGTACAGCTTGGCAGAAGCAGAAAGAGTTTGAGACAGTACGCGGTAGACCTTGGGGTGAAATGGAGACCCCACTACAGAAAGCAATGTGGATACGCGCCTATGATGAAGCACACTTTGGCACTAACTTCCGAGAGGTAAGTCCTGAAGGCGATATACTTGGTGTAGTTGCTACAAAGTCAGGCGCACCCTCTAAGCTAGTACACCAGAGCTTCGATAATATGGCTAAGGCTATCCGTATTCTAGATGGCGATGGTACGTTAGAAAGCATCTCACCTGAGCTAGGCGGGGCGCACAAAGTACGTAACTTCTTTAACAACATTCTGAATCCAGACAGTCCTAAAGATGTAACCGTAGACACACACCAAATTGCGGCTGGTTTGTTTAGACCTCTTGGTCAGAACTCTAACGAAGTTAACCAAGGTCTTACTGGTGCCAGTGCAACAGGTAACCCAGCCCGTTGGTCTAACTTAGGTAAGGCAGAGACTGGAATGCGCGGCAGCTACGGTTTGTACTTTGATGCAACTACAGAAGCAGCCAAGCTAAGGAATGTACTACCGCGTGAGATGCAGTCCGTATCTTGGGAGCAGTTACGTACATTGTTCCCTAAAGAGATGAAAAACAACAAGAATTTTATCTCAAGCGTGGATGCTATTTGGCGTATGGTTGATGACGGTACTCTAGATGCAAACGGCGCACGTGAAATGATTATTGCCGAAGCTGAAAAGGTAGGTGCTGGCGGCGTACCTAGCTGGAAGAATTATATCGGAGACCGCCGTGATATTGGTATTGCTACTGCAGGTTTAATTGGTTCTGCAGGATTAGTATCGGCTGAAGAGCAGCCTGAAGAAGGCTTTGCTACACCTCAGTAAGGATATTTTATGGACCCTATTCTAGAACACCACTTCTATAATATTGCTAACGGCACTGCCAAGGTGAACGAGGATGGGTCACTGTCTACGGTAAGAACCGTAATCGTTGACATCGATGGTCGCCAAACTCTGATCCCAACTATCTGGGATGGAGAGGAGCAGCCGATAGACATAGCCATAGATAACGCAATCAATTCAGGCGTTAACTGGCCCAAGGCTTACGGCGAGAGCGCAGTCCAGCAACTAGAGGAGCAAGACGCTGAGATACACAGCTTCACCGACGAAAACGGTAAGTTACTTATGTCAGACGACTATACGCCAGAGGAAGCTCAGGAAATCCTAGACGCGGTCCAACAGGGATACGACGACAAGGACGAAGGCGAAGAGTTTGGCCTAAAGGACAGCTTAAAACTAGCGGGTGCGGCAGGTCTACTAGGTCTAGAGAAGATAGGCGTAGACACCTCACCAATCATTAACTGGTACAAGGGCGGTGATACTGGCTTTGCACTGGGCGGCATAGCAACCGCCACCAAGGGTATCACCACAGAAGAGGGCAGAGAAATGGCAGCTAAGAAGTTTCAATTAGATGAAAAGAAGGCTGATCTGAATGAAAATGGCGAAGTAGACTCCTACGAGAGGGCGCGTGGAGAGGCTATTCAGAAGAACGTGGACGACGAAATCTTAGACGATGAGAAGCTGCAGATGTACCACGGCGGTATGGCTTGTGGATGCGACGAGTGTACTGGCGGCATGGAAGAAGGCATTGCGGGTTACGACGAAGTATCTGGCAACCCTATTCCAATTGGATCGACTGCTAATAACGTAAGAGATGACATCGAGGCGATGATCTCAGAGGGTGAATACATCCTACCCGCTCACGTAGTATCGTGGCACGGGCTAAAACATATTCAAGAAATGCAAGCTGAGGCCGAAATGGGGTTGATGTCTATGGAGATGGACGGCCTGATACAGCACGTAGAACAGTCTGAGGCAGAAGAAGTCAAGGACGAAGAGATCGACGTACCAGAAGAGGACGTTGATGTAGAGGTCGCCACAGTAGAAGTGGAAGACCAGTTAGAGGATACAGAGGAAGAACTTGAGCCTGTATCAAAACCCCTACCAGCAATGCTTAAAAAACAGAAGATAGCATTTATGGTTTAATTGGATACCCGACTTGTCGGACCCAGTGAGGAAATCATGCAAAAACGTAAATACCAAAGAGCCGAAGAGCCTGATGAAAATTTGACATACAGTGAAGAGCTATCGCAACAACAGCCAGCCGCTGAACAGTTAAATGCCGAAGAGGAAAGCTATAAGAAGCGGTATCAGGATATCCAACGCCACATCCAGACGGTACGTGACCAAAAGGATAAAGAACTGGCAGAGGTAAAAGCCCAACTAGAGGCCGCTACCCGTAAGCAAATTAAGTTCCCCAAGACTGACGAAGAAGTCGATGAGTGGAGCAAACGCTATCCAGATGTTGCAAAGATTGTGGACACCATTGCCCGTAAACGTGCCAATGAAGTTCTAGCCGAAGGCGAGAAGCGTCTACAACAAGTAGAGAATTTTGAGCGTAAACTGTATCGCCAGAGCGCAGAGCAAGAACTTATGAAACTACATCCTGACTTTGCACAGATTAGGAAAGACCCAAAGTTCCATGAGTGGGTAGCTCTACAGCCATCTGCAATGCAGGACAGTGTGTATAAGAACAACACTGACGCTAAGTGGGCCGCACGTACAATTGATCTGTATAAGGCAGATATGGGTCGTCGCGGCAAGTCAACGAAATCAGCCGCACAGGCGGTGGGGCGTACTACATCAGCCGCTCCTACTACTGGCGGTAAGGCTAAGTTCTCTGAGAGCATGGTCGCAGCTATGTCTGATCGTGAGTTTGAACAAAACGAAGCAGCCATTAGTGAAGCCATGAGATCAGGTGCTTTTGTCTATGATATATCGGGCGCAGCTCGGTAGTTTACGTAATTAGGTGTTGCTTTAATTACGTTACTATGGTACAATGAAACCATTGATTTATTAGGATAGAGACACCTATTAGGTATACCTCTATCAACCCTTCCAGATAATATACTAAGTCTACCAGCGCGTTTGGACCCGCTTTGGCGATACTCCTTACAAACTGACACTGATGTTAAATTGTCTGATCTAGCTGCTCTTAGGCAACACAAAAACACACTAAGAGTTAATTCCAAGCCATTTCATTCAAGGAGACACTCAAATGGCATTTCCAGTAGCATCAGGTTACGGCAACTTACCAAACGGTAATTTCTCGCCAGTAATCTATTCCAAGAAAGTCCAGAAGGCTTTCCGTAACTCTTCTGTTGTAGAAGATATCGCAAATACCGATTACTCTGGCGAAATCGCAAACATGGGCGATAGCGTCAAGATCATCAAAGAACCAGATATCACAATCAACTCTTACGCACGTGGTACAACACTTGCGACACAAGATTTGACAGATGCCGATTTCACTATGGTCGTCACTGAAGCGAACTACTTCCAATTCGCAATGGACGACATCGAAGAGGCTCATAGTCACATCAATTTTGTCGATCTAGCAACAGATCGCGCTGGCTATAAACTTCGTGATGCGTTTGACCGTGAAGTACTAGGCTATATGTCTGGTTGGGACTGGTCAGGTTCTGCATGGGGTCGCCGTACAGCTTTGGATACAGGCGGTACAAAAGCAGACTCAACTGCAGGTAACGACGAACTTCTAGCAGCCAACAAATTGGACATCACTGATTTCGGTGGTTCTGACATCGGCGGCGAAGCAGAAGTTACTTCTATCCCGACAGCGGCAGGTGGCGGTACAGGTGCAATCACTTCACCACTAGCTATCCTGAACCGTATGGCTCGTTTGTTGGATGCGGCTAACGTAGACACAGATGGTCGTTGGGTTGTAGTAGACCCAGTCTTCAAGGAAATCTTGATGGACGAAGACGCGAAGTTGGTTAACGCTGACTACGGTGGAGGCGATGAAGTACGCAATGGTCGTATGCCAAACCTTATCCGTGGCTTCCGCGTATATACTTCGAACAACCTTCCATACGAAGGTACAGGTCCGGGTACTTCTGCATCAGCGGGTTCAGAAGCTAACTACGGCGTACTAGTCGCAGGTCACGACTCTGCAGTGGCGGTAGCGGATCAGATCGCAAAGACTGAATCATTCCGTTCACCAGACACATTTGCAGATATCGTTCGTGGTATGCAACTATACGGTCGTAAGATTTTACGTCCAGAAGGACTAATCACTGCTAACTATAACCTAGCATAAACTATACTAAGGGGCTGGTCAAGTACTGGCCCCTTTATTCTGCTTTAAGGTGTCTTATGCCCAGTACATATATAGCTCTATGTAACCAAGTTCTTCGCCGCCTTAATGAGGTGGAGATATCAGAAGCCGACTTTGGGTCGGTTCGTGGCGTTCAGGCACTCGTAAAAGATGCTGTTAAGTCGGCGGTTGCCAAGATTAACCAAGCTGAGTTTGGTTGGCCTTTCAACGCGGCTGAGGAGACAGACACTCTAATTGTAGGGCAGGAAGAATATACTTGGCCTCAATACTTTAAAGTAGCTGACTGGAACAGTTTTCAAATTCAGGCAAACGATAGTCAGAACACTGGCTATAAGACGCTGAAACACATCG
>Ga0255768_10000859_pt1 | contig 31867 bp, 17 predicted proteins | sample 071ome_33_FD_179983 | JGI IMG/M metagenome (GOLD analysis project Ga0255768, IMG submission 179983) | Coastal salt marsh microbial communities from the Groves Creek Marsh, Skidaway Island, Georgia - 071412AT metaG (version 2) | ecosystem: Environmental > Aquatic > Marine > Intertidal zone >...
ATACCTTTGTGAACTCTTAATATTTAAAGAACTTTGTGATGCTGGATAGATGTTATGAACAACAGCACCAGGATATTCTCCTTGAAGATTTTCTGCCAGTTCATTTTTAGAAGGCATGGAACCTTCTATCTCCATTCTATATATTTTACCTTCCCAGACGACATCTGCAAAAAATGACTCTGTTGCCTGTTCTGGTTGAGAACCTCCCACATTGAGAGTTCCGTTAAAATCACCATTGATGGTGATGCTTTCTGAGAGAAATTGTTTAAAGTTTTTCATTAGCACTTCCAACGACGACGGGCTTTACAAATTGCTTTATCGGGGTCTTTTGAGCAATCAATGTTATGCATATCTTGCTGCCCCTTAGAGCGTGAGCAGAAGGACTTTCTGCGCTTTGCATCCTTACTGCCTGGTTTTGGATCGCCAGTTACCGCAGTTTTAAGTTTGGAACCTGGGTTTTCACGGCGATAGGTGTCAACTGCTTTCTGACTCATACCGTCAGTTTTGTCGCCTTTATTTACTTTTTGCCAATCCTCACCAAACATCTTTGGTCCTTTAGTCTTTCTTTCCGCAGCGGCTCTCTCACCCTCAGTTGTACCTTTTTGTGAGAGAGTTCTAATCTTTTTTGCGCGTTGTGCCTCTCTATGAACCTTAGGGTTAATTGCAGCAGGCATTATGCCTTCGTCCAAGTCTTCTCTCCAATTAGAAAACTCTTCTTTTTTTACTTTTGCTGGTTTAGAACCACCAGTTCTAAACTTACCGAATGGAGTTGGAAGTTCTTCACCATATTCACCCTTTGATTTCTCAACTTTATCTTGTGGATCTACGTCACCATCAACATCATAGTCAATTCTTTTTGCTGCTTTTGCGGCAAGTTTTTTAAGATTTCCGCCACCAATATTTGCCTCTAAATCAGACTTAGTTGGAGTGTGTTTTGCTTCTTTTACACAATTGGGAACTTCTTTACCATCCTTCATTTTGGTGCCTTTTGCCTTATATCCATCCCAACACTTGCTTGCACCAACATTTTTACGTGCCTTCTTTAAACCTTCTTCGATATCCAGAGTCTCTGGATATCCCTTTTCACCAGGTTTAGCGGGTCTTTCTCCACGCTTTCTTTTAGCGTGAATATTTGCCCAAAGACCCTTTTTCTTACCCTCATCCAATGTTTTAATTGGATCTGGTTTTACAAGATCGACAAATTCATATTCGGTGGGATTGAATTCATCTCTCCAATTAGAATAGCAATATTCTTTGGACATCTATCTACTGATACTTTATTCTTTACTATTTAGAAAACCTTGCTTTAACATCTTCTGAAGATCTGATGTTGAACCAACAAATACTGCGTTATTATTGGTGACGTTATTGGTTGTTTTTGCAGATTCGTCTTCAACATCTTTAAGTTTCTTCTGCAAATCAATCAGTTTATCTGTTGTATCCGCAACACTTTTAATTAACTGACCAGCAACTTCATATGCTCTTGGACTACCACCTTCACCAGCGAGTTCCATAATTCCATTGATTGCTTCTTGCCCTTTTTCAATTAATGAATATAAATTTGCACGGGTATATTCGTAGTCCTTCTCAATGTCTGGACCCTTTGGTTTTATAGACTGTATTTCGGAAGAAACTTTTTCTGTTTTTACGATCTTACTCTCAACATTAAGAGCTTCATCGATGGAATCATAATTATCAGACATAATTTTTAAATATCAGTTTGTAATGTTGAACTGTAGGATTTGGAATCTGAGAAATCTTCCCAAATTTCACTGAAACCAAAATCATCTCCTGGTTCAGCGTCAATTGGGTCTGGAGTTACTGTATACCTTACTTCACGTTTAGCAGTTTGGGTATTTGTATCCGTATACATGTCAACTTGAACTTTACGGATTAGGCCATCCGTAGAATCTGCAATAGGTCCAAACAGATATGACTTTGCAGTAAATCTTAGAGTATAGATAAGTGCTCTTCTTACAGTAAAGTCTCCCTCATAATCATCTTGCATATCAATACTGTCAAGAACGATTGGAATATCTTTCTTTTCACCAATCGAATCAATTAAATCCAAAGTTAGATTGAATGATGGTTGAAAGAATGGGAGTATTTGCTCCACAATTTGTAGAGCATCATCACTCAATTTTGAATATATGCTCAATTCAAACCCAATATTATAGGGTACTGGCATATAAACTTTTTTAACATTTCCTTCACTATCACATGCTCTAAATGTTTGAGTAACGCTAGTCTTTCTTGTTGGATCATACTGTAAAGAAACCATTTCAAAAGACATTCTTGGTAATGTAATGGCAATCGGTTTCTTTAAATCCGCCTGCTGCTCAATCTTTGCAAGGAACTTTTGCATTGGACCATACGATAATCCAACCTTAGTTTCATCAACTATATTGTTGTTTTTATCCTCATGACGAATATATATGTTATTAAAAAGAGTTCCGAAACTAACTATAGTTTTACGTATAATTTCGTGATAAAAATAAGTTCCTAACATTAATACTCTCCAAAGGGATTAGTTTCTGTGAAGTCTAAAATTCCATCTGCTTCAGTTTCAATTTCTTCATTAATATCATAAGACTCTTCATAACTATCATTATCATATGATTTAAGTATATAGGAAGCACCAGATTTTGAACCAGTGATGACTTCTCCGGCAGAGAATTGGCCATCATTAGATCCAACATAAAGATCTATCGGTGGATTGTCGGCATCAAGATCTGTTCTGAGATTAATATCTTTAATCTCTGCAGTTGTTCCAGACAATGAACCAGTAATAGTTTCATTGAGAATATAAGTTCCTATTCCTGTAGTAGATACACCAGTTATTGTTACGTTTGGTGTTGAGGTATATCCATATCCAGTATTTACAATTTGTAAAGAACTTATTGAACCATCACCCGCAAGTATTGCTCTTGCAGTTGCACCTTTAATTCCAAAATTGTCATAGTCTTTATTTCCAACAGTATTTGCAATGCTTACTGTTGCAGTTACACCTCCAAAATATCCTGATCCACCACTTGTAATGGTCAATGAAGATACAGTTCCTGAAGATCCAACATTGGCTGTTGCAGTTGCAGTTGATGAGTCTAATGTATTTGTAAAGAAATTTCCTGATCTTGATGTGGTAGGGGAAGAAATATTTGTTGGGAATGATGTGATTGTTTCTATACTAATATCGTCAATATATCCTATAAAACTTCTATCTGCAAAATCTGCTACAGAATCAGCAGGTTGAGCATCACCAACTTTAATACTTTGTCCCGATGTAAATAAATCTCCAGATCCGGCAATAAATATTCCTCCGGACACGTCGTTAACACTAAATCTTACTGAGGTATCCAAACAATCTAGTTGGACATAGTTCCATTGATCTGGAATCAATACTTCTCCATCACTAGTAACACCACTAAAAGATGAAAAATTGTAATTTAATTCATATGATGTGGCATTCATATGAATTTTAAAATCGGGAGTATGGAGGATAGAATAATTTGTTCCTACAAGAGGTTGAGATATTGGATAAATCCAGAATCTAATAGAAATACCTTGAGATGCACCTAAAGATGCTGTTGATGTAAATGTACCAATAGTTGTTACATCAGTGAGGGAGTCATGATACAAAGAATTGTTGCCAAATTTTATTTGTGCTGATGTTGGTGGATCTGATATTGTTACCGAAGGTGGCGAAGTTGTTGAATAGAATTCTCCACCATATGTTACAGAAAGACTTTCTACAGTTCCTGCAACCCCAACAACTGCAGATGCCTCCGCTCCTCCTCCCAATGGAGGATCAATAGATACAATAGGTTCAATATAATAACCACTTCCTGCTGTAGATATTGACAAAGTTCTTATACCATCATTTACAACAACTGCAGTGGCAGCTGCTCCAGCACCACTTCCTCCAGTTATAGTTACTGTTGGTGGGTTTGATGGATCGTATCCAAAACCAGCATTAGTTATTCTTATAGATTCTACAGATCTAACACCACCTACGGCCGTAGTTATTGCTACCGCTGTTGCATCATTTGCTGGATTATTTGTTGGTGAAGGTGATATTGTTACAGTTGGAGTTGATGTATAGTTATATCCATCATCAACTAAAACAATTCTTCCAATCATTCCATCACCAGCAAGAGTTGCCGTTGCAGTGGCAGTAACTCCAAGACCTTCCAAACTTAATGTCGTTATATATCCTTCATCTTGAACTGTACCATCAATTTCTGAAATAGAGGTATCAATATCTTCATTTTCATATTCATAAAGTTCACATAACAATTCATAAACATAAGTTTTTCCTAATTGATAAAAAGGTTTTTCAGATTCAACTCTTTTAATTTCAAACAGTCTTTGTCCCAATGGGAAGTATATCAAATCACCTTCTCTTGGTCTAGAAGGTAAATTTATATCATAATCTGTAATTGTATTATTATCAATTCCTTTCTGTATTCCATATAAGAATGGAGATATAAATTCTTGGAATCTTTCTTGTGATATTACTAAATTAATTTCATTTTTAAGTCTCAATCCAAACTTTGTCATCAAATCTGAACCTGGAGCATATCCTTCATAATTATCCAAATACGCTTCAATAATAAAGTTATCGTCAAACTTGGAAGATTGAACTTCTCTTAAAATATCATCAGTCTTTAAAAATTTTCTGGGAAGATAATATACATCAATACCATAGATTTTCAATTGTTCATTAATTAAATCTTGTATTAAAAATTGCTCTCTAGCGGAACCTTGGAGAAAAAAGGGATTGAGTGTCATGATTATCCAATAAAATCTAAAGGTGGAAGTTCATATTCCATGGTCATTCTTTGCTTAATATCATCAAGTTCTCTTTCAGCATCTTCATAAAGTTGCCTACCATTCAATTCTATTCCACCTGGCAGTTTTACACCATTAAATTTAATGAGGTTTTGACCCCACTGTCTCTTAATTAAAGATGTTAAATATTTTTTAAGAAAACTATCATTATAAATTTTTGCAAATGATGCAGGATCTAAAGCTCTATAGCATTCAATTACTATAAACTCCCCTGCAGTTTGTGCTCCCCAATCTATATCCAAATATAATCTATCTTGTCTCTTATTATATCTTATCTGCTTATCAGTTGTTAATAGGAAATCAATATCTTCAAGGTAAGATTTAACCATAGAATACTGTAGAAGATCTACTGAATTGAAATAATATAAGTCATTTAGGAATAATTGATATTTAATACTAAACATACCACCAGAAATCGAACTGGTGTCAAACTTAAATATTTTTTCTATGCCTATTACGGAATCTGGAACTTGTATAAAATTGGATGTTTCGTAAAAATTGAAGGTAGTTGCAGCAATACCTGTTGATGTTGCAGTTGTGGTTACAATTCCCACTCCATCAGTTCCTTTTGCCTTTCCCCTAGAAACATCATCGGACGTTATTTGATACTTCAAATACATCTTTTCAACACCATCGTAGTGGCGCTCATTAAAATATTGGAGGGCGTCATCTACCAAATCATCAATTTGTTCATCATCAACATTGATTTCTAGTACAGGAGCTCCTAGTCTACGGAGACAATAATCAACCAATTCTTGTCTTGTGCTTGGTTTGGACATTAGAATTCTCCTCCATCAATTGTTGTAGTCCAAATTGGTAGATCTGATGGATCTGTTGTTAATATATAGTTACTTGTATTAGTAGCAGCACTAGTATTTGGTGAAGTTATTAATTTTCCAGTGGTATCAAAATATGCAATACCATTTGGATCATTTACGTCTGCAGTCTCATAATATAAACCATCGGTGGTAGAAATTAAACCATTGACGGCTAAAGTGCCTGTTATATTGGCATCATTAACAATATTTACTTCATTTGTAAAAGTAGTAACGCCAAGTACTGATAAATTATTTAATATTTCTACAGCACCTTCGATATCTACACTAGATTTGAATACAGATACTCCAGTTACTGTCAAACCCAAACCAACGTTCAGGTCTTTAGAAATTCCTACGCCACCACTGACAATTAATGCTCCACTTGTAGAGTCGAAAGAATTTTCAGTGTTTGTAAAATACGCAATTCCTTCTATAGTTGTTGATGCAGAATCAATAACACTTGTCATTAAAAACTGCCTTGATGGCAGATCCCATACAAGTATTAATCCATCAGATTGAAATGTATTATCAACATCATCTAAATTGATTAATTTTGTTGGTGGTGATGTAGCGTTAGTTAATATTCTGGTTGCATTTTGTGGCCCAACCCTAGCCTTAATAGGAGATTGATTGACCGTTAGTGCGCGTACTGCCATTACCTAGTTACTCCCGCTCTTATAAGTGCGGCACCTTCTACAGCTTTTGTCAAAGTTCCAGAAACGGTGGTCAATTTTATATCATAAACATATCTTCCAGGTTTCAATAAAGAAGTTTCTGTAGAAGCTAAAGAAATTTTAACTTTCCCGCTATTTGCAGGTAAGATAACAGTTGAACCAAAGGATACTGAAGTAGAACTTGTATAGGTTTTTCTAAGTTGTGCTTCAACACTATATCCTGTCAAATCCAAATAATTACCGGAACTAGTATCTTCCAACTCAAAAGTAGTTTCAAAATCAAAACCTTGCTCTATTACTATATTAGATACAAATACAGCCATTATTCAGATGAGCATACGTTTCTTCTTTAGATATTTATGTCCGCATAAAGTTTTATTTTTTATTTAAAATTTCTTTTAATAAAGATTTAATCTCGTCAATATCTTCCTTCATTTTTTCAAGTTCTTTCTTTTGATTTTCTCTATAGTTTAAAGCATTCATATGCTGATTATACGAGGCGGTGTCACAATTTACTATGGCACCGCTCTTTTCATCTCTATATAAGTTTTTATATCCTTCTACACGTATCATGCCAATGCGATTGTTCTGAGATCTTTTATTCTTGGAGCATATGCCTGATTAGTACCAGACATTACAACCTTAATCGTATAACCAGTAAACAAATCTAAGTTGTCCGCAGTAAATTCATATTCTAGATATTGATTATCGGAACTTGCGGGAACTTCAACATCAGATCTACCGCTGTTTTGAGAAGTATCTACTGGGGTTAAAGTTCCATCTGCCTTTAATTCCAAGTTGTCATATCCTGGGAACAATTCAAATTCTTGATCAACTTCACTCGAATCAGCTCTGATCAAACTGTAAAGAACTCTGATGTCAGCAGAACTATGTCTATATGCCGCGAGTATTACCTTAAGTGATGATGCAGGTTGTGCTAAGTTTACAGTATTTGAAACATAGATTGCTGCATGTGGATCAAATAGTGAAGAATTTACTCTACCATCTGTTACATAATCGGATACTGGACTATTCAATCTACTCAATCTAAATTCAGTAATTGATGAGTCTGTGTATATGACAGGTGATAAATTCTCATCAGTTGTATTCAAGGTTATACCAGTTGTAAATGATTTGTTCCTTGGTAATGTGGTCAATTTAGCAACTTCATTTACATTCGATGCTACCATTCTTACAGATGTTAGTTTATTAACCTCATTCAGTTCTACTGGTTCGAATCCATTATCTACAAATGGTGTTTCTGTTCCATCAACACTTCTTCCCGTAGTAGTTCTTATATTAGAAGTTACTGTGGTTGCAGAACTTGGTGTTAATACATCATAGTATGGAATGATTTCATTGAATTGGATGTTTTCTGTGGCTTTGCATCTTTGACCACCAACAAAATCTTCGGAAGAGAAAGATAATTGTGGTGTTTCGGAAGTAGATCCATCACTAGATCTATTCATACCATTGGTTGACATATCAATAGCAATATGATATGAGTCAATAGTATTGTCTAGAGTGCTTACAGTATTTTCAACATTATTAATTCTTCTAAGAGATACTCCATTCAACTCATATTTTGTAACCAAACTTTGGGTTGAATGTGGTTGAACTTTGCCTTCAACAGATCTAGAATCTATTGTAAGAGTTCCACTGCCAACAGCATTATAAGATATTATTTCATCGCCAATTTTTACATATCCAAGGTAAGAACCAGAAACAGGTTGCCCTTCAAATGTTGAGAAGGTTGCAGTACTTGCAACACTAATTGTTGTTGTTTCTGTCAGTGATAACTCTGAGGTTAATGTTGTTGAAGGTACATTTGGTTCAATTCCAGTCAATGTGACTTTATCTGTTGAAGAATACATTCCGTGATCGAAATGGTTCACTCTGATATAATTTCCAGAATTTAAATTGCTTCCTTCAGTTGTTCTATCGGTAATTGTTGTGGAAGCAAGTGATACAATATTTCCAGCATCATTATAATAACTTAATCCTGCTCCAACTTGGAATGTCTTGGATGCTCCCTTTTCACCCTGAACACCAGACAGATATAAAGTATCCAATCCTGAAATTGCGGAGATTGTAAATCTAGCATTTCTTCCTTGGCCAGAAGCAACAACACCTACAACATCACCAACTTGATATCCATTTCCAGCAGTAGTAACGGAATTAAAACTTAACACTCCATTAGTTGAGGTGACATTCAGTACTAATCCAGAACCATTACCAACAATATTTGTGGTGTCTAAACTGTATGTTCCTGAAACATAATTTGTTCCTCCATCCGTAACAGATGCGTTAGTAACAGATCCTCCTGTACCAACAATATATCCATAACCAAAATCATTTGAACCTGAAATTTTTCTTCCTGCGGTTAAAATTCCAGTTACACTTGCCTCGGAAGTTGTAGTAATTCCTAGTGTTACGGTCTTTGGTAACGTTACCAATGGGTTGTTTCCAAGTGTTTCTACATAACCATTACTTTCATCCAGTGTTGGATTGTAGAAGAATGCAGTTCCAGTATTTGAAGTAAACTTAGCCTTATAAAGTTTAAACTTCATATCTTGGTATTGATTTGCTGTCCAGATAGATCCGTTTTGAGACAGGAACAAACTACCAAGAGCAAACTGTTTGGAATATATAACTGCTTCAGCGTCTGGGAGGGATTGTGTATTTACAGTTTTTTCTCCCATTTCTGCAATCCACATTTCATATTCGTCTGTAGTTGGTGCTACAGCAACAATTGCATACTCTTCGCCTGGGGCAAGATATATTGGATAGTCAAAAGTAACTTTTGTTGCAACTTCTCCTGTTGAAGAGGTATTTACCTGATTAGGAGTTAATGTAACTGGATTTCCAATTATGTCGCGGGTAGGAGTTCCCAACTGAACAGTTCTAACTTCAATTGTTACTGGATCATTTCCAGAAGGTTTAGATGCAAAGAATAGATCAACAGCGGTCAAGAATGCACCATTAGCATCATCATTGTCTCCATTACCACCAACACTGAAAGATTGTGCTAATGGGTCATAAAATTCTGTTCTTACTCTTGTTGTTTGTACTTGACGAACTTCAAATCTTCCTTCAGATTTATAGGATGTTTCTGCAGTAGACTGCAATTTGCTTCCAGGAAGTGGTTCTGCGTTAGTAGAACTATTCGTCAATTTGTAAGTTTTAGTTCCTGTTGTAATTCTAACAGTTGGAGCTGGAACAGCAAGAGGATCTTTTAAGAAGAAGGTTCCCAATAAGTCCCCATAATTGTCACTAATAAGACGAAGATCTTTTACGTATGCAACTGATCCACTAGTTTGTCCAATTAATTTTGCACCAGTTTCAACGTAACCATAATATTTGCCTTGTGCCTCTTCAGAAAGTGCATATGTATCAATATTGAGAACTTTTGACGATTGACTATATGTTTCTTGTAAGTTTTCGGTTTTTATGTATGGATTTATATCGAATGTTTTTGTTGGAGCATTAAAAGGACCAGACTTATGATTTCCTGAACATAATCTAAATCTTATTATTTCTACACCATCCTTATATCCAATTACAGTTTCACCTACAGAGAAAGATCCAGAAGATCCATAATTTACTAATGAAGGATCGTTGGAAATTTCTAATAATTTGGGGACAAAATCAACACTACCATTTCCGTCGAAGAATTGGAAGAATATTGTAAGTGGTTTTAAGTTTGTAGCCGAAAATGTTGTATTTCTGGATCTCATGTACTGCTCATTTCCAGAAGATACTACTACATCTCTCGAAGAAACAGATGTTGTTACTTGACCAGCACGATTTGGATCTGCAACTCTTCTGTTTGTGGATGTAACTGATTCTTCCAGTCTAACTGTTCTTGTCCAACTATCACTTTTTGGCGATAAAGTGACAAATCCATTATAGGAAACAACATGGAATGGGTTTACATTTTCAACCTTGGTAGCCAAAGGTTGTTCAATCCAACCAACACTATCATATTTTAATGTAATAGTATTTCCTGTTTTTTGAACATTCGAATCCAATAAATCATAATTTGTCGAAATATCTAAGTTTTCGTCGGTAATGTCCGTAGATGGAGCGATTTGTGGTTTTAAGGTATTTCTACTTGTAATTGTAGTCAATTCCTGAGATGCGGAATCTACTTGAATAGAAGATACATCGACGTTAATTAATGAGTTATTTTTGAAATCGTCTACAAAGAATCCTGTTTTAAATCTGTCATTTCCATCAGCATCTCTGACTTGAAGTGTTTGTGTATTGAGTTCTAACAGTGAAAGTGATGTTAAAGTTTCTAGATTCTCAATTCTATCTTCAAGTTTTCCAATATCTCTCATTGTATATCTTCTATTATCAACGAGAGAAATTTGAGCGTCATCTGGATTGTAAAGATATGCTGGCAGCGTAATAGTTGCCAAATCCATTAATCCATCTGGATTTTTATTTGAAGGTGCTTTTGGTTCTACTGCAGAGATTCCTTTTTCTACAATAAACTTTCCATAAGTATCCAAATAAATTTTGTCTATTCTTGGGAGATAGTAAGAATAACCCAATAAAGAATTTTCTTTTGGTTTCAGGATAAACTTTGGTAAAGTTCCAAATGACCTTGAATCGAAATCAAATGGAGATTTATCTGTAGCTACAAATTGGGAAACTCTTGGTCTAAAATCTAAAGTATCAGATGCTCTTACAGAATTTTTTCCAATGAGAGGAATATCCTCAGCAAATCTTTCTTTATCATAACTCAATACAGTATAAACATCACCTTCATCCGATGATGGGACAGTGTAATGATCAAAGACTACTTTTAATCTTCTGGAAGGAACAGATGAATTTGATCCTCTAACTAATTTGGAATAATCATAGTATTCATCTTTTTGTCCCTTATTTAACTTAAATGAAGTGGTAACATTTTTATATGAACCATTAGTTATTGTCTGTATTGGTGCTGTATTGTTTGATTCTTCTAAAGTTACAATTTCATCTGCGGCAAATTTATTGCTGTTTAAATATACTACAGATAAGGTTAATGGTAGTGACTTTGAAACAACTCTTGCAACAGCACTTCCAGTAGTGCTGACAATATTTTCACCAACAATAGCATTACTAACTACAGAACTATCAAAAAATTGAATTTGATCCAAACTAGGAGCATTTTCATCTAAAGACTCCAGAACAACAAGTACTTTAGATACATCTGGCCAAGTTAAACAAATCTCTTCATCCTGAACTCTAAGTCCATAGTTGGAGTTATATGTCAATCCATCGGAAATCGAATTATTAGCATCCGATCCAGACTGTTGATACTTGGAATATACAACATCTAATACGGAACTTCTTGTATATTCCTTAATTTTACTTCTAATTCCACTCTTAGTCAGAGTTGCATTAACTACAATGCCAGATTCTGATGTGGATAATGCATTAATAGTTACTGTGTTTGAACTAATAGAAAACGCATCGGAAGTTACTGTACCAATACCGCCTCCAGTATAATGAACAGAATATCTTTCCTCATCAAATGGGTCAAAGAATGCACTTGTAATCCCACTACTTAAATCTGAGAGAGCGAATGTTAAAGAACCAGATCCATTTGTCGTCTCATTGGTAATTTGTTCTGATATCTTTAGAGTAGATCCAGAAAGATCAACAGATTCAATATTTGAATCTGGAAGTTGTGCATAAAGACTTGCTTTTTCTTGATTTCTTAAAGTTGGAATACCAAGTTTAATAGAGGAATATGTTCCATTTGTTACCGTACCATCGGACACTCCAGAAACAGTTGGTCCGGCTGCAAGGGAAAGTGTTGTCCCATTATTTGCGGTTACTCTATTGAAGATTTCATCTCCCGATCCAATTTGATATCTGATAATATCACCAACTTTGACACCGGTGAAAACTTTTCCTGGACTTGTTAAAGTATTACTACCAGTTATGGTTCCACCAGTAACTCCATTTGGAAGAGGTCTAGACTCTAAAACAGAATCTCCAGAAAAATTGGGGAATCCTGAAAGTCCGCTCTGGGTTACAGATTTAATATCTTGAGTTCCATAAACAGTAAATGATGATACTGTCGCTGAAGCATCAACACCATTGATAATAAGTTGTTCTCCTACTATAAAAGATCCAGAAGTTTGTCTAATACTTACTGAACTTCCAGTTCCAGAATCAACTGCATAACCACTAGCACCACTACTCTTACCCTTGATAAAAGATGATGTTATAAGTGATAATGGTGCTACAGGAGTATTTAAAGTTAATGATGTATATGTTTGAACATCATACAAGTATAAATCCCAACTTGTAGATGCATCAACATATGCAGAACCAGTTAGATTGAATGTATATACTCTAGCATCACCAATTTGTGTTCCACCACCAGCAGACTGGTTGAATAGATTAACAGATTCTTTTTGCTTTAATGCTCCAGACACATTATTGACTCTGAGCAAATTGCCCATCTCAAATGGAATATTTGCAGTATCAATAGATTTAGTATCTCTTGGTTTCTCTACGTCTATAATTGTATTTGAAACGGTTTCTATGTTATATCCCCCAACATAAGCCTCTCCTGGAGAAACTTTTACACACATCAAATCATCTGAAGGTGTATTTAATTGATCCGTATCTTGATTTGAGAAAAATAATCCATCATTACCCAATCTATCATTTAAAGAATTATGTAATGATATTGCAAAATTCTCTAGCGCATAATGTCCAGATTCTTCATATGTTCTTTCTGCAAAATAATCACCAAGTCTAGCAAGATCTGTTTTATTTTCTATTATTTTAATCTTACCATTTTCGACTCTTAAAAGTTCTACGAAATCAGTATCGTTTGTGTCTGATAATAATTTTTTAGATAGGGTAAGATTTATTTTTAATCTATCTGCACCAGGAGCAGCATAGTTTGTAAATCCTTTTGCATTGTCATTGAGAGAAGAATCATCTTTTGCATTAACTATAGATTCTTCAATTTTTAGACCAACTCTATATGATGGGGTATTTGTATAATTATCTAACAATATGGTTTGCTTAGATACTCTTGCAAAATATCCTCTAATAAAATAAACACCGTCTCCAATTGACGCAGCGGATCCTATGGATGATGCATTTAAATCTATTAAAGATGCAAAGGGTGTTCCAGCACTAATTACAGTATTTCCATATATTACATCTTCATCAGCATATAAAGATTCTCCATCTTCAAATTGTTCAAATTCGAAATTATCATTCGAATCTACATACTTAACATATAGTGTTACATTTTCTACTTCCTGACCATCTGGAAGAGCAATGTATTGAATAGTTGCTGTAGATCCAGATCTTTGTCCTGTAATTTTTTTACCAATGAAATTATTGATATAGATGGAAACATCCACACCAAAAGATGTTGGATTCAGTTTGATTGCATAGAATTGATCATCATATACAATATTTCCTGGTATAACTACAGTACCATCTTTGAAAGTGTAACTTCCAAAAGATTCTATTTGATTTTGTAATATTGATTGTAGAGTGGTTAGTTCTCTTGCCTGAACAGGATATCCTGGCTTAAATAAGACTTTATAAAAATTTTTACCCGAATCAAAGTCGTCAAAATATGGGTTGATATTTAAGTCTGTTTTTTGTGACATCTTTTTTAGAATTCCAGAATGATTTTAACGTCTTCTTTTTGCCTAAGATTTCTTTCAACTTCAGGTCTATTACTAATGTAAATAATATCCCCTGTCTTTTTATTTATCTCTGGATTTGCAAGTCCTCCAGTAAAATTGACACCGAGTGCCACACCATTTTCAGAACTTCCAGTAAATCCTGCAGATACATTAGTGCTAGTTGCCACTGAAAATGTTATATTATCAGAATTATTAAATTCAACTATTTTTGATCCTACAGCAATGTCTGTGCTATCTTGCTGACTTACTCCATTTGTTAAAAATAGTGAGCGATCTCTAAAATATTTTAAAACCTTAGTATCAGTATCATAAGATGCTACGTAACCTTTAGCAATACTACTAGAACTCTGTGTCTGGGTTACAGTTTCACCCGGATTAGGAGTTCCTGTGTAAGCACTATCTAATTTTAGAGCATATAGAGATGTGTATGTGGAACCAGTATAAGTAGAGATTCCGGAAAATTCTTTTGGATTTTTTATCAATCCAACTTGGGCAAATTTAGTATCAGATGGAAAATCCTTAGTGGAATCATCAAATCTTGCATAAACTAAAACTCTATCCGCACCAAGTTCTTTATAAATGTCATATCCATGACCTCTAGATGGTGGTATAATAGGTATCAATTCTGCTGGAGATGATATGGTTCCTGTTCTCTGCAAATCGACTATTCCATAGGTGTATCCACTTCCACCAGTAACAATATTTGCTGATGTAATTGCCCCACTAGCATTTACTGTTATAGAAACCGTAGCACCAGAACCATCACCTAAAATATTATATGTTCCGTTAGAATATCCAGTTCCAGCACTTTTAATATATACTTTTTTTATTTGATTTAAATTTACATCAGAATCACCTGCTTCTCTAATTGTTTGTATATTAGATTCTGTTGAAGTCAACCAATCATTTGGAAGAACAATATACTCCGTTGAATCAAATTTAATAATATCACTTGGAGAAATTGAGAAAAGATATTTCCACAAATATCCATCAGCCCCTGCAGAAAATGGTTGCAAATCTGTGGATGTTGGTTCAAATTTAGATCTGTCGCCTTTCAAGTTTGTTCCACTTGATGCATTATCTAAACAAACATAGACTCTAAAGTCAGAATTAATTACATAATAATTTGCATCATACAACCTACTTGTTCCAGAATTTGGAGTTAAGTTTGAAGTGCTATAATCATGCCTATACATATCATAGGAAGTATTTTCCGTCCAAGCAACCTTTCTTACAACCCTCCTTACATTAGCACTGGTTATTCTTCTACCAAAAAGAGCAGTATCTCTGTAGTGAGAATTATATTGAAGATTGTCTGTTGGACTTGGTGGACCACTTGGATTAGAAGACCAATCGCTAGTTCTACCAAATCCAGCAGCAGTTGAATTTGACAATCCTAAAAATGCATAATATGAATTATTATTATCTAATACAGAATCTACAAAATTACCAGCATTCAGTATTCTAAATTGATCTGTTACGACAGCAGCCATGTTAACATAGTTTTTTAGGTATTTATAATACTTTAGGTAGAGATCCAGTTTGTCTCAATCCAATTCCTCTTCTTTGAAGAATGGGATATGTGGATAATCCAGAAGCAGTCAGTCCAGTAACGCCTATTGATATTGGATTTGAAGACCTTACCAATGTAGCGGTATTTGATAATCTTCCCCAAGAATATCTACCTACAGGATAGTTTATTGTTCCTGTTGTAGAAATTCCAGAAAGATTGGAAGCGGAATGTACTCTACAAGTAACGATACCCGAAGCCTCATCTAATGCATCAACTCTATAAACATTATCCAAATATTCTGTTCCAATACCAATAGTTTCAGAATCTGAGAATGAAATAGATGTGACTCCATTTCCAACTAAAGTGTTAAAGACATAAATTGGATATCCAACTTGTAAATCTGTACCAACCAGAGTATCAAAAGTAAATTCTATAGCTAAGTTTGGAGATGATGTTGATGAGATTTCAGTTATAGCACCACTTTGACCCTGAATTGTTGTAAAGTTTGTAATTAACTCCACATTACCAGAAGCAACTGTGGAAATTCCATTTATTACAATGGCATCAAAGGAAGATGGCGAGTCATAGTCAAAAAGGTCAATACTATCAACAAATATTTCTTTGTCAGTTGTGCTTAAATCGCCAATTATATTAACAACAGGATATACTAATGATTCCAAAGAATCTCTAGATTTGAAAACAAATTCGCCATTTATTTTCTTATCAACTTTTTGTTTAGTCCAATTCAACAATCTTGTAGATGTACTAACTCCAGGTCCAGAATAAACATTAGTTTCAAATTTATCTGCAACAGTTATATCAGTTACTGTTCTCTTATTTTGATCTGGAACTTCTGGATAAACATTATTTTTTACAAGTTGTACAACATCTCCTTTTTTAATAGTTTCTGCAATTCCAGTTTCTATAATCGTATCTCCAAGAGAACCCTTATAGAAATATACTGATATAACATCTTCAGGTATTGGTGCTTGTGTAAATCTAAATGAGGTTCCTCCACTATATTCATAATTTACTCCAGGTACTTGTAAAACACCATTAATGAATATCAATAAATTATTTTGCAGATTTATTCTAGAATCTGATGGTGTTTCAAAACTTAATAGATCTCCATTGTAGAATATTGGGAAAATAGTTCTAACACCATCTTGATATGAAGAAATGGAGTCAATAAAGTCTAAGTTGCCAAATTCCCAAGCAGAGAATTTATCCGAATAAACTTCAAGTACAGTAAATTCACACTCCGAAATCGGTGATCCCAAAGATGCATCCGTAACAAGTCCTACAGGTTTAAATACATCACCCTTTCTGAAAGAATATCCAGTTTTTGTAATATCAAATTCTGTAACACCAAAGTATGTTGATCCTATTCCAGCAGAAGGTATCGCTTCTACTTTTAAACTTACAGACAATCCAATTCCAGTTTCTGTTGTAGATCCAACACTCAATCTAGAAACACCGATTACAGGAAGATTTTCATAGGTTGGTGATGGAATCAATAATTGTGGATTGTTATATCCAGTTCCACCAGCACCTATCGAGAAGGACAGTGTACCACCTGCTCCTACTGTCGCTGTAACTGTTGCAGGATCTCCACCAGCGTCTTGTGTTGGGTCATATACAGTAACAGTAACAGGCTCTCTATATCCAGATCCTACATTGTTTACGGTGATGGTTTGTATTGGTTTAAAAGGACCAAAAGCAGATAGAGATACATCAGCAGCTACTAGTGGTGCAAATCCAAGACCAGTAGTTGATCCAAGAGAAACTATAACTCCACCTCTTGGAGTTTCATTTTGATTAATATCCTCATCTGAACTAATATACTCCAGTGGATCACTATTTGGAACTGTAATACCCGAGAATGTTACTGTTGTGACACCAGCAGTGTCTGTTATTATGTAATTTCCATTTGGATTATTATCTGTCGTTGGTTGTTGATATAACCCGTTTATCAAAATAATTCCATTTCCACCAGTACTTCCTATTCCAGTTGTATTTGCTCCTCCAACTGTCAGGGTAAATGTCCTACCAATTCCATTGATAGAGTCTGATATATCATCATAAACTTTATTTGAAGAATAATCAGATTTTAAGAATACTCTGCCACTAAATGTTGATGTAGAATAATCTAAGTTTGATTCTGTTTTATCTATCTGCGAATTACCTCTTGGTGGATCCACAAAGTGTAGTGTATTTTCTACAATATTATATGATCCTCTATACACATCAACTTGAGTTGATGTGGTATGTGATGTTGAGATAGTTCCAACAAATCCTCGTTTAGTTTCGACCAAATTAAACGTTCCAAAATTAGATATTGGACCGACAGAAGAAGTTCCGAGACCTACGTTTGTAACGTAAATATATTCATCCTCAATTTTTAAAACATCTGAAGGATTGATGGAAGATATACCACTTAGATTAAATAATGTGGTTGCTGATCCAATATTTTCCGATAGAGTATGTGATATTTTTGAGAAAGAGAGGGGACTTTGAATTAGGTTATCAATAACAATAATTGACTTGGAATTCTTTTCCTTCATCTCAAACTGGTGTACATTTCCACCACCAAGATCTGTAAATGTTACTGCTGTCCCACTTCTTGTTGTGGATATTTGGAACTTATCATAGTTATTATTCGATACGACTGCAAATACTGTAGATGGTAAAATACCAGTTACACCACTACCGACATTGCTATATGTCAGAGCAGTTGTTGCAATTCCAACAATTGATGATTTTGGAGTATAAATTAATTCTTCTCCATCCTTAAAGAAGTGATTTGTGATACTAAATTCACCAGTAGCAGCATTCAATACATTCGTATCCTGTGGATCAAAAGATTTTAGGAAAATCTTAGTTCCATCTGAAGTTGCATCAAAAGCAGTGGCATTAATTCTATTACCATTGATTGAGTTATAGAATGCCAGTTCTTGCAATTCTACATTATTACCATATTCCAGTTCATCTGGTATATTGGAGATATCAATATCAGTATAAAATACTTGTGTGAATGCGCTTATGTCAATATTTTGTGAGGAATATTCTGCATCTGGATGGAATTCTACGTTCAAATTAGAACCAGAAACATTACCAGTAAAGGTTCCTATTCCCAGTGCAGTATCAAAAGTGGAAATACCACTTACGCTGAGAATTGCTGACTGCTGTAAATAAGTATCTGTATCATCAAATACCATCATTAGTTGATGGACAGCTTTTGTTGAACCGACGCTAACTTCTACTATAGATTTTGTAGCATTGAAAAGATTTTTATCAATAGAAAATACTGTGCTTACACCAACCCCATTAACATAATCTGACTGATAGATTGCAGTTCTTTCTGATCCATCTGGTTGTCTATCCAATTTAAATCTATAAGTTCCAACGCCAACAGAAGTTGCACCAAAACCAACTATTCTTGATCTAAGTGTGACATTTGTTGATTCCGTATTAAAATAATTTAACTTTAAAGATCCTCCAGAAATTTCTGAATTAAACGATCCTATTGGTGTATTTGAAAATGTTACAATATCAGTGTCTGCATAAAATTCTGATATATATGTGTTTGATCCGTCTGAAGTAACATACAATTCAACAAAATTCAATTCCTCGGTAACATCGTCAATTACTTGAATATTTGCATACAAAGATTTGAATGATGTATTATCAAGTGATACAACAGTAGATGAAGATATTCCTGAAGTAAGAATTCCAGTCGAGCTTATTAAGTCAATAAATCCAATAGAAGTTGTTCCAATTCCTGCTGAAGATGATGCAAATTTATTCCTAATGATTTTTAAATCATAATCGGTATCAAACGGATCTTTTGGATCAAATCTTAAATAATCATCACCAAATTCATCACGTTCTATTGTAATTTCTCCATATTTTTCATCTGGAATATGTAATGTAGTTGTTCCTACATTCGAGACACTTCCCCTCTCTAACAGATACTTCAATTCTCCTTTGCCAAGCACTACCACATCAGTTAATTGAACTTCACTTCCATCAGATGAAGTTATTCTGAATATAAAATTATCATATGTAGAATCAGTATCTAATTTTTGGACATTTAATACTGTAAGTGGATTATCTTCAAAGAACGAGAATTGATTGCTTATATCATCTATAGAAATTACTTCGTTCCCTATATTTTCAGCATAATCTGATAATTTTTTATTAATCAGTTTTATAAAACTTGTTTTTCCAGTTACTTGATCTATATCAAAATCATATCCAAAATCAAAACTGTTTACGGTATCAACTCTTAAATCATCATATAAATTATAGTTGATTGTTGTTTCTTCTAAACCAGTTACAGTTGGGAATTGTGGTGGGAATTTATTGTCAAAGGCAGATAATTCGGTGTCAACAAAATCTTTTAGTCCGCTTGTATGAACTAAAGGTTTTACAACTTTCACTACTTCACTGTATTCTTTACTACTCCTTATACTATAAGAAAGATTTTGATAATAATCATTATTTGGGATAAACTGAGAATCTAGATTTAATTTTCCAACATCATCTTTCCATCCAAAATCTTTTGGTATTGAATAAGAAACATTAAATATACCGTCATTTCTTTCAATATTGCTCACTGTAGCTACAGTTGCAGATTCTTTTCCTTGTATCGATTGTTCTTCTGTTAATTCATATGTTCCTGATACTTTTAATCTTGATCCATCATATGAAGAAACGAATAAATCTGCAGAGACTCCATCTACTATTAATTGTTCCCCAATAATAAAGTCTATCCTTTTTTGAATAACATCAAAAACTGGATAATCATTCTTATCTATAATATACGCAAATCCATCTTGAATTGTTTTTGCAATTCCAGTGTTTGTTGTTAAACCTCCATTAGATGAACCTGATAGATCAAATACTACCTTATCGTATGGACTAGACTGAATATAACTATCAACTACAAGAAACTTATATCCATAGTCTTCAGAATTAAATCCAGATCCTTCGGAACTAATTTTTTGTATTCCTTCCAAAAATACTTCATCTCCAGGAGCAAAAGGATCAGTTGCATATCCCAGTGGAGGTATTGTGATAAAACAAGTAAATATTCCAGTAGAATCAGAATCTACTCTTGCTATTGTTATTCCATTTGAATTATTAACTGTAAAAATACTAACAGAGTCTTCTGGGAGACCAGTAGGATTATTATCTATATTTACGGAAGATATGGATTCACCTAAAAGATTTGCAGTTAAAAGACCAGAATTTATTTCTTCACCAGTTGCGGAATTTACAATTACTAGATCTGGTGCTTCTATGTATCCACGACCACCATCCTGAACCAAAACTTCATCTAAAGTATTTGAATCTTTGATTACTATACTTGGTGAAACAAAAGCCGTTGGTCTTAAAGTTGGATCGAAGGAATATTCAAATTCTTCATTTACAATTCTATAATCTTTTATATCACCGATAGAATTCGATTTTGGAACAATATAAGAATCTTTACCATTGGTGGAAGATATGGTGTTAACACTAGGAATTTTCTTATAACCAAAACCACCAGAGATTAATTTTATTTTGGAGATAGGTCCTTCAGCAGTTTTGGAGGATGTAATATACTCCAAAGTATCACATTGATTACTATCATATGATAAATCTTCTGGATAAGATTCCAAAATAATGTCAAAGGTAGTTGCTGATGTCCCTACAATTTTATATTCATTATTATACAAACTTTCTTTGTAATTTATTTCCGAATAATTTTTTACATCCTTATCTGTACTACTAATATATCCAGATTTTTCTAGATTATAGTAAAGTTTTTCGGGTAAATTTGAATCATATGAAATTGTTAACGCTGCCCCAACAGTTCCTATTGTTGATTCGTATTTAAGGTTAAATGTATCGGTGGAAGCTGTAGAAACAAATTCATCTTTAAACTCATTATCTCTATAAATTTTGAAATTATATGTAAGAAGTGAAGGATCTGATAAATCAAATACTAAATTATTATTCTTTACAGAATTTATTCTTGGGTTTATTGGTGATATTGAATGAGAAGACCCTCCAGTAGAAGCAAAACTTACATTTGTTGGTGGAGACGATAAAGACTCTATGTAAGATCTACAAAGTTTAATATTATTTGAATCGACTTTAAACACATAATAATTGCCCGTAGACAATCCAGATATTACATTATTTGATGAATAATAAACTTTATCGCCACTGCTAAATCCATGTTCATCAATATTGATGGAATCGGTTGATGTGTTTACACCTGTAGAACTAAAACCAATAGTATTAATCAATATGGTGTTCGTATCATTGTTTCTATAAACTTTTACGGAGGTAGAAGTTCCGATACCAACAGATAGATTTGGATTTACCGTCAGTTTTACGACATCATTTAAAACCATCCCGTGTGATGTTGAGACAGATACAGTTGTCTTTATCTTAGATACAGTACCTTGTACTTTTTCATTTGTTTTTTCAAAAGAGTAAAGATCATTATTGCTTCCAGAAGTATGGAAAAATACCTCTTCAGAATCTAATGCTGTTTTTATTCCAATTAAATTTGAATTTTTATTTACCACATAAACTTGTGATGGTAAATTCAAAGTGTTTAATCCATCTGTGGAAATTGAAATTGGTGATCCATTAGCCGTAAATGAAATCAATTGATTGTTTTTAAATGGATGACCCTCAAGATATATGGATTTTGTTGGTATTCCGCGTTGAATTCCAATAGTTTGTGCAAAATCATATGATGTTAAGTAATTTATTCCTGACGTTGTTCCAACTCCAACCGTTTCTGTTGGATTGAAAAATACTTTATCATCTAATTTTGATTTGAAATATTCTAATTGAGTGTTAATGGTAAATGAATCTGGTAAAAATGTAACTGTGGAGTTTTGATCGTGTGATACTCCTGTTAAACCTCTTTCAACCCTAATTGCATTTTTATTTTTATAGATTTCTAAAACTCTTACAGTTTCTGTCCCAATACCAATACTACTACCAATAGAAATATTATTAGGAATATTGGAAACATATATTTCAGTGGTTCCTATGCTTGCAACTGATGAAATACTAGAAATTGCAATAGCACTCTTAGATTCTACACTTATTTTAAAGGTATTATTGAGAGATGATAAAGTAGTAGAAAATCCTGAAATAGTTACATAATCTCCACTACTCAAATTGTGGTTAGGCAAAATAAATACTTTTATTTTTTCAGAATCTAACCAAGTAAATGTTGAATTTTCATATTTTACTAATTGGGTATTCAATTCTGTGATATTTTTACCTTTAACAAATGAAACCGCCGCATAAGCTCCATTTCCATTAGTACCATTATTATCAAATTGCAATAGATCGTCTACTTTATAATCTACACCAGATGATTTTATGTCAAATGACTCTACAGATCCATTATTAACTGATTCGATAATTATTTTTTGATTTTTTATATCATCTATTTCAGGAATAAAGTCATATCCAGCGTTTTCGTCAGAAACTTTATAAGGATTTGTATTTCTCAACAATTTTGTACTTGAAAAATCAAAAGATTGTGATAAAGTTTTGTTTTCTTCTAAAACTTTTGATTTGTAACTATTTCCTATAAAATATGGGAAAGATGGATTTCCTAATGCATCAATAGTTGCGAAATAAGCATAAACTCCATTTGGAAATTCTTGTGTTTTTCCAAATCTACCATTATATTCATCTAGATCACCAGAGTTGTTGAATTTGTAATCCTCTACAAAATATCCTGATGCAAATCCAGATGGTCTATCTACATATGAAGTATCTAAAACATAACTGGAACTTATTCTAGTTATAGATCCAGCATTTTCTTGATCTGCATATCCAAATGGACCATATATTGGATTTCCGTCGTATGCCCAGCCAATTATTCCCGAAATAGAAGGATTTGCAATATCCGCACTTTCTGAAAAAGAACTTCTAAGGTTATCAAAATATCCAATAACACTATATTTTAATTTATCACTGTCAGTTTGCGATAAAAGTTCACTTCCATATTTGAAATTGGCATTTATTGTAAGTTGTCTAACGTTAGGACTTAATGATGCATTAGATCCTGCAGGAATTACTTTTATAGTGGAAGATGATGAATATCCAATACCAGTAGATTCTACTTGTACACTTGTTATTGCACCATTATTAATTGATGCTTTTAATTTGGCACCAGAACCAGCGTTGGTAGGATCATAGACTACTAAATCTGGGGTAGAATAATATTCTAATCCACCAAAGTCCACATTTACAGAAACTATTTGTCCATTAGAAATATTTGGAACCAATGATGCACTTTTTCCGTTTTTGATAGTTACTGTCGGATTTTTTTGATAATTTAAAATTGTAGATCCATAACCAGTACCTCCATCATACACATAAACCTGATCTATACTACCTCTTACAGATGGTGTTAGTGAAATTTCTTCATATGTTTGAGTAGAGGTTCCAAATCCGACAGGATTGTATTTTATTGAAACTGATATTGAAGGATAACTAAAGTACTGATATCCAGATCCAACACTTTCCAAATTTGTATAGTATAATGAATCATAATCTACAGTACTGGTTCCACCAACTCCAGCATCACAAAGTCTAAATGAATTATCATCTACTTTTAAAATATAATATTGTTTTGATGTTGAAAGGCCGGTTATTGCCGATGTTTCAAAAGAATAATTTACCAACTCACCAGTTTTGAACCCGTGATTTGGGAAATTGATAGAGTTGGTTGTAGTAGATATACCAGATGATTTTACAATTAATTTTCTGTTTGTATAACCACTTCCACCATCTAAAACTTTAATTTCAGATATAGTGTTTTTGCGAGAGGCTGTAGTAAATTTATGAGTACCAGAAGATCCTGTAGTAAATCCAACAATGTTTGTGTTTGAATTATAATCTTCTAATGTTTCGAAGAGAGATACTGTAGTATTATTTTCTACTCTTACATAGTAAGAAGAACTATTTACGAGTTTTACAGATTCTGCAGAATCGATAGGAATCTCTGTATTACCATTTGAGTTGTAGATTATTTCTTCACCATTATTTAAATTATGATCATTTAAAAATACTACTCTATTCCCTGTTGTACTAATTCCACCTCCATTCTCTACGGTTCTTCCATCGAATGATATAGTTCTTCCTCTTTTGGATACAATAGGTTCTATTACTGCTCCTACCCCATTTCCTCCCGAAATATCTACAGATAATATTTTTTCGATGTCATAGTCTTGATCATCTACAGAAACATTAACGATGGATCCACTAATGACTGGTTGTGCAGCCGCTGCAGTAACTCCTGTTGAAATATCTATAAGCGGTAAATTTATAACATCGTACCCTTCTCCACCAAATAAAACATCAATGGAATCTAGTGGTCCATAATAAACTTTATCAAATGATTTGTAGTTTGAAATTTCTACACCATTTATCAACATTCCTGTAGAACCAGGTGTTGTTTCTTTTCCAGGAGATTTAATATTTTTCTCTAGAGGGAATTTTTTAAGTATTTTTTGAACTCCGATTTCCTCATCTCTTTGGGAAAATAATGTAAAATCATGAGTTCCAAAAGGAGAAGATGATCCAAATTTAATGTAGGAAGATCCATCAATAGACGCTTGGCTGTAATATAATCTAATTTTTTTATTGTCTTGTAGAACTTCAACATAGTAAGTTCCAGTACTCAACCCAGACAGAGGTTCTCCTGATGGTTGGTAGTAAATCTTATCTCCGGTCAAAAATGGTGCTGACTCTGAAAAACCAATTGTATTCCACAAAGATCCATCAAAATTAAATAAAGATGCTTCTGATGATATAGAACTTTTTTTGATATTTGTAGTTATATTATATCTGTAAGGATATGTAAATCCAGGAATAACTCCAGATGGCAGAGAATTTGAAGCAATATATGCATACTCATCCCTATCACTGTATAAATTTTGGATATCTGAGGTTATTTTATCGTTTCCATATTCAATCGAAACACCAGAACTATACGCTGTATTAACTTTTCTTCTTAAATCATATTCTTTGCCGGAAACTGTGGCAAAAGTTCCCTCTATCTTTACTGTATTAAAAGATATTTCGGAAATATGAGGATCATTACTTTCAGACACTAAAATATCAGTATCTCTTTCTAGGAGCTCTACTCTATCTCCAACCTTCAAACTAGATCTATCGATAGTGCTTCCTAAAAGATAATTAGAACCTACAGATAAAACTTTGTATCTTGCAGATGTATTATAAATCCAAGAATTTGCAAAAATTTCTTTATAAGTTTTTTCTAAAGGATTTTTAATGTTATCTCCCAAATTTCTAAGTGTTATTATGTCATTTTCATATACACTTACATTTTCTGTTGTGGATGAAAAATCGGATAAAACTCCAAGAATTCTAAATTCTACTTTTTTAGTTAGATCTCCATTTTCATAACCATAATAAATCTCATCATTTCTAACCAAAGAGTTTTTAACTACTTCTTCTTCAATTCCAGAACATCCTAAAAATTGATTGATAGATTTACTTGTATATGCAACCTCATTATTTCCAATGTATAAGATTCCACTATCTGGGAATCCAATAGTGGAATCTACAGTAATTACGGATGAAGATACACTTGATGTGTTAGTTGTTTTTGTACTTGGTGTAATAGTAAAATTTCCTTCTATTGCAGAAAATTCGCTATTTCCAACAAATAAATTTAACTTATAAAATTGCTTTAGTTTTCTTACAAATGGTTCTACAGAAGAAACCGCAGCACTGGTAGAATCATCATTAAACTTTTTAATGGTTTGTCCACTTAAGTTTAATGGATTTTCTCCAGATATTTTTTCTATAATTACTACTTCTTCTTTTTGATAATCAGAATATGATGGTTTAAGTAAGTAATCTTCTAAATTTATGACTTTTGGTGTCTCATTATAAAGTACGTTAAAGAGAATCCTAATAGAGTCATCCGTACCTTTTGCAGAATAAAAATCATTAATTCTAGATAAAAACCTACCTACATTTAATTCACTAGTAAAATCTGCATTTTCTAGTCCTGGCGAAATAGTATACTTTAACTTTTTATAAAATTCCTTTAAAAATAGGGAACTTAAATTTTGTACACTAGCATTACTTGAATGTTGTGCTGCAGATGATGATGAAAATATTAATTCTTCCTTATTTAATTCCTGATGGTAACTTGTAACTCCACTAAAACCACGAATACATCCTGTAAAAGTACTTCCACTTATTCCAGTATATGTAATGATTTCATCATCAATTTTTAAAAGACCATACTTACTTGGAAAGCCTTTAGTGCTTGAAACAGAAATATTAGTTTCACTGGAATTTATATCGGAAGATAGAGTACTACTATCAACGACTACTTCTGGTGTAAGATTATCTAATTTTAAATATTGATCAAGATTTTCAGCAATATCTATTGGTCCACTCTGGTATTCCTGTGATATGTAATATTGCTTTAAAAATTCGGATGCATTTGGATTTTCATCCAATATGAAACTTGGAAGTTGGCTCTCAATGATTTGTTGAACCTTGACTCTAGATTCAAATCCAGTCTGTATCATATTAGTTTCTTGCTAAATTCCCGTTTGAATAACTTGACGTATAATAATCTTTAGTAAATGTATTTCCTGTTATTTCATCACCAGAAGCAATTACGTCCCTTACCATATTTATTGTGCTTTTAGAAACATCAAATGATAGATAAAGATCTTTTAAACCAACAACATCATTTGATTCTGGAAAAGCTTGTATTTCAATTATTCCATTAGGTTTGCTTGTTGAAATTATATTAATTGATCCCAAATTGATCTCACCCTTTACGTAATCGACAGTTCCAGCAGACTTACTAACCACTTTTTGTGTCCCATCGGATAAAGTTTTAACAACAGATATAATACCAGTCTTATGATCAGAATTTGGAATGTCCGTCAAGTAGACCGTATCAACATCTCCAGATATCTTAAATCCTGTAGATTTTATATTATATCCTTTAGAATTTACGTGAAATCTATTGCCAAAACAAAGTTCATACTGTGCAAATTGATTGAGAGATGCTTTCAAATCTCTCCGTATTATCACTTTAGTTATATTGGATGTAATTGCAGTATCAGTATTGTCAATTATACTTAAAACTTTGCTATATTTAAATCTTCCACCAAATTTATTGAGATCTAAAGAATTTGAATATTTTGTTATGTTATTAATAACACTTGTTTTTAATGTCTCAAAATTAGACACTTGAGAAGTATTATAATAAACAGATGAATCTACTTCAACATAAAGTATTTTGAGATCAATAATTCTTGTATTAATACCAGAAACAGTATATTGCTTTAAATTATTTAAGATTAGAGATTTATTAAAATCGGATACATAACTACCATTTTTTGGTTTTATACTTAAAACTACATTACCAAATTCTGGTGGATCAAGTTCTTCACCACCAATAACGGCAACAGACTCTGCTTCTGGATATATTCTCTTGACAATGGCTTCATAATCTCTAGAAGTCACTGCTCTATTTTGTGAAGAATAAATTCTAGGTGCATAATACTTAATAGAGTCAATTGATTCTATATTCGAACCATTTTGAGATGATTGATTTGTTGTAATGGTTATATTTCCTGGGTTTATGAGTCCACCAGAAGCAGTTACTAAACTTCCAGAAAAGACGAATAAATTAGCACCATTACCATCCTCTCCATCAGTGGTAATGTAATTTACGGTGATTATCGTACCATCTGATCCAACCTCATCACCAAGTTTTTTGCCAATTATACCATCACCGAACTTCAGTTCATATTTTTCATCTTGAACTTCTTGTAGCAAATAAATTCTTGATGACGATGTTGTTTCTAATATATTAGATATTTCGGAATATTCGATGCCCAATCCACTTTCAGTTGTTTTTCTAACGTATGCGCTGATAGTGGAAGTATCGATAAATGAGTTGTTGAGGATAAATCTTTGGTCTAAAGATCCATCATAAGTAAATCTTTTTGTGAGATATGTTCCTTGATATATTGTTATCTCATTAAATGTGGCTACTCCATCAACCACAGTTGTTGTAATATCTTCTGGAATTGCGAAGGTATATGATGTGTCATTTGCGTTACCAACGCATACTAGACCCCTCCGGAGGGTTAGTGTAGGTGTGTCCTCATCGGTTGTTACGCTAAAGGATATTACTGCCCTTGCTGCCGTTCTAGAGCGGGGTACATAACCAATATTTCTTGCAAGTGAAACTACATTTTCACGAAGAGTTGCAGAGTCTAAAAAAGACTCATTGACAATCATATTACTGTTGAATGCAGTAATATAGGTATTATATGCAAGAGTATCAATCAAGACAGAGAAGTTTGAGCCTTCAAAATCAAAGTCACTAAAAGTGGAATTAGATCGAAGATAGTCTTTGATTGAGGTTCTTATCTGATCAAAGTCTAGATTTGTAAATTTAGTAAAAGGCATTTTTTATCTTGTTGCCTCTAGGAGGAATGAATATTCTTGTGTTGGAAACTCTTGTCCTATAATATCAAATGTTACCGTAACATCAAATGAATTTTCATCCGGTAATGGATTAACTTCGACTGTTACATTTTCAACTCTTGATTCAAAGTTTTCTATTGCCACCAATATTTGATTTTCAATAACAGATGCAGTACCAAAATCAACAAATTCAAATAAACTATTCCTAACATCAGAACCCAATAATGAGTTAAAAAATCTTTCTGTTGGAATAGTTTCTACAATATTTCTTACAGATCTACGAATCGCGTTCTCATTTTTTAGAATTTGAAGATCCTTTGTCACTGGATGAGGAACAAAGGATAAACTGATGTCTTTAAATGATCTGGATATCCTTTGTTCTGCCATTAGACTAGAGTTTTCTTGATTTTATTTATATTTACTCATGCCACCTTTCAACAAAATCATCAAAACCATGAGCACCACCGCAAGGACGCTCTAAACGATCGTCTGGAATTGGGTAGAGTTCTTCATTTTGAGTAATTTTTCTCTGTTTTGATGCTTTTCTGAGGTATTTCTCACTCTCTACCTCAGTAATAAGGGTCATTCCTTGTTCTATGAACAATTCTCCCTTGTCAACCTGGTGATGATTTCCCATTTTAGCTCCTGTTTCGTTAAAAACAGAACTTTTAGAGGGGTTGCTATCCCTTATCGGTATTTATTTCACGCTCTTGAGCAGTCTTCCAGTGATATTCGTCCTCATTTCCCATCCCAAGACGTTCATAACCACACTCTACCTGATAATATTGGGTAGAAACCTTAAAATCTGGCATTTTTGGTTCGGCAGGTGTCAGACTATTATCAAAAATACGTAATCGATTGTTTGGATATAGTGCAAATTGTCCATTATTCAGTTCAATCAGGTTATGAGACTTGTGTTCGGCAGGATTTTCACTGGTTGCCCAGTCTACCATATCTGGATCACGGTGATAATTGTCAATTGTACAAACATAAGTACCTTTTTGGATTCCAAAGTCGCGTGTATAGCACTCAAAATCCATACTACCAATAAATCTCTTAACGACACTAACAACACCATAATCCATACAGTTCCAAAACTGTAGATTTGGTAGGTTCATATCAGGGTTAGGTAGTTCTGGACGAGATAAAAAGGCACTGATAGGCAACTTATCATACATTGCCGCATATTCTGGTAAATAAGTCTCAAAATAAAAAGCGCGTCCAGGAATCGACTTTGCCGAAACCCAAACGCCCTTAACAAATTCACCGTGCCCACTCTGATGGTCTGTAAGATATTCTTTACGAACCCATACCTCAACAGATGGTAGATTGGTGATGAGACAACTCATAAGACTTAAGTAACTATCTTATTTACCTTGACCGCGATACTTCTTCTTTGCTTTATTGCGAGAAGTCGCGGCATACTTGGTATGAGCACCCATTCCTTGACGAGTTTTCTTCGGAGCGCCTTCAACATAACCGCCACCTTTACGCATTGCCATAATTAATACTCCCTAGTAATTTTAGTCTCAAGATCTTGTGGTCTTGGAAAACCTGTCTGATAATACTCTACCGACAGGTCCTCCATCATATCAAAGTATTCCTCCTCCGTCAAGTCCTTATATAAAACTTTGTTGTTTTGGAGAATCGTATACTTATCTGTCATCGTATCAAATAACCCTTGACTTTTCGTGTCCGACGCGCACGCGAGGATCGCACCAAATTTCAAATCCTGCTTCCTTTGCATCCAGACAGAAGCTTACATCCTCTCCACACATATCCTGAACCTCTCCAGATTCAAAGACTTGCATCTTCGGTGCAAACCAAGGATACTTCATATCTTCGTGTTCGAAGACTCCGTGCTTAATCAGAAGCCATCCAAAACCAGTGTAGTCAACGGTAAAAGGCTTACGACGCTTTGTAATCGTTTCACCAGTTTCGTGATTCATAACTCCACCATTGTTACGGAAGTCATCCTCCTCTAACCAGTGCGCAACAGAAGTCGTGCGACCATCTTCGGTCATATACCAACCCGCTGCAATGTCCTTGTCCATCAATACCAACTGATAAAACTTCTCAGTATTGAAAACAATGTCACTATCAATCCACAGTTGATAATCATACTTCAGTTTTCCGTCCCAGGGAATCTGATCGGGTCCACGCAGTACATTCGCTCCTAAACATTTGCATCTTGCAAAATTTACCATCGATGAATAATCTTGCGAGATCTGAATGCTTGCACCTGCTTGTACAATGTCAAAACACAATTGTACAAAATTTTTCAGATACGTATATGAAACACCTCTGCCAGGTAGACAGAAGACAATCGATTTTCCTCGGATCATCTCTCTCGCTGCTTCATAGTCCCACTCTGGGGCGCTTTGAGACGGTGTGGGTGCCTTTGCTTTTACGGTAAATCCTTTAGCCATAATAGAGTGTAATTACTTCAGTTTTTGTACGTACAATCAATATCATACAGTATTATCTATGTAACGTCAATCTCCCTTGATTTCGGTTATTACTATGCAGTCTCCCTCGACTTCCATGTTTACTTCTGTTCCCTCGTACCACCCAAAGTCATTCAATACCCACTCTGGAATATTGATGTAATACTCCCCAGTTACTGGATCGATCTCTACGGTCGTAAAATTTTCCTCCGGATTTTTTTGCATTTCGGTGTTTTCGTTCATCGATTTTATATATGTGTGTGAAGAATTTAGAGGTCGATCGTAACACTTTGTAGACTAAGGGGACCCATGGGTTTTATATACACGGCGGCGACCGCCCCCGTAGGGGGGGCACGGG
>Ga0255768_10000860_pt1 | contig 31788 bp, 33 predicted proteins | sample 071ome_33_FD_179983 | JGI IMG/M metagenome (GOLD analysis project Ga0255768, IMG submission 179983) | Coastal salt marsh microbial communities from the Groves Creek Marsh, Skidaway Island, Georgia - 071412AT metaG (version 2) | ecosystem: Environmental > Aquatic > Marine > Intertidal zone >...
CAAGATATTTGCCGGTCAGCACGCCAGCGGCAATCGGCGCATACGCCAACAGTCCCACATGATCCCGCAGCGCGATTTCGGCTAGCGCAAATTCAAATTTTCGGTTGAGCAGACTATAGGCATTCTGGATACTGACAGGACGGGCAACGCCCGCTCGGTCCGCCCGGGCAACGTAATCCATAGTGCCCCAGGCGCTCTCATTGGAGACGCCCCAACTGCGAATTTTCCCAGCGACCATCAATTCGTTGAGGGCCGCGACGGTCTCCTCACGGTCGGCGCCGACATCCTCAATGGGCGCGGTCTGGCCAAGGCTTTTAAAATCGGTCCATCCTCGATCGGGCCAGTGCAACTGATAAAGATCCAGGTAATCAGTTTGCAGACGTTTGAGGCTGCCTTCGCAGGCCTCATGAATCGTCTTTCGGTCGAAGCGGGTATCACCGCCACGAACGTGGTGGCGTCCGGGGCCGCAGATTTTGCTGGCGAGCACAATCTCGTTTCGACTGCCGCGTGCCTTCAACCACTCGCCTATAATGACTTCGGTATGCCCGTAGGTCTCCGGACGGACATCAACAGGGTACATCTCAGCAGTATCAAAAAAGTTGATGCCGTGCTCGCGCGCATGATCCATCTGCGCAAATCCTTCTTCACGGGTGTTTTGCTCGCCCCAGGTCATGGTGCCAAGGCAAAGGATGGACACTTCTGTATTCGTGGTGCCGAGTTTTCGAAACTGCATAACCGTGTGCGGGTGGGTTTGCTTCAGGGTGGGCAAAATCTAGCACATTCACTCTGGCGATCGGTTGCACCGACCGTGCTGGGTTGAGACGGTAGAATCCCCAGCCGCCTGAAAAATTGACCCGTGTACGAGCGGGGTGAGTCATGGATACAGAAGAAGACTTGGCGCATTTCGATGCAGCTGCCGAACACCTGATCGAGTTGGGTAATCGTTTACTGGAACAGGACAGCGACGCAGACAGTTGGGAAGTTGCCTCGGGCCTGCTGGCAGGAGCCGTTCATTTTTGGCTGTATGCCCATCAGCCCTGTGGGGATCTTGAATGTGATTCCTGCGAAGAAATTGATACTGCCCAGAAGCGGGTAGAGCGGATCATCAGCCTCGTGCGGGAGTCCGCTGAGGAGAGCGACTACTATCACAGCCCTCGGGATATCAATGTGGGGTCGGCGTAGCGCGGCCGTCCGCATCGGCCACGCGCGATTCTGCAAATTCCACCAGCGCCGGAAAGAAAGCCTCAAAGCTTGATTCGATGGTCGCGTAATGTTCCGCGAGTACCGCGCCGCCCGTTTCCATTCGTGAAGCAAATCGCGCGCGCTTTGCCATTTGGCTGAGCGTTTTCGCGATCCCATCTATGTTGCGATATGCGGCTAGGGTCTGGGTTTGAACGAGGTACTCAAAGTATCGCTGCGATCGAATCGGGCACTGACCAATCTGTGGCGAAATGGTGTGGTGTACCCATTCGATGTACTCATTAAGTTCCTGAGGGTGGTGGGAAGTCCAGTCCCGTGCCAAGAAGTGATCCAGAAACACATCGCCAACAACGGCGGCGTAACGTCCAAAGTAGGGACGCAGTAGTTTGTAGAGATTCCGAAAAACCGGATGAGTGTCTGTGAACCGATCAATCTGTCGGTGAAGAAGAACGCCGCGCTGGACGCCTGGCGGCAGGTTTGTAAATTCCGAGCCGCGTACGGAGTCGCCGATAAAATTTCCTAGGAGTCGCTCAGGATCAATACCCGACAGATACAGATGCGCGAGCGTATTCATTGCTGGGGCTACGACACGTCAGGCGTAGACTTAAAAAAAGCGTGAAGCTCGTGAGGCTCTTTGAAGAGCTGATCCGGAGCGCTATTTTGCAGTAAGGATATGGATTGCCATCCCCATCCTGCGGCGATACTTCGAGCGCCGGCCCGCTTCGCTGCTTCGATATCGCTGACGGAGTCACCCACCATCCAGGTATCGGCGGCATCGATGCAGAAGTCGCGCATCGCCTCGCCTATATGCACTGCTTTATCTCCCGGACGATCGCTCCCGTAATACGTGTGCACACAATCCGCCAGACCCTCGTGCTCGAGTCTACGGCGGACCACTTCGGAGTGATTTGCCGTGACCACACAAAGATGTAGGGTTTGACTCAGGTCTCGCAGGAGATCGGCTACGCCACTAAAAAGAGGGATTTGGGCCGCTCCCGACTGAAGCGTCTCAAAGAGAAACTTCCCGTAACGCCGATGATCGGTTTCGGGAATCCCACAAATCTTTGCAAGCATCGTGAACGTGGCCGGATGAATGCGATCAAAATCGGCATGCGTCAGACTAAACGGAAGATTATTCTCGGCGCAGTAAATAGCGGTCTGTTCGAGAACCGGCCCGGCAGAATCCACGATCACCCCGTCGTAATCCAGAAGCAGAAGCATTGTCTTTGTCATGGTCCGCCGGTCTTTTCCTGCCCGGTAATGAGGCCAGGCTTATTCGCCAAGGTGAATCAGTGCGTCGGCCGCGATGCATCGCTTGGGCGTGATCATGAGCGGGTTGATGTCCATCTCCACGAGGCGATCGCTTAGGGCGTGCGCCATTTGCGCAGTTCGAATTAATGTATCAAGCAGCGTATCGATATCGACGGTCGCCTGACCCCGAAATCCCTGCAGTAGTTTCATGATCTTGAGTTTTGAGACCGCTGCATAAAAGTCGGCCCGTTCTGCAGGGAGAAGAACCGTACTGGAATCTGCCAGCAACTCGACGAGCGTCCCACCGCTCGCGATGGTCATCATCAGTCCAAATGCCGGATCGTTTTTGATCCCCACCAGCAGCTCGGCAACAACCCCGGTGACCATCTCTTCCACCAAAAGTTCATCAGGGACGGGCGAGGCCAACGCGTTTTCACCATTTTGCAGTACCCCTTGTGCCGCCTCAGAAACAGCCTCGGGCGTTTGCAGATTAAGGCGAACGACGCCGTGTTCTGTTTTATGCGGTAAGCGGGCATTAACGAGCTTAAGCGTTATCGGAAATCCGATTTGCTGAGCCAACGATGGTGCCTCAGAAGACGCACACAGCTGGCCCTCCGGTACCGCAATACCAAAGTCGCGCAGAAGCGACTTACCCTGCCACTCGTTCAGCAACTTCGGCTGTCGGGGTGGGGAATGTTGCACGGTCGGGGTAAAGCATTTTTGGGTTTCCTGATAGCGCGCTCGAGCGCGACCGAATACGCTGGCCGCCGCGATCGCCGCACTGGCTTCGCCAATGCCTTGAAGAGGTGTCACGCCGCTGGCGATCAGCGTGGATTGGGTGGCGTCGTCAAGATTTTCTGGCAGGCTTGAGCACACACCGGCGGGAATGCCGGCCTTCTGTGTTGCGCGGATAAAGGCCCGAGCATCAGCCTGATAGTAGTGCCGGTCGGTGCCGATCTCGAGAGGCGGGTAATCCTGCACGATAAGCGCAGCGTCATACCCGGGTGCCAGCGCCGCATCAAAAACCTTTTCCAGCGCTTTCTCCTGGCCCCAGAGCGGCGTGGTGTAATCGAGCGGATTACCTACCGTGGCGATTTCGGGAAGCAGCTCTTTGAGTTTGCTCCGAGCGTGTGCTGACGGTTCGGGAAAACTCAGACCTTCGGCGTCAGCACAGTCCGCGAGCATAGCGACGTCTCCGCCGGAGCAGGTGAATGCGGCCAGGCGGTTCCCTTTTGGGCCTCCTGAGATGGTGAGGAAGTTGAGGGTCTCCAATAGAAGACTGGGTGTGGCAGCGCGAGCGACGCCGATGCGCTCGAATAATGCCTGGTAGCAGCGATCCTCACCTGCAAGCGATCCGGTGTGCGTCAGGGCTGTTTTCGTTGCAAGATCGGATCGGCCGACCTTGAGCGCCACCACCGGAACACCTCGGGCTAAAGCCCGCCCCACCGCATCGGCGAAGCGCGGGATATCCCTGAGAGTCTCAATATAAAGGCCGAACCCATTTACCGTGGGATCATCAGCCAGGTGTTCCAGATAATCCTCGACGCCAAGAACGGATTGATTCCCCGCGCCGATAACGTACGAGAAGAACACCGACCGCCGGTTGGTGAGCAGATAGCTCGACAGCATTCCGGATTGCGAAATGATGGCCGGTCCTTGCTGGACGGGTTTTCCGCCATGGCTAAATGGCCAAAGATGCGCGCCGGTTACGTAATTCAGCAGTCCAAATACGTTTGGTCCAGCCAGAGCCATATCACCGCACGCGCGAATCAGCGCGTCCTCCAGTGCCAGGCCCTCCGATCCCAATTCACCGAAACCTGCGGAATAGCAAACGATCCCGCCGGCGCCTCGTTCTCGCAGCGCATCGAGGACCCCCGGCACGGCCTGTCTCGGGACCGCAAGAAACACGGCATCAGGGGCCTCGGGCAGTTCAGCTACCGACGAGAAGCAGGGTAGAGACTTGAAGCGATCTTTTTTCGGGTTGACGCCCCAAATCGTGCCCCGAAAATGGCCCGCTGCGCATTGCTCAGCGGCAAAAACCGCGGAGTCACCCCCGATGAATGCGATGTGCCGGGGCGCGAGGAGACGCTGAAGATTCTTTTTTTGTGCAGGGTTCACGCGCCGAGTGGCCGCAGCAATGATCGACTGATGATGTGCCGCTGGATTTCAGATGTCCCCTCCCAGATTCGTTCCAGCCGTGCGTCCCGCCACAGGCGTTCGATAGGGAGATCCTCCATCAAGCCCATGCCGCCATGGATCTGCACCGCATTATCAGCAAGGCGATGCAGCATTTCCGAAGCAAACAACTTACACATCGCAGCGTCTGTTGGGGTCATTCGACCAGCGTCGGCCTTTTTTGCCGCATGCATGACCATCAGGTCCGCCGCCTGAAGTTCGGTGGCCATGTCGGCGAGCTTGAATGAAGTCCCCTGAAATTTTCCGATCGCCTGGCCGAATTGTTTGCGGTTAGCAGCCCACTCCAGTGAGAGATCCAGAAGGCGTTCGGCCCGGCCGCAGCATCCGGCTCCAACCCAGACGCGGCCCATCTTGATCCATTTATCTGCGAGGGCAAGACCTTCACCTTCGGCGCCCAGCATCTGCTCCTGACTGACACGGCAATCGTTAAACGACAGCACGAAGTTGAGGTAGGCCCGTTGACTGACGCACCGCGGGCCGCGGGTAATGTCGAAACCGGGATGGCCTTTATCGACAAGAAAGGCGCTGACCCGTTTGCGCGGCCCTCGATCGGTGTCATCCATGCCCGTGGCAGCAAAAACGATCGCAAAATCCGGTTCGACATGACCGCTAACAAAATGTTTTGATCCGTTGATGATCCAATCGGAGCCGTCCGGCCGCGCCCGGGTGGCCATCGACATGATGTCTGAACCTGCCCCCGGTTCGGTAATGGCAAAGCATTCCACTTTGTCGCCTCGGACGCATGGATACAGGTAACGGTCTTTCTGTTCGTCGTTACAGGCCATCAGCAGTTCGGTCGGTCGCCACGCAAACCCATGCAGCGCATGCGAGACCTTTCCAAACTCGCGCTCCATGATGGCTAAACTGGTGTAATCCAGCCCGCCGCCCCCGACGGACTCGGGAAGATTAGCGGCATAAAAACCCATCTCAATGGCTTTCTGCTTAATCTTTTGCCCCTGCTCGGAACTGACTTCGCCGGCACGCTCTACCTCTAATTCGAGGGGCAGCAGTTCTTCTGCGACAAAACTTCTGACAGAATCTGCCAGCAGTTGCTGTTCAGTGTTGAGTTCGATGTCCATGATGTTCTTGGGGACGTTGATGCCGGTGATGCGATCTGCCATCCACCGGACCGCGGTTTTTGGGGATAAATAAACGACTCAAATCATATTGCTTTGCACCTTAGATTGCCATAAGGTGCGCCGCTTGGTGTGATGAAAGATGTCAATTTTGGATGAAGTAGCTATGGAAGACCGATCAGAAGAGCTTCTTGTAGAGCGCCGCGGAGGGGTGCTCGAGATTCATTTGAATCGACCCAAGGTGAACGCAATTGATTTTGAGCTCAGTCGCAGAATCAACGAGGCGGTGGTGACTTTGCGCGATGATCCGTCGTTGCGGGTAGGCCTGGTCAGTGCGACAGGGGAGAAAATTTTTTCCGCCGGTTGGGATCTAAAAGCCGTCGACAGCGGAGAGCAGCAACTGGACAACTGGTGGGAGGCCGATGCGGATCTGCCGGGAGGATTTGCCGGCCTTACCGAGATGTGGAATCTCGATAAACCCGTGATCGCTGCGGTGAACGGGCACGCGATCGGCGGCGGTTTTGAGTTGGCGATGTCCTGTGATCTGATCCTCGCCGCGGATCACGTGTTTTTTCAACTTCCGGAAATGCCGCTTGGGATTGTGCCCGATGCCGGGGCGATCCAGCGTCTACCGCGACGGGTGCCGTACAACGTAGCAGTAGAAATGCTGTTGTTGGGTCGTCGCATGGGCGCCGAGGAGGCCTACCGACACGGTCTGATTAACGCCGTGGTGCCGTCGGCGGATCTATTAAACACCGCGCGCGAGTGGGCGCAGCAGATCGCGGATTCAGCGCCGCTTGCGGTGCAGACAATAAAAGAAGTTTTGCGCGCAATCGAAGGCGAAACCATTGAGAACGCGTTTAAGACAATGCGCACCGGTGATCTGCCGATCTACCGAAAAATGCTGCGCTCCGAGGATGCAAAAGAAGGCGTGCGTGCGTTCGTGGAAAAACGAAAACCAAATTTCAAGGGCGAATAGTGACTGGAATTGTCGGAGCAAAAGTCCGAGGAGAATGAGCGAGTGACTGAACAGGCTATAAAAACCGTTGCCCTTGTCGGGGGCGGTGTAATCGGAGGGGGTTGGGCGACCCGATGTTTGGCTGGTGGCGTTGATGTGGTCGTGACCGATCCCCGCGCCGAGTCGCGCGACTACGTTGAGCAAATGATTAAAGAGGCTTGGCCTGTCCTTGAGGACGCAGGGCGGGTGGTGGATCAACCCGGCACGCTGACATTCGCCGACAGTATTGCCGAAGCCGTGGCCGACGCTGATTTCGTTCAGGAAAATGTGCCGGAACGTGAAGACGTAAAGATCGCGGTGCATCATGAGATCAGCCAGCACTGCGGACCCCATGTGGTGATCGCATCCAGCTCGTCGGGCCTCTTACCTAGTCGCCTGCAGACAGAGTGCAAACACCCTGAACGACTCCTTATCGGCCACCCGTTTGCGCCGGTATATCTTCTGCCGCTGGTGGAAGTGGTGGGCAGCGAACAGACTTCCATGGATGCGATCCGACAAGCCGGTGCGTTTTATGAGTCGATTGGTATGCGTCCGCTGCACGTCCGCCGAGAAATTGAAGCATATATTGCAGATCGTTTGCAGGAATCACTTTATCGCGAGGCGCTTCACTTGATTGATGACGGTATTGCCACCGTCGCCGAAATAGACGCGGCAGTCACCGGCGGTCCTGGGTTGCGTTGGGCCTTTATGGGCACCTTCCTGGCCTGGCATCTCGGCGGAGGGCCCGGCGGCATGCGACATACGATCGAGCAATTTGGCCCTGCTCTTGAACTGCCGTGGTCCCATATGAAAGCGCCTGAGTTGACCGATGAACTGAAACGACGCATTGTGGAAGGCTGCGAGGAAGAGTCGGGCGCTCGTGAGTTCAGCGACATGGAGCGACGCCGTGATCGATGTCTGGCCGAGATTCAGAAGGTACTGGATACGCACTGGTATTCTCATGCGGAAGACGGCTGGCCACGGATGGGTTGATATCGAGCGCGGGCGAAACGCTCTCGAAAACACGAACAGCAATAACACGGAACCCCTTTGAAGGAGATAAGAGGATGGCAATGAACACGAATGTGGTCGTGACCTGCGCGGTGACGGGTGCCGGCGATACGGTGGACAAGCATCCGGCAATCCCGGTGACGCCGGAGCAGATCGCGCAATCTGCGATTGAGGCAGCCGACGCCGGGGCAGCAATCGTTCACCTCCATGTTCGCGACCCGCAAACCGGTAAAGGCAGTCGAGACATCAATCTCTTCAAGGAAACGGTTGAGCTCGTGCGGGCAAGTGGTCGCAATGTGCTGATTAACCTGACGGCCGGTATGGGCGGCGATCTCATCGTGGATGATGAGCAGCCGCATATCCCGGGTGAAGGAACGGATCTGATTGGGGCAAAAGAGAGGATGGCGCACGTCGAACTGTTGCGTCCGGATATCGCGACCTTAGATTGCGGCACTATCAATTTCGATAACGCGAACTACGTGTACGTACAGACACCGAACATGCTTCGTGAGATGGCCGCTCGTTACGCGGAGATTGGTGTTAAGCCCGAGATGGAAGTGTTTGATCTTGGACACCTGCGCTTTGCAAATCAGATGGTGGACGAGGGGCTAATCAAAGGGCCCGCGATGTACCAGGTCTGCCTGGGGATTCCGTGGGGCGCCGGGGCGGACCCCGCCACGATGACTGCTATGGTCAGCCAGCTACCCAGCGATGTTTTTTGGTCAGGATTTGGAATCAGTCGCGCGCAAATGCCGATGGCTGCGCAGGCCATGTTGCTGGGTGGAAACGTGCGCGTCGGCCTCGAGGACAACCTTTATCTTGAAAAAGGTGTGCCCGCCAGTAACGCCGAACTTGTTGAGAAAGCGGTGCGTATTATTCGGGATCTCGGCGGTCGAATTTGTGATGCGGATGAGGCCCGAGAGAAACTCGGCATCCGCTAGGCGCAGATTAGGCGCAGATGTAGTTGATACCGGTTAAGAACAAACCGGTCGCGGGATTCTTCTGGGTCTAGGTTGCCGGGCCGCGGCTTTTCGGGCTGCTACTAGCCTCAGCCCGTAGCTGCGACCGGTGCAGTTTCGGCGAATTCGGGCATGACCTCGTTGATGAAGAGCTCGAGCGATCGCTTTTGCTCCTTCAGGCCGAGACCCAGGCTGGCGTAATACGTGAACTGATCAACGCCAAGGTCATCATAAAGGCGAAGCTTATTGATTACCTCCTCGGAGGTGCCAAACATCAGATTTTCGTCGAGCATTTTTGGATCGTACTCGTCCCGATTCTCAAGGGTAGCCAGATCAATCATCGCGGGGAAGCCGTTGGTTACGCCGCCGGCATTCTTGAATAGGTTTTCGAATTGGGCGAGTTGTCGACGCGCAGCCTCCACCGGCACCATCCAGTCTTTTTTGTCGTCGTACACGCAGGTGTGCCGCATGGCCGAAAAGATGGGCCTGGGTTTCCCGGGATTCTCATCCAGAGCGGTTTGCAAACGTCCAAGATACGTCTCCAGCTCGCTCATCGGTCGGGTTAACGGCCACGACATAATGTTGCAGCCATTCTTGACGGCATAGTCGTACGTGATGGGTGCTCGTGCGGCAACCCAGATCGGTGGATGGGGCGTCTGCAGCGGTTTCGGCACCGAGGTGGCCTCAGGGAAACGCCAGTACTCGCCGTCATGCGCGTAATCGCCCTGCCATAGCGCCTTAACGGCCGGCAGCATCTCCTGCATGTAGCGCCATGCATCGGTTTGCTTCAAGCCGGCATGCATACGGTCAAATTCGCGCTGATAGGCACCTGAGCCAATCCCGAACTCGAGTCGCCCGTTGCTGTACAGATCGAGTAGCGCCGCTTCACCTGCGACGTTGATCGGATGCCAGTACGGTGCAACCACAACCGCTGTGCCGAGACGGATGCGGTCGGTGTGCGCTGCCCACCACGTCAGAATCTGAAACGGATTGGGGGCGATCGTCATCTCGAGCGCGTGATGCTCTGCAGCCCAAACGATATGAAAGCCCCCCTGGTCGGCCATCTGGACCATTTCAAGTGTGTGTTGCTCGACCTCGCGCATGTCCGTGTCCGGGGTGATGCGCTCCATGTTGATGGCCAGCTGAAATTTCATTACGGCGACTCTTACTCGGTGAGAGGGCGGCGGCAGTTTAGCATCCGGCTGGTGAATGATGAACTGGACAAAACCTTTTTTCGATAGGCTTTTTGATCGCGTTTAGCGTCGCGAATCATTGCATCACGAACGGATCCGCAATGGGGTCGGCGGAGGTGTTGAGCCATACGGTTTTGGGCCGGGTGTAGTCATAGATGGCTTCCATGCCGGACTCCCGTCCGTACCCGCTGTCTTTGAACCCGCCAAAGGGCGCAACGGGGGACACCGCCCGGTAGGTGTTTACCCACACGATACCGGCACGAATCGCTTTACTCACGCGCAGCGCACGCCCAACGTCGCGGGTAAAGATGCCGCTGGCGAGGCCGAAGTTCGTGTCGTTTGCGATCCGTAGGGCTTCTTCCTCGCTTCGAAAAGTGAGGGCACTGACGACCGGCCCAAACAGTTCGTTTCGCACCACACCGATATCCTGGGTAGGACAATCAACGACCGTCGGTTCGATATACCAACCGGTATCGAGCCCGGGTGGGGTGTTGCCGCCGAAAAGAATACGGGCACCCTGGACATCTGCATCCGCGAGCGTAGATTTGATGTTTGTCAGCTGCGCCTCTGTGGCGAGCGGCCCCATCTGGCTCGCGTCGTCCAGGGGATCGCCGATGCGAATTTGACGGGCCTTATCGGTGACGCGCGAGAGCACCTCGTCCTTGATCGACTCATGCAGTAGCAGTCGCGAGCCCGCGACGCAGCTTTGCCCGCTGGCGCTAAAGATGCTGAGCAGGATGCCGTTTACTGCACTCTCGATATCGGCATCTTCAAACACCATTACCGGCGACTTACCGCCTAATTCAAGGGAGACTTGCGCAAAGTTTTCGGCTGAATTTCGGATGACATGGCGTGCGGTATGAGGCCCACCCGTAAAGCTAATCCGGTCTACGAGAGGATGACTCGTGAGCGCCCTGCCGCAGGGTTCTCCATGCCCGGTCACCACGTTGAAGACGCCGGGCGGGAATCCGGCTTCTTCGAAAACTTTCGCAAATTCCAACATGGGCGCGGACGCATGCTCAGAGGCCTTGAGCACGACCGTATTGCCGGCCGCGAGAGCCGGGCCGATTTTCACTGCGACCAAAAAGAGTTGAGAGTTCCAGGGTACGACCGCTGCCACCACGCCAAGCGGCTCGCGGATCGTCATAGTCATCATGTCAGGTTTATCGATCGGCAGTGTTTCGCCGCTGACCTTGTCGGCTAAGCCGGCATAGTAATGAAAGAAGTCCGATATATAGTTGGCCTGCCAGCGGGTTTCCTTGAATAGTTTGCCCGTGTCGACGGTCTCGCATCGGCCCAGGTCTTCCGAGTGTTGGGCAAGGATATCGGCCAGGCGTCGAAGCATCTTGCCGCGAGCGGTGGGCGTAAGCGATGACCACGGTCCCTCTTTAAACGCCCGATGTGCGGCTTCAACAGCTCGGTTTACGTCTGCCTCGGTGGCCTCCGGAACCTCAGCCCACGACTGCCCCGTCGCTGGGTTTGTGCTGGTGAAGGTGGCGCCGTCCTGGGCATCGGTCCATTCGCCATTGATGTACATCTGATAGCGTTTGAGGTTCGTCATAAGAGGTTCTCCCATGTACTAATTTTGAGGGGAATAAGCGACGCACTCGATTTCGACGCGAATATCGACGAGAAAATCGCTTATTAATGCGGATCGTGCAGGCGGCCCGTCGGGGAAAAATTCCCCGTAGACCGAATCGAAACCGGGGAAGTCCTCCCGCGATTTAAGCCAGATCATCGACTTCACCACATCCGATAACTGACATCCGGCTTCGAATAATGTCTCCTGAATGCGCTCGAGGCAGGCTCGCGTCTGCTCTTCAATGGTACCGTGAGTCATTACCGCACCGTTCTCCATCGGAACTTGTCCCGTAAGGTAGATAAAGTCGCCCGCCCGCACGGCCCGGGACAGCGACAGCTGTCGACCGTTTATGACGAGCGGTTTGCCGATGACTTCTTTGCGAGGGCGACCCATGGCGATACCCGGAAAAAATGGAAAGTTAAAGTACCATAGTTAATCTAACGGCGTATGCGTCTGTTCAGGTTTTCAGACGGAGGAGATTTTAGGTTGGATCACGACATCACACCGGAGGGTACGGCCTATGACGTCTCCGGACCTGGCTCGACGGGCGACACGATTGTGCTTGTTCACGGCGTCGGACTGGATCGCACCATGTGGGACCTGCAAATGGCTGCGCTGGCGCCCAAGTATCGCGTGGTGCGCTACGACCTTCTGGGCCATGGCCAGTCGGCGGACCAACCCATATCGGATATCCGTACCTTCATCGACCAGCTCGAAGAGCTGCTTGGCAGCCTTTCGATAGACCGATTCCATCTGATTGGATTATCGATGGGGGGCGTGATTGCCCAGGGCTTTGCAGGAAGACACAGCGATCGCCTGAAGACGATGATTCTGATGAACACCGTTTACCGGCGCGACACAACGGAGTTGACGGGTATGCGCTCCCGGCTCGCGCTCACCCGCGAGCAAGGGCTTGGGCCAGTGGCAGATGCTGCGTTATCGCGTTGGTTTGATTCAGCCTTCCACGCCGCATTTCCAGAGCGTGTTGCCATCATCCGTGAGAAGATGCTTTCCAATCGACTCGAGCCCTACATCGCCGCGTATTCAGCGCTTATTGATGCAGACGCGATCGTCCAAGATGCGCTCACGCAGGTCACCTGCCCAACATTGGTCATTGCAGGCGAGCATGATCCCGGATCCACTCCGGAGATCGCACGGCGGATGGTGGCTGACCTGAGGCATGGCGAGCTTCTGATCCTTCCGGGACTTCACCATCTCACCCCTTGGGAAGCCCCAGAGCTCGTCAGCGAAACGATTCTCGATTTCCTCGAGGCCCATGGGGAGGTGGACTCCTAGCCCTAACGATCGTGGCTGATCGAAGATCTGATGCGGTCATATTCCTTATAGGATCAGGGCATAATCCCCCTCTCAATTTAAGGAGATTAACGATGGATAAGGAACGTTTTGAGAAGGGTCTGGCGGTTCGCAGTGACGTGCTGGGCGCTGAATATGTCAAGAACACGTTGGCTAACGCGAGTGATTTTGCGCGTGACTTTCAGGAACTTCTGACGGAATACTGCTGGGGCGCGGTCTGGGGTGATGACACTCTCGATCGTAAAACGCGCAGCATGTTGAATGTCACCATGATCGCAGCGCTGAATCGAATGCACGAATGGGAGCTTCACTTCCGTGGCGCCCTGGTGAACGGCGTGAGTCGCGATGAGCTCAAGGCAATCCTTAATCAGATTGCGATCTACTGCGGTGTGCCGGTGGCTGTGGAATGCCATCGGATTGCCAAGCGGGTCTTCGAAGAACTGGATGGCAAGTAGGCAGCATCGAGCGTGGTTATTCGATTAATACATGATCTCAGATTTTGATTGGTCCATGCGCGATAATTTTGAAACCATTCTGGTAGAGCGAGAGGACCATATTACCTGGGTGAAGCTGAATCGCCCGGAAGTGGCCAATGCGTTCAACACGCAAATGGCGGAAGAGCTGCTGGAGGTGTTTCGTGACTTCGGGTCCGGCGCCCGCGAGGCGCGGTGCGTGATTCTTACCGGGATGGGTGCGCGGGCGTTTTGCGCGGGGGGCGATCTCAAACAGCGTAACGGGATGACCGATGAAGCCTGGTTTGCCCAACATCTCGTCTTTGAGGATCTGGCTCGAGCATTAATGGATGCTCCGATGCCGTTGATAGGCGCAATCAACGGCGCGGCATACGGTGGTGGGACGGAGCTCACGCTCGCTTGTGATTTTGCATACGCGGCAACGCACGCTCGGTTCGCTCTGACCGAAACGACCCTCGGCATCATGCCGGGGATGGCGGGCACACAGTATCTGCCGCGGTCGGTAGGCATCCGAAGGGCAAAAGAGATTATCTTGACGGGGGCGCCTTTCGATGCCCGTCAGGCTCTGGAGTGGGGTCTCATAAACCGGGTCTGTGAGCCGGGTGAGTTAACCGATGCGGTGCGTGACGTTGCCCTGCGCATTGCTGGAAATGGACCTTTGGCCATTCGCGCAGCGCTTCGCGCAATGAACCACGCTGAATTTTCGGATATCAAGTCTGACTATGAGGCAGAGCTCGCTGCCTATAACGAGCTGGTCCCAACGGAAGACCGCCGCGAGGGCATTCTCGCCTTCAATGAAAAAAGAAAAGCCGACTTTAAAGGCCGCTAGGCTCGCTGGCTCTAGATTACTCCTACGACGGATTAACTTATGACGTCCCCTCGCGTTACTGAAGTACTGAGTGACTTCTCCAGCACGCTTTCAGCAGGAAATATCCCGGCCGATGTCATGCAGCGCGCCTGCCTTCTGGTCACGGACAGCGTGGGCATTGCAATCCGAGCGCGCCAAGAAGCCGAATCGACACCGGCCTTGATGGCTGCGGTCGACAGTATGGGCATGGGACAGGGCAGGGGAAGAGTCTTCGCGGATTCCGGTGGCTATAGCTTTCCGGCTGCGGCGCTTGTTAATGGCACTTTGATTCACAGTCTGGACTTTGACGACACCCATATCGCGGCTACCGTTCATCCGACGGCGCCGGTCTTTGCGGCGGCACTCGCTGCCGGACAGATGGCAAACGCTTCCGGCGCCGACGTCATGGCTGGGGTGGTCGCAGGCTACGAGGTGATGTGTCGATTGGGGCGCGCTCTGAAGCCTGCGGATCACTACGATCGAGGGTTTCATCCGACGGCGACTACCGGTGCTTTTGGTGCTACTGTTGCCGCAGCACGAGCCCTCGGTCTCAATGCCGATCAGCTGGCCATGGCTATGGGGATTTGTTTAAGCCAGGCGGCCGGGTCAATGCAGTTTCTCGTCAACAGCGCCTGGACGAAACGGTTTCAGGTGGGCAACGCCGCGATGGTCGGTGTCGTTGCTTCCTCATTGGCAGTTCAGGGCTTTGTCGGAGCGAGTGAGGCGGTCGAGGGTGACTGCGGCTTCTTGAAAAGCTACGCACCAAATCCCGATCCAGCGCTGGCGATCGCACGGCTCGGTGACGAATGGGAGACCATGCAAATTGGTGTGAAGCCGTATCCCTCCTGCCGATTTAGCCATTCGGCGATTGATGGTATCGCGGACATTGTTGGCGAGGGGGTGTCGGCCAGCGAGATTGCCTCAATCTCTATTGGATTGCCTCGAAAGGGAATGGATCTCACGGCGCTACCCCAGGATTACCGACGCAAGCCCAACGGCGTGGTCGGCGGCCAGTTCTCGATGCATTTCACCGGCGCGGTGGCAGCCCAGACGGGCAGTCTGACGTGGGATGACTATGCGCGTTATTTAAGTGATGCAACGACGTTGGAACTGGCGCAACGGATTGACGTTCAGGAAGACGCCGACATGGATGCCATTTACCCGGAGCGGATGGGCGGCAAGGTCACACTCCGTTTTGTGGACGGCGTTACGAAAAGCCGCTGCGTCGAGATTCCAAAGGGTGAGCCGGAGAATTTTCCCGAGGCGGATATGCATCGCGCAAAGTTTCTATCGTTAGCGCGCCCGGTGCTTGGCGATGACGCAGAAGCGCTTCAACAGAAACTGATCTGCCTGGATCAGCTTGAGGATCTCTCCGAATTATTCCCTGACCAAGGCTAGCGCAGAGCCGATCAGCCGAGCACGGATAAGCTGCTGGCGGAGTTTGGTTCTCGATTGCGGGAGAAAAATCCAAGGTTGATGTTGTGCCGCGTGTAGGGGAGCGTGTACTCAATGGGGTCACGGTCGTGATCGGCACCATCCTCACACGCTTCGATCAGTGCGCCCATCAGCGCCCCCGCTGCGGGCGCCGTTTTAAATTGGTTGCCGCTCGTGCCAATAGCAAGATAAAACCCATCGAGATCCGTGCGGTCATAAATCGGAATCCAGTCGTCGCTGACGTCCCACAGGTCGGCGACCCCGGCCAGGCTGTTGGGAATACCGAGGGAGGGAATCCGCTGAGCGAGTCGATACAAAGGTTCGACCGCGCCGGGCGAGAGATTGCGATCAAAGGCATCGGGGTCAGCAGAATCTTCGGTTTCGCCTTCAGCGCCAAGACTGCCCACCAGGATATGCGTCCCGGTGTCGTCTCGAATGTAACTGCCGACGTCTGTGTCATAGAGCATGATGTGTGAATCGTCCACAGCTCTGGAATCGGGGCAATTGATATGCACCGTTTGGTGACGGATCACCCGGGTCAATATGTTCTGTCTATCGGCAAGTCCCGCCATGGCGATCACCGCCTGTGAATACGGTCCCGCCGCATTGACAACGATTGAGCAGTCGATGGTGTCCCCGTTCGTAAGACTAATTCCGGTAATTCGATTCTGTCGCTGATGAATGCCGTTTACAGAAACATTGAAGCGAAACTCGGCGCCGTGCGCTTGGGCCGCGCGCTGGAGGTTTTTCGCAGCGAGCTGAGGGTCGGGGCAATAGCCCCCGCAGGGGAAGAAGACACCTTCGAGCGGATGATCGGATTCAGCGCCGAAGGCCGGATGCTCGGAGACGACCGGCGGACCAAAACTTGTGAAATTCCATGTGGGAAATACCGAGCGCAGTTTTTCGAGCGGCCACGAGGCAAACGGGATGCCGAGCTCTTCTGAGAATTGAAGCGGGTATTCCAGAAACCCATTATTTTCGGTCTTGAAGGTCAGCACGCCGGCGAGATGAAAAGGCGCAATCGGTTCGTCTTCGGGTAATGCGACGAATGCCCGCCAATCCTTCCAGCAGTGATATCCCTCCCAAGCGAGCGCAGTGCCTTCGCGCGTTGAATACTGCGTTCGAATCATCGCCAGCGAACTGCTGGTCGCGCCTTGCCCGGCGCCGGCCAGCGTATCGATCGCTAAGACCTTTAAGCCACGTTGGCTGAGGGCATAAGCGGTCGATGTACCAATAATCCCGGCGCCGACCACTACGGCATCAAAAGCGGCGTTAGCCATCGCTCATATTCCCTGGATAAGTCGTATTGCTGATGCCGCGCGAGCCTTTGTTGAGCCACTCGACATTTCGAAAATTGCTAAAAACAGTCTTTAAATTTATAAATTAGTAATTTATAATATATTGATTATTACCCATCAACATTCGGGGTGTCTCCATGACTGAATTTACACCGGTTACGGCTTTGATAGGCGGTTTCCTGCTTGGGATCGCCGCTTTGTCGCTCCTCTTTTTTAACGGCCGCGTCGCCGGCATCAGTGGCATCTTCGGTGGTTTCCTCGCCTTCAAGCGCGGCGACACCCTCTGGCGGACGGTGTTCATCGCCGGGCTCTTGGTGGGCGGCGTCATCTTGACCCTGTTTTACCCCGAGTCGATTCAATTTGAGCTCAAAAGTTCCGCGTCTACCGTAATGCTGGCCGGGCTCTTGGTCGGCATTGGTAGTCGCATGGGAAGCGGCTGCACCAGCGGGCACGGTATCTGCGGTATTGGCCGCGTATCACCGCGATCGCTGGTTGCGGTAGCAACGTTCATGGCCACGGGAGTCGCTGCGGCAGTAACCGTCCATCTCATTTTTGGAGGCAAGATCTAATGGCTCTGGTAATGATCTTTCTGTCCGGCGTTGTCTTTGCCGTTGGGCTCGGCGTTTCGGGAATGACTCAGCCTGAGAAGGTGACTTCATTTCTTAACGTTGCGGGCAATTGGGATCCCAGCCTTGCTTTTGTGATGCTCGGAGCGACGGTGACCTACCTCCTGGGCCATATTCTGATTCTGAAACGTCCTGCTCCGGCATTTGCAGCAACATTTACCTTACCCACGCGTCGCGATATTGATCGGCCGTTAGTGATCGGCTCCGCTCTCTTTGGGGTGGGTTGGGGTCTTGTCGGTTTTTGCCCCGGCCCGGCCCTAGTGTCTTTGGTCACAGGCTATGAGTCGGTCATTATTTTTGTTCTTGCCATGGGCGTCGGCATGTATGCATTCGAGGTTCTTGATTTGCGCTTTGGCAAGGAGCCTGATGGCGGTGCAGGACTGATCGTAAAGTCCTGATCTGAGCGAATCGTTATGCTGCTCAAGCGAATCTTCCCCTTCCTTCGCTGGCGAAAGCTGGTCACGCGGGAAACAATTCGCATTGATGGTATCGCCGGTTTGGCTGGCGCCATTTTGGTTGTGCCCCAGGGCGTGGCATTTGCCGCCATCGCCGGAATGCCGCTGGAGTACGGTCTCTATGCAGCCATTGTGCCCGCGATTATTGCCGCCCTGTTCGGATCAAGCTTCCATCTGGTTTCGGGGCCCACCACCGCTGCATCGGTGGTGATGTTCTCGGCTCTGAGTCAGATCGCCGAACCTGCGAGCGCCGAGTATGTGAGCCTCGCGATCACGGTGGCTTTTTTAGTGGGCGTGGTTCAGGTCGTGCTTGGCTTTGCGCGGCTGGGCGTCATTGTTAACTTCGTTTCGCACACCGTGGTCGTCGCTTTTACTGCGGGTGCTGCGATCCTGATTGCCACTAAGCAGCTTGGATCGTTTCTCGGCGTAACCTTGCCTAAAGGCGTTCCGTTTTACGAGGTCCTTCATCAGGCGGCGATTGCCTGGAAGGACTGGCAGCCGGCGACGATAGCAGTGGGTCTGACAACGATTGTTGCGGGTGTGGTCAGTAGGCGTTATTGGCCTCAAATGCCCTACATGATTAGCGCATTGATTGGCGGCAGTGTTGCGGGCATTCTGATCGGTTGGGTTTATCCGGACGCTGCGGTCGCCACTATTGGCGCGCTTCCCCAGCAGCTGCCCCCACTTTCCCTGCCGGTCTTTTCGCTGAATCTTTGGTCAGAGCTTGCCGGATTGGTGTTCGCGATGACCATCCTCGGGCTGACCGAGGCGGTCTCGATATCGCGCTCTATCGCGACTCGGTCCGGCCAGGTGCTCGATGCGAATCAGGAATTCATCGGCCAAGGCTTTTCGAATGTGGTCGGCAGTTTTTTTTCTTCCTTTACAGCCACCGGCTCGTTCAATCGTAGCGCTGCAAATTTTGAAGCGGGCGCGAGGACGCCCGTTGCGGCAGCGCTTGCAGGCCTGCTCGTCATTCCGGTTATTTTTGTTGTTGCCCCGATCACCCAATTTTTGCCCTATGCGGCAATGGCGGGCCTGCTGATGATGATCGCCTGGAGTCTTGTGGATGTTAGAGCGCTGAAAAAGATCATCAGGGCCTCTAAAGCGGAGGCCGCCATCATTGCAATCACGCTCGCAAGCGCGGTGCTCGTCGATCTGGAGCGGGCTATCCTCTTTGGCGTGCTGCTGTCGCTGCTGGTGTATCTCCGCAGAACGTCTCGGCCGAGGATCTTGAGCCGGGCGCCAGACCCGGCCTCTCCAAAGCGTAAGTTCTCTACCAGCACCAGCCTGCCCGAGTGCCCACAACTCAAGATGATTCGAGTTGATGACTCGTTGTATTTTGGCGCGGTTAACTACGTACGCGAGATCTTTCAGAGACTGCGCGAGCATTACCCGGAACAGAAACATCTTCTGCTGCTCAGCCAGGGTATTGCGCAGGTGGATGTGGCCGGTGCAGAGCTTTTGGTCGAGGAGGCGCGCGCTCGTCGTGCGATGGGAGGCAGCCTCTCGCTTTACCAGTTAAAGGACAGCGCGCGTGATGTGATTAATCAGGGCGGATATATGGAGCAGATCCAGCCTGCCGGTGAATACATATCAAAAGGCGAAGCGATTAAAGGTATTCTGCCCACGCTGGACCCCGCAATCTGCGCAACCTGCAGCAAGCGTATCTTTCTGGAATGTACTGACCGGCCGGGGACCCAAGACATTAAATAATGTTCACCGCATCTTGAAAATGTATTGATCGACACCACCTCTACAACAGGTAAAAAATTCGGGCCGCCAGATGCGGCCCATCCAGAACTAAGGAGCGTGTAATGAACAATATCGTAAGACCGGTGGAGCGTACTCGCGGTTGGGATGTATTTGGTGATTTCGATGATGTAATGGGTAATTGGTTCCGTGCGCCGGTGACTGCCCGGCGAGGGGACGCAGCCCGCAGTCCTGCTATCGATGTAAGCGAGACCGAAGGCGCCTATCTTGTAAAAGCCGAATTACCCGGCGTCTCGCGTGATGGTCTGGATGTGACGATAAAAGATGGCGTGTTGACCATAAATGCCGAGCGCAACGAAGAGAAAAAAGAAGAAAAAGAGGGTCGACTGATTCGCCAAGAGCGCTACTACGGAAAATTTGTACGATCGCTGCGATTGGGTTCGGATGTGGACGAATCCAAAGTCGGGGCGCGGTATGAGGACGGCGTCCTGCATTTGTCGCTGCCGAAAACGGCTGAGGTGAAGCCGCGTAAAGTGGACATAAAGGTCAACTGAGCCTGTTTGGGTCGAACGAAAGGGCCGCGATCGCGGCCCTTTTTTTTGCACCGCTCCACAAAGGTCTCGACGGCAGGGCCGCCTGATAGCTTGGTGCAAAAGTCACGAACGGTATACTTGCGCCCCGCGATTACGTCACCCCTACAAAAAATGAGTCAAGTCAAAGATCCTGCCATGATGGCAAGCCTCCTTGCGGAGGCGATGCCCTACATACAGCATTTTCATGGCCAGACCATTGTCATTAAGTACGGTGGCAACGCCATGACTGATGAATCGCTGAAGCGTGGTTTTGCGCGTGATGTGGTCCTGATGAAGCTTGTCGGTATGAATCCGGTGGTGGTGCACGGCGGTGGCCCACAGATCGGTCAGTTGCTTGAGCGGATGGGCAAGAAAAGTGAGTTCGTGGACGGCCTTCGGGTGACGGACAGTGAAACCATCGACGTGGTCGAGATGGTTTTGGGTGGGCTCGTGAATAAAAACATTGTCGCCCTCATCAACGCCCACGGCGGACGAGCGGTCGGCCTGTCTGGCAAGGATGGCGACATGATTCGGGCACGTAAACTGATCCTCAAGAAAGAGGGTGCGTCGGCCGAAGAGGATCCCGTAGAACTTGGATTCGTTGGGGAGATCAAATCCATCAATCCGAGCGTTGTGGATGTGCTGGATGAGGGTGATTTCATTCCTGTCATCGCCCCAATCGGGATGGGCGATGATGGAAAAGCGTATAACATCAATGCCGACACTGTAGCGGGAAAACTGGCGGTCACACTGGGTGCGGAGAAGCTAATTCTGTTAACCAATACCCCAGGCGTGCTGGATCAGAATGGTTCATTGTTGACCGGCTTGTCGGAAGCACGAGTGCAGGAATTGATTGATGCCGGTGTGATTACTGGGGGCATGCTGCCTAAGGTGCGTTGTGCGTTGGATGCCGTGGCTGGCGGGGTGCGCACCGCGACCATCTCAGATGGCCGGGTTCCGCATGCGACATTGCTCGAAACCCTGACGGATGAGGGCGTCGGGACGCAAATCGGCCGATCGCGTGACGTGGCTCGCCCGGGATAGGCGACTTATCGGCGCAGGGACGCCCCGGGCTTATTCCGCGTTGATTGGAGTTTCAACAGGCTCGCGTAAATAGCCTGAGAACGTCCACACTGATCTATGTCTGAATCCTTTGAACTCCTTCCATTAAATGTTGAATCGCTTCGCTTTGATGTGAGCGGTAAGACACTTATCGATAACGTTTCATTTTGCTTACCGCCCGGACGACCCACGTGCGTGGTGGGGTCTAACGGAGCGGGAAAGAGTTTGCTGCTGCGATTGTGTCATGGCTTGCTCACGCCCACCTCAGGGGCGGTTCGTTGGGCAGGCGGAGACGCCGATCAACAGCGTCGCGCTCAGGCCATGGTCTTCCAAAGGCCAGTGCTTCTACGCCGCTCCGTGTTGGCAAACATGGAGCATGCCTTATCGGTGCGTCGAGTACCCTCATCCGAAAGGCGGGAGCGGGCTCGCGAAGCGCTGGAGAAGACCGGGCTTTCGGACATCGCCCAAAGAGATGCCAAGGTGCTTTCGGGGGGCGAGCAGCAACGTCTGGCGCTAGCGCGAGCGTGGGCGCTTAAACCTCGGGTGCTATTCCTTGACGAGCCGACGGCTCACCTTGATCCTGCGGCCACAGGATCTGTTGAGCGGATCATTCGGGACATGGACAACGATCAGATTCGCATTGTGATGGTCTCGCATGACCTGGGTCAGGTGCGGCGTGTGGGAGCGGACGTATTGTTCATGCACAACGGACGACTGATCGAGCACGCAGCGACCGAGCAGTTTTTTGATTCTCCGGGATCTGATCTCGCTCGGGCATTTACCCGCGGCGAGTTGTTATGGTGATGCGCCTCAGGCGATTTGATCAAGCCAAAGGTTGACCGCTTCGGTGAAGCCGGCGTCCTGATGGTCGGCAACCGTGTGAAATTCCTGGGTGAGAGCTGATGGCGAGTTGGAGACCACATGGGCAACGGGCGCCCATCGGAGCATATCCACATCATTAAAGTCGTTGCCGATTGCCAGAGCCCTCTCGGCGGCCAGATCAAGATGGGTACAGATCCATTGTGCGGCTTGCGCCTTGCCTACGGTCTTGGGAAAAATCTCAAACCAGGTGGACTCATGATCCAGCGGTGAAGTCGTGCGGATCACGTTGTGTTCAGGTAAGTAGCGTCTCAGGGTTTCATGCTGCGCCTCCGCCGATGCTGCCTTGCAGATCGCAAGAAGCTGGGCTCCAGACTGCGGAAGGGGATCGGTGAGATCCAATGGCTCATGATGCCCCTCATAGAGCGAAAGGCGCCGATCAAAATCAGGATTTTGCGTTCCAGCGCGATACCATTGAAAGCGATGGTTATCCGGCACAGGCGCATGGACCATAAAATCCATGTCCAGTTGTTGAAGCACACCGACAGCCGTTTCGATTTCCGATGCGCTTAGCCCAAAGGCGTGCAATAACCGCCGCGGGCTGTGATTGAATATCCCTGCCCCGGAAGACGTTACCAACACATCGATGGGGAACGCGCCGTCGATGACTCGATCACAAGACAACAGTGATCGCCCCGTGATCACGACACGCATGACGCCGCGCGACTCAAGATCGACCAGCGTGGCGCGGTTTCTCTTGCTTAGAGTCTGGTCTGCATCAAGCAGCGTGCCATCCAGATCGGTAAAGACAACATGTTTTTTTTGAGTCGTGGCCATGGGGTGATAGTAACCGCCATTGGCAGGACTCGGCGCCCCCTACAGTAGGGACTCGATCTTCTCAATCAGCTCGCCGTTATTCGGCGCAACCGTTGGCCCAAAACTGCCAACCACGTGACCGTTTTTATCGATCAGATATTTATGGAAGTTCCACTTGGGAAACTGGCCGGCCTCCTCACCCAGCGCCTGATATAGCGGCTCGGCATGGCGTTTGGCGACTTTGGATTTTTCAAACATGGGGAACTTAACCTCATAGGTGAGGTCACAGAACTCGCGGATCTTTTCCTCAGAGCGAGGATCCTGGAAGAAGTCGTTCGAAGGGAAGCCCAGCACCGAAAACCCGCGCTCCGCGTACTTTTGCTGTAACGCTTCGAGCCCTTCAAACTGGGACGTAAACCCACAATAGCTGGCCGTATTGACGATCAACAACACTTTGTCAGCGTAGGCGTCACAAAGGCGAACGGACTCATCACTGGCGAGATAGCGTTTGGTGAAATCAAGATTCACAGGGCAATTCACCTCATCGGCAAGAACGGAAAAAGAAGAAAGCGAAAACATCAACACAGCCATCGCACGAAATCGCATCGTTTGGGTTTCCAGATTGGTATATCCGGGCCGAATTTTATGGCTGCGGTGTGAACTTTAGGTAGTGGATGAGTTCGGCGGTCCGGGGTCTCGCAAGAAGCTCGGCAGTGGGACCATGCTCTAGGACCCTGCCGTCATGGATGAATACCGTGCGCTCGGCAATTCTCGAAATTTCGTCGGGCAGGTGAGTCACGATGACCACGGTGAGCCCATTGGCCTTTCTCAGATCGTCGACCAGCGAGTGCATTTCATGACGCAGTCGCGGGTCAAGATTGGCGAAGGGCTCATCCAGAAGCAGCAGCGGACGCTGCTGAACCAGGCAGCGGGCCAGCGCCGCCCTTTGCCGCTCGCCACCGGATACCTCTGCGGGCAGGCGAGAGGCGATCTGGGTTAACTCCGTTGCCACCATGGCCTGTTCAATCCGTACTTTGTGCGAAGCGTTGAGCTTTAATCCCGGATGACACCCTAGCGCTACGTTGTCATAGAGGCTTAAGTGATTGAATAGATTATTTTCCTGAAACATTATGGTCACAGGACGGGAAGCTGGATCGAGATGATCGATGGCGCGTCCGTTTATTTGGATGCTTCCTCGCCTGGGCTCTTCAAATCCAGCAATGAGCGACAGCAGAGTGGATTTTCCGGCACCGCTTGGCCCAATCAAAGCGAGGCATTCACCCTGCCCAAGCGTTAACGATACCCGGAGTCGCCAGGCGTTGAGCTGAAGCTCGAGGTCGTCAATTTCCAGAAACATCATCTTCCAACCAGTCGGTCAATTAGCCAGAACAGAGTGAGGCTGATCGTCGTGAGTAGTAAAGCGGTTACTGCCGCTTCGTCAAATCGGTAGGCACCCATTTGATGGAAAAGCAACACCGGCAGGGTCGTAGCACCTTGCGTATCAAGAAGAGCCGCAACGCCCATATCACCAAAAGACAGCGCGGCCCCCAGCCCAAGCGCAAATGCCACCGGGCGACGAATCACCGGCCAATCAACTAATCGAAAGCGTTGCCAGCCGGCAAGACCCAGCTGTGCGCAAAGACGATGGTGCTGATGACCGAATTGCATGAGAGGTGGAGCGATGCTGCGAAGGAGATAAGGCAAAACCATGAGCGCGTTCACCGCGCTGATCACGATAAGTGTGCCGCGATCCACGGCATCAGCCCTCAAAAGCACGATGAAAAGACCTGTTCCGATAATCATCGGTGGGATCGCGAGACTGAGCGAGCCGATCAAAATCCAAAAGTTCGACGTGCGGGGCATTTTCAAAGAAAACCTAAAAAGGCGTGCTGAGAGTGCAAGGCCTATGGCAAGACATCCGGCGGTCGCGGTAGCCCCAAAGGCGATCAACAGACTCCGGAGCGTCGCTTCCCAGAGGACTTTCTGGCTGATCACCTCAATGATCGGCCCTCGGATGCCCTGTAGGAGTACAGCCAAAACGGGAACAAACAGGAAGCTGCCCGCTGCCAGAATCAGCGCCGCGTCGAGGAAGCGACCGCCGGCGCGAGCGAGATCGGGCCGATGGCGTGAGTCGATCCTACGGCCTGAAGAGGGGGTGAGTACGTTAATCCACTTGAGTAAGACGATTGCCACCAGCGTGCACAGGGCGAGCTGGATGAGCGCGAGTACAGCCGCTTGAGCGGGCTCAAAATCGTAGCGGAGCGATTGGTAAATCGCCACCTCAATTGTCGTGCTGGCTGGTCCCCCACCGAGCGTCAACACAACCGCAAAGCTCGTAAAGCACAGCAAGAATACGATGAGACAGATGCCTGGAAGATGTTGACTTACCGCCGGCCATTCAATGAATCGAAATAAGGAACCACCTGATATGCCGAGGCTTCCAGCAAGCTTCCAGCTTTCTTCGGGAATGGCCTGCCAGGCGGGAAGAAGAATCCGAATCGCAAGCGGCAGATTAAAAAAAACGTGCGCAAGCAGTATTCCTCCTAGTCCATAGAGAGGTAATGCCACGCCGTTGCTCAGGTTAAGTATGAGCGAGCCGAGCAAGCCATTTTTGCCGTAAACCGCAATAAGCCCAAAGACTGCGACGATGACCGGCATGACGACGGGCAAGCCCAGTAGATGGACCAAGAAGGCTCGACCCCGGAAGTGGCTACGCCTTGCCAAAGCACGCGCAACGGGAACGGCGAATCCAACGCTCAGTAGGGTCGAAAGGCTGGCCTGCCAGAGGGTGAAGAGAACCACTTTCTGAAGATAAGGATCCCGAAAGATCGAGATCAGATGCGTTGATCCGGCAGCACTCAATATAGCAATCAGCGCGCCACCAATAATGGTCAGCAGGAAGGCGAGACTGAGTGCTCCCGGGAGGGAGCCCCGAAAACCGATGAGGGTCCGTCCGCGAATCACCGCTCGACAGCGGTCAGCCAACGTCTGATCCAGTCTTTTCTGTTCGTCTTTACCTCTTCGGGCGAGAAACTCAAGACCTTATTCGGGATCTCAGTGGCTAAAAATGCGCTCGGCAGGGCCTGCTCGATTTTGACTGCCGGCAGCATCCAGTTCGAGGTCGGCAGAATGTTCTGAACCGCATCGGATAGCATGAACTGAAGGAAGTCACGAGCCCGCTCGGATTGTTCTGAGGTCCTAACCCGAGCCGCTACTTCGACCTGCGCATAATGTCCCTCCTCGAACATGGCGACCCGGTACCGATCTGTCTCCTCGACATGACGATGGTAGGCGGGAGAGGTGGTATAGCTCAGGACCATAGGCGCCTCTCCTTCAAGAAATAAACCGTAAGCCTCGGACCAGCCTTTGGTCACGGTCACGATGCGCGGAGATAAGCGGGCCCAGGCTGCCGCATCGTCGTTGCCAAAGACCTTTCGCATCCATAGCAAAAGACCAAGCCCCGGTGTGCTGGTCCGGGGATCCTGAATGATGACGGCCGGTGACTGCGTATCGTTGATAAGTTGGCGCAGACTCGTGGGCGGGGTCTTAACGGTTTCGCTGTCATACACAAAACCGAAGAAGCCAAGGTCATACGGGATAAAGAACGGATCCTCCCACGGTGTCGCGAAGGCAACAGCGGCAAGATCAATCTCGTGTGGCGCCAATAGCCCCGTCTCCACAGCTTCTGCCATCAGGCTGGTGTCGAGCCCTAATACGACATCAGCGGAGGTTCGCTCGCCTTCCAGTTTCAAGCGCCCGAGTAAAGCCGCCCCATCCTCAACGGCGACAAATTTAAGATCACACCCGCAGTGGGCTTCATAAGCCGGCTCAATAAGGGGTCCGGGACCCCACTCGGATGCAAACGACGAATAGGTGTAGACGGTTAAGGTTTCCGTCTGCGCGTGGCTCGGAACGGCAGCACTCAGCAGCGCTGCCCATAAAAAGGTGGATAAAGGCAAAAGCATTTGCCGCGGGTTCATCGGTTAACTCCTTCGAGGATCGAAGGGCGGAGGGGGCGCGAGGCCACTATCCAGATCCCTCCGCCGGCATGATCCGGTTCAGGTTCAGCGGGTGACTCTCAGCCCGGCGTTATGCCGGACACCCCGTTGGATAGCGCATTGAATGTAGACCGCGTTGTTTTTGAAGTCAATCAAATCACGTCAATACGCCTTGCGTCCGGCAGGCAGCCTCGACCGTTCTTATTGCCAAGTCGATTCTCTCTTCGCCAAGACCGCTTATGGTTACCCAGGAAAGCCGGTGTCGATTAAGCATTTCGATGAATCGTGCGTGGAGAACTGCTCGATTGTCAGATTCGCCCTGATCACGAAACGGGGGGTCAGGCATCCAGGGAAGATCGATGTCGCAGAGCAGATAAAGATCGGCGGACAATGCCTCGGCGTCGCGGCAAAGCGAATCCGATCGATACCGGTAATAGTAATCGGCATAGAGTACGGTAGACCATAAATCAGTGTCGTGAATGACCAGGTTTTTGCCGGCTTGTATGGCGGTCTGAAGCAGTTCGGTCTGGCGCTGTGCGATCGGCTCTACATCATGAACGGTCAACGCGCGAGGATGATCCTCGACATAAAGGCGTGCCGCCTCAGGTGAGGCCGGGCATCCGAAAAAGGCAGCGAGTTCTGTGGCGAGCGAGGTCTTTCCGGTGGACTCACTGCCGGTGATCACAACGCGAAAGCATGCGGGATCGAGCTTCATGGACATTACACCCGTTGGAGGGGCTTTTAACGTTGAGACAATCGCCCAAATTGCTTAAAGTGGAGCGCGTAGGGTACATCGTTAAACATTAGTCATTCGAGCTTAAATAAATGGAAGAGATGTTTTCAGTCGTTAACCACCCCTTGGTCCAGCACAAATTGACCCTGATGCGGGACAAGACCTGCTCAACAGCGCACTTTAGGCAGTTGCTTCGGGAGATCTCGCTGCTGCTGGCATACGAAGTGACAAGAGATTTGCCGTTGGAGGAAACCGAGGTAGAGACGCCGCTTGAAAAAATGGCGGCACCCATTCTCTCCGGGAAGAAACTGTGTTTCGTGTCGATCCTGCGCGCCGGAAACGGTCTCCTGGAGGGCATGTTGGATTTAATCCCTTCGGCTCGCGTGGGCCATATCGGACTGTATCGGGATCCCGATACGCTGCAGGCAGTCGAGTATTACTACAAGGTACCCAGCGACATCAGTGAGCGCCAGGCGATTGTTGTTGATCCGATGCTCGCTACGGCAAATTCGCTCAACGCGGCGGTAGCCCGACTCAAAAAAGACTCTCCACGATTGATTAAGGTCGTCTGCCTGCTTGCGGCGCCGGAGGGCGTGGCCGCATTCCAGAAAGCACACCCGGATGTGGCGGTGTACACCGCGGCCCTAGATCGGGAGCTGAATGATCACGGCTACATTCTCCCGGGCCTGGGTGATGCGGGCGATCGAATATTTGGAACTCAGTAGTCTCATCGTCATCAACTCCACATCTGGCAAAAGCGTAATGAAGTGCACTCGGTGCGGATTCGCGCGAGCCGTGCCTATACTGGCCGCACTACTTTTATTGCCGTGTTACGCCTTTGCAGAATCGATAGGCGTTTATGAATTGACGCAACAAGGTTGGCAGATCGTTCAGCAATCAGAGCGTCAGGAAGAGCAGGCCGGACAAGCACCCTACGAGAATCTGACGCGGGTCCTTTTTATTACGGAATATGATCTGGTGAAAGTCGATCAGACCATGCGCTGCCGCATCATCTATGACAGTCAAACCGATACGCAGACCGAAGAGTGCCAGCGGCTGTAATTGTCTTTGTGTTTTTCTTTTGGACTGAGGTTGGGCCAAGATGATTGACACTATCCAACAGTTTTTTCGTGACCGAATGATGCCCGCTGGCGTAGAAAGCAGTGCCGATGACGCGCTGCGGGTTGCGGCTGCGGCACTGCTTTTTGAGGCCGCGCTCTCGGATTTCGGGCTGGACGAAACGGAGCGTCAGAAGATAGGTGATCTGATCAGGGCTCAGTTTCATCTTGATGAGGCGGAGAGCCGTGATCTTTTGGCACTGGCTGAGCGTCAGGCGGAAGCGGCGACGGACCTGCATACTTTCACATCGTTAATTAACGCGCACTGGGATGAAGGCCAACGGAGCACATTGATCGATCATATGTGGCAAGTTGTTTTTGCGGATGGCAAGCTGGATGATCACGAGCTACACCTCATGAGAAAAATTCAGCGTCTACTGCATATCCCGCACGCTGAGTACGTCGCCGCTCGATTGCGACATAAGCCGCGTTAGTCGGGTGAACCTTTTCGCCTCGTCTTAAAATACCGCTATGGCGTTCAGAGCTCTTTTAAACTGGTGGCGAACCTCCGCGGGGCGTGCGACCTTGATCGCTCTCGGACTGGCTGCGCTAGGGGCGCTGTTCTACCGGTACATGGTCCATGATGGCGATTTTGATGTCTATTGGGCTGCGACATTTCGATATCTGCACGGCCTCAAGATTCACGTGCAAGAGCAGAATGTTTTTACCTACCCGACCTTTGCCTCGTTCCTGCTTCTACCGGTCTACCCGCTGGGTTATTCGGCAGGAAAAATAATTTTTTTTATCGTTAACGTTCTCATGCTGGTGGGCGGTGTCATCGTCTGTCAGCGTCAGGTCGTGGGCAACAGCTCGGTAAAGACAGCAACCCTGGTGGTCGCCCTGTTCTTTTCGATTCGATCGATTCTCGATGTATTCAATAACCAACAGACCGATCTTCTGATTTTTGGACTGGTTATTTTCGGACTGGCGCTTTTCACCCGCGTGCCACTGTTAGGTTCAGCGGTGATGGCTATAGCCGCAGGTCTTAAGGCGAATCCGCTGTTTATGGTCCTGCTGCCTGTTTTTAAAAGGCGCTGGACGGCTGCGGTCCTTTTTATTTTCGTCACGGTGGGTTGCGTAGTGGCGCCGGACCTTGCCAAGTATTCCGTGAGTGATCTGTGGACTGAAAGTGAATTCACGGTGCCGGGATCAGTCATGCCTAAGCGTGATGAGATTCCGCAAATTCAGTTCCGCGCCGAGGTTCACGAGCGAGGTATGCTGAGTTACCTCACCGAACATTACCGAATGACGCTTTCGTTCTCTGATAACTCGGTGAAGTGGTGGCAGGATCCGTCCAATAAGTTCAACCAGTCCCTTTATCGCATTGTCGCGACGCATTTAAATGGCGCCGTTCCGCCAAACCTGATTCTCTTTGGACTATGCGCCATCTTTGGTTTGGCGCTGCTTTGGGCGACGCGTCTGCGAGGTGATGCAATCTTTGTGCTTGGGCTTTTGTTTTACGGCGCGTTCGTCTTGATTGGACCGCAATCATCAAAAGCACATTTCATTGCGTTTTTCGGTCTATTGCTTTACGCGTGGCACAACGCATTGGAGAATAATTCTTGGCTCAAGAGCATTATTCTTGGAGTGCTTAGCGCATCGTTCGGGATCAAGGCGGTGGGGATGCTAATCCCAGCGGGATGGATATCAAGAGATTTTGTGGGCCTGTCTGCCTTTGGTATATGGCTGTACAGCTATCTGCTGTTCATGATCTCAGGCCATCGCCGTTAGCGCATTGCCCAAGACGCAGTCGCCAGACCAAGGTCAACGCTTCTTTGAACGTCTGACCGGACATCTTTGATTCGCCAATCGTTCGGTCCGTAAAGTGGATCGGCACTTCGGTTACCGACAGACCTGCTTGCAGGGCGCGCCAGGTGGTTTCAATCTGAAATCCATACCCCACGGAGCGCACGCGATCAAGGCCAAGACTTAGAAGTGCATGGCGGGTAAAGCATTTGAAGCCGCCGGTAAGGTCGCGATACGGCAACCCCAAGATCAGCCGAGCGTACAAATTCCCCCCGCGCGACAGAAGTAATCGCCGCAAAGGCCAACCCGAAACACCGCCGCCAGGAATCCAGCGGGAGCCGAGGGCAATATCGGCGCCTTCGGTTGCCGCCAGCAACCGCGGCAAATCCCTCGGACTATGACTGAAATCAGCGTCGATCTCAAAGATGTGTGAGTACTCGCGATCCAAGGCCCACGCAAAACCTGCAAGATACGCGCGACCCAGGCCTTCCTTGCCCATGCGGTGCATGACGTGCACCTGTGCATCTTCGCTTGCGATGCGGTTCGCGAGTTTTCCCGTGCCGTCAGGCGAGTTGTCATCGATGATCAGGATATCGCCCTCCGGCAGGCGGGAGCGGACTTCAGAGACGAACGCCTCAAGATTCCCCAGCTCGTTGTAGGTGGGCACCAGGACCAGAGGAGAAGACATATGCTGTTGGGGTATTGCGTCGAAAACTATCAGGACGGTGGTGCTAATCTTAACCGGTCATCCTAGAGGCAAGTAGTCCTGCTCTTAAATCACCTCATGAATCGATACGCTTTTCTTGAACACCCCGGGACCCTTGCCTTCGCGCATCGAGGCGATGGCGACGCAGCGCCAGAGAATACGGCGGCTGCTTTTCAAAGCGCGGTCAATATGGGTTTTCACTACATGGAGACCGATGTCCACTGTACGCGAGACGGGGTATTGGTCGCGTTTCATGACGACCACCTGGACCGGGTAACCAACGCAAGCGGCAGGATCAGTCGGCTCGATTATCGGGATATTGCGAAGGCGCGGGTTCACGGCCTTGAACCCATTCCGCTGATGGAAGCGTTGCTCGGAGACTTTCCAACGACCCGATTTAACATCGATCCTAAATCCGATGCGGCAGTGATACCTCTTATTGACGTCATCAAACGAACCGCCGCGGCCGATAGGGTTTGTATCGGATCCTTCTCAGACCAAAGGCTTCGTCACGTTCGAGCAGCGTTGCCCGAGGTGTGTACGTCAATGGCCACTTGGGAAACCGCTCGGGCCCGATTGTCTACGGTGGGGCGGCC
>Ga0255768_10000869_pt1 | contig 31669 bp, 34 predicted proteins | sample 071ome_33_FD_179983 | JGI IMG/M metagenome (GOLD analysis project Ga0255768, IMG submission 179983) | Coastal salt marsh microbial communities from the Groves Creek Marsh, Skidaway Island, Georgia - 071412AT metaG (version 2) | ecosystem: Environmental > Aquatic > Marine > Intertidal zone >...
GGCTCTGTCGAGGTGAGGAAGACTCTCATCAAAAAGAATCTTCTCAAATCTATTGTTGCTATTGAGACTGACTTTAAGAATTGGCAGAAGTCTTATGTCGCTCCGTTCGATCGGGCTCCGCGTGGCTGCGGCATCATCATGGTGGAGAATCTAACCGAGTGGCAGAACGAGTTCCGACGAGCGCGACGGGAGTGGGAGATCGAGGTAGATAAGTTCTGCAACAACTACGACGAAATCATTAACGAGTCTAAGCGTACGCAGGGTACTAACTTTGACGCTACTGATTTGCCTAAAAGCAAGGAGGAAATGAAGAGCAGATTCAAGTTCGAGATGGTCCAGCCCTACGCTCTGGAGAATCCCGATGATCTACGCTTTGCTCTGAATGCTGATGAGATTAAGGAGATCGAGAACAGGGTTGCGAGTGACATCATGTCTTCGGTCGAGGCTTCACTTAAGAAATCCTTTGAGGCCGTTAAGCACTTCAATGAAATGCTTTCGGAGTACGAAGATAATAAGGGAACCAAGGGTAGGAAGTATGGCGACCCCGCATTGGAGAATGTACGCAAGGCTGCTGATGAGCTGAGCAATCTAAACTTCACAGGTAACGAGGGTATCGAGGAGATCCAGCGCAAGATGCGGGAGCTTGTCGATGGTCATACTGCCAAGGAAACCAAGGAGGATAATCACTTGCGGGATAGTCTGGTGTCTGATTCCAAGACTCTGATGGAGAGAAACTTCGCAGCATTTGGATACTAAGTTAAGCCTTAACTTTTTAAAATGGGAAACATAATGACGACAATCAAAGACTTGGATAAGATCATCCATCGTGCTAGGAACCACGCGATACTGGACATACCTATGGCGCAGGCTGATGCCATCAAGATGGATTACTTCTTCACTCACAGCATCCCTACTGCTGCAACCGACGGGAAGAGCATTGGATTTAATCCGCTGTTCATTGCATCAATTAACGAGGAGGAGAGGGAGTTTGTTGTTGCACATGAGTGGTCGCACAAATTCTTAAAGCATATCTCTCGTGTTGCGAGGTTGAAATCTAGGTTGGGAAGCGCATGGACGCCTGCCCATGAAGAGATAGCTAACATCGCTTGCGATGAAGAATCTAATTACCTTCTTGAGAAGCTAAAGTTAAAGATTCTCAAGGGGGCTTATAGGTCTGCCCGGTTCGATGACATGTGCATGGAGGAGATCTTTCAGATCCTAATCCATGAAGCCGAGGGGCAGGGCGAAGGCAAGGGTGAGGACTCTGAGCAGGAATCAAGGGAAGATAATAAAGATAGTGAGAATGAAGATCAGAAGGGTAATGAGAGTAGTGACAATGCACAGCAAGACGAAGAAGAAACTGGTGAAGAAAAGGGAGAGGAAGGACAGGAGGAAGGTGAACCTGAGGGTGAAGATGCTGTCGATCAGGATGGTCCCGAGGGTGGACAACCAGATGATGATGGAGGCAATCAGTCAGACCAGCGGGATGGCGGATTCGGATCAAACAAGCTGGACGAATCACAGTCTCTAGATCCTAGTGCCATAGATGACTATAAAGTTCCTGAGGTAAAGACTTGGGGACGCATTGAGATCAGGGACGACATGTCCGCCAGCGAGTTGCGTGAGCTTGAGATCGAAGAATCTATTGAGCAATCAAACTCGATCGCTATATCCAAGCTGAGTGGCAAGTTGCCTAGAGATGTGGAGCAAATTGTCAGAGAGGTTAACTCTCAGTCTAGAGTCGATTGGACTGCCGAGATGGCGGAGTTTATCTCCGAGGCTTGCGGTGAGGACTCAGATACCACATGGTCTAGACCCAATAAGCGATTCGCATCTATGGATATATACATGCCGTCCAATACACAAGATGGTATTGGTGAGATCGTAGTGCTTCGGGATAGCTCTGGTTCTATGGATGAGGATATGTATGATCTCGCATCCAATGAATGCTTCCATCTAATCAAGCAATCGAATCCTCAAGCTGTTCATATCGTAGACTTTACTACGGATATTGTTGCATCTGTTACATATGAAAATGGATTCGATGAGGACAATCTCCCTTCTCGCATGAGCCACGGTGGCACTGATGTGCGAGTCGGCTTCGAGTGGGTGGAGAGCTTCGCTCCTAATGCGACAGGAATTGTGGTCATGAGTGACATGGAGTTTTTCAGATGGCCTGAGGATAATGGAGTGCCCGTGCTGTGGGTTAAGATCCCGCCCAAGCAGGACTACTCTTGGATCTTCGGCAAGCCCAGCTTCGGAAGGATGATTACGGTTCGTTAGTATGATGTTTAATAGAAAGGTGAAAGATATGGACACTAAAGAATCTAGGATTGAAAAGATTATGGAGATCGCACATCCCGGTGGGTTCATTGATGAGTCGATGATTGATGAGATCGAATCAATCGACAGGTTTGCGATGCTCATTGTCAGGTGTGGTGGAGGCAGGTTTATATGTGCTGCTCAGGACGTAAAGCACTTCATCAATATCATTAACAATGAGCGAACGGATTATGTCAGGGATGTATCCGTTGCACCGAGAGGTTGAGTTGATAGTTTTAACCAAGCACGGAACATTCTTAGCTTCAAGCACGGTTGATTTTAACCATTGGGTAAGCGAGATTGAAGAGCGGGAGGGTGAAGACCCGGACGGGTACGAGATTCCTAATATGTCAATCGAAGTACGATCGGCATCTCTTCATGATATCATGAATCTCATTGAGGATTTAGACGTATCTATAAAGACTCCCATCGAGGACTCACCAGATAAAGACTTTCCTGTCTTCAGGTTCATGATTACTCTCGACCCTGAAGAGTGGGTAACGGCTATCGCTCGCATGGGTGCTGGAGTTACTTATCGCACATTTCAAAAAGAGGTAGACTCGTACATAGATAACAAGTATCTTGAACCAGAGTCTTCTCTGTTCCTTAGGAACTTTGGTAAGTTGGCTTCACAGATTTATACAAATATCTATTCAACTGTAAAAGGAAGGGGATGGAACTGAGATGAAATCTGTAATAGGAGTTGAAATCAATTCGATTAAGAAGAAGAAAGACATTCTTGAATCGCTACACAAGGAAGTGATTCGAGAGTTGAATAGGGTTCATAAACTATCTGAAGTGCTTAAGGATCCTAACTCAAGCATGTCGGATAGGAACAAGTCGCAGTCTGAGATCTATAAAATAAAGGCAAAGTTGATGGACATATCTAACGAGATGGACAGCTTGAAAACTAGGATCTATGGTGATTGGGCTCCCGAGTCTGAAAAGGAGAACGAGAAAATTGGCAACTAATAAATCTAATAACTCACGCTTAGCTTCCATGAGAAGCACTCCTATCCATGAAGAGTTGCTGCCCAACTCTAAAGTTGAGCTTAACTTTTCTGATGGGGCAAAAAATAAAAAGTCATACTTGACTGGTTTTGAAGCTGGTGTGAACTTAATTATGGAATACTGGTTGAAGGGTGTTGAAAAGAGAGAAGTGCTTGATAACCTTGAGCAGATCAAATGGGTCATGCGAGATCAGATTCAGCGATCTGGGAAGTCTGCGCCGAAGCCGGTAAGTAGATGATGGCTGCACGCAGAAAGTAAGACGGGGTTGCGGATCCGGGGGGATTTTTATCCTGTCTTGCTGTGCAGCTTGGGGGGAGGTGAGAGACGTTCTCTTGCCTCCCCCTTTTTGTAGGAGGATATATGCCGAGAGTAGGTAAAGATATAACACTAGAGCCCTCGTTAGATGAGGAAGATTATCTCGCTGACGAGGAAGAAAAAGATGAAGATTTCTATGGCGATCAAGAAGACATAGACATACACTTCAACGGAAGGCATAGGTACTAATGGACAAAGAACTTAACGAAGATAATAAAAGAAATAAGTATCTTCTTCCTCACGCTTGTTCTGCATGTGGAGCATCTGTCTACTTCTGCGAAGACCCAGAGTGCAGATGTTTTCATCACGCATTCGACACGTTCAATGAGTACGAACACGAGCGAACGAACTGCAAGATCGAAGATGTGGTAGAGTTTATTACTAAGTGAAACCACTGTGCGGAGACCGCAGGCTGCGCCAGTCCCGGACGCTCGTCACGGCGGACCGGTTAGGGCGAAGTAGCTGTAAGGACCGCCAACAAGGAGATACCGCCCCCGTGACGGGGGGCGGAGACTCTGTTTTACGCACCCGTAGCTCAGTTGGATAGAGCGGCTGCCTTCTAAGCAGCGGGTCGCAGGTTCGAGTCCTGCCGGGTGCGCCATGAATAAAACTTTAGGTTTTACAACCCAAAAGAAAGGTGGAAAGCATGAAGCCTCTAAAGGAAAGCGGAAGGTTCTGGGCTGCTAAATCTTTGCTAGTTGGAAAGGTTGGAGAAAATGCACACTGGAAAGTTTATAGTGAACTAGAGACTGGAAACATCATTGAGTATTACGAAGACGGGGGGTGCAGGAAGGAGCTGGGCCTACCGTGGGAGCCAGAACTATTGGTTGCCATTGGTGAAGCGATCTGCGCTCTAGGGGAGAAGAAACAATGAAGAAGTCTGACGTGAAGAAATGGGTGAAAGCACTCCGCTCTGGTGAGTATCAGCAGGGTAAAGAAAGTCTCTGTAGGGAAGAGATTAGTGGTGACTACGAATACTGTTGCTTAGGAGTGGCTTGCGACATCCTGACTGAAGACGATTGGGTTGAGCATCCAAGCAAGACCTTATGGACCATTGGTAAATACGAAGAGTTTGATATACCCGATTCTATAGATAAGCACGGCTGGGGTCAGACGGAGACAACCTCCTTCCCCAGCTTGGAAACCCTCAGGAAGATGGGGCTCAATGCAGATTACGCACAAGAGCTTGCTGAGTTAAACGATAGGGGGTGGTCGTTTAAGAGGATCGCCAATAAAATCGAAAAGGATTTGCTTTAATGCCTAACGAAAAAGAACGAGCAATGGAATACAACCTTTCCGCGTTTAACTTTCTATGTAGAAAGCTGGACGTTCATCCCATTGCTCTTGCTTCCATTGTGACGAAGGGAAAGATCTGGCACAACACAACGTTCACTTCTATGGACGACCATGAGAAATGCAAAGAGAATCTAAGAAGGTTTCTTCAGGAGATGGATTCGGATTCAGAGGAGGGAGATAGCGTTGAGTAGTGAAAGTAGGTACGCTAAGACAGGCAAGCCCACAGGTAGGACATGCAAGCAATGTGGTAAGCAATGGATTTTTTACTACAGACCAGCAATGGATAAGATACAGGACGGTAATGCAAACCTATTCAGGGTATGCTCTGAGTGCGCTGCTAGGAACTGGCACTTGAGAAGTATCGGTTAGCCGGGTTGGTGGAATTGGTATACACAGCAGACTTAAAATCTGCCGACCGAGAGGTCTTGCGGGTTCGAGTCCCGCACCCGGCACCATTATCTTGATAGTGAATAGTGAAAGGGATAATAATAAGGAGCTGTGATGTCTGATGTAGAGGGAAAGAATCAGAGATACTTCAAGATTCAGCAGATAAGAAACGGCTACCTCGTTAGCTTTGGATTAACGAATGGCTACTGGTTCTTTCCTAGTAAGGCAGAAGTCCGAGACTACTTGATGGAAGAGATTGATTCCATCTGGCAGGATCTTGAATCATGAATACAGTATAGATCGCCTGATAGATATCAAATAGGAATCCCATGCAAGAAAAAGGGGAGGGGCCAAAAGCCTCTCCCCTTTTTCTATTGGAGAACAATAGATTGTTTCTGTTTATTTCTATATACTTTGTTGTTATACTATTTACTCTCTCTCTTTGCAGAGCATCTTCGCTGGGAGATCAGCAGCTTAAACAACAGGTGATATCCATGTCGAACACGCAAATAATTTGCATACACACAGACGCATCCGATGAAGAATGGGATGCTTTCTACAAGAAAGCAGCAAAGCTCATAGAGGATTCAAAGGGTAAAACCCTAGAGGATAACGCTGCTAATTATCTATATGGAAGTATCGAGCCAGAGCATCAAGACCAGTCCTGAGTGAATCGAGATCAACGTCTACGTTCATAGATAAGCAAGTCTCCACAGCAATTAAACAATCATTGCCTGCATCCCTAAGCCTAGATCTGGCAGACGATATCGCCAGTATCTTTGACGCCATAGCGTTAGCTGATTCTTTGAATGTATTTTTAATCCCGCCCTTCATCGAAGGTGATTTGATGAAGCATCCAGATATCTGCATAAGATCTAGGTACATCTCAGCAGCGGAGTATTGGGATTTATTTATCTTGTCATTCAGAAATAGCTCATCGAACTTCGTCTGATCCAGAACTCTAGATCTTCTGAAGATCCCCCTATGATCTATACTTTCTATTTGTATATTCTTTTTTGATCTGTACTCCTCTGTGCCGGACTCAATCAGGACAGGATACTTAGTCTTCGAGCCAACTATCTTGCTGTATTTCTTCTTGTTCTTCACCTGAGATCTCCCCGTAATCTATGTTCAGGTCATCGAAGTTTATGTCCATGAGAGATTCGGCGATATCTGACGAGCTTTCCCCATCGCTATACCGACCGCATGTCGGGTCATACCTTAGATTGCAGCTACCCACTTCCCCTAGCCACTTGAACCTACACTTCCATACGTTCATAGTGGTTGAGCCTTCGGATACATCGCGAGAAACTGTGAGTCCGAAGTCTGCCTTGGCCCACCAAGCAGCCGAGCCAGAGATATCCCCTCCGTTAGGGATCGGAACTTTTCCTCCCTCTCCCCGATACATCTTCTGCGGGTGAGCAACAATCCATATGTGGATGTGATGCTTCTTAGCAAAAGCATGGAGCTTGGTTAGCATTGTGCTGATCGCATCGGTCTCAAGGCTAACGTCGGTATAGTTAAATGGATCTATCAAAAGACCATTAACCTTCTCATGCTCCACGAGTACCTCGGTCCTCCTGAGGATAGAGTCTATCGTGTTCGAGGATGACGAGTCCAAGAAGAAGAAGTGTCCATCTAGCCACTCCGAAGCCTTGACCAGATCATCCTCTCCGATCTTTGAAGCGCCCTCAAATATAGGTCTGCCAGAATACTTCTCTATGAGTTTGCCAGCATGGATCTCTATGGGATTCTCAGCGGAGAATATGGCGAACTTCCACTCCTCCTTCATGGCTAAAGAAACCATAAAGTAATCAATAAGCTCGCTCTTACCTGATCCGGGTACACCAGTCACAACAGTTACTTGATCCGAGCATACGGTATACAAACTATCAATGGAAGTTAAACCTATCTTGGATCCGCCCTTGAACCCGCCAGTCCTCAGGTCGTCAATGTATTTCGTGACGGACGAAGCTCTAATAATTCCTTCGTAAAGAATGTTCTTAACTTCTGATAGTGCTGTCTCCATAATCTGTGGGCCGTGAACTGAGAGTGCTTCGTTGGCATCCTTCACCCCGTACTTCGACCAGTCGATTGTCCCCACTCTCCTTCTTCCGAGGTAGTCAGTAAGGGATGAAGCAAACGCCTTGCCCTTCTCGTCTGCATCGACAGCGACAACAACGTCTATCCTCCCTTCCTCCAAAGCTATAAGAACTGGACGCAGGAACTCGGGAGGGGCATCGCCTGACATGTTCGCGCCCTTAGGAACGCTGTGAGCCTCTATGCCGCACGATCTCATAGCGATAGAGTCGAACTCTCCCTCGACAATTACAACCGTACCTGAGGCATCGTCGGGCAAGGAAGGGAATAGCTGGTTGCATACGCCAGTCTGAGAGAAGTCTTTGCTACCAGCCGACCTCCACTTGATAGAGCCATCCTTATACTGGAAGCCTATAGCCTTGCTCTTGCATCCAAGTCGATTGAAATACACATCGTCAGACTCAAGCAAACTATTCCTAATCTCACCTATCTTATTTATATCTATTGATCTAGATGATAAAACCTTACCGAGAAATTCCTCGCTCGCTGGTGAGAAATTAGGAGCCCTCCTGAGTGCAGGCTTGGACGGTGTATGTTCTAAGGCTTCGGTCATGAAAGTCTGTCCTTTCGCTTCGCAGTGGTGGCAATACCACACAGCTTGGTTTTCTTCAAACGTAATAGTTAAACACTTAACTTTTTTATTATGATCTTTTCTGTCATCTGAACACTCTGGACATCGGTAATTACGCTTACCCGGAGGGCCAGATGTAAACTCGCTGATGGCTAGATCTCGTATCAAACTCATTTCTGCCCTTGACAAGACATACGAATATGCCTTATATATGTTCCTAGTAGCTATTCAATAATAACCAGACCCCACCAAGGGGGTCTGGGATATGTTCTCATAGATTCATATGCTCTCATATTCCTACTATCTATTAGAGCATAGACTATAGAGTTGGCTCGATCCTCCTGAGCCGACGAGGAGGGGTAGGGTTTTATCCCTTTTTCCCTGCCCCTCCTCAAATCAATCCCCTCCATTTCCTATACAGATCTTTCCGTATTCTGACTGGCATGTCCAAGAGATCGCTCGCTCGACGGCGAGCCTCGTACATATCCACGTCAGCGCAGTAGCACACCTCTTCAAAGAACGGCGTGTTAAACCACTGGATGACATCTTCCCAGTCAAGCGGATTTCCCTTGCATAGATCCTTGAATGCCTGCACAATAACGGCTGCATTCAATCTTCTAAGAGCCTCCTCACTCCTATAAATGATCTCGGATTCTCCTTGTCTATCTGGTGATATGCTTTGATAATCTTGATCTGCCTGTCGTTCACTATCACTCCAGTCTCCTGAAGCAGATCCATTATCAGGCTTACGTCTAGGTCTGGTCTTCTTGTTGCGTACCATACTACTACCCCCAGCTCAACGTCGCCTTCGATCGGATGATCTTCCGATACTTGCGACAAGAAAAGTTTTTTATACTTAATTGCTTTTTCGCTCTTGATTACCCTTGGAATGCCCCGTACTCTGACCAAGCGTCGGGAGTTTGACTTGCTTGCTGGCTCGCCTAACACCTCCTTGCTCCAGTCCCAGTCAGAGCTAATCAATATATCGCACTCATCCTCAGACGCCATACATAACCTCGCCAGTGATTGAAAGGGATAACTTTGAAGTTAGAGAACAAGCACAGGGCTCCTGAATCCTTCATGAGATTCTGTGCTAGTGACAGTTACTCGCGTGGAGAGAGTGACTTCTCCGCAACGGATCTGATTGAAGAGCCTAGAATCGTCGCATTAAAAAGGATGTATCCAGACATGGGAACTGAAGATCCGTATGAAAACCCTTGGAAGTACATAAGCACGATCTTTCACTCTCTGATGGAGTCTCATTCCCCGGACGGTGAGGTTGCTGAGCAGCGACTATTCTCCGAGATAGATGGTGTAAAAATATCTGGAGCTATGGACGTTCAGGTAATCTCTAATGGGAATGTGACTATTGGAGATTATAAAATGACCACATCGTATGCGATTAAAGACACGAAAAAGTGGGAGCAACAGTTAAACATATACGCTTGGCTTGTCGAGAGAGAGTCTGGCTACAGTGTTAGAGAGCTTCTAGTCTACGCATTCATTAGAGACTGGAAGATATCCATGTCTGAGAAGATAGCCGACTACCCGTCCACGCCGGGCTTGACAATAGACATTCCCCTTTGGGATTTCTCTGAGCGTCAGGCTTTCATAGAAGCAAGGGTTGATCTGCACAGCAGGTGTGCGAGCATGAGCGAGGCGGAGCTACCTGCTTGCAGCGAGGAATCTAGGTGGCCCTCTGGAACTCTCTGGTCAGTTGAGTACCTTTTAGATTCCAATGAGCCATCTAAGAAATTCTTCAGAACAAAGCGAGATGCTAATAAGTTTATAGATAGTCTCAGCTTTGAAGATCAGTTATTCACTAACCTGAGTAAGACTTACGAGACGTTCAGAAGGTGCAAGTCTTACTGCGAGTTTTCTGACGTGTGTTCCGTGTGGAATGAATGGAAAGGATCTAGACAATATGACTGAAGCAAAGGGAAAAAAGAGGGACGTGTCAGTGGAGCTTGCCCAGAAGGAGATTGCATTAAAGGCCCCCTTCCCTCCCCATAGAATAAAGTGGAGAGCTAGTGATTTCAGGGGGAGTAAGTCGAAAGCCCTTCTTTACATCGACGCTAGAGATGTGATGGAGCGTCTCGACGATGTGGTCGGTATCAATAACTGGAACACGGAATATAAAGACCTAGATAACAGATGCGTATGCAAGCTATCTGTTAGATATGTGAATGATTTCGATTGGATCACGAAGTCTGACGTTGGAACACAGTCTACTTTTGAAGGTGAAAAGGGTATGTATTCTGACGCTCTCAAGAGGGCTGCTGTTCAGCATGGGATCGGCAGATATTTATACGATGACAACATCCTTGGTAATAAATCTTTTCCAACAGCGGACAAGTATTTCACCAAGGAAGCAAACGAGGAGATCACAAAGCTAGTTACAAATCATTACAGGATGCACACAAACCAGACTGCTGTTCATCTTGATACACTATTCAAATCAGCAATGACGCATAGCGCCCTTATGGATTGCTACCAAAAGAATAAAGATCTGGTAAATAAGCTGAAGGAGGAAGACTCCGTTGCGGCTGAGATTGTTGGAGCGTCATTCAAAAAATGGGCCAAAGTCCTGAAGGATATGGAAGAAAAAAATGCCTAAAGTATATGGAAGCATCAGAAAGAATGAGAATCGAAATAGCGACAGAGCCCCCGAGCTTACTGGTTATGTCAGGCTTGGTGGTTACAAGGGCCAGAGAGCAGAGGAGAAGAACAGGGAGTGTGCTTCTTGGCTAAGGAATCTCGCTAAGGATTTCGCTGAGAACAAGCAGACCTATATTAACCTCGCTGTCTGGAAGGCTGAAGACAGAGAATCTGGCGAGCCTTATTTCTCGATCTGCATGGAGGACAGCGCATGGCGTTCATCCAATTCTGGTCAAGGGGGAGGCGGTCAATCACAGCGAAGTGTTCCGAACTCGGCCTCTCCGAAGAGCGCAGACCATTCGGAACTAGAGGACGTAGACTTTTAGTTCTCATGTTTAAATCAGAGGACTATCTCAAGGATGTTCGCAGTCATGCTTGCCTGATCTGTGGCAAGGATGGGGTTGATGCACACCATCTGAGATCCTCTGTTACTGGTATACATACCGGAATTGGCATGAAGCGGTGCGGCGATGATCTCGCCGTGCCGCTATGCCGGACAGATCACATGCTTTGCCATGAGTTTGGCAGAGAGATAAAATTCTGGATCAAATACGGCGTCGATCCTATCCATTGGGCAGAGGAAAACTTTAAAAAGTGGAAGACTTAGCCATTAAATTTGAAGCCCAACTTGTTTCTGCAAGCATGACAGCAAATGGCGGACACAAGATCGTCTTGAGAATAAACCCAGAAGACATATTGGATAACCCATACAACTCGCCAGAGAAGTCTATGGAGGCTTCAAAGGTGAGATCCCTAATGCTTCAACAACCGAACACAAGATTCATATGCGCTCTTGTTCAGCTAGAATCTGACAGCGACCAGCCAGTCGAGCCTGAGTCTATAGTGAGGGCTAGGAAGATATCGAATGTTATCTCCATGCTTTGCCGAACTGAGAATGAAGAGCTTCTTGAATGGTTGAGCCATAGATTTATATGGCTAGAAGAGGATAAAGATTCCCTTTCCGCCCTGAAGGAAGTAGCTGGATTTAAATCTAGGTCCGAGTTAAAGTCCAACCCGGAAGCTGTTGAGTCTCTAGAAAGGATTGTCCGTGAGTACCGATCGAGCTAGTCAAAACTTTGACCCTGTAACCAAGCCTGCCCATTACACGGAAGACAGGGAGCATGAAACGATTGACGTGATAGAAGATTGGAATCTTGATTACCATCTAGGCAACGTAGTTAAGTATATTTCTAGAGCTGGTAGAAAGGGATCCTTGCTAGAGGATCTCAAGAAGGCAGATTTCTTTCTCCACAGAAGACTCGATATCGAGTACGAGCGAGAAGAAGAAAGGGCTAAGCGCGAATGGGAGGGGTGAAAAATAGAAAAGGCGACTCCATCAATCGCGAATGGTACGAAGCTCACACCGATAATAAGTTAACCAGAGTTATGGTTGTGTACGGGGGGAAGAAGAGAATGGTCTGGGGTATAAAGAGCGGTGATTCATACCGCTTTGTAGACAAGTCCAAGGCTGTTCTCAGGTAGTTTGCTGGCAACCTGAAAGAAGGGTTGATCGGGAGCGATCCTTTACAACGGGGATGGATGAATATCTCGTTGCCAGCATATGATGACAGAGATAATCCATCCCTCTCCCGACCGTGGGCTCGTAACTCAGTCGGTTAGAGTGCCGTTCTTATAAAGCGGTGGTCGCGGGTTCGAGTCCCGCCGAGCCTACCACCTACCTGTCAGCAATCCTCATGCTGATACTGATACCGTCTATAACATTCCTTATGCTTTTCCTAAGCTCGTAGATAAGGTTCTCATCTAGAACTTGTTCTACTTCATCGGTAATCAGAAATCCCTCTGCGTTCATAAGACATACCTTTGCTTGATATAAACTAGCCAGAGATTTCTTCTGATTAGAAATCTCCGCTCTCAACATTTCCACCTTCATAAAAATACCTGTTCTCTACTTCGTACAATATTGAATAGAAGTTTTTATCATGACCACCATATTTTCTTTTCCAGTGTGGTCCGTGTTTGTAGTGCGAAATCACATGGCAGTATTCATGTATCAATACGGATATAGATTCACTTCTAGATAAGAACTTGCTGACTCTAATGAGCGGAGTACCACTTCCAAGCTCGACATAACCCAAGCAATCCTTTTCGGATTTGGGTAGTTTTTCGACCCTCAAACGAGTTTTTCGACCGTACTCATTTATTAGCCATTTATGTATCTGGTGCAACCTATCTCTCTTGGGTATCTGTTTACGAATACTTCGCCTTGATCCTTTCCATTCCGATCCATTCGACATCGAAGTCACCTGACTTTACGTTATGCAGTACAGACAATCCTCTTCTCCACATCTGATTAGCCGGACCAGCCCAAGCCTCTGAGTGTTCAAAGTAACACCCAGCCACTAGGCCATGTAGGCTTTTACCCATGCTGTCCGTCCTTACGGAGTGGTCATATGTATGGGTATGGCCCTGTATGCAAGTCCCAAATTGCTTAGTCAGCAGACTAGCTGCCTGATGAAGTCCAGATATCGGCCTGCCCATAACGCCAGACGTGAAGTAATGCGCGAATGAGCATCCATGTATCTTTTTAGGTACAAGAAATGGAACCTCTTCCCATCCCAGATCAGATAACCTTAGATCTTTTGTGGATATAATCTCCTCAAATCTAGGCTCTGAATCAATGAACTTCGATATTCTGTTTTCATGGTTACCCATGCAGAACACAAGCTCTGGATTGTATTTATTTTCTTCTTTAGTTCCTTTGTTGTATTCATCTATCTGGTTGTGGAACCTGAGCATCCCATCAAGTCCAACATCTATATCTTTCCAGTAAGACGCTCCATTGAAAGACTTGCTTCCGGGTTTCTCAAAGGAGTTCAGCGAGTGCATGTCCCACAAATCGCCGAGGTTGACTACGTAGTCAGGCTTTATATCAACGACCATCCTGCCTAACCATTCGTATCTATGATTTGGTATACCCGGCTTTGCGTGACTGTCTGGTATGACCAGTATTTTCTTGCCGAGCTTAGGCTTTCTGTCGTTTCTTTTGTACGGAGGGGGTGGCTTCATCTGGTGTATCCCCCTCCTGATCTTCTCTTCCTCTGCGTCGATCTTTTGTTTGTTGTCCATAAAAGAAAAAGCCCCCGCACTAAGCGAGGGCTAATCTCCTTGTCAATCTCTGATAGAATCTATAGCATTGCAGAACATATCTATATCTATTAGATATTCTAGTATAGGTTCTGGTATGTCATCATTCCTTAGGGATGCTATCGCTTCTTCGTTCGGAGCTGGACAGGGAGGTACTATCGCCTCCACCGGACGCTTCACGCATCCTCCGCTCCCAACGCTTAATAAGAAGACTGCGAGAAGGGCGTGGGCCAACGAGCTTTTCCATTGCACGGATAGACCTCTCAACTTTCTTCTCTGCTGATTCTTTCTCAGAGCTGATCCTACCTACATATTCCTTGCCCATACCCCATAGGATAAAGACAATGAAAAGCATTATAGATAAAATCAATATTAAAATAACAGGCTCAAGCATCAGCCATTGCTGGCCTTGCCGAAGTTAGCGCCGAGCGTGTTGATGACATTGAGGACAAAGGCGACAATCTTGTTATCGCTTTCATTCGGAGTCATCGTTGCAATCACAGCAAACGCTCCAACTAAATTAAGAACAACCTCAACCACGTTCGAGAAATTCTCAGTCAACCATTCCATTATCTCACACCTCTATTCTTTGGCTGGAACTCTATGTGTATATGATCTTTCTCAAGTACAACATCGAACTCGCTGCCAAGTTCTTCAGCTAAGCCCTCTGTGAACTCAGCTAAACCTTTAGATTCTATTGCCCATATCCTTATATCAGCAGCATACCCAATATAATGAAGGGAACCGTGAGAATGCTTCCCGTCAACAATGGACGTTAGAACCATCTCGTTTATTCCCATACTGTTAAAGTATCCATGAGCTATATCTATACCTAGCACAAGCTCAGGCTTTATGCCGTTGATAGAAACTCCGTGCTTAGTCCTAATCGCCATCAGTTTATTCCCCTAAAGAACGGTATAGGTCCGGGCATCATTTTAGTAAACTCCTGCGTGTTACTAAGAATCTGCTTTATTCTATTATCTATACCATCAATTATATCTCTTTTTCGGGAATCATCCATATTCTTATCTAGGAAAACCCTAGTCTTCATAGACCTTAGTTCATTAAGATCTGTTTGAATGCTTTCAAGAGAACTCTTTATGGACAGAACATCAGCGTATTTCTCTCTCATTTCCATAGCTCTTTCTGGATCTTCTTTTTCTAGATCTCTGAGCCCTGAAACAATTCCCCTGACAGAGAAGAAGAAATCATTCCATCTTTGCGTCTGCCCTTCTGATGCGTTGGCACTTTGGAATATCGCACCGACGATCGGGATTTCATCCTGCCTCCAATTCATCATGATCGGCTTTCCGCTAACCAAAGACGTTACTGAATCGAGTAAGCCAAGCATGTAGCTACCCATAGTCCCAGCATATCCTTCTAGAACATGCTCGACAGAAAGGGGGCTAAGCGGTACTGGGCTCAGGTATGAAAGCTGCTTTGCGAACTCGCTGGTATAATATTTAGCTTGAAGTTCTTTCGGCCTATCTTGCATATACTCAGGAACGATAGGCTTGCCGGTAAACCAACTCTTATTAACCAAGACTTCAAATATCGGAGCCACCGCTTGCGGTCCAGTCAGCGGAAGCTCAAGCGAGTTGACGATTCCTCTAGTTACGGAATTCCCAGCTTCCCTAAGCGACTCATCTTGTAGTATGGCTCTAGTTATATGCTCTGGAATTACCTTGAATATAAGACCAACTTCAAAGGGGATGGGTATCTTTAAAGTTGTTTGACCGGGTAGCGTAATGAGCCAGTTGTCATCTCTTTCCGCGTCTGTCGCGCCCTTGTATTCTTCATCGTCTATGGATAGGGATGTATACAGGACAGTCATAGCTGCCAGAAACAGTCCCCTTCTCAAGAACGATGCTTGAGCTTCTTCCTTACCCAACCTGTTAGCTGAATACTCTCCAGTTAAAGACCTGTATATCACGTCCAAGCCTTGCATTCTCGCGTTGAAGAACGGAAGGGTTGGCAGTATGGTATTTAGGAAAGCATTGTTTCCCTTTCTGGTGAAGTTCAGAACTTCCATAGCCTGAAATATTGCTTCGGCTTCGGCCTCGGCTCTTCCAACGCCCTTGTTGAGCAGTCTCTGTAGAGTGTCCTCATAGACTACTTGCCTTGTCGCAGCATCGGAAACTTGAGATGCTTCACCCAGCGAATCCCATATTCTTGAGAAGATGGGAGTGACAGAATCAACACTCCCCTTCTTCATGGTCATTCCCTGCTTACGCATCTTCTTTCTGAAGTTTTCTTCAAACTTCTTAGGCTCGAACACATAATCGTACCCGCCTACGATCCCAGCATTTTCAAGTACTGAGTAGGTCTGTGTTCTGTCGCCAGATAGATCACCAATGAATTTATTCATAGTGTCTATTACTGGTTTCATTTCCACACCGGATGTAACATAAGAAGATACTGAATCCCTGAACAAGTTCCTGAATATAAACATAGGACTTCTTGCTACGGACTCTCGCAACCAAGAAGCTGGCTTAGCGAAGAACGGGGATATGGATACGTTCGGCCTTGTAAATCCCTCTATCGCAGCAACCAACTTATCATCAGTAACATCAAAGTATCTCTCTTCTCCGTTGACCCTCACTGTGTAGTATGCGGGATCAACATATCCATTCTCATCCGCAAATACTTCTGTTGCGATCCCTGCATCGACAGCATCTTTCATGGTCTGCTGAGCTGCAAGATTCTTCATGCCAGCAGTTATTGATGCGCTTAGGTTTTTCATGATGCCCGTGAGGGGATCATCTAGCTGCTGCTCTCCACCCTTCATCCTTCTGGGTACTTTATTGTCTATAAGGCTAGGGAATAAACTCTTTAGCCTTCTCACTCTTCCCAGTGTGAGATCAATTCCTTCATCCTGAAGAATCTGCTTGAATATCTCCGGCCTTACGCCTTCTTCCCCGGTACCATCCAGATCTAAGTTTCTGTAGAAGGGAATGTAGTCAGCGTACTTAACAAATACTCTCGCGAGTTCTTCGTTGATTACGCCTGTGTCTTTCAAGAACTCGACTAGGCTTCCATTCCATTCTTCGTAATCTCTTCTCACGCTCTCGAAGAGCTGTAGATTCCCGCTGCTATTTACATAGTCATTAACTCTGTTCACTTCTTCTTGTGACAGAGGAGTAAGCCTTCCTGATCTCATGATATTTGTAGATCTGTTTGCGACCATCCAAGTCGCCCACTCTCTATACAAATATTCATTAGATTCAAACAGTGGCTGAAGAGCCTGCGTTAAACTCTTTTTTGTCGGATCTATTCTTGCGATCCCGCCTCTTAAAACTACGGCTCCATTGTTTATCATTGCTGAAGTGAGACTGTTGGATCTGTCAGCTAAGAGCCATAGGGAATGAGCATTCGTGCTTGCGAGTAGCTCTCTCTCATCTTTCTTGCGTAAAGATGCTTTCTTATTTACTTTAGCTATGTAATCATATTTATCTAGGAATGCAGACCTGAATCTAGATATGTATTCTTTTCTTTTTTCATCATCAAATATGATGGACTTTATCTTGTCAAAGAAAGACTCTTGAACATTCGGCTTTGCGTAAAGAGTGTTGAGTATTTGTTCAATACTTCTATCTACTCTCGGCTCCGTCCTGACGATTCTATTTTTATTTGAAGCAGATAATCTTTCAGGCTTTGTATTTCCGTCTGCTATCGACGCAGATCTGATGCTAAGTCTTTCGTCAGACTCGAAAGCAGGACGCTTTTTAGCGTAGAGTTTCTTAACTATTGATATGGCTTTGTCTTCGTAGATGACGTAGTTCTTTGCTTTCGGATCGTAACCCGGCGTTAGTGAGGCGGCATCATAGTAATGCCCCTTGATTCCGTACTTATTCAAAAGCTCTGAAGCGTACTGCTCTCTCTGCCCAAGGAATGAAAGCTCGTCGTAAAATTCAACGGCTAATGCGTCTCCGTCCTCTCCGTAGAGTTCATTAAACTCCTCGGACATATTTTCAGATTCAAAAGCCTTCCTGAAAGCTTCCACAACCTTCGGGCTCTGGTCTCTCATAGAGCCGTTGTAATCAAATAGGTCTTCTTTTTCAGGTATTTCAACTTCGTAAAGTTGAGATTCTATATTAAAATCATCTTTTGATATAGAATTCATAGCATTAACAAACTCTTCGCTAACAAGCCTAGCAGCATTATCTTTTACTTTTTCAGATTCATAAAAGATTCCTATATTTTTAATCCCTCTAAATACTGCGTCGCTAATTGATGTAGCTATTTCAAAAAATCTATTTGAATACCAATCATCAGTATTTAAAATATTAAGATCTGTGTTGACTTGTTTTCTAAGGTCTGATAAAGATGCTCTTGCAATTTCATTTTCTATACTTTTTCTTACTTCGCTTCTCTGGGCATCTGTGAAATCTATGTTGTCATAAATTTTTATTTTCGATATCTCAACCGCTTTATTAGCTATGTTAAATGTTGTAAATTGCTCGTCCAGTGGGTGAAACCCAAACTCTTCTCCCTTGTAAGTAATTTTACTTAGAGAATTCGCATAGAATCTCCCAATAGATAACAAGTCAGTGAAGTAAAGTCCCCACCCAAAGGCTTGTGCGCCCTCACCAGTACCTATGAAATCCAAACTAAACTCGTCAAAGTCTTCACTAGACCCGTGATAAGCTTTCGCTAGCCGCTCGTCATTGAAGTCTCTAACAGCTCTGTTTGTGAAATCCATCCTAGAATATTCATTTACTCTAGGGATAGACCGTTGTGCATTCGGGCTCGGCTGATTTAGCTGAGTGTAAGGGGATACTGAAAACCTTTCTGACTCATCTGACTGCCTTATTTCGTTCTCCCACATTTCAGTAGTGGCAGTATCCGCATCCATCAGATAGTCTACAGCTTTATCGAGTGCTATTTTGTAATTTAACGCACGATCTCTAAGAGCATCAAGCTCATCGAAAACGTATTCCATCTGCTGTTCTTGACTGAGATAATCAGCTCCCATATCTACAGCCGCTCGCCGTGCTGTTACAAAGGCTTCACTATCCATTGCCAAGCCGGTCTTAGCTTCAACAAGTCTCCTTTCAAATCTAAGTTCGTTTTCTCCTTCCCTAAGCTGTCTATACGAATCTCCATATCTTCTATTCGCTGATAGATCTAAGGAGGATCTAGAGAAAGGTTTTAAATAAGAGGGAAGTATCGAAAGGTCAGAGCCAATCATTTCAAGAACTTTATCAATTTTCTCTTCTAGCTTCTGACCTAAAGACCCTATCTCTACAGACAACTCACCCGGTATCTCAAATCTTTCCCAAACATAGTAGTCTCCAGAAGAACGATTGTTTTCTACGTCATCGGACTGCCTTATTTCGTATTCTGGCATAGACCTTTCAATCAAAGTGTATTCTGGCATAGACCTGTCAATCAAAGTGTATTTATAATTACCTTTCTGCATTGTGAAAAGAGAGTCAAGCCGCTCTGCCTCTTCCGTTACCTCGTATCCAAACTTCTCACCAAGCTGCTTAGATCCTCTTCTGTATATTTTAATTCTTGATCTTTTTTGTTTTGAATTTTCTTCTCGTGTGGTAGTAGCAGCGGAGAAGAAAATTCTTCTAGGGTTTTTTAAAAGAATAATCTCTTCCATGATATCGAAAATAGTTTTGAATATTCTGATAGACCCTAATCCATGTAAGCCAGTTACTCCGTAACCCATTTCATCATCTTTAAAAACTACGTCGTAATCTCCGCTGTCACCGTAAGTACTTGCATTTAAAGTTATAGTGACATTATTTTCCGTGGCGAACGTAGCGAGTAGGCCGCCATCCCATGAAGGCCTCATTTCATAAGGATATGGAACCGCTCGATCGACAAGCGATGCGTACCTTTCCTCAAACTCTTCTTCATTTTCCCTTAGTATAAACTCGTACTCGCCGTCTTCTGTCTTTTCTAATATGAACTCTGATCCGCCCTCGGTCCTTTCTTCAATTAACCTGTATCCATACTTCTTCGCTAGATTATTTATTCCAGCCCCGTACAGCCTTTGCCTAGTCTTTACCAGCCTGAATGTTCCGTCTGGTTCCTCTCTAAGATCTGACGCAGCATCGAAGTAAAGAGATTTAAAGTCTTTATTCTTTATAACTTCTTCTGTTAAATCAAAAACTGTAGCGAATAATCTTCTAGCTTTTCGACTGCCTAACTTGCCTGTTCTATCAAATTGAAGCCCCGGAGAAGCTAATGCATCCTCAAACGCTACATAGTATTCTCCGTCATACCCGAAAGCATCATAGTTAATTCTTGCTAATACAGAATTTCTTTTTATATTCTTGTCTTCATCATATTCAAAACTTTCGCCGACGGGAATAAGTATCGTTGCTCTTAACGAGCTTCCGTCTTTTCCACCAATTTCTCTTTCCGTTATAGAATATTCAAATCTTTTAGATTTATCTAGAATAGAAGATAATCTTTCATCGCTGATATCATCTATTTCTACTTCTTCTGAAAGGTTGACTTGATCTGGCGATACAGAAAATGGCGACGGAGCGACGGACATTCTCTCGCCAGAACCAACGCCGCTTTCATCCTGCACCGTGTAACTGTACTCGCCCTTCTTCGCTAAAAAGAAAGATTCCTTATCTCTTACAGTTTCCTCTACGGCGTACCCGAAGTCCTTGCCCACATCCTTCATCATGCGACGGTAGATACTCGCTCTGGATGTAGATTTCTCCCCTTTCCTGTTCAGTCTGCTGGCGGAGATGCTTAACTGTTCAGGGTTCTTAGACTCCACAAATTCCCTGAGTAGGTTGTGTACAGTCTTAAAGACCCTGAGAGCGCCGATGCCTTCCTTTCCAGTGTCCCCGTAGCCAAGTAGAGATTTCTTGTCTCTATCGTCTAGATCCCTAAATTCTGCGGTCCAACGTATGCTGCCCCCGTCGTTGGACGCAAAGAATTCAAATCTGCTTCCTGACTCAGAAACGAAGTTTGCAATAAACTCATTTGGATTTGAGTCAGACACCTCATACTCATACGGATCAACCCGACCCATAAACCTTGCAAGTCTTTCATCTACATCTACAGAAAATCTTGCGTCAACATCTTCTTGCGTCGTGTCTTCTTCTGGGATCTCTATAGGCAAAGCAGGCATGAGTTTATTTCTCTGCCCCTGTATCGTTCTGACTTCGCCCCGATCCCTTGCCTGTATCTTCTTCATGCCGCTGATAACATCAGCCGCATTGACGAATCCAGCTCCGCTTAAAGCGTTGAACATCTTCTCTAAGAACATCGCTATTCTTTCGATAAGAGTTCTGGGCTTACCAGCGATCTGCCTTCTCACCTCGGGAACGCTGTAATACTGCCGGTACATCTCTGCCACAGCTTCTTCTAGTATATATTCAGCGTCGCCCATTCCTTGATAGGTCTGAGATGCCCAGTCGAAGAATGTCTGACCGTCTCTGTTCCTTACCCGATAAGTTGAATTGGATAAGACATTCCATTCTTGAATGGTAAATAAGTCTAAGTCTCTCATTGCATGGACTATCTCATGGTCCATGATGCTGGCAATGAGAACTCGCATCTCTTCGTTGGTCTTGGCCTTGCTGACTGCTTCTAAGCTTATAGCTATACGCCTGAACCCATCGTCATTAGGGCTGTAAGCTCCTTCGTTGATTCCGCTAGAGCCTATCTTTTCCCTTACAGATGCAATGACTTCCTTGCTGAGATTCGCTTCTTTCAGCTTGCTATCTATAATAGATAGAATCTCTTCACCCTTCTTAACGCTCCCTTCGGGAATGCTCTTGAGAACCTTAGCTCTCTTAGATACGGGAGTGAGTCTCTCGGGTTCTGCCGGTAACACAGCCGTGGAGACAGCCGAATCAATATCTCTTAAGAATCTTCTTTGAAGTGATTGCTTCTTTCTTTCCTTTGCTCGCTCGCTGTTGGCTTCCCAGTTAGATTCTCCGGGCTCAAAGGACTTCGAGTATTCATCCTTTAATGCTTCAGCAATATCTCTAGTCGGAGCGAAGGTTATCTCGGTAACATTCACCCTCTTGTTACTGGACGGATTCTCAGATCTAGATACTTCGCCCGTAGCTCTGTTCTTGAAATAATCATAGGGTGAAACAAACTGTCGAACTGCGAACCCTTCGCCGTCTATGACAGAGAACTTACCCTTGTAAGGCTCTATCTTCTGACCGCGATAGTCCGCGAGTCTGGCCGTACCTCTCATGTATCCGGGGAGTCCGGCAGATCCAGTCTTGGATCGTTCGACTGCGGCCTTTACGTCTGAATACTTGCCGACCAGCGGGTTACCAGTTGTCTTATCGAAAACTCTATACAAAGCCCTGTTCTGGTTTAGGAACTTTGCTTCTTTCTCTGCATCCTTTTTGTTTACAGATCCACCCACAACGGTTCCATCTTCGTCCACAACGAAGAAACCATTCTGAGAATCCATAACTTCAGTCACAACATTGCCAGCGGTTGATCTGCTGAGTATTCTTTTCTTATCCACAGCACCGGCTTTGATTACCGGAGAGCCGTTCTTATTGAGTAAAGGTCTTATATCCGCGTCTTCAGAAGATTCATCCATTTTAGATCTAAACGATACGGGCGCGTATTCGCCTGCGGATTTCATTTCTTCAGTTCTTGTCTTGGATAGATCACCTCTGACAGTCGCATCTGAAACAAAAGAATTGAAATCCTCTTCGTTGAATCTTCCGGTTACTCTTTCGTAATCACCACGATTTATAGAACCAGAATCCTGAGCTTCTTCGATTAAAGCTTCGTACTGAGCTTCTGTATACTTAGGCTTTCGCGCTTTCAATGACCCCTTTTCTTCTACCGCATATCCCTTCCTCTTCATCTCTTCGATGATGGAGTTGGCTATAATCCTAGAGCCTTCGGAGTCTGCGAACTGAACAGGAGATTCTTGATTCTTCTTGAAGAACCTATCGTTCAATCTCTTTCTTACTGCATCTGAAGTAATCTTCTGCCCACTCTTGAAACCCTTTACCGCAGAATCAAACTCCTCTGAAGTAAACGAGGGAAGGCTTACGCCATCCCCCTCTTCATCGAAGTATGATTGAACTGTCAGTCCAGAAAGAATTGTACGCATTGCACTACGCTCATCTTGCGTAGTCTCATTTAAGTTTGAAGTTCTTCCTCCGGTACTTCGGTACACAAAGGATTTGAAAGCATTATCGTTTGTCTTTATATTTCTAGATCTGGCAGCGTCTATGACATGAGAAGCATCCACAGGGAACTCGTCTTTGGCTCTCTGTGCTTCCCTTTCGATATTCTCTCTCTGTCCAGATAGAGCTGCTTCTTCTGCCGCTACTCTGCTTTCGTACTGGTTGAGATTATCTTTGTATCTCGCTACAGATTCTTCGTATCTTCTCTGTAGAGTATCTTCTCTTCTTTTTTCGTATCCATTTCTTATTTCCTTTTCTTTTTCGGATAGCTTTTCCCAATTATCAAATGCCTTTTTGTTGGATCTGTACGCTCTAGCAGTTCCGAATGATCCAAACGCGCCGACAACAGGAGCGGTTCCAGCTACAACATCCATCATCTCGCTGACGAAATTTGCGTCCTCGAACGAAATGGACTCTCCAGCTTGAGCCCTTTCAAGCACGGTCTGTGCAAGCTCTGTCGGAAACTCAAGCAGAGACTCTGTGAAAGCTTCTTTTGCAGATTCCTTCAAGCTAGGGAACGTGGCTGCTCTGGCTGTCCCACCGGCTAACCTGAGGGAATCTTTCACAGACTTGGCGGCGGCGATCTGAACTCCCCTGCCAAGTCCTGAAGTTAAGGCTATCGTTATGAAGTCCATTGCTGCTTGCGGTCCAGCAGCCAAAGCGGCAGAGTATAGGGTTATGTCATCAGGCGTTACCCTGCCTTCAGGGTCCTTGCTCTCGGCAACCTCATATTGTCTTTGCAAATTGTCGCCAAGGAACTGTAGGGCGAGCGTGCCAACACCCGCCAAGGTTCCTAAAGCAACCTTCGCATATGGGTTGGGTATTGCTGCACCAGCCCTAGCGAGCATGGGAACAGCCCTGCCAATCATAGATGCTGCTCTTACGCCGAGTGAAGTTTGTGCCGCAGATGAAGCAGCTAATGAGGGAAGCGTGTACGGTATTGTCTGGCCTATGGCCTGAGCGCCAAACCTATAAGCCTCTGGTAACGCTCCAGATATCCCTTCTTTCTCATAGGCTTCTACAACATCTTCTCTGGTTGTCGGTAACGGCTGAAGCTTTCTCTGCTCTTCCTGAGTGGCTCTATATATTTCCCCGGCTTCATCTAGACTTTCTTGAGATCCGAACACGTCCCCGAAGATCATACTCGGAAGAGCAGATATAGATCCCTTCAGGGATTCAACGCCAGAAAGGAAGGCATTATCCAGCCCGCCAGTCAGCCCGGTGCTTCGCCTTCTAAGTTCTTTCTCTACATCATAAAAGGAAGTACCCTTTTTAAATTCAACGATCTCACCGTTGATGGGGACTTTAAAATCTCTGTCGAGAAAACCTTCTTTAGCCATTCTATCTGATCGCCTCTAGCAAATCGTTAAGACTATCCGAACTCGCGCCAATCTCTGCCATTAAACCTTCTAGTCCATACTTTTCGTACACAGACATAAGCCTGAGTCTTTCTTGAACTTGAAGGTCTAAGCCTATTCCTGAATTAAAAAGATAGTCGTCTATCAGTTTAATAATCTGGGCATTTGCCCTGTTGTAGCCACGAGATTTTTGGTAATCTGCCTGAGCCTTAAGCAAATCTATTGCATAAGGCTGTCTCTCTTGCTGCATAGCCAGTTGGGCTTGCCTTATGTCCATTCCTTCAAGCTCCAACGCATCACTCTGCCTCTGTCTCGCTATTTCTCTATCGCGGTCCTGCATTGCTGTGACATAATCCATACCAGCAATTCCAGCTTTTCCTAAGTCTTGACCGAGATTCCCCTTCCCGGCAGCAAGCTCAAGTCCAGCCCTAGTCATGAACTGAAACAGGGGATTGAACTCGCCCGACTTAAACCTATCTGCGATCGTCGGGTCAGCCTTGTCCGTAGCCTCGCCACTGAACGTCTCGTCTGTGCTTATTGCTGTCTCTTCTTCAGGGACGTATCCCATTTCACTGTCGGTCAGGGCGAAATATTCACGCGGTTTAATCGGTTCATTATCTCCATAGATAGAACTTCTTAACGCCTGAATTCCGCCGCCTAGTGCAGTAGCCCCATATATCCCCCTGATACGGTTTGCTTCTCTCCCAATCAGACCAGCCCTCTCTGCCTGCCATCTCGGAGGAAAATAGGTATCCGGCAGGTCGATTGCTTTATCAATATTCCTAGTTGCCCTGCTCGTTGGGAACATAGATCTGATTTTGCTCATCCCTCTTGACCCAAGCCTCTTAGCTGCGGCAATAAGGCCACGCCTTGCTACTAAGGGTCCAGCCGCTAAGCCTCCCGTTGCAACGAGCGCCAACCCCTCAAGGCCCAATAATGCAGCTTCTCCGGGGTTCTCCTTGACCCAGTTTGCAGCAGTCTCTAGTATACCTAAGTCTTCTTCTGATATATCTTCATTGGTCGATCCGCCGGGGGCGAATCCGCGAACGGAACCCCCCGATGCAAACATCGGATATTGCATAGGATCTTGCTGCATATCTGGAGCCATCGAGGCAATTCCACCCTGAGGGTAAGGAACACCCTGTCCAGCGGTTGGCATCATCCCTTGCTGCGGCATCGCCTGTTGCTGTGGCATCATCTGTTGAGCCATAGCAAGATACTGATCTATCATCGGAGGCTGGCCTGACTCCCCCTCGGCTTTCTCGCCAGCAAATTCAGCAAGCTGCTGATTCCTTCTGCCGATTTCATCCATAGCAAATACCTGAGCAACAGGGCCAGAAGCTCCCTGTGCCACCTGAGAAACTTCATCCATAGACATATTTTTAAGCATGTCCTGAAGCTTCAGGTAATCTATTGTGCTTGACTTCGTTTGCTTGGGGAGTGCCATTTTTTAACCTTCTTTCGATCCGAAATAAGAACCTGCTGCGCCTAAACCGGCTATCCCAAGCCCGGCGACAGTCTGGCCGAGGCCGGGTCCGCCACCACCAGACTTTGTAGTCTGATTCATTGCGCTTGCGTAGGGAGTGCCAGCCAATAAGGCAGCAAAGTAATTTAGCTGATTTCTTTTATAGTCTCTTCGATCAAGAAAATCCTGATACGCTTGATCCCTAATAGCTTGCTCCATCTCTCGCCCTCTGACCCCAGCCTGTTGTAATGCGTTGATTCTTTCAAACGCTTGGGTTTGCTGAGTTCTGGCTAGGTTTTCAAGCTGAGTTCCAGCATCTAGCCCGAGCCTTGCGCCAGCCTGCCTCGCAGCAACGTCGGACTGAAAGGCTTGTTGCGCTTGGTCGAAAGCCTTGAATCTTGTATCAGCTTCAAACTCTCTCATAGCTCTGAAGGCTTCATCCGAGATTGCGGCGGATTCTCTTGCTCCAGCTAGGGAACCCCTTCCACCTACCACTCCAGACTTGATGGCGGCGTCCGACGTTCTTCTTCTCCCATCCCCGAGGGCCTGCTGGTAGTCCCTCATCATGCGACTTCTTCCGAGATCTAATACATTCTCCAGATACGGGTTCATGTACTGATCTGCCATGCCCGGAAATGTGGGTGTGTTAAAACCTATATTGGATGCTTGAGTGGCTATGCCTCTCGCTTGGGCAAGTTCCGGCCTAGCGCCCTGATCGTAAATAGACTGAACACCACTAAAAGCCTCTCGCTCCATCGGGTTAAATAGAGCGATCCGCCTTCCGGGGAACTCCTTATAGGGTTCTCTGGCTAAAGCCTTTCCAGACCTTGCAATTCCTTCCCAATAAGGCTTAGACCAATCGGGTAGATCTTGAATAACTCTTTGAGTGGAGCTTCCGCCTCCGCTAGAACCCATAATCTTCTCCCATCGCGCTCGCAAAGATTCCGTCGTTTATCGGCGCGGGCTGCTCAGTAGAACCAGTCTTCGACATTCTTACCTCATCTAAAAATCCGTACAGCTTTTGCGCTCCATTCTGATTGTTTCCATCTCCCAGATGAGATACAACATCTGCGGGTATGACAAACTCGCCGCTGGAAAGCGCCGCCGGATTTGATCCGTCCACGGTGGCGGGAATAGTGTCGTCCATACCACCAGCAATACCACCAATGTACCCGCCTTGGGCAAGGTTCAGGGCAGTGTCTAAGTAGTCGGGTAGCGGCGGATTACCAAATTCATCAATGTAAGAACTGGCTATCGACAATCCGCCAAAGTCATTACCTTCAAGCCTTGAATTGTACTCATCGTCGATTCTTGAGAATATCGGATGAGCTAATCCGGCAGTCATTAATGCAAACCTCGAAAGGTTATACATTGTGTCAAACTCTTCCGATGTGTAATTGCTAAGTTCTGTATCGAACTCAGTCTTCATCTTCTCAAATATTCCATCCCAACCCTCGTCTTCGTTTCCGAATACGAAACTCTGGACATCGAATATGTCGGGTGAATCACTTCCAGATCCAATATCTTCTTTCTCTTGGAATGCGACAGATCTAAGACTTTTTCCAGTCTGTGAAAGATAATCATTTATTTCTTGAAGCATGAAAGACTGAACATCTACGTCATCGTAAAACTGCCTGAATCCGGGGGCTCTAGTAAAAACTCTTTCGCTTTGCTGATTGTTATTTTCTTCGTATCCAGTCAAGTCAAAGAATATATTATTGACATGTTCATTTAAGAAGTTTTCTCCAGATGCGTCAAACAATCCTGCACTTTCATATTCCAAATCAGACTTAGGAACAACCGAGACATAGTAATCAGTAATTTGGTCGTACACGGTCCTATATCCTGTGGCACCTCTTACTGTTCTAGGCTCGCCTCTCCTTGTCACGGCAACCCTCTCATCTGCCGGTGCCAAATTAAACTCCGACTCAGATACAGGCTTAAATTTGTTCATATCAAAAACAGGCGTTCTGGAAAATCCAGTCGTAAGTTCATCCATTAAATCACTTGTGGATAATCCGTAGTCGCCATCCGAGAAATACATACTAAGTACATTCTCTGGACTTCTACTGTAATCTTCCCCAAGATCGTAAACCCCTTGACTGTTTACCGGAGGGATAAGAGATTCATCAATAGTCCTTCCGAACTCAGCACCTTGTTGCGCTCCCAAATTAACGCCAGACATATCTCCTGAGAAAAAATCAGGATATTCATTTAGCGGTTTAATTTCAGAAACTCTTTGAGTATTCGGATCGGTGGTGACAATTACATCCATGCCATTGTTGTCTAAAGTAATTATTTGATTTTCATTCAAGGCAGGAGCAAATTGATTGATTGATTCGTCGAATACAAAGGGATATTCTTTATTTTCGTCCCACGAAGCGTACTGTATCTGCCTTCCTTGAGAATCTACTTCTCCGACATTAGATATACCCTGATCGTTTCCAGAGCCTACATCCTCTTGATTGTCTACATCCTCTTGATTGTCTACAACCTCTTGATTATCTACAATCTCTTGGTTATCTACAGCCTCCTGTTGGTTCAAAAGGCTGAGGAGTCCAGCAGGGTTGGATGCAAGGAAAGCAGCTTCTTCAGGGGTGTAGACACCGAGAGAGACTAGATCTCTCAATGTATCCATACCCATTTGTATTCTTTCAGATTCAGATCTAAACTCTGTCGGGATCTGCTGGGCTTGATAGAGTGAGGTTTGAAATCTATACCTGTCTCCAAACTCACCCATGAGAGATGCGCTTTCATTCACTTTATTACTAAGCGCAGCAAAATAGTTAGGATCGTTTATTTCCAGCGATCTTAGGAAATCTTCAGTGGATGAAAAACCCTGACTCGCAGCCTCTTGATTTAAAGATATTAAGAATAGCTCTGCATCCTGAATCACATTCATCAACTCAGGCTCAAGCAATTCTCCTTCATACCCAATAATGTCCCTAAACTCAGCGTCCATCCAGTCTGCTCTGAACGGATCCCTTTCGGTCGGTGCGTATATGGCTTCTATCCCGGATGGAACCTCTGGCTGCATAAATCTATAAGAAAGATCTGTCTCACCTAAGTAGTCAAAGCTATAGGGGTCAAAATCAGAAGAAAGCTCTACAGGTACAGGAAGAACCCTTCCATCATAACTGTAGAATTGAGAACCCTCTGGTCTTTGATACTCAATAGGGCCTTGATATGCTTGAGGTTCTTGAGGTGCAGTTGGCGCAGCGTAGCTATAAGCGTCCGATAAGTACCCAAAAGCCCGACTAGGATCAAAAGACTGAAAATTAGACACCATCTCTGAGGCATTCGCTTGTCCTAGAGCAGCGCCAGTATCTAAACTGTCCGTGTTTAACGGGGTTTCAAACATGCTTTGAGCATTTGCTTGACCAAGCGCAGCTCCAGTATCTAGGCTGTCCGGGTTGATCGTCTGTATTCCGGTCTGATTAGGATCTTCAATAGCCATCAAATGCTCCTGCTAAGCAATTCTTCCAGAGCCGGGGAGGGAGCTAACCCCGCCCTGCATTCTTCTTTTCATAATCCCATAAGGACTAACGGGATCTGAATTTCTTATCGGCATCCCTTTGGGTGAAGCCGGAGTTGGCATACGGGGAGTGCTTCTCTGTTGATCTTCGGATTGAGACATCAAAGAGGACAAGCCAGATGCACCAGCTCTCGCAAGCCCAGCTTTCGATAGTCCGCTAGCTGCCTCCAGCCCAGCACCAGACATACCAGCGAGTTCAGTACCTGCGACGGTAGGGGCAGCACCCATAGCAGCGGCTTCTGCGGCAGTTACTCCGCCACCGAAGCCCGGAGCTAGTACACCGGCACCCGGAGCTAGTGCAGAAGATCCACCCATCAAAGAAGCTGTGGTCTGAGCAGCCTGAACCGCTGGCGTTGCTCCTGCCGCAGATAAGAGAGGCACACCACCTCCTCCACCAGCAGCAGCTCCCGCGCCAGCTCCCGCTGCGCCTAGTCCTCCAGCTCCGAGAGTCCCAAGCATACCACCTATAGCTAGACCTTTAAGGGCTCCATCCTTACCTCCTGCCGCAGCACCTATCCCAGCTCCTGCACCCGCGCCAGCTAATGCGCCCACTCCGAGTTGGGCTACAAGCGGGAGGGCAGCGAACCAAGCAAAAGCCTCTGGATTTCCCGTATCTGGATTCACTGTTATCGGGCCGAGGAGAGATTGAAGTCCTCCAAGCTCCTGAGGATTTATGTGCATCAACATGGTGTCGCCATTCCGACCCATCGAAGCTATCTCTCTGGACTTATCAACCATGCCTCCCTGCGCGTAGCTATTTACTCCGCCGGACTCAAGCTCCATAGTGACTTGGTTGTACAGATCCATTGCAGGGTTGGACGATCCAACCTGACCGCCCATCGCAAACCCGCCTTGCGGCTGATTGTCCATGGTTAACCCCTGCCACAGCTCGCCCATCCATCTATCGCCAGTCCCAGTATCCATATTGGGAGAGCCTTGCTGCTGGGGCTGACTGGCCGTCGCTGGTTGCTGGGGTCTAGGCATCCCAGTTACCGGACCAAGCGGGGATTGCTTTGGCATCTGGCTCATTCTCTTCGCCGCATCTTTTCGGTTCTGGAACTGCTTCGGAGAAGGGTCGTCCTTGGAGGGGAAAACACTACCCATAGTCTTGTTTCTCATGCCAGCATTCGGCATGGGAGTCCCTGCTATGGGCGGCAACCCAACAGGCTTGTTCGCCTGCGTTGATTCCGAATCGGAGATAGGTTCAAACTGACCGAAAGTTTTACTCATCATAATATTGCCTAGACTACTTCTGTTCCAAAAATACTTATAGATAAATCAGAGAATGAACTCGCGTTCTTATAGGACTCAGCGTATATCGCGTCACCAGAAACTAATCCTATTCCCAATGAAAGAACGTCAGTATCGCTTGCCGATAAATTTTTGTTATAAATTACATACTGCTTATTGTCGAAACCAGAACCACTTTTTACTACTCTTATTGTATACGGGTGGGTGGCGGCCGACGAGTCTACATGGCAAACAACTATTGAAGATATAACTGCTTGAGAGTAATCCCTTGAGTTAAACCTCGCGGCGGAAGCAGCAGGTACTTGATAGATCAAACAATCAGCGGAGTCAGCAAGGGGCAATGACGCAGGGTCAGAAGAAAGAAGTATCGCCTGAGCAAGTATCTTGAATCCATCAGCCATAAGTAACTATGCCTACCGGCGGAAACGCCATAGTCAATTTTATAATTTTATTGTTTGATCGCCTGTCTTCCGCTGCGTAGTTTTCTTTCTTTCCAGCAGGAATATTCACAAAGATCTCTCTATTCAAGTTATCTTTACTTTCGGCCATTATCTTCTTCCATCCGGCTTAGCTCTCATCCTTGAGTCACCAAGTTCCCACCCTGCTTCTTCCTGAGTGCTGTTATTGTCGTAGAATTTGACCGACATAGTCCTTCCTCGAATTCTTGTGTTTACATATTCGATGGACTCGTCGAGAGTTAAAGATCTTGTACTTGTTCTAGTTGACGATGGATAGTCTTTGGCGACGAGATCTACGGAAATCTCCGGCGTTGTCCCATATAAACCCCTTATGTCTGGAATGAATCTGTCTATAAATATAGATTCATCCCCGTCGTCAAGGTCGAAGTATGCGCTTTCTATATAGGAATTCATTTTCGATTGATCGTCTTTGTATCCATCTTCTTGGTTGTAGATTATAGATCTTTCAATCCCTTGATATGCACCAGAAGAATACTGACCCCTGTTGTAAGAAGAGTTCGGTTTTTCCCTTAGTCCAGAGTCCGACCAAGAAGTTCTTGGCATAGATCCATATGCCCAAGTTCCATCTATATAATTATACAAGACATACTTATTCGGTTCTTCCGAAGAGCCAGACGGGTAAAACCATATTATTTCATTGAAGAGCAGGTTAGATGCAGAAAATATA
>Ga0255768_10000871_pt1 | contig 31657 bp, 34 predicted proteins | sample 071ome_33_FD_179983 | JGI IMG/M metagenome (GOLD analysis project Ga0255768, IMG submission 179983) | Coastal salt marsh microbial communities from the Groves Creek Marsh, Skidaway Island, Georgia - 071412AT metaG (version 2) | ecosystem: Environmental > Aquatic > Marine > Intertidal zone >...
AAGGCTTATACGAAATTGCTGTATTTAAAGATGGTGAGCAGATCGAACTTCCAGGTGTTACCAATCCTGGAGATACGGTAAAAGGATGGTTGACAAACTCAGATGTTGATGCTATTATAAGTAAAATGTATTTTTTAACAGGCACAACCCCGAGGCAAATATGAGAACACAACCGCAAACTATTATTCGTAATCTAGAAGAAAACAACAGTCGTCTAGAAAAAGAAAAGATTCTACAAGTAGCAGCCGACGAAAGATTGCCAGAGTTTTTTGCAGGTTTGCGTATGGCATTAGATCCGCTTGTAACATTTGGTGTAAAACAGGTTCCTGTACGCTCTGATGTATTGACTGGACAAGGTCTTGCTTGGAATGTGTTTGAAGAACTTGCAAGACAATTACAAGAACGAGAGTTAACTGGACACGCGGCCCGCGATGCTATTGAACTAGCAATGGGTGTTGCTACAACTGAACAATGGAATGGCTGGTATCGTAGAATCCTTATCAAAGACCTACGTTGTGGTGTAAGTGAAAAGACTGTAAACAAAGTAGTACCAGGTACTGTTCCTGTGTTCACTTGCGCTCTTGCTCATGACTCAGCCAAGCACGAAAAGAAAATGACGGGCAAGAAACAGATCGAAATCAAACTTGACGGTGTTCGTGTTATTACAGTTATTCAAGGTGACAAAGTTGAAATGTTCTCTCGTAACGGAAAACAGTTTCACAACTTTGGACATATCATTGCAGAGATTCAAGAAGTATTAAAAGAGCATCCAGTTCCTTATCCGCTTGTACTTGACGGTGAGGTAATGAGTGCTAACTTCCAAGACCTAATGAAGCAGGTACACCGTAAGGATAATGTAGAAGCAAACGATGCTGTACTACATTTGTTTGACACTATTCCGTTAGGATGTTTCCAAAATGGTTTATGGGATAAACCGCAGAGCTTCCGCAGTGCTATTACTAAGGCTTGGGTAGAAGAACACGCAGACGTTTTAAAGCACGTACAAGCACTTGATTGGGAAGAAGTAGACTTAGACACCCAAGAAGGACAAAGTCGCTTTGTAGCGTTAAATAAAGCGGCTGTAGACGGTGGTTACGAAGGTGTTATGATTAAGGACGTTGATGCTCCTTATGAATGCAAACGAACTCATGCGTGGCTTAAAGCCAAGCCATTTATTGAAGTAACATTGGAGGTAAAGGATGTTGAAGAAGGTACTGGCCGTAATGAAGGCAGATTGGGAGCGTTTGTATGCTCCGGGACCGATGATGGAAAAGATATTTGCGTTAATGTCGGTAGTGGGTTTAGTGATGCTAATCGCGATGATTTTTGGAATAATCGTAATGACATTATCGGCAATTTAGTAGAGGTTAGAGCAGATGCTATTACACAAAATCAAGACGGTACTTATTCGCTTAGGTTTCCGAGGTTCAAAACGTTCCGAGGATTTGAAGTCGGAGAGAAAATCTAACATAGTGCGTTGGGATCTAGAACGTGAAGGCTAAACTTGCTAATTTTCCAAATTTAGGTTTTTTGATAGACGATGTTCCTAAGAACATTTTAAAATCATTGAATCAAAAAATTAGTGAAGCTAATATAGATGTAAGCAATATGCTTGCTGGAAATATTTCTAAAGAATATGATTTATTACATGCAAAGGATCTATTAGAATCTTATCTAATAGAGCTTTTTCATTTTTACAACGAAAGTTATAACTACACTAATTTGGTAGATCAAGTCAACCAGCCAGTTCCAATTACTTTAAATAATTTATGGGTAAACTTTCAAGAAAGAGGCGAGTTTAATCCTAGCCATAAACATTCAGGAATAATGAGTTTTGTAATTTGGTTAGATATCCCATATGACATTAAAGAAGAAAGTAAAGATGCAGGAACTTTTGAGTTTGTTTATACAGATATTTTAGGAAATACTATTCCGTATAAAATTCCCGTAGATAAAAACTTTAACGGAAAAATAATTATGTTTCCGAATAGGTTAATGCATTCTGTTTATCCGTATTTTTCTACTGAAAAGCAAAGAATAACAATAGCAGGAAATTTAGCATTAGATGTAAAATCTACCAAACAAGGTTGACTTTTTTACAAATAACATATATACTAACAAAACTTAACAGTTAGGAGACTTATGCCGTGGCGATTCCAAAAACAAAAAAGAAAGCACCTAGAGCCGCTCCCAGAGTAAAAAGGGGAGCAAAACTTACCGCACCTAGTTGGCAAGGCTGGGAAGAATGGACAGGTGAAAAATATCATCGATTCCGCGACGGCACAAGAGCATTTTATTACGAAAACTATAAGCCCGTAGATTTGTATCCTGCAATATATAAATGGATGCAAGATTCAGGCGAGTATTCCAAGGAACAAATCAAACATTGTAAAGCGGCACCTGCTAGTACTTTAAGTATTACTGCGGCAATTACCGCAAAGATGCTGTTAGACGGAATGCCTGATATAAATCCAAAAGAAGCAGAATATTGGGAAAGTTTGCCCGGAACAATGGGACAACTAAAACCTAGCACAGAGTTTTTAAAGAAAAAGATTGAGTTAGGTATTGAAGCAGGTAGTAAGACAGTTGAAGTTAAAGCAAAAGAAGAAAAAGAAAAAGCAAATGTTTATGTGCCTACCATCCAAGAACGTATTAGAGATCAAGCATACGAAATGGCAGAACCTATCGATGAATGGCTAGAAGGCTGGACTGTAGATAAAGAGTCATTTGATCCTAAAGGTTTTGATTTTAAAGCATATTTTAAAAAGATTCAGCCTAGTCAAGCGCATTGTCGTAAGATGAAATCTTTTTGGGAGAACGATCTATTAGATTTTAATGAACTAGAACGTATGCCTACAAAAGGACAACTGGCTAAGATGAGCGAAGAAGATGCTGATCAGTGGGAACAATTAAAAGAAGGCTACAATCATCTTAAGAAAGCAGACATTGCTAAGTATCGTAAAGCAATTGAAACTGTCAATTCAGAACTAGACTTTATTATTGAGCAGGCAAAAGCAACACGCAAACCTCGCAAGCCTAAAGCACGTTCAGCAAGTAAAATAATTGAGAAATTAAAGTTCTGTAAAGCAGATGACAAGTTTTCACTTGCAAGTATAGATCCTACCCTCATTGTAGGTGCAAGCGAGCTTTGGGTGTTTAATGTAAAAACTCGAAAACTAGGCAAATATATTGCGTCTAACATAGATCCTACAGGACAACAACGTGGTGATTCGGGACTAAGTGTAAAAGGCACAACAATTATAGGTTTTGACGAAACATTAAGTATACAGAAAACCCTACGTAAGCCGCCAGAACAATTAAAAGAATTTAAAGATTCGGGCAAGGTAAAATTGCGTAAGTTTTTAGATGATATTAAAACTACTGACACAAAACTCAATGGTAGGTGTAATCCTGATACAGTACTTCTAAAGGTTTCCTGATAAATACTGTAGTTAGAACAGGAATAATAGATGACTGATATTAGAAAAAGCCTTAACGCACTTGCAGATTCTATTGAAGCAATAGAAAACCGTCCTGAACCTACTGTCAAAATACATGATAGAGAACTAAGCGGTAATAAAATTAATGGTGGATTAATAACCAACTTTTCAAGTGTTGGTATAAAAGATAATGCATCTAGAGAAACAATAGTAACTGTCAAAGACGATGGCATACATGTATCTGTAGCACATATAGATACAATAAACAACGCTTTAAATGTTAAGGGTAATCTAAAAGTAGACGGTGAAATCCATGCAAAAAAATTGCATGTAGACGAAGTTTCTGCTGATGTTCGTAACGAAAGAACAAGTCCTTTAGAATTCAAAGGAGGCGACAAGCCTGCATATGGAAAAGGAATAATTTGGACTGGCGGAAAATATACCAAACAGTTTATACTACAAGGTAGCGAAGATAGACTCTGGTCTACTGAAGATTTAGATCTAGCAACCGGCAAATCATATCGTATTAATAATATTCCTGTAATATCTGAAACTGGGCTAGGACCTTCTGTTGCAGAAAGTAATCTAAAAAAAGTAGGACCGTTAAGAGAGCTAAATGTTGTAGGTGATCTAACAGTTGATTATTTTTTAAGATACGATAGCGGACTTAAAAGATTTAGCCTAGGAGCAGAAGCACCTCCGGGCATGTTTACACTTGAAAGTCAAAGTCATCAATTTGTAATTGATTCTGAATCTACTGGTGATTGGAAATTAGGTACTCATAGTACAGGTAAACTATCTTTAATTACAGACGATACTGCAAGAATTAGCATTGATCCTACTGGTGCAGTTACAATACACAATAAAACTGTAGTCCAAGGTAAAATGGGCATAGGTGTTAAAAACTTTATAGACGATGCAGATCTAACAGTTGCCGGTCCGATTAGAATGCAAGATAAAAAATTCGAAGTTTCTAATGCTATACCTACATCAGGTGTTTATAAAAAAGGTGACATTGTTTGGAACAGTGAACCTAAGTCAGGCGGAACGGTTGGATGGATTTGTCTTAGAGATGGCACTCCAGGCGAATGGAAATCATTCGGTAATATATCTTAATACTGATATATAATTCTTTGAAATATCCCTATAAATAATTATGCTGAACAACAATTTCAGATGAGGGAGTATAAATGAACAAAACAGAACAACAGGCACGTTGGTGGAAGTATGCGGCGTGGACAGCACCATTTGTCGCACTAGCCATCGTCTTAGGCGAAATATTATTAGGCTTTGATTCATTAGTTAATATCACGTCAGTAACTATTGTAGTCATTTTTATCGCAACCAGTGTATTCTGGTGGTGGTGGGCGATAAGTAAAATAGTGTATATGATACAATGTGCTAATCGAACAGAAGAAAACTTTAGAACACTTAAAGATGAACTAAAAGAGATCAAAAAAGATGTGGGCAATAGGCAATGGCGAGAGCCGATCAACAATTGACATAGGCAAATTAGACGGCCAAAAGGCAGGCTGTAATGCTATATACCGAGATTATTATACAGACTATCTTGTATGTGTTGATAAACGTATGATGACTGAGGCTTTGAGAGCAGGTGCAAATACACAAGGCACATTAGTTTATACCCGACCTGAGTGGTATAATAGTTTTAAAACACTTCATGTAAGAACAGTCCCGGACTTGCCATATAAAGGCAACGAAAGATGGGATGAACCCTTTCAATGGGGTAGCGGACCGTATGCTGTACTCATTGCGGCAATGTATACTAAACTAAAAGAAGTCAAACTTATAGGCTTTGATTTAGGAAGTAGTACAGGCAAAGTTAATAATGTTTACAAAGGCACACCTAATTATGATGATGCTGACAAGAGAGCAGTAGATCCTAGATATTGGATACATCAAATTGGAATGGTATTCAATTGTTTTTCAAAAGTAAAATTTACAATCTATCAAGACAACTGGGAATTACCAAAAGCCTGGAATTATCCTAATGTAAAGGTTGACACGATAAGTAATATATCGTATACTAGTTAACATTATAGGACTTGGCGTCAACCCTTCTAATTCTGCCGCCATTATTAATTACAGGAGATAATAATGGGTAAACATTACAGTACAAAACATTACGGACACAACATTGGTCTATCAGCAGTGTTCCGTCAACCAAACGCAGATCATTCACACTGTCATTTACTACACGGTTATAGTCTAGCATTTACATTCACATTTGGATGTGATGAACTAGACAACAAAAACTGGGCAGTAGACTTTGGAGGACTTAAACCTTTGAAGGCTTGGCTAGAAGATAACTTTGATCACAAACTATGTGTAGATTCTGCAGATCCAAATATCACTGATTTATACGAACTTGAAGAAAAAGGATTATGCGAAATTAGAGAGTTTAATGGTGTAGGAGCAGAAAAATTTGCACAACACGCATTTAACTTTGCAGACAAACTAATACGCGAAGCAACTGACAATCGTTGTTATTGTGTTAAAGTAGAATGTGCAGAACACGGAGCAAACTCGGCTATCTATGAGGCATAACTTTTGGCAAAGAAGTACATTGAAGGCGAATCAAAACAACAACGTAAGGCTCGCAAAGCAAAAGAAAAAGCACTAAAAAGTGCTAAGGCGCAAAAAACTGTAGTAAGCACTGATTTATTCCCGCAGAATAGTGTAGAGCCTAATAATTTTGTGCTATGTATAAAGCATGGTACAAAGTATTCTTACGATTACGTTAACAGACTGTATAATATGGTGTCAAGAAACTGCACCTTAGATTACCAGTTTGTATGCCTTACAGATAATAACCTAGGACTAGATCCAAATATAAGAGTTTTGCCTATTCCTAACGGCCTTGAAGGTTGGTGGTGTAAACCATACATGTATAGTAATGACTTGCCGTTAAATGGTACTATTCTTTATATGGATTTAGATGTAGTTATTTCAGGTAATATAGATAAGTTGTTTACTTACAAGCCAGATAGATGGGCAGTGATTAGAGATTTTTCTAGAGCAATGCGTCCTACATGGCAAAAATATAATTCAAGTGTTATACGTTTTAGAACAGGAGAATTAGATAGAGTTTGGAAAAACTTTATAAGTGATAAAGTTACGGTTCAAAGACGTAACTTTGGAGATCAAGATTTTTTGTATACCGAAACTCATAATACATATCCTGCAAATCTTTTTCCAGATGCATGGATAAGAAGTTGGAAATGGGAAATTAGAAAAACAAAAGATTTTAAGCCTGGTCAGACACGAGGTAATAGAACATTTGCACGAACTGAAAATGTTAAACCTGGACCAGATTGTTGCATTGCAGTTTTCCATGGAGACCCAAATCCCCATAACTGCGATGATCCTTGGGTAGTAGAGAACTGGAAGTAAAAGTGTTAAAGAAGTTAGATAAAAATATTGTACAACATGTAATCAAGGATGATCCTGTCCGTCCTCATATCAGTGCAGATTGGAGGACACGACCTGGACGAGAGGTTTACGGATTGTACAATGAAGAAGCAAACAAATTGAGAGCAGTAATTTGTGTTGCATATACAGATGAAGTACCTACATGTGAAAGAGATATGGGCTGGTTAGGAACCTCTCATGCAATATTTTACACAGTATGGAGTTATGATAAAGGCGCAGGTCGAGACATTGTTTTTGCTGTTGCTGAACATATTAAAAAAACAAACAAAGATGTTAAAAGATTTGTAACATTAAGTCCATTAACTGAAATGGCGGAAAAATTCCATTTACGAAATGGTGCAAAATTTTTAGATAAACATACAGAGTGTCAAAACTTTGAATACGAACTTGACTAACAAACAAAAAGGTAGTATAATACAAGTATGGATTTAAAATTTACAACAGCAGGTGACTTTCTTCGCTCACAGCAAAAACGTATTGGTTTTGCTTGCAAGTATATGCACCCAGATCAGACACAAAAGAAAAAACTATTAGAAGAAATTCAACGACCGCTAAATACCCGTAGCACAACAGTACAGTGGCTGAACAGACAAACTGTTGACGTTGCAGAACAACGCTTGTGGGATATTATGGTACATAATATTGCGAGCTATGGGAGATTGATTGAGTATGTTGGAAGCCTTCTTCCAGAACTTCGTATGGTCCGATTGGGTAGTGATGTGCTTCCTGTTTATACCGAGCCTACTTGGTGCTATTTTTGGCGCCGTCAAGATGTACGTGATTACTGCGAAAGAGAATTTGCAAAAGTCGGAGAGCGAGCTAGACAGTTGGATGTTAGGCTTTCCATGCACCCCGGACAATTTACTGTACTTGCAAGTGATAGCGACGAAATCGTTGAAAGGTCAATAGAGGAGTTTGAATATCATGTGGATTGCATCAGATGGATGGGCTTCGGCAAACAATTCCAAGACTTCAAGTGCAACGTACATATATCGGGTAGAAAAGGTCCAGCCGGTATCAAGGACGCACTTAAACGACTATCGCCTGAAGCAAGAAACACCATCACGATCGAGAACGACGAAAACAAATGGGGTCTCGAACACAGCCTCGAACTTGCAGACGATGTCGCACTCGTTCTTGACATACACCATCACTGGTGCCGTGAAGGAGAATACATTCAACCAACCGACGATAGATTTGCTCGCGTGATTGACAGTTGGCGTGGTGTGCGTCCTGTTATTCATTACAGCGTTAGTCGTGAAGATTTGCTTATAGGTCATCCGCAGACTTTACCAGACATGGATATTTTACTTGCTGGTGGATTTAAGAAAGGTAAACTTCGCGCTCACAGTGATTACATGTGGAACAAAGAAGTTAATGATTGGGCACTTACATTTTTAGATTATGCGGACATTATGGTAGAAAGTAAAGCGAAAAATCTTGCAAGTAAGAAACTTTACGACTACTATAAGAAAATGGAAAAACAACCATGCGACCTCTTAAGCGCCTAATATGGAACGATCTTAGTACAAAAATAAATCTTAAGCCTGAATACGTAAACGATAACACACGTAATTGGTCTAAGCAAAAGTATCAAACTTTCTGGTCCGACGGCGCCTATGGTACAATCTGTAAAGAATACGACATTAGCTACAATGAAGATAAAGCCTTTTGTTATGAACTACAGTTTGATCCTAGGAAAATGTCTGAATATGAAATATTCGACAAAAACAATGAACATCATCTACTTAATATAAACAAAGTACCTGCTAATATTTTAGACCGGGTAAGAAATAAAAAAGGATTCTTTGTTATTAGTTACATAACAGAAGGTCATACATATCCTGAAGTGCTGAAGAAAATAGTCGAATATTTTACGCACTATAATGTTCCTTTAAAAAAAATAATTTATATAACTAATTCTGCCAATGGCGGCAGTATGATTAAAAAATATATAAAAAGAGGCGAAGATAGATTTCATCATATATATTACCCTTGCTTATTTGAAGATTGGGGTTATGTACTTAAAGATAATTTGTATAAGTATTTTCCAAAAAAAGAAATAATAAAAAAAGATTTCTTATGCTTTAATCATAACCATCACACCCATAGATTATATTTTTATGAATTAATGTTTAGGCGAGGGTTAGTTTATAATAGCTATTGGAGTATGCCTGCCGAAGGATATAGAGGAAAATACATAGATGCACTGTTTGATGACGATGATACTAACGCATTTAGAAAACGCTTTGGTATACAAAGAGATAGTGTAGGAGCAAGTGAAAAGGCTCTACCTTTAAAATTAGACAAGTTTAATTTATATAAGCAAGGACCTCTGTCAGGTAATGAGCATGTATATTTTGCAAGTAGCATGATAAGCCTTGTTACCGAAACACAATTTTTTAGAGAACCTATACATATAACAGAAAAAACTTACAAACCTATTTCATTTAAACACCCCTTTATACTGATTGCATCTTATGGAAGTTTAAGGCATTTAAAAAACTTTGGATTTAAAACATTTGATAAATGGTGGGACGAAAGTTATGATGACATTAGAGACCCTTCAAATAGAATGGCAAAGTTATTAGATATCTGTACAGAGATTTCTAAATGGAGTCCAGGAGATAAAAAAGTTTTTTTAACAGAAGTCCAACCTATAGTAGAACATAATAGAAATGTACTAGAAACAAATGTAACACGTAAAAATGTTATAGATCGGAAATTAATTAACTATAAAGGGCTACGCTAAATACTGTATGGAGGAAATTTATGAGTTATCTAAGCAAAATGTACAGCAAAAACAAGCCAGACCAGACCCAATCATTATCTGATAAAAATCCAAATAGAGTTACTGGTGGTTTAAGAGCCCAAGGTGTAGATACTGTCACTATGCTAGGAGAAGATGGTAGCTCTCAAGAACTTCCTACACTTCAATATGTTCGCTCATTGGAAGAGCAGTCAAAAAAACAGCGAGCCGCTATCACTGTTTTAGAGCGTAAACTGACTCGCTGTGATACTGCAATTGAGCAGTTAAAGTCTTTACTTACCCGTTCTTAATTCTTTTAATTAATTCAGATTTTTTAAGACTTGCATTTGCAGGAATATCGTGTATTCTAGCAATTTCAAGAAGTTCCTTTTTGGTAAACTGATTTAATTCATTACCTTTAGGCTTCTGAGTTTTTGTTTCTTTTTTAGTTGATGTCTTCTTTTGAGCTTTAGTTTTTTCTTCTTTAGGCTCTTGAGCAATAACCGGAGTATCCGGGACATCTAAACCAAAAAGTGATTTTATCCATGTAAACATTTTTGTCTCCTATAGGAACATATATTTACATAAATACATTAAGCAGGAGATAATTTATGGCTGATGAAGAAGATATTTCAAGATTAGATTTAAGTAGAATCCGTGGTATTAAAGCAGACAAAGATAATATAGATCTTAGTTTAACTGCATTGCCTGTGAAACGTACACCTTTGCAAAAGCGTTATCAAAAAATTAACGAGGCAACTTTAGCGGCCTATAAATATCAAGTCAAAAAAAGGAATATACGATGATACAAAAATGGATTAATGCTCGTATAAAAGAGCGTACAACACTAGATGGTGTTATTTTAGTAGTAGCAGGCGTTTCATTCTTAATTTTCAAACCAATTGCGGCTTTAGCGGCATATGCGGCAATAGCATACGGTGCTTGGACTATTTGGAAGTCTGAATAATTACAATTTACTAATTGGGAGGTCAGAACTAGCAGATAAGTTCCATACTTGTTTGCGTTCTACTCCCTTTTTTTGTGCAAACACTTTTGCATCACAATCACTACACACATGAAAATAGTTATTGTTTAGCCGTTTAGGGTCCATACTACCCCGTGATCTTTCAAATTCTGCATCACAACTATCACATCTAAAAACACACATACTCGAATTTCTAGAGTATTCATGTTCTACACCGTGTTTACTTGCACGTTTATGTCTCTTTGTAACTGTATATTCTTTTATAAACATAACTATATTTACATTAAGATTATAAAATCATACGATAAATAAGTATAGGGAGAACCATAATATGCAGATTTGCACACTTACCGATAAAGCAGAAACACAAATTAACACTTTATGTGCTGAAAATAACTGTTATGCAATTAGTTTAAACTTAAAAGGCGGTGGCTGTGCAGGATTTGAATATGAATGGGGTACAATAGAAAATGAGCAAGATGTTAACGAAGGCGATGAAGTTATTAGCGCAGGCAAAGGCAATCTTGTAATCGGCATACAAAGTTTAATTTTTCTAGCAGGCACAGAAATAGACTACGTAAAAGACCTTGTAGGTTCAACTTTTGAAATTAAAAACCCAAATGCACAAAGCAGTTGTGGTTGCGGAGTAAGTGTAAACTTTAATATGGATACGTTAGGGTATCCAGCATAATTAATGGAGCAATAAGTAATGGCAAGACAAGATATTAATATCGGTGTAGAAGGCAATGATGCTACCGGTGATAGTATTAGAGAATCGTTTCGTAAGGTAAACGAAAACTTTACAGAGATTTACGCTGTATTCGGTCAAGAAGGTGCAATAGCATTTACTAGTCTTGCAGATACTCCAGACCAACTATTACCAAACACAATTCCGCTAGTAAGTGATGATGGCTCCAATATAAATCTTGTAGAACTTGCTTCTAATAGTGCATTAGATCCTAACGAAGTTGACACTATTACATTTACATATACACAAGCTGGCAAACTTGTTGTTTCAACAGCATTTACAAAACTTTCAGATGACTTAAAACCTGCACTAGGTGGTCCGTTAAATGTTAACGGAAATGCAATAGGTAATGTATCAGTATCACAAGCGGCTGTTGATTTATTTAATGAAAGACACAATACAGATTTAAGTATAGATGATTTAGTTATTACAAAAGGATTTGCAGATAGACGCTATGTTAGTTCAGGCTTGCCGATACGTGTTGCAGGTGAACCAGCAAATACAAATTCCTATTTGCTAGACATAAACAGATACATCAATGGTAATATCGAAGTTTTAAATCACGGATATGATACCAGTATCAATGGTATACCTTTTGTTTTTAGTACAATATATAATGATCCTAATAATTTAACATCAGGCGACACTTATTTTCTACGCTATATTACAGACGATCAGTTAGCAGTTTTTGATACAGCCGAAAAAGCACAAGTTGTTGATACGCTTACTGCTGAACAAACAAAAATATTTGTTCAAGGTGTTATCGAAAATGACGATGTACACAGAATGGTTGATGCAGGTTATGACGAAACACTAGAAGGAAACTTCTTAAGTGATGTTGCAATGCCTAGAGATGCTATTGTACGCAGACAAGGCGATACCATGGACGGCGTTCTTACACTGTCCGATCACCCAGGTGACCTAAAAGGTTTTGGAGTTGTTAACGGAGCAGATGATTTACAAGCCGCTTCTAAATTTTATGTAGACCAAAGCGGTTATTCATCAACTGTAAACCTTTTTGTTAGCACCAATGGTGATGACAGAATGATTGGTGTGCCTCCAGGAAGAGAAGGGTCAGCACTAAACTATGCATTCCGTACTATTAATGCCGCGGCTAGAAGAGCTTACGAAATTATCGAAACAAGTCCTGCAGAACCAGGACCATATTTCCAAACAATTACTAAAGATGCAGGAGACAGTACGTCTACAGTAATTACTGCTGATGTTGATGTTCCTGTATATGAACAAACAAAGGCTCTTATACAATTAAACAGAGAATATGTTGTAAAAGAAGTATCAGGCTATCTAAAATTTACGTATCCTGATTTTATTTACGACATTGAAACATGTGAAAGAGATACTGGTTTAATTTTAGATGCTGTATCGTTTGATATAAATCGTGGATTAAACGCAAACTTTTTAACCAGAGAAGCAGGCGAAAGGTATTACAGTAATTCTAGTGGTAGATATGCTATAGGACAACAGTTAACAGAAACTGTAGATGCAATAGATATTGCAAAGCAAATGGTAGATGCTATCCTACAAAATAAATTATTTAGAGAAAAAAATGTTGTTAGTATTAGTGTTGACGGAAATAGAGCTAGAGTAACAACATCACCTGATCACGGTTTAGTTGACGGAGAACAGGTTATATTCAAAGACATGGGCGGTATGATTGAAATAGAAGATCAAACTGCGTATATAAGAGTGTTAAGTGATAGTGTATTTGAACTTTATGAGGATCAAGATCTTTTAACACTTTGGGATATAAGTGCATACACAGACTACACAACCGGCGGAAGAATGGGTGTAGTATATCAACCTAGATTAGAAGCATTTGACAGTAACAAAGTTCTACAAACTTTTGATCAGCCTGATGCAGACACTGCGGCTAGAAGTGCAATAGGTACAAAATTTGATCTTATTTTAAATATTATTCAAAACGGTGTTAGTGCAGGTGCTAATGTTATCTATGGTAGTACTTACAAACTTGTAATGGACAACGGTGCTAGAACTTTTATTGACCAAGGTAATCCAGACAACACTGATACACTACCTGGAAAAATATTAGTAGGTAAAAGATCAGGCGCTAAGGGAAGAATTGTAACACTTACTAACAATGACGGCACTGAAAGTACACCAGACTTTAACAATCCAGATACTTTCCAACTAATCCAACTTAATGGTAAAGATTTTGAAGTAGGAGAAGAAGTAGAGTACGGTAACTTTGTTAAAACTAAACAAGTTACTATATTTGTAGAGTCAGGCACATACGAAGAAGACTATCCAATTAAACTAGCCAATAATGTGTCACTTAAAGGTGACGAATTTAGACGTGTAATTATTAGACCTAAGCGCAGACTGTCACAATCTGTTTGGTCAGATATGTACTTCTTTAGAGATTTAGAATTTGATGATATTGAATTATTAGAAAAGAAGCATTCTACAATTACTGCTACCTCAACTGCTAATGATCAATTTATTTGTGATACAACATCATGGATGAATGTTGATGACACTGTAAGATTTGTTGGTAATAGTTTGTATGGCGGTGTCCAAAGAAGCACAGTCTATTTTATTAAATCAATTGACAGTGCAACAGAATTTACAGTAAGTGAAACACAAGGTGGTGCAACATTTGCTTTAACCGATTCTGATCAAACTTTTTATGTAGTAAAGAACGAAGTATCGGCATTCGTTAACCAAACCAATCAAGTACAAGGATACTTTGGTAGACATTATTTAAGAAATCCTTTTGCAGAAAAAGATTTAGGTATTATTCCTACTAACGTAGGTGATTATTTAATTGCCGCAAGTGTTCTTAGAAAGAACAAAGAATTTATACAAGAAGAAGTTACATGGTGGATTGACGACAATGTAAACGATGCAAATATAAACAATGCTACAGGAAGTATTTGGTTTGGATTTACATACGATAGAGACAAATGTTATAGAGATGTTGGATTAATTGTTGATGCATTGATTAAAGACCTTACACTAGGAGGCACAGAGTTTACTCTTGAAGCACAAGGAAACTATTACATTGGTGCAGTTGCAGGACAAGAAACACAAACTGCTCAAGCAATCAATCAGATCTCTGTTTTAGCTGTACAGTTATTAGCAGGAACTTCACCTAACGTCAATAATATTTTAAATGTACAACCTGATACCAGCGCAGGCATAGGAGAAACAGGAACTGACACACTTGTTAACAGTTTAATTAATTTAGTTAACTACGCATTTAATGATGATTACAATCCTCCATTGTCAAACGATGCACAAGGTGTAGACGTATTTACGATGAGTGATGCTACTATTGTGCGTAATGTTACAGTTCAAGGACACGGTGGCTTTATGTGTGTGCTTGACCCAGAAGGACAAATTCTTACTAAATCTCCATATATCCAAACTGGTTCATCATTTAGTAAAAGTGACAATGAAAAGAGATTTAGAGGAGGAATGTATGTTGATGCATTCGTAGGTAACATTCCTGTTAGAATTACAAATGCTGTTACACCATTCCAACTCGAACTTGAAAGTGATCCAGGTCAAGGTCTATTTATTAGGCCGCCAGAAGTACCTTGCCCGTTTTACTTAGACGGTATTCGCTATCAGGTTAATGCTATTAGTCAATATGATCAAGTACAAGGTACTGTAACAGTTTTCTTAGACGCTGGTTCTGGACTTAACGGAACGGGCTACACAGGTAGTACGCCGCAAGAAATATTCTTACAAACAGCAGGTAATAGAAGTATACTAGGAAACGACTTTACACAAATAAATGACCTAGGATATGGCCTTGTTACTAACAACGGTGCTTTGTCAGAAATGGTATCTATGTTTACATACTACTGTCAGGCAGCATACTATGCAAGTAACGGTTCAGAGATTCGTTCAACTAACGGATCTAATGGTTATGGGTTCTTTGGTCTAGTAGCTGAAGGTGCTGATCCAAACGAAATTCCAGACCAAGTTACACTAACTAATCCTATGATACAGCCTGCAAGGGCATATACTACTCCTAATTTTCCTAACATAGAAGAAGATCCTAGTATTACAATTACAGATATAAAGTACAAGCCTACGATTAACAGTCAAATTACAATTAATCATGGACCTGAAGGTCAAGTAAGACGTGTTTCTAATATAAGTGCGGCAAGTGCAGGCAGAGCGGCAAACACCTACACTAACGTAAGTGCAAGCGGCGGCAGCGGTACAAATGCAACATTTGATATTGTTATTGATGGTAGCGGCGATGCAACAAGTGTTACACCAAACAATGCAGGTGTTGATTACATTTTAGCAGAAACTTTAACAGTCTCTGGTGCAGACCTAGGTGGTACAAGTCCTGCAGATGATTTAACATTTGCAATAGCTTCAGCATCAAGAGGCGTAGGTATTCTAAATTATAGAGTAAGTAATGTTACCAACTTGTCAGATGCAGATAATGATGGTACAGAAGGTGAACCAGGCGACGAAGTTGCAACAGGCGGAGTATATAGTAATAGTGTATATAAACTTGACCTTAGAGCAGATGATGCTTCACCTGCAGACTATTTTGGAACTTTACAAGATACAGTACCGAACGGCACTGTTATTGAATTTAGAACAGATAGTACAATGATATTTGATGGCGTAGCAGAGCCTGAAAGATTAGAGACTCGTCCTTCTACTGCTATTAACTTTGACGAAAGTGATGAAATTACATACAGAAGTTTAAGTTTTGCACAACAAGATTCTTTGTCACAAGATTTAAACCCAGATCAAATTTTAACTGATGTAGATACAGGGTTTGGTTATGTAGCAGTGTTTACAAAAACAGATGAACTTGTTGCAAACTATGGTGCAACACAAGGTGATACATCTTTAGCAATACAAACCATTGTAGATGAAGATACAATTTCGAGATTGTTGCGTGACGTTGCGGGCAAACAACCAGGCGATGCAGGTTATGCAGGCGGAATGATTTTCCATTGGGATGGAAAAATTCATAGAGCAACACAATATAGTACAGTAGGTAAAATTATTACAACCGGAAATATAACAGTAGTTGCAGGCGAAACAATATCACAAGGTTCAACAACTGCAACTGTATTACAAGATGTTACAGCAGGTAGTGTTATCAATGTTATAGATGCTTCGGGAACATTTAATACTTCAGACGAATTGACAGGTAGTACAAGTGGTGCGCTAGGTGCAAACAGTGTTCCAGATGAATACAGTCCGCTTTCTTGGGCTAAACTAGATTTTAGTGATGTAGCAGGTAGAGATTTAAACTCGCCTACTGTCACTGGTTTGCAGAGTGGGTTTGGTTCAGATGAGGTACTACTAAATTTAGGTCTTGACACAGGCGCTACTGCTGAAATTACTATTGCAATTTCATTGTGTAGAGCAACAGGACACGACTTTACACAAATTGGTACAGGTGGATTTAACACAAGTAACTATCCAAACGTGCTATTAGGTGATCCTGAATTACCATTAGCTGAAGCATATACTGATGCACCTACTGCTACAAGTTCACAAATTTGGGAACGTAGAAAGGGCAGGGTATTCTTTGTAACAACAGACCAATTTGGCTTCTTTAGAGTTGGTAAATTCTTTAGTGTTGACCAGGCAACAGGTGACATTGAATTCGCAGGTGAAGTTGGTCTAACAAATGCAAACTCACTAGGCTTTAAACGTGGTGTAACAATTAATGAATTCTCTGCAGATGACTCATTTAGTGATAATTCTGCACAAGCAGTGCCTACAGAAAAAGCAGTTGGTAACTATATCAACAGAGTATTAGGATACAACGTACAGGCTCTATCACAGATATTAGATCCAGCAAATGGCGGAAATAGAATAGGCCCAGGCTTCTTACCGTTGAATGGTGGTAGCGATATGGAAGGCGACATTGATATGGGTGCTAACCAAATTACAAACCTTGCCCTTCCAGGTACTGACGGTACTGCGGCTACTAACAAAAATTATGTAGACCAAAACAATCAAAACTATGACCAAATAGAAGATATTAGAAACACTGAAATTAATAATACTCAAGCTAATGATCTTTTAGTTGCTACTGGTTATAAAATAATTTATGTTTCTCCTGTACAAGGCGGAACATGGAATGTATCTGATGTAATTGGATTAGCAAGTGCTACTAAAACAGCAAATATTATTGACATTGTTAGTATCACTGATCCAATCGAAGGACCATTACAAAAAGTTACAATAGAAATGGTAACAGGACTAGACTTTGTAATAGGTGAAGTTTTATACGATCAACCAGGACAAACTGCTAACGCGGCAATAGTTGATGGACCAATTGACGAATGGGCAAACGCATCTGAAGCAGTAGATAGTGTTGTAAATCTAACTGTTGATAGAAGTAGTGGCGGAAAAGCTACCTACAACTTCCAAATTGAAGATCTAACTGTTGCAAATGCAGATGTAGCAAGCGATGCAGAAATTGCACAAAGCAAACTAGCAATGCAAAATGCTGATACGTTTGATGAAGATGATGCGACAACTGGTTGGGACGGTACAGATACAAAAGTACAAGCAGATTTAGGACTTGCAAAATTTAGTGATGAAAACTTTGATACAAAGGATGGCTATGTACGAATAAAAGATAACGGTGTTGCGTTTGCAGAAATGGCTAATATTAGTCAATACCAATTGTATGGTAGAACAGATACAGGTACAGGCGTACCAACAGGTATTAGTTTTAGCAACGTTGCAAAATATGGTGATTCAGTTCAAGACAAAGACTTTGCATCGAATTGGAACGATATTACAACAGTGGCTATCACCAAAGTCCAACTTGATAGAAAAGTAAGCGTAAGCACAGGTGATGTAATTAGACAGCCAGGTAGTGGTGCAGAGGCAACCGTGCGCCAAACTATTGAAAACAAAGATGTCATTTATGTTACAGCCGTTGTAAATGGACCTTTTGATACAATTAGTCAGACTGACTTTTTAGAGATTAACACCGGCGGCGGGTTTGATCCCCTATATGAAGAAGATACAGTCGATCCTGATACTGGTATAGGTACAGAAGTCCTAGTAACTTCAACAACAGCAGACTTTGCAGATGTCGGAGATGCTCTTATTACAATTGACCTTGCAGATGGTGGAAGAATTTATTCTAAAACTAACATTTCGATTAGTACAGATACTAATAGTATTGCACGTAGAACTAACACCGGTAGATTAAATGCAACTGGTTATCAAATTTCTGGAATTGATATTGTTACTGTAGACGCACAAACTACAAAATTAAAAACACCAGGCGGTGCAGACATTATAACAGCAGTAGGAAACAGTTCTGCTAGTTTAGTTGTAAAATTTCCTGGTAGTGTAGATGCTGGCGAAACAGGTGTTACAGAAAGTAATGCTCAATCCGGTAGTGATTTTGCTGCCGAAGGATTTGTTGCAGGCGATTGGGTTTACACAAACTTTATAGAAGCATTAACAGAAGCAGATGAACTATCAAGTGAAACTACAGGTATTGGCCTTGGTGACGGACATGGTTATACAAGCGAAGGCGCGAATACAACTGTTTTTGTAAACGGAGGCACTGAAACACTTGTTATAAATGGTACAACTATTACAGCAAAAGAAAATGTTGTAATGGACAAAGATCTTACTGTAAATGGTGACTTTATATTTGCTAATGCAAGTACTGACACATTTACTATTAACGGTTCATTAGAATTTGGTACTAACGGTAGAGTAGGTACAAACGTGTTACCAGACGGTAATAGCACACGTAACCTAGGCGGTAACAGTAACCGTTGGCAAACAGCATACATTGATTTAGTTGTAGGTACAGCTCAAACTGCAAGATATGCTGACTTAGCAGAAAACTATAGTGCAGACGATGCATACGAACCAGGAACAGTTGTAGTATTTGGCGGTGACAAAGAAGTAACAGTTACTGATAGAACACTCGATCACAGAGTGGCAGGTGTTGTTTCAACTAATCCTGCATATTTGATGAACAGTGAACTAGAAGCTGATAATCCTGTAGCAGTGGCATTACAAGGTCGTGTACCTTGTAAGGTACTAGGTAAAGTACAAAAAGGTGATTTACTAGTTACCAGTGCTATACCAGGATATGCAGTAGTTAATAACAATCCAACATATGGTACAGTAATAGGTAAGGCCCTTGAGTCTAAAGATACAGACGGCAAGGAAATAATTGAAATAGTCGTAGGAAGAGTATAACATGGCAGATCATTTTCCATTAATAATAGACACAAGCGATGGTAACAAAATTAAAGAATTGCCTGCGGGCGATAATTTAGACCTAAGCCAAAGTAATATAGTTAATGTTGCAGGTATAACAACACTAGGAACTGTTAATGTTGGGACGTTACAGATAAACGGTAATGCACTAGGTGCTGCCGCTATATCTAATAATTATAACGACCTAAATAATAGACCGGTTATATTTTCCGGAGACTATACAGACTTAACAAACAAACCTATTATACCTACACATTTAAGTAATATATCAGATGTTTCATTAACACAACCAACAGACGGACAAGGATTAGTTTGGAGTGATGCAGACAATCAATGGGTGCCTGCAGATGTTGATACAGTTGATTTAAGTAACTACAATATCACACAACTAAATGACGTAATAATTACAGGCACTGTTGAAAACAAATACTTAAAATTTTATGCAGGTGCGTGGAGACCCGCAAATGTTACCTGGACTGAAATACAAAGTCGTCCTGTGTTTGTGTCAGAATTTGTTAATGATCAAGACTATGCTACTAATGCAGATGTAAATGCTATCTTAGAACAAAATCCTGTAAGAGTTTTAGTAGGATCTGTATTTGCCGATGATTCATCATTGGTTATTGACGGAATCACCAAAGAAGTTTTTACGCCTAAAGTTACAACCGATCAAATTGATTCAGAAGGAACATTACTTGTAACTTCCGGAGATATAACACTAGGAGGATTACTACGTTTAAACGCAAATGCTGAAACACTTGCTACAACAGGCGGCGAACCCATGGAACTGCAATTTGATACAACCTTTACAGGTAATATAACAGTAAATGGCAATGTAAGCATAGGCGGTACTGTAGAAACTGCTATAGATGCAAAGGGCGGAGTAACTGGAGATCTAAGAGGAAGTGTTTTTGCAGACGATTCCAGCTTAATAGTTGATAGTTTACAAGGTAAACTATTTGCACCAATTGACACGATTAAAGGTGATATTGATACTATAACAGGACCTGGTACAATCGGCGTAGAAAGTTTAACAACAACAATAACAACAACAGGAACTGACACTTACAGTCTACCAAACGGCACGCCTGGTCAAATAAAAATTATTGTTGGTAATACCGGTTCTGGTACAGCAACTATTACTCCTGCTACATTTGGCATGCCTTACACTGACTTTGTTTTTGCTGGTCCATTTGGAACAGCAATGTTAGTTTACACTAGTTCAGGTTGGGTAGTGGTTTCTGGACAGGATATAACATACAACTAATTATGGAGATGATGCATGGCAATACAAACAATTAACATAGGTGATATACCGAATGATGGCACAGGTGATGATCTACGTGTTGCCTTCCAAAAAGTTAACAGTAGTTTACAAGATTTAGATACTCGTATTACTTCTGCATCTATTGAAGCAGAAAACGTAGGAGCATATGGCGAGGCAGTTTACGCAGGTCGTGATAATAACACACTGCAATTTAAAACACTTGTTGCAGGAGCTAATGTTACACTAACTTCTAATACAACACAGGTAATTGTAGATGCGGCAGGTGGACTAGACGAAGTCCTTGTTGTATCAGATAATGGACACATTACAGTTACAAGTCAAAACTATTTAGGTATAAATGGCGGTGAAGTAATTGATACAAGGGTAAGCGGAAGTAATCTTTTTATAGATTTAGCATCAAGTGGAATAGTTGCTAGAGATAGTAATCCTACACTTACAGCAAATCTAGAAGCTAATGGTAACAACATAGCAAATGCAGGACTAATAACTGCAAATAGCATTACAGGACCATTGTCAGGTCTAGTATATGGCGTAGATGTAAGACTTGCAAATTCTTACTTTGATGATTATTGGGATTTTGGTGATGCAACACAGCCTGTTTTAAACAATATAATTGATTACTTAATTTCTACAAATGATGTAGATTTAGGTGGGTTTGTTGGTTCGGAGTATCTAGACATAGAAATTGACCTTGGCGCAGTTGCTCCTTAATTTACAATAAATACATTGAGGAGTTTAAATTATGGCAATATGGACCAAACGTTCGGGCATAAAATTAGCAATACTACAAGAAAGAATTACTACTACAGTAGCCCTACCGGTTGATCCAAACGCAACTGTTGTCTTAATTAGCGGCGAACTTCCCAAAGGGTTGCGTATAAATGGAGATGCTCTAGAAGGCACTCCGTTCGAAGTTCCAAGAACAACTATATATAGATTTGTTTTAAGGGCTACTCTAAACGATCAAAGTGAAGACAGAACATTTTCTATTGATGTAGAAGGGGCTGACGAACCTCAATGGATCACTGAGCCCGATCTATTACCTATTGGTACAAATGACGCATACTATCTTTTAGATAGTGCGCCTGTTGATTTTCAATTAAGAGTTAGAGATACTGATACAAGTTCGGGACAAAAGTTAACATACTTTATTGCCAATGATGGAGGACAACTGCCTCCAGGTATAACACTTACAGAAGAAGGTAGACTGATAGGTGTAGTAGATCCTGTGTTGGCATTACAAAAGGCTGCCGGTAGCGGTCATTACGATGTTAACAATTTTGACAAATATCCATATGACTTTAGTATTAGAAGTTCGCAGGGTTTTGATAGTTTTTACTTTGATGTTACTAGATACGATTTACAAACACCTACTCTTGTTCCAAAAAAATTAAACAGATATTATGAGTTTGAAGTAAGTGTAAGTGACGGCGACACTATTGCAAAACGCAAGTTTAGAATTTTTGTTGTAGGAGATGATTTCTTACGTGCTGATAATACATTAATGCAAGTAGGAACTGGTGTATTCACCGCAGATAATACATTTGTAAGAACACCGATTTGGTTGACACCAAGAGATTTAGGTGTAAGAAGGGCTAATAATTATATAACTTTATTTTTAGATATAATAGACCCTAATTCACTTATTGGTGTCGTATCATACAGTTTAGAAGAAACAAATGACGACGGTAGTGATAGTGTATTACCGCCAGGCACAACACTTGACATAAGTTCGGGTGAGATTGCAGGAGTTGTACCTTATCAGCCAGCTGTTACTAGAGAATATAAATTTACAGTTAAAGCGACTCGTTTTACTGCTAACACATCAGAAGTTGCAGAAAGTAAAAAAACATTTGTTGTTAGATTACTAGGCGAAGTTGAAAGCACAATAAATTGGTTAACAAATGCCGATTTAGGAGATATTCCTAGTAACTACATAAGTATTCTAAGTGTAAAAGCCGAAACTACAGTTCCAGATGCAACATTAATTTATACACTAGAATCTGGAAAATTACCTCCCGGACTAGATCTAAGTTTTGATGGCGAAATAATAGGTAAAATTAATAGTTTTGGCACAAGTGATAATCCCGGCTTAACAGTATTTGATAATGGACAATTAATACTAGACAATAATGATACTAAAATAGATAGAGAATTTAAGTTTACAGTTAAAGCACAGGACCAATTTGGGTTTAGTGCTATTACTAGAGAATTTTCTATTACAGTATCTGATCCAGATGACAAGTTGTATAGTAATGTTTACTATAAACCATTATTAAAATCAGCACAAAGACTAACTTTCCAAGAATGGTTAAGCAATCCTGAAATCTTTATTCCAGAATATATTTATAGACCAAATGATCCTAGGTTTGGATTACAAAAAGAAATTAAATTATTGCTATATCCTGGTATAGAAACTGTGCTTGCAAATAGATATGTAGCGGCAATGGCAACTACTACTAAAAGAAGAAACTTTAAAATTAGCGATTTAAAAACAGCAGTTGCTAAAACACCCGGAACTGATGACATTGTGTACGAAGTTGTTTATTTAGAAGTAAAAGATCCTTATGAAAAAGACGGAAAAGTTGCAAGCAAAATTACAATAAAAAACAATGAAAAGATTCTTGTAAATAGCGTAAGAACTACACCTGATGATCCTTATTACGATATTTTAACTAGATCACAATTACCTATTGCACTAAGATATAACGCAGATAATGTAAAGTACTTTGACAACTTTATTGAAGTTACTACACGATCAAATGGAGTTATACAATGGGTATTCGGTAGCGATGTTTATGTTGAAACAAGAAATGGTGGTCCAGGACCTGGTAGCAATGTTACATTTACACGAGGTAGCACAACCAATATAAACATACGTCCTGTTCCTGAAAATACAATTAGAGCAGATAGCACTGCAATAAAAGTAAGTGACCCTAATAGTAATACTAGATACATAAGTAACGAAAGCAACATTAGGAATAAATTACGTGATTTAGGTAGAACTGAACGTAACTTTTTACCTTTATGGATGCGAACATCACAGGAAGGTAGTATACAAGAATTAGGTTATACACTAGCTATTCCTCTAGTGTATTGCAAACCAGGAACATCAGAAACTGTAAAGGCGGCTATTAATTTTAGTAACTTTGACTTTAGACAGTTTGAACTGGACATAGATAGATTTGAAATAGATAGTACTACAGGAGTAGGTGAGCCTAAGTACTTCGTATTTGCAAATTATGAATATAATATATGATAAATACATTGGAGATAAAAGAAAATGGCTAGCCAAATAGATACAGCAGGTTTAGATGAAGCATATCCAGTGCCTGGAGTTGATAATGACTCACAGGGATTTCGTGATAACTTTACAAACATAAAAGATAATTTAGATTTTGCAAAATCTGAAATTACAGATTTGCAGACTAACACTGCAAAAACAAATGAAAATACCGATTTCAATAATAATGATATTAGTAGAGCCAATTTTATTCAAACTACAGAAGAAGTTTATATCTCTTCAAGTATTACAAACAGTCAAAACTTGAGCTTTACTAACGGTAGTTACCAAACAGTAGGTGTAACTGGTTCAGATAGTATTACACTTTCTCTAGCTGATTGGCCTACTAGCGGTAAATTAGGAAAAATTAGATTAATAGTGACCGGGGATGGCAGTAATACTACACCTATTACATGGTCTACTACTGGTGGCGGTACTATTAGATATGATACAAATTTTCCTGCACCATTTGAAGTAACATCAGAAACACAGCCTAAAGTTGTTGATTTTTGGACCGATAGTGCAGGCACTGTAGTTTATGCACACTATATAGGTCAATTTACTTCATAATGTTTAATCCGTTAGTAGATAGTTTAGATAAATTATCAGACACAGATTTAGATCAAAAAATATCAGAGCTTGGCAGAAAATATTGGCAAGCTCGCAATCCCCAATTACAAACACAAATTGCTACAATGCTGAATATGTATAAAGAAGAAGCATTATCACGCCGTGCAAAACAAAGTCAAATGCAAGAAAATGGCGATGATTCTCTTGACAATTTGATTAATATCAGTTAATATACATTAATGCTAATGAAAACAGACGAACTAGGTATACCCAGATTTTCTAATCGCGACCTTATTGACATGATTTATTCAGGTCATGCGGATAAAGTCCATGTGGTTTTATGCGATAAAAACGACGATATAGATAAGTTTAATACAGCAATGGAAGAGCAAGGCTTTGACAAGCTACAGAAATATATCCCATTAGATGTAGATCAAAAGACTTTTGACGGTGTATGTCAAAGTGAATGGTTTATGCCTGACAAATACAAGAAGCTAAATGTACATAACTACATTCTAACAAAATGTAACTCACAAGAAGAAACTGCTAGATGTGCAGAAGAACTTGCAGAGTTTGAAGGCAGAGGTATGATGCCTTTGCTACAGTATATGATCTATCTTGTAGACTTCATGCGTGAGAATGGTATTGTATGGGGTGTAGGACGTGGATCTAGTGTAGCAAGTTATGTGCTATATTTGATTGGAGTACACCGTATTAATTCAATCCAGTTTGACCTAGACTGGCGTGAGTTCTTGAGATAAGTACATATATAATTTTAGGAGAGTCAATATGGCTATGAAACAAACAGGACGAAAAGTCTATAAAACAATGCAAGGTAAAACCATAGATATGGATTTGCTACGCCAACGCAACGAACTTACTCCAGCCGTTGGCAATGCTAAAGTAAATGCACGTGGTGATGAGCTAGGTGCAGGTGGAAGAATTATCAAGAAAAGAGAAGATGTAGTTAAAGAGTACTACAATACTGATGGACCAAGACCGGTAGAAACGGCAGTAAAAAGATCTGCAAATAAGGATTTAACTGAAGATTGGGTAGAACCAGAAGTTAAAACAACAAAAACTACAGCAAAGAAAGATCCAGTCGTAGTAGAAACTTCAGACGACGAATGGGTAGAAGACGACGAAGGCAATTTTGTTAAAAAAGGTGACTAATGGCAATTAACATTAATTCTATCAAAGGCAAACCAAGAGCAATTGGCGACAGAGTGCTTGTTACCGATATGTACTTTGGTGAGCAAAAAACTGCAAGCGGTTTGATTATTAATAACGACGACGGAACAACACGCGGTGTTTATCCTCGTTGGGGTAAGGTATATTCAAAAGGCCCAAAAAATAAAGATCCTTATGAAGTAGGACAATGGATCCTTGTAGAACACGGTCGCTGGACACGTGGAATGAATATTGAAACTGATGAAGATGGTCAAATTGAAGTTCGTATGGTTGAAACTGAAAGTATCCTTGCCTATTCAGATGAAAAACCAGCTGATGTAATAATAGGCAATGAATATGCTGACGGGGAACACGCAACAATTGATCCTACTTCATTTATGAATCAACCAGTATAAGAGGCAATAATGACAAACCCATTTAAAGATATTGAACGCTTTGGCTCGGCGTGTGATCAAGAGCCTAATGAAGCAAACTACAAAATGTATCTCGGTCTTATTGAAGAAGAGTTTCATGAACTTGCAGATGCAGTAGAAGACAACGATCGTGTAGAACAACTAGATGCACTTATCGATATTCTTGTTGTTACTATGGGTGCTATCAGAGCAGGTGGATTTGACGGAGAAGGTGCATGGAAAGAAGTAATGGACACAAACTTTGCGAAGATCGATCCAGACACAGGCAAAGTACTCAAACGCGAAGATGGCAAGGTATTGAAGCCGGAAGGCTGGAAAGCACCAGAACTAGCACCTTTCATTGGCCAGAACTAGTATTACCTCCAATTAATCTTTGGACAATTCCTAAAAAATAATACTTGACTCCTATCAGTTTTTACGTTATAATACATGTATAAATTGATAGGAGTTTTCTTTTGGCTATACATGCAACAATAGATTTAGAAACAATTGACACACGGCCGCAGTCTACAGTACTAAGTTTAGGCGCTGTAAAATTTAATCCGTTTGACAATTCAGAGCCTTACAACGAGTTGTATTTTAAAATTTCTATCGATGACCAAGATCAATTGGGTCGTACAGCAAGTGATGATACTATTGAATGGTGGAGCAAACAAGATCCAAAGATTATGGAAGAAGCGTTTGACCAAAAAGGTGCTATTACTGTAGAAGAAGCACTAAGTAAAATTAATAAGTTTGTTGTTGGTGTAGATGTACTATGGGGGCAAGGTTATGGCTTTGACTACACAATTATTGAAGACATGTATCGTAGTTTAGGCAAACCTATTCCATACAACTTCTGGCAAGTACGTGATAGTCGCACACTGTTTAGTGTATGTAAGGAAGATCCTCGCAAGAAGATCCAAAACGATTTGCACAATGCACTGGCAGATGCATACTATCAATCAAAGGCAATACAAATGGCATATAAAGAACTAGGAGTAACACGTTGAAAGAATTATGGGTAGAAAAGTATCGTCCTAAGACGGTAGATGGATATGTATTTAGAGATGACGCACAAAAACAACAAGTTAAAACTTGGATCAAAGATAAAACTATTCCGCACTTGCTTTTTAGTGGCAATGCTGGGATTGGTAAAACTACTCTTGCTAAGTTACTATTTAACGAGCTTGAAGTAAATGATCTAGACATACTAGAAATTAACGCATCGCGAACAAACTCAGTAGATGATGTTCGTGATAAAATTGTAAACTTCGTACAAATGATTCCATTTGGCGACTTTAAAGTGGTACTACTAGATGAGGCTGATTACTTATCTCCAAACGCACAAGCGGCATTGCGCGGTGTTATGGAAGAATATCATACAACTGCACGTTTTATACTCACGTGTAACTATCCAAACCGTATTATACCAGCTATTCACAGCAGGTGCCAAGGTTTCCATATTGCCAAAATCGACCAGACAGAGTTTACTGCGAGAGTCGCGGAAATACTTATTACGGAGGGAGTTAACCCGGACCTTGATACATTGGACACGTATGTCAAAGCAACCTACCCAGATTTAAGAAAATGTATCAACACTGTACAAATGAATTCAGTTGATGGTGTGCTAAACAAACCCAATGAAGGTGACACAGGCGAAAGCGATTGGAAACTTGATATGGTCGAACTGTTTAAGGCAGGCAAGATTCAAGAAGCACGTAAATTACTATGTGGTGCTATTCGTCCAGAGGAAATGGAAGAAGTCTATCGTTGGATGTATGACAACATCGAATTATTTAAAGATCCAGACCAAGCAGTGCTAATTATTAAGCAAGGTATGGTAGATCATACATTAGTTGTAGATCCTGAAATTAATCTTGCGGCAACACTGATAAGATTAGCGAGACTATAGTGAATATTGCACAGTTTGACACATATAACATACTTTGGCCTACATTCGTTTTTCACTATAAGTATGAAAATTACAAACAAGATAAAAATCAACTTGTAGATACAATTTATAAAGAAGCTGAAAAACAAAAACGTGACGTAGACAGCGGTGTTGCTACACATTTGAAATCTAATTTGAAAGAAAGTGATTTTAATTTTCTAAATATAGACAATCCTGCAATTCATAAATTAAAAAAATTCTTTGAGCAGTCTTTGTCGCATTTAGTTACACAAGGATTTCCTAGCACAGGATATTGGCAACCTAAACGTCCAATGTCTTGTACAATTAGAGAAAGCTGGTACCATATTACAAATGACAAAGGATATCACCTTACACACGTTCATCCTGGAACAAGTTGGGGTGCAATTTTTTATGCTCAATCTAGCGAATGTGATCTAGATAGTATGAATGGTACTAATACTTGGTTTAATTTTAACACACACCAAGGTACTAAAGATGATGGCGCTGAGTGGTTTGAGCAACACTATTCATATACTAAGCCTCCGACTGAAGGAGATTTAATACTATTTCCGGGGTGGATACCGCATGACGCGGCACCTTATGCAGGTAAAGAGGATAGGATTGTCGTCAGCGCAAATACTAACTTTTATTATGAGAGGTAAAAATGTCTTACTTAGTAGTTGATAACTGTATAAAATGTAAACATATGGATTGCGTAGAAGTTTGTCCTGTAGACTGCTTCTATGAAGGCGAAGATATGTTGGTAATTAATCCTGATGAATGTATTGATTGCGGCGTATGTGAACCAGAGTGTCCTGTGGATGCTATAGTTGTTGAAGAATCGTTACCTGACGATGAACGACAAAAATGGTTTTCAATAAATCAGGTATATAGTAATAAATGGCCTAACATCACAGAGAAAGATGATAGCAAAGTTCCAACAGATGCGGAACAATGGGACGGAGTTCCTAACAAGTACGAGCAATTTATAGAAGTAAAGGAAGTAGAATGAACGTCAGACTAGTTAGTTATACAAAGCCAACTGAAGAATTTGTGCAAGAAGGTATGAGCAATAATGACTTGCTTGACCTAGTTGCTTATTGTGCTAGAGTATCTAACCCTAGTAATCAAATGAATACAGAAACAAGTGAGAAACTTGTAAAGTATTTGATTAAACATGCACATTGGTCGCCGTTGGAAATGGTTAATGCATGTATGGAAATTGTAACTACACGTGATATTGCACATCAAATTGTACGCCATCGTAGTTTTGCTTTTCAGGAATTTAGTCAAAGATATGCTAAGCCTGAAGATCAAGGCGACATGTTTATCTATAGTGAAGCAAGACTTCAAGACGAAAAGAATAGACAAAATTCTATTGAGGTAGAAGACAAGCAACTACAAACTGATTGGTTACATGCTCAGATGCGTATAGCACATCTTGCTAAAAAAGAATATGATCGTGCTATTAAAATGGGTATTGCAAAAGAGCAAGCACGTAAACTATTGCCAGAAGGTATAACTAAGACAACGTTATATATGAATGGTAGTTTGCGTAGCTGGATTCATTACATCGAATTGCGTGGTGCTAATGGTACACAAAAAGAGCATATGGAAATTGCACACGCCTGTGCTAAAGTTATTGCAGAAATCTTTCCTTTAGCAAAGGAACTTGTAAGTGAAACCTAAGTTTGTAGAAGCATATATGGACGTTGCAGAACGTTTTGCACAACTAAGTTCAGCAAAGCGTTTGAATGTAGGTGCGATTGTTGTAAAGGATGATCGTATTATTAGTATTGGATACAATGGTATGCCTACTGGCTGGGATAATTGTTGTGAAGAAGAAGTATTAGTTGATTACGGTAATAGAGTAAGCGATGCAAAATACGAACTAAAATCTAAGCCAGAGGTATTACACGCCGAGTCTAACGCAATCGCTAAACTAGCAAAGTCGCCCGAAAGTGGTGAAGGGGCGACTATTTTTATTACACACGCACCCTGTATAGATTGTGCTAAACTAATCTATCAAAGTGGAATTGCCGCTGTGTACTACAAGAATGATTATCGTAGTACACAGGGCATTGAGTTTTTAGTTAAATCTGATATTGAAGTAGTTAAAGTCTAACTATTCGTCGCCGTAAACTTGTAACACCTCCTTAACGGCTTCATGTCTTTCTATATCTCCCTGTGCAAAGTGGACTATGTCCAAATGGGTCGAATTACTGGTTTCTAACAGTTTAGTAAAGTTGATTAAACCGTTATCTTTGAGCCTGTCTGCTTGTGCTAAGTCGCCTGTAACAGCCATCATAGATCCTTCGCCTAAACGTGTCAGTAACATTTTCATTTGATTTTGTGTTGCATTTTGCATTTCATCTGCTAAGATAAAACTGTTTTTAAATGTTCTACCTCGCATATATGCTAGTGGAGCAATTTCAATTATGCCTTCTTCAATCATACTTTCGATTTCTCTAGCATTGAAATACTCACGTAGTACATCAAATATAGGTCTTGTCCAAGGAGCCATTTTTTGTTCTAATGTTCCTGGTAAAAATCCCAAATCTTCATCAACTGATACTGCTGGTCTAGTAACAATTATTTTATCAACCCTTCCTTCTTTAAACATTTTTACTGCTACCTGTACTGCTAACAGTGTTTTACCTGTTCCTGCAGGGCCGATTCCAAATACTATATCTTTGGTTTCGTCTAGTAGTCTTAGTACATATTGTTCTTGATGTTTATTTCTTGGAAGTATTTCAACAAATTTTTTCTTTTTGTGAAGATTAAGGTCAACTACATTATTGTAGTTTTGATTTGAACGCTTTAAAGCCTTTCTTTTTGCACCCATTCAGTCCTCCTATGAGTTATGGAATATTGCAGGGTAGTTTGTGTGTAGAACACACTTGCCCTACAAAATTATTTACCATTTCGATTTAGATAAAAACTTGTAAGTTATCTCATAACTACGATAAATAAGTGTGTAGGATATTCAAGGATTAAAAAACATGCATGACGTAGGCGACATCATATCAAACTTAGAAAAAATTTACGACTCTAATACTGCCTTCACAGTACTAAAAGATTTTGAAAGAGTTATAGATGAACTAGATCTTTATGTTTACAAGAACTGGGAAGACGGAGAACTTGCTGACGGGCCTAAGATAGGTAAGCATTGGGTAAGTTGTAAATTTATGTGGCCAAGAGATAAAATGCCTGATCCGATGGGAGGCAAAAGATTATTAGACTACGATTGTAAAGTTAAGTATGAAAAAACTTTTGTGATTAAACCTAGAAAGATACGTAGTCCAGATGACATGCGTATGGGAACAAAGAAAGGCAAACTTGATAGACACCCTGTATGGATTGTAGAAATTAGAATGCCTAAGAGTTTAGTACTAGATATTTACA
>Ga0255768_10000875_pt1 | contig 31547 bp, 36 predicted proteins | sample 071ome_33_FD_179983 | JGI IMG/M metagenome (GOLD analysis project Ga0255768, IMG submission 179983) | Coastal salt marsh microbial communities from the Groves Creek Marsh, Skidaway Island, Georgia - 071412AT metaG (version 2) | ecosystem: Environmental > Aquatic > Marine > Intertidal zone >...
ATGATGGCATTCATTTAGCACTACCACACTTTAAATCTACTAGTAGACGCTTATAGCTATCTAGTGCATTCTTAACTTTATCAGCACATACGGACTCACAAGTATTTATCTTGCACTCAGCTTGACATTTAATTAAATCACTAGTGCATATTTTTTGTTGCTCTGCTTTATCTTTTTTACACTGGGCTAGCATATCCATATTATCTTTACACTGTACATGCTTAGGTATAAAGCCCTCTTTAACGCCCATACTATACGCAAATACTAATGAGAGAAGCCACACGCCCCCTATTATCATATATATTTTATTGCTTAATGATGATATGTTAAAAGTATCTAATGACATAATAAACCTCATGATGTGGAGTTAGAAAGATGGACTATAATAGCTTAGCAAGCATAGCAAGCATAGCGGGTGTAATACTAGCTTACTTTTCTTTTATGAAAGATAAATTAGCTAACGCAGAGGAATTAGGCAAGCTAAAACAAAAGGTGGCTAGCTTAGAAGAGCAGGCTAGGGCCAACGAATCAAGATTTCAAACGATAGAAAGCAAGCTAGATTTAATACAGCAATCTTTAACTAGATTAGAGACACTATTAAAAAAAGACTAAATTTAATAATTGAATCTAAAGGGCTAATCTCATAGTCTAGCTAGACACCCCTACAACATCAAGAGGTATCAACTATGCAAAATGAGATTTTAGGCCGCGTATCTTTTGCGGCACAGTACGCTAAAGAAACAAGCACAGGGCGTGAGACGTGGGCAGAGGCGGTGGATAGAGTTAAAACTATGCACTTGAATAAATTTAAATATAGTGATGAGGCACAAGACTCCATAGAGTGGGCCTTTGAATTCGTATATAATAAGCGTGTATTCCCATCTCAGCGGTCTATGCAATTTGGCGGGCGGGCTATTGAGCGTAACAACATGAGAATCTATAACTGTACTTACTCGACATGTAATAGAATAAGATTTTTTCCAGAGGCATTCTGGCTATTACTTAGCGGATGTGGCACAGGCTTTAGCATACGTAAAAAGCACACTAATAAACTGCCATTCATGATCTCAGAGGAGACATTAAATAAACGCCCCCCGCAGACTCATATAATAGCAGATAATATAGAGGGCTGGGCTAATGCAGTAGAGATGCTTATTAGTAGTTACTGCCTAGGCTCATACTATGATATACGATATGAGACAGAGCCACATTTTGATTATAGTAAACTCAGGGCCAAAGGTGCTAAAATATCAAGTGGCGGGCGGTCACCAGGTTATAAGCCGCTTGAGACTGCTATAGAAAAGATACGGGCACATTTAAAAATGATGGTTAAACGAGATAGGAAATTTAGGCCTATTGACTGCTTAGACATTACCATGTTTTTATCTGAGGCAGTGCTTAGCGGGGGCGTGAGACGCTCAGCTAGTATAGCTATATTTGATAAAGATGATGAGGAAATGATTAACGCTAAGCGGGGGGAATGGTGGAAAAATAATGGGCAGCGGGCCTATGCGAATATTAGCGCAGGCATTAAGACAGATGGCAATGAAGATAAACATCTAGCTACTAAAATTTTAATGAGTGCTAAGGAATGGGGTGAGCCTGGTATAGCTTTTTTTAAGTCAGATCATCATGGTACTAATCCATGTGCTGAGATAGGACTTTTAGGCCTGTGCATTACAGATGGCAAGGGTGACCTTATAGATGATGTAACTATAGATATGCTTGAGAATATGGAATATTACCAAAGCAAAAAAGGCTATTCATATCACCACGGGTGGCAGGCATGTAACTTAACTGAGATCAATATGGCTAGAAATAAAACTAGATATGATTTCTTAGAGGCGTGTAAGGCGGCATCCATCATAGGTACATTGCAAGCAAGCTATTTAAACGCGGGCTATCTAGCACATACGTCTAGACGCATCATAGCACAAGAGGCTCTAATAGGCGTAAGCCTAACGGGCATGTGTGAGAATCCTATTTCATTTGATGCTGAGATTTTAAGGGCGGGGGCTGCTATAGTGAATGCTTTTAATACACAGTACTCTGATGTGTTTAGAGTTAACTATGCTAGCCGCACAACTTGCATAAAGCCCAGTGGTAATACATCCACAGTGGCGGGCGGTATATCTGCGGGCATCCATCCACATCACGCTAAGAAATATATAAGGCGTATGCGTCTTAGTAAAGTTAATCCTATCTGGGATGAGCTACTAGCCAAGGTGCCTGCGGCTTGTGTTGATTTAGATGAGCACACGGGTATAGTACAGTTTGCATGCTCTGCACCTGAGGGTAGCATCACTAGAGAAGATGACACAGCACTTAATCACTTAGAACGCGTTAAGCTAGTCTATGAAAACTGGGTAGCACCTGGTAGTGTACAGAGTAGAGTAGAGGGCCTCACGCATAATGTTAGTAATACATGTACAGTTAAGGAGAATGAATGGCCAGAGGTAACGCAGTTCATATGGAATAATAGAGAGTCATTAAGAGGGGTGGCACTGCTTAGCTATGTAGGTGATCACATGTATAACATGGCCCCTTATCAGACGGTAGTAGATGGCACAGATAGTGCTAAGCTATGGAATGATCTAGCGGCTATTAACTGGGATGAGGTAGATTTAAATAAGCGGGGGGAGGGTGAAAGCCCTACACTAGAGCCCGCTTGTAGCGGTGGCAAGTGTGAATTAACTTTTTAATTGACAATCAATTAAAATAAGTTTATAAATGGCAATAAGATTAGATATGTCCTTTTGCCCTTGTTTCTCCTTTTAGCAAGGTGCCCCCAGCTAGTCATAGGTAGGCCCTTATCTTTTAGATTTTGCTATGACTATAATGCAATTAAGCCAGGGGGAGGCTAGTATACACATAGCGTGGGTGCTAGTTGTTTAGTAATGAAAGCCCACGCTATTTAATTACATCTTAGATGCATGATACTGCATGATTAAATCAAATAGTGCCCAGTCGTTAGGATCACCCACAGCGATATATTCTTTAATATCATTTAACGCATTAGCATTAGTAATGCCTTTAGCAGCTAAGCACGTACTATAAAATGCCTCGCATCTCATACGCTCTATAGCAGTCTCTAGATGTGCTAGTGTGTTATCTGCGTAAACAGTTTCTAGTAAGATGGTGTCTAACTCCTCAGCTAGTGCTATTTGTTTATCCTCACTTAAGGTGCCTACGTCTAAATCATCTGCATTAGATGTAACGCTAATGAAGTAAGGCTTAGCCATCACTTGACGCTGTGCGGGTGCGGGTGCGGGTGCGGGTGGCACAGACGGCGGCGGGTTACTTGGTACACGCTCACCCTCTACACTTTGAAATATGATTTTATCTTTCTCTGCGTCTGATAATTTATCATTCATTTCTGCGAGCTCATCAGGGCTATAAGTTTGGCCTATGATGTCTGAGTAAAAAGCACGTAGTAAAGCTGTTAAGCATCTCTTATGCAGCATATTTTTAGGCATAGTCTTCCATGCCCTATTATTCAATAAGCCGCGTGCCTTAGCATCTGCAATAGTAAAAGACCATGTATGCTCTGGTATATCAAAGTCTAGTTCATCTCTACGCTTAGTGCCCAGTGTGCATACGTTATCATTAAGCTCAATAATGCGGATATAGCCACATACTTTAGTATTGTTATTATCACGATAGCCAAGTACGATACCCGCCATAGCATCTGCATTAAGTGCGGGCTTGCCACTAATTACATAAGTATGGGCTAGCGTGATAGCTACATTACCATTATAAAAGTGCCCAAAGGTAGCGAACGCCACTTTATTATCATGATAGTCTTTTTGATTTTTAGATAGTGCTGAGATTAAAGTCTCTTGATCTTGTGTAAACATAAGTTACTCCTTAGTGGTATAGTGTGTTAATTAAGTGTTTAATGTAATCATCATCTGTGCCTCGCACGAATTCAGAATAGACATTAACAAGGTGTGAGAAGTCACGGGCATCTAAGTCTAGCTTCTCACCAGGGAATTCACCCCATGTAAAAAGTAGCTGCTCTGCTTGTTCTTCAATTTTAATTTTATTAAGTACATTCATGTTAATTAGGTGCTGTATATCCTCATCATGCACCCGCTCTAAATGTTGCATAGTTTTAAATAGTGCTAGCACTACATCATGTTGTAATTGCTTAGAATACTTGCTTACTTTTATAGTAGAATAATCAGTAACATCTTGATAGCTCATAAGAGCTAGGGCTATTAAAGCAATGATTAAAAGATATAGCATTATTTAAAGTCTCCTAGTGTAAGCTGTACGCCAGTTAAGGCATAGTGAGAGTTAGCTAGTCTTAACGCACTAGTCATTCTCATATCTCTTTTTAGTAAGTTAGTTAACTCGCTAGAAGTTAATCCCATATGCTCTGCTAGCTGAATCATGGTTAAGCCTTTAATAGCTAGCTCTGATTTGATTTTATTTTTTAACATTTTGTTTTCCCTTAGTAGCGATTAAATTGTCACTGTTAATAAGCTGGATGAGTTCGTAGTGAAATAGTTCCCTTACTGTGGCATGATTGCCTGAAAGAACATATAAATATGTCATTGCTTCGCAACTTGGATCTCCATTATATAATTTATATTCTAAAATCTGAGTAATCTCAAAGATCTCTTTTGTTGCTGGGTCCTCAAATGTATCAATTAATGAGAAGTTCATGTTGTCTCTCCTTAGGGTGTTTGTGTTATTTTGTAAGTGCATCTCTAAAGCTAAGTCTAGCCCAAATGCATAGTTTATCAATATTGATAAGGCCACTCTCATTAACAATGAATAGCCAGTCGTTACTTGGAAATGAAAGCAAGAAATCAATAGCAGAGTCACAAGTAAAGTCTTGATCATAAAAAAAGCTTAAGTCTTGTAATACATCTTGATTAACAAAATCATTTAATGAGAATGTAGGTCTTGATGATCTTAGAAAGTTAAGCATGCTAGATACTTCTTGATGTGTCGCTTCTCTGTTATTCATGTTGTCTCTCCTTAGAGTGTTTGTGTTAATGACGTTGCCGCCTGGTGATGATTAACTATAAACATAATCTTTTTTATATGTCAAATCTTTTTTTAAAAAAAATAAAAAACTTTTTTATAATAATATTTCTTGACGCGATAATCACATATATATATATACATAGACTATGTGCTATGTAGCACGCTTAACACACGCACCCATGGAGTAAAGCATGGTTAATGAATACGACTTACGCTATGCAGTAATGCAAGCGGATATAAAACCTACTGTTAAAGTAGTAATGCTAACTATACTCATGAAAGTAGACTGGCACACATGGACTAGAACAATAGCATTAAAGTCTATAGCTGATTTTGCTAAAGTCAGTTACCGCAGTGTACTAAGAGCACTAGATGAGTTAGAGCAGCTGGGGTGGATAAGTAAGGATACTAAACGCATTCAAGCTAAGAACACACCCACAAGCATAACAGTACATCATTTAGTAATCTTTCACAGTGAAGTAAAACAAATTAACGTAAATGATAGTGACAAATTGTCATATGACAAAATGTCATCATGTCAAAATGTCACTAGGGGTAGTGACAAAATGTCACTAGGTATATGCCAGAATGTCACTATGGATAGTGACAAATTGTCATACAATACAATATATAACAATATTAACAATAATAATAACAATACGGATAACTCAGATTATGAACATTACAGAGCTTACTATGCTAGTCATAATTTTAATATTGATGGCCCTTGTAATGCGGATGAGCTAAGGCCAGATGTATTAGAATATAGACTATCACAGGAGCCTACTTGGCAGCGTCTAAATAAATTTACTAATTACTCACAAGCTAAAGCTGAGCTATTGAAGCGTGCCCAATGGTTTAACATCACACCAGGTGCACAGACTCAAAAGTTTATTAGATACGAGATTGCTAACGAGGGGGTAACATGGAAAAATTAGGCACTGCACTTATAAGCATATTGGATGGCATCAACATAGCACCAGGTGCTAAGCCGCCCCCGCCTCCTGAATATCTCAAAACAGTTAATGCAGATTCATTGCATACATATGATTTAATTAAACGCGGCAAAGCACGCTACTTAGTAGCGGGTGAGGTCCCATGTAATTGTGCTAACGGTTATGTTTATAAGCGAGATGGCTTTAAGCCTATGGCTTTGCCATGTCCTACATGTTCTAATCTAGCACAGGCACTAAATAGATTACAGAGGGCACACTTGCCTAATGATGCCTATGATGCCTCCTTAGCTAATTACATTTATGATAGCCCCGCACAGCAAGCTATGATTAGTGATATTCTAAGCAGCTACCTCCCCCATATACCGCCCTCGCTTTTTATGTATGGTAAAAGCGGTAATGGTAAAAGCACTATAAGCTATATCATTGCTAAGCACTTGAGCATGGCGGGCTATAAAGTTAAATATGTGCATCATCATCATGCTTTTCAAAATGAAAAGAAATCATGGGGCACTAATGATAGCTTCTTAGATTCTATGCTAGATAATGTTGATATTCTTTTATTGGATGAATTTGGCGGCCTGGGGGGACGTTCTAATTATAGTGAATGGTTTACTACTACCACTATAGAGCTTATAGGCATCATGTATGAGAAGTACAGAGCAGGGCAGCTAAGCATAATATTAACTAGCAATCTTACGCCTAAGCAAATCTTTACTAAGCTTTTAGACCGTAACGAGATGGCACTTAGTAGACTTCAAAACATCTTTGGTAACCCACTGCACATGATAGGGCCAGATAGACGTGCTAAGGGTCAAGAGGTATCTAGATGGATATAACGCTTATATGGTGCCTCTCAAGATAGTCTAAGCCGTCTCTATTATATTTACTATCTGCACTCACTACCACTGTTTTAAGCCCCGCATGATGAATAAGGCGGGCACATGCTAAACATGGATTAGTACTTATCACCATAGTACACCCCTCTAAAGCTATGCCCGCACGGGCGGCATTAGCTATGGCGTTTTGCTCTGCATGATGACATCCCCACTCTATACGGGTGCCACTCTCTATATGGTATCTATCCCTATCACAAGCCTCCCCACCGCATAGCAAGCCCACTGCTTTACGGGGGGCCCCGTTAAAGCCTGCACTTATGGGATTATTATTAGCATCAATTATAAAGGCCCCTACTTTACCACGTGGGCAGTATGAGGCACTAGCGAATAGTTTAGCATGCTCTAGCCAGTGTTTATGCCACTTATTCATAAGCATACATCCATTATAAACTTAAAGCTTTCGTCATTCTCTACTAGTGCCCTAATAGCCTGGGCATAATATCTGATTTCTGCCTGTGCATCCTTAGCTAGTCTTAGCTGTAAAAAGTGTATTACGGCATGCAGTGAGGCACTCCAATAGCACTCTGTAAACTGAGCCAAGGGCAATATCATGCGGGCTTGCTCACGAGCTACCCCTTGCTTAAGCATCTCTTTATAAGCAGCATAACTATACTCACACGCTGATAAGTATAAGTCTGTGATAGCCTCTTGATTATTCACAGCACCCCCGCTGCCTTGCTTAACATCTTTAATGGACTTACGCCACACATCAGGGCAATAAATGCTATGATCTAGTTTAACATACCGCCCGCTTATCTCATTCCATGAACAGCCTACCTGGTGCTTTTGCCACTGCCTTATTACGAATATAGGGGCCTTAATATGGAATGTAAAAAACGCATGTCTAAAGGGGGAGGTGTGCTTATGCGTCCATAAGTATTTAATTAAATTCTTATCTTTATCTGTTAAGCCGCCCTCTACTCTTTTGCCAAAGCTCACACGGGCAGCATTAACTACACTGGTAGCACTGCCCATGGTATCCACTAGCTCTATAAAGCCAAAGTCATCTATCTTTTTTTTCATAAACTTACTCTTGATTAAGTTAAAGTAATTTATTATAAGTAACATTAGAGGTGATATATGTCTAGTAATAAAACACAAGTAACAGTCTCCCTACTTTCAGAGCAAGTAGAATATTTAGATAGCATAGCAAGTGCCCAAGTTATAAGCAGAGGGCAAGCCGTTAGGCAGATCATACAAGAAATGATGGCCACGGGCGTACCCACTAACTTATCATTAAATGATAGGGTAACTTATTTAGAGAATGAGCGAGATAAGCTTTTTAACTCTATAAGAGATCTTGACTTCCAAATCACAACTATAAAGGGGCAGCTAGATGCTTAATAAAATAATGTTAATAGGTAATGTGGGGGCAGATCCTGAGCAATCCCCTAGCTATAGTAAGCTAGTAACTTTTAATTTAGCCACTTCTGAATATATTAAAGATAAAGAAAGTGGAGAGTTTAAAGATCTTACTACCTGGCATAAAATTAAATGCTTTGGCTATGTAGCTGAGAAAGCACTTAAGCTGGGCAAGGGGTCTAAGGTTTACATAGAGGGTAAATTTAGAAGTGATAGCTACGAAAACAAAGAGGGTAAGAAAGTAACCGCATACTATGTAATGTGTGATAAGATTACGCCCCTTAATAAGCTTACTACTGCTAAAGAAAGATGGGCATCTAATTTAGAAAAGAAGCCAGAGCTAGACTTAGATACTAATGATGGAGGCTTTATTCCATGGGATCAATAGATAACAAAGCTTTAGAGGGTCTAGCTAAACGTGAGGCAGCTAGTGCTAGAGGAGACTTGAGTATAACGCGTACATATAAACGTACTAAGTATTGTGCTGAGATAGTAGACGCCATATGCGATGGTCTAGTAGCGGGCTTATCCATTAAAGCTGTATGTGGTATTGTTAACATTAGTGAGCAGACCTATTATAATTGGATGGAAAAGTATCCAGACTTTAATGAAGCGGTTAATAGCACCCGACCAGCTTTTGAAGCACAGATGCTAGAGATCATTAAGCAACAAGCCCATGATGACTGGCGGGCGGCGGCATGGATACTAGACCGCCGCTATCCTAGAGAATGGGGAGCCCGCAAAGAATTAGATTTAAACGTCAATAAAACAGATGGCACTGAGCAAGTGCTATCGTTTATTAAGCAAGCACAGGATAAACTAAAAAGCTCAACTGGTAATAGCTGAGCTTTTTAGTCTTAACACAAAACACCCCTAAAAAAAGATAGGAGTAAATCATAGCTATCATGAATACTAAACTAAGTAAAGAAGATTTAGAGGCACGTGCTTTAAATCTCAATATCCATAATCACTGCCTCTTTTTATTCGCATCCATGATTAAGCGGTGCAATATGGGCAACTATTATAAGCAGCGTAATCCGTTTACATTTAGAGAATCCACAGGCGGTGAAATCCCTGTATGTGATGCTTTATACTATGATGAGTATGAGCAAGTGCTAGTAATTGAAGTTAAGACTAGGCTAGTTAAAGATAGCCAAGTTAATGTGAAAGACTCAGTTAAAAGTGCTATTCTTAAAGAGTTAAAGAGTGAGCTATTTAATAATTATTTTATAGTGCCCGTCTTTATGTACACGGCCACTAATCGTGATGGGTGGAATTTTAGAGACGCTCAAGTCATGATGTACTATGGTGATAGTAATACTAAGGTATGGACTGAGCCCCGCCCCCTTGCATCTTATTATGAAGACATTAAGGATAGTGGTAGCATTCACGATTTATTTAATAACTTAGATAGGCCCCGATGTGTTAAACTTGAAATTATACCGCCCACACCGCAGTTAGAAACCATTCAAGAGAGGGACAATAAGCCCCCCATGATTTCAAGACGACTTAAGAGCAAATACTTTTATATTAGATATGATCAAAAGCCCTTAAGAGGATGGCAGCATTTACATGATATTATGATGGACTCAGGCTTTTATGATAATTCTAAAAGAGCTACCTCTAATATTTTAAGATCATTAGCGGGGGCCGTGGGCACTGGGGCTATGAGCTTAGTTATAGAGTGGCGGGGTGATATGTTTGATTTAGATAAAAGTACACTAGAGGCTACTCTATATAAGAGCTCTATTAGATACGGCTTTAAACCAAGCTTTTTAGAGATGCTTAAAGAGTCTGACTTACTAATTATATTTATGAATGAGAAGTATATACCCGATGAGGATGATTTTAAACGATTCACTGAGCACATGGATAGTATAAGTGGTAATATTAAATGAGCTACAATTATCTATCATTAGTGCTATTTTGCGTGAAGATAAAGTTATTAGTGCCCGCTGTGGCTGGGGAAGTGGCAAGACTAGTGCTTTAGTGTTTTCACTACTCACAGTGGCTAAGATGAGGCCAGGCACTAGCTCGCTCATAGTGACAGATACCACGCCCCGCTATAACTCAGTACTTATGCCAGAAATAGAGAAGTGGCTAGCCCCTTTAGGGTGGTCTTATAATCACACTAATAAGGTGTGGCTAGATACACATACGGGGTCTAGTGTATGGTGTAGATCATACTATAGGCCAGGTACGCGAGAGGCTACCCACAACCCATTAGAGGGACTTAACATAACAAGCGGGGTAGTATTCATAGATGAATGTCAGACGCTTACAGCGGAGGTGGCATATAAGGCTTTAGGCCGCTTGCGTAGCGGGCCATCCCCCATCATGGTTTTAGTAGGCTTGCCCGTGATAGATGCCTGGTGGTGTAAGCTTGCTGAGCAAGCTAACTGCACACCATTACTCTATACATCTTACGTAAATCAAGATAATCTATCAGATGAGTGGTTTAAGGCCACTGAGCTTTTACCTAATGATGAGCGTGAGGCCATGGTGCTAAATAAACCTAAGCCGCCTAGTGGGCTAGTGTATTCTGAGTTTAACCCAGATAGGCATGTGATAGATAACTTTAAGTATAGTCCATCCATGGGCGGGCGTATCGCTATAGACTGGGGCTTTAGGAAGCCTAGCGTACTAGTTATAGTCTATGATGAGGTTAGGGAAGCATCTATAGTGGTACATGAGATTAACCCGCAAGAGGTCACTATAGAGCAGCTAAGTACAATGATCCTACAAGTAGCATGGCCACGGTCTATGCAGTCATCCGCACCAGGTAAAAGAATATGGATAGATACGGGCGTGGCAGATAAAGCGGGGCGGGCTAGGTCGGACCATACGGGGCTTAGTGCTTTTAGGCTTATCCGTAAAACGCCTAGTGAGGGTGGCATAGGCTTGCCCCTACGCTCTACGACTGACCCTGTAAGGATAGATATTTTAAACGGGGTGCAAAGATTAAAGCGGGCATTTAATAGTAATAAGTATCTTATCACTCGTGAGGTGTGGGAACGGGGGGAGCGGGCCACGGGCAATAGCTTAAGGAAAGCATTATTAAGTTACGCATGGGATACTAAAGAGCAACCTAAGAAAGATGGGCGAGAGGACCCTTTAGACGCTTTGCGGTATGATTGCATATTTCATCACTGGACAGAGTCACACCGCAGCTACACACCACGGGCTAAACGCATTAACAAAGATGTTAAAGTAGGCTCAGCTAAGACTAGGAGCTTTTAATGATAATACATGGCGATAGCTTGCATGAGCTTACTAAGCTAGATGATAACTCTATAGATGCTGTGGTGAGTGATCCGCCTTATGGATTATCCAATATCTCACATAGTGCCCTGATGTCATGTCTTAAAGAGTGGGCACTAGGTAACTATAGTTACTTACCCGCTGCTAAAGGCTTCATGGGTAAATCATGGGATGGCTTCGTGCCACCGCCCGCCTTATGGCGTGAGGTATATAGGGTAATGAAGCCTGGGGCACATGCTCTAATCTTTGCGGGGTCACGTACTCAAGACTTAATGGGGCTATCTTTGAGGGTTGCGGGCTTTGAGATTAGAGATGTTTTACAGTGGCTATATGGTAGCGGTTTCCCTAAGTCTCATGATGTTAGTAAGGCTATTTATAAAATTAAAGGGGCTAATAAGTATGATGGATGGGGCACAGCATTAAAACCCGCTTATGAGCCTATCCTTTTAGTACGCAAGCAACTTATAGGCAGTGTAGCTGAGAATGTTTTAAAGCATGGTACAGGGGGCATAAATATAGATGCTTGTAGAAAGCAGACAGGGGAGGTTTTACATGAGGGGGGTAAAGCAAAGCCTCATCATATATTTCGACATACAAACTATGTACAAAACAATAAAGGCCGCTACCCCATGAATATTATACTAGATGAGCATGCAAGCAACCTGCTAGATATTCAAGCCCCTAGTGTAAACAGATTCTTTTATTGTGCCAAGGCGCAACCTAACGAACGCCAGGCGGGGCTAGATGGGCTTAGAAAAAAAACAAATGCAGAGCTTACAGGCAGAAAAGAGGGATCTGCGGGCTTAGTTATGAAACATAAAGATGGTAGTAAGAAAGCTAACCCCTACGCAGGTATAAGCGGGCAGCAACCTAAAGCTAACATCCATCCTACGGTTAAGCCTATTGAGCTAATGAAGTACTTATGTAAGCTAATCACCCCGCCAGGTGGCACAATATTAGAGCCATTCTTAGGCAGTGGCACCACGGCTATAGCAGCTAACTTGCTAGGCTTTGAGTGCATAGGCATAGAGCGTGAGTTAGAATATGTTAAGGTGGCTGAGGCTAGGCTTAAATATTGGACGCTAAACTATGAGCCTATCTATAGTGATGTTAAAGAAGATAAACAAGATACACAACTAGAGTTATTTTAAAATGAATGATGAGATACTAAAACTATATGAAAACAAGTTTATGCTTAAGCAAGCTATGCGACTTACTAAGAACATAGATAAAGCACATGACCTGGTGCAAGACACACTAATTAAGATTATAGATAATGCTGATAAGTACACAGCTAGCAAGGGCACCCCCACGGGCTTTGTAACTGTAGTCATGCGGCGTATACATTTAAATAATGTGCGTCATGTTGGCATAGTTGCTAGAGCGTTAGAGACATATGCGGCTAGACAAGATGAGCCCATTCATGATGCTACTCAGTATGTATATTGTAGGCAGCTCATAGCCCGCAGTAAATATAAAGAGATACTTAAGTTTAAAGCTTTAGGATATACCGCCCAAGATATAAGTAAAATTATAGGCATGAATCATAATACTATATTCTCACATACTAGAGTGATGCGTGAAGATCTGGCTAACTTAGGATAAAAAAAAAGAGCCATGACCGTAGGAAGTTTAGCTCTTTTCTTTCGCCTCACAGGGAGACCTAATCTTATATGTGATTATCTTTTATCACACTTAAAGCATGGGGTCAAGCATGAATATTAACACAGCTAACACTATCACAGAGCTAGCACGCAAGATGCTAGTAGATGCTAAAGATAATTTTACTCAAGAGGAATACATAGACAGTGTTAAGCTGTTTTGTGACATAGTGAGTAATTTATTACCCCCTAATATTGACAAAGCTTTAGAGGATAGTAATAATAGTCTTAAATAGAGTGGGTAAAAAGTAACCCACGTTTAAGGGTTACTATGAATAATAGAAATACTAAACACTTAAAAGCACGCTATCCAAATTTTAGAACCTACGGAATCACGGGCACACAGCTAAGTGGCGGCAGTATTTCAGGCTATGAGAATAATACACGGTTAACGGGGCTTAACTGGGTTAATGAAGCTGAGGAGATGCTTAGGACTGACCCCGTAGTTAGAAGATCATGGCACATGTTACGTCAGACTTTACTAAGTGCCACATGGCGTTTTGAGCCTGGCATAGAACATGACCCCATGGCAGAGGAGCTAGCCCGCTACGCTAATGAGGCGTGGGGCTTTGATGGCTACGCGGGCCAAATGTCTATGTCATGGGAGGAGCAATTAGCTTATTTATTTGAATATGTACCACTAGGCTATAGATATGCTGAGGAAGTTTATAAAGTGGGGCTTGATAGTGAGGGCCGTACAAAGATATGGCTAGACTATTATGCGGACCGTGAACCCTCAGCACATAACGAGTGGCTTAGTAGAGATGGGCAGCATTTAGACGGGGTGCTTCAAAATACGGTAGGCATCACTAAGATACCTAAGCCCATACCAGCTAATAAGCTACTACTTCTCACGCTTAATAAGACGGGCTCTAATTTTGAGGGCGTAGGAATGTTACGCCCTGTATGGTGGTGGTGGCGTACTAAGCAACGTGTAAGTAATATGATGTGCGTGGGCTTAGATAGATGGGCTATCCCTACACCCAAAGTAACTGTAGATAGATCAGTAGCAGAGCTACAAGGGCTTAATGATTCTGATATAGACGCCATGGTAAATGATGCGGAGGCACAGGCTCAAGCATTCTTAGCCGCTGAGCAAGCATATTTAATAGAGAATGCCGCCGTTAAGTTTGATAGCTATAGCACTACCCCTTATCTATATTCTCAGGGCCCGCTAGATATTATTAAAGAGTGTGACAATCAAATTAGTCAAGCATTCTTAGCACAGTTTGCTAACCTAGGTATAACAGATACAGGCTCACGCTCAGTGGGTGAAGTTCACTTATCCATGTTTAGACGTGCCGCTATTAACTTATGTGACATAGTAGCTAGTAGAGTAAGTGGCGTAGATAGAAGCGGGGCGGGCACCATAGGCCGCTTGATTAAGTTTAACTATGGTGCGGTAGAAGCTAGCAAGTTACCCCGCTTAGTGCACACGGGGCTAGATACAGATGATTTGGCAGAGTCCTTGGGAATGTTAGGGCCGTTAGTTCAATATGGATTATTAACACCAGATGACGAATTAGAGCGGGCTATACGTGAAAGATTAGGGGCGGGTGACTTGCCAGAGGATGCCCAAAGATCAGCACTAGAGAGAACTGCCACAGCTAACGCCACAGGCGGGGGGGCGGCTTTACTCGCTGAGCAGCTTATTAGGAGGCGGCGTAATGGTTAAGCGTACACAGGCACAGACGCCCGCACCGCCTAAAGATAGAATTAAGGGCAGCACTAAAAACCCAGAGGGTAGTGCTAGTGGCTCACGTGGTGATATTAAAATATCAGAATCCACAGAGAAAGCCTTGGTTAATCTACGCAATAAGCATAACGATAAGTATAAGTCACCTAAAAAGCGTGTAGACATGGGCAAGCTTAAGGCAGTCTATAGACGTGGGGCGGGGGCTTATAGTGTATCTCATAGGCCTAATGTTACAAGCCGCGAGCAGTGGGCACTAGCCCGCGTTAAAGCATTCCTAAAACTTGTGGGCACAGGTGAGAGAAAAAAAGCCTATACAGGTGATTTAGATTTATTACCCGCTGGCCATCCTCAAAAGTCAGACGCTAAGACAGAGGCCACGGCATTAGCTATGCCTCAAAAGTATTCACATATAAACTTCACCCCTCCCAAGGGGGCACAAGAGGCGGCGGCTAGGGCTCTAAAGAAAAGAGCAGAAAAGCCCCCCTCTCAGCGTGGCATGACCTCAGTAGGCTTAGCACGTGCCCGTGATCTAGCTAACGGCCGTGAGCTATCCCCAAATACAGTGCGTAGAATGCTTGCATACTTTACCCGCCATGAGGTGGATAAACAAGGTAGCACTTGGGATGAGTACGGCAAGGGCCGCCAGGCGTGGGATGGCTGGGGCGGTGATGCGGGCTATTCTTTTGCTAAGAAAGTAGTTAAACAAATGAACGCAGCGGATAATAAAACGCAATCCCTTAGAGCGTATGGTGAGGCTATTCTTTTAAGTGATAGCTCATCTTATGACGTGCCAGAGGGACTAACAGTAGGCAAGCCATTTAAGACATTATCACTGGGTCAAGTATCAAGCAGGCTCAGTGGTGACAAAGTAGGCAAGCCCATAGATCAAGATTTACTAACAGAGCTAGTGCGGGTATTCAATGAGCATAAAGCAGAGTCACCCGTGATTATTGACTGGCAGCATGCTACTAGCCCATTTCAAGGGGGCACACCCGCCCCGCCCGAAAGTGGGAACGCACTAGGCATGATAGTAGATTTAGAAATTAAAGAAGATGGCCTTTATGCTGTGCCCGCTTACAATGAGCGGGGCTTAGAGGTTGTTAAAAATGCGGGCGGAGTCTTGTGGTCAAGCCCTGAGTATATCCACGGCGACATATTCAGTAGGGGAGATGGCAGCAAGCTAGGTGAGGCCCAGCTTTTAGCTATCACGCTCACACCCCGCCCCGCACAGTCACATAACACTATTGATCGTATTACATTAAGTGAGGAGCTAAATATGGATGATCAAGTAAAAGAGCTCATGGCTAAACTAGAGGCTAAGGATGCCCTAGTTAAGCAACTTGAAGCACAGCTCGCAGATATGAAAGCTGAGAATGAATCTAAGCTTATGGCTGAGGATGAGAAAAAAGAAGAGCTTAAAGAGCATTATGATGATGATAAGTCTAAGATGGCTGAGCATGATGATAATGAGAAAAAATCAGAGGATGAGAATGAGGATGAGGACAAAGTTAAAAAAATGTCTGAATCATTCAATACATCCAATGTAGCTCTACTTAATGAAGTGCAAGCACTTAAAGAGCAGCTTAACACTGTAGTTAAAGAGAATAACGCTATTAAGTGTGATAAAGCGGTTAATCAACTTCTTAGTGAGGGCAAGATTACACCCGCTGAGCGTAAGTTTGCTGTAGATGCGTGGCACATGAAAGAACTACAACCCACATTTTGGCAGATGTTTAGCGAACGCCCCAGCGGTCAAGCTGTACCCCTACAAGAAGTGGGCCACGGTGCAAGCGGTCAAGAGATCTCTAAAGCTACTTTAAGTGAGAAGATCAAGACTTTAGCTACTGAGAAACAAATCACATTTAGTGAAGCTTTAAACATTGTGCGTGATCAAGATCCCGTATCTTATCGCAAAGCTTATGGAGTTTAATAATGAATAATCAAGTACATTCTTTTATTTGTGCTAGTGCTGTCACTGAGTACTCACTAGTAAGTGTAGACAGTAACGGCAAAGTGGCTATTACTACTTTACCTACAGACGTGGCTTGCATTGGTGTAGCACAGCGTGCCGCATCTGCGGGTGAAGCTGTGGACGTGGTAACAAGCGGTGAAACTAAAGTAATCTCAGGTGAAGCGGTAGCAGACCTTAGTGCTACCCCTCGCTTCTCTGCGATGGCTGGCGGTAAGGTACAACCCGCAGAGGCTACGGACTCTACGTTTTTCCCTACATGCTTTGTCATTCCTAACGTAAATCAAACGGGCACATCTATCAATGATCAAATCTTGGTAGAATTTAGACGCCCATCTATCCCATTAGCATAAGAGGAGTAGGATAATGGCAAGTTCATATAGCAATATCCATCCAGTAGACGAGATCTTAACAAGCCTTGTAAGTGAAGTAATCCCTAGTGATTCTCAGCTTATCGCGGGTCAAGTATTTGAGAATGTAAAAGTACCAGAGCGTAGCGGCACATTCTTACTAGAAAACACACGTAACTTTATGGGCTCACCAGAGTTAGACTTAGAGCGTGCACCTGGTGCGGGCCGTGCTAATATTGGCTCATTTGATAGAACGTCTTTAACTTTCAAAGCTAAAATCTATAGTGCTCAAGATAGTATCGCTATGGAAGATATTATTGATAGTCAATACCCAGGCAGTGAAGAGCAACGCATCGCACGTAAAGTAAGACGTACTATGATGCTAGCTAAGGAGAAACGTGCGGCGGATTTATTATTTGATACCGCATCATTTACTAACGCGACATGCACAGCGGTTATGGGTGGTCAAGTTAACGCAGCGGGCACGGATGCACTTACAGGCTTAGATAAGCTTAAAGACTTAGTGTTTGCGGCGGCCCATGGCATTAACCCAGATACTATTGTTTTAGGCCGTGGTGTAGCACGTGCTTTAGCTCGTAACCCTGAGTTTAGATCTTACTTATCAGTGGGTGACTTTACAGGCGCGGGCGTAGGTATTGCTAGCGGCGGTAGCTTAGTGCTTAATGATAGTGCTGTGCAAGCAATCATTAGAGACGTGCTAGGAATTCCTAATGTCTATGTAGGTCAAGCACGCCGTGAAACTGCGGTACCTGGTGCGACATCCTCAGAAGCTCAGATTTGGAATGATGCTTACATCTTCTGTGGTATCCTTAAAGGTAGTGATGCTATCGTACAAAAAAGCGGTAATGTCAAAGGTATGCCTGTGGCTGCTCTTAACTTTGACTTTGGCAACATGGTAGCGGGTCAATATGATTCACTAGACGCTACCCGCCGCTATGTCTACGCAGAGGAAGTACAACAGTTTAAAGCTATTGACTCTACCCTTGGTTACATCTTAACATCTTGCATTTAATGTAGTGAGTAACCATGTGTGATAGTGCAACCCCCACATTATTAAGTGAAGTTGACGCAGATAAGAAAGCAATAGCAGACTTAAAAACGCAGCTATCTAACCAAAGTGGGGCACGTGCTGAAATCACGAAAGCTAAGATAAATGAGCTTAAAACAATTATCAAAGCTGAGAATACTATGAAAGCATCCCTAGCACGTGCTAGGGGTAGCTTTCTAAAAACTTTAGAGACTGCTATAGATGCCACTAATCCTTTAACGCTACTATCTCTAAGTAGAGATCAGCTAGTAGACTTCATACTTAAGGGGGGCATGGGTATAGCAGTGGATGACTTTATTAACCAAGCTGATAAAATCACGCAGTCAGTTAATAAAACTATGAGAACAATACAGCCAGGGCTAGGCATCACAAGCACTATACAAAATGAGCTAGATATTATGCAGACCGCAGCGGTAGAGGGTGTGTTTGATGATGTCATACTCCCAACTATCACAGCGGGCGTGCGTGATGCACTTACAGCTATAAGCGTAGATGTACCCGTTGGCTCTGCCATGTCTGCTTTAGCACTCAAGATGGAAAAAGCACAAGGTAGGCAGCTCACAGAGATTAACACTAAGCTTAGTATGTATGGGCGTAGTGTGACTGCGGCGGTGGCTGAGGATGCGGGCATTAAGTATTATTTATACACAGGCCCCATAGATGGGTTAACTCGTAAGTTTTGCTTACCGCTAGTAGATAAAGTGGTAAGTGATTCACAGATGAGACGCTTAAACAATAGGCAAGGTCTTAGCGTAAAGACTGCGGGCGGGGGTTATAATTGCCGCCATTCATGGAGCCCCGTAACAGAGGGCTTTATAAAAGCCGCACAGCTAGACAAAGCTACTACTAAAGATATATCTAACGCTAATAAGGGAGCTAGGAAATGAAAAAAGCCGTTACGAGTCAAGACTACACTTTTACATGGAATAGCCCCGCCCCCATAAGTGGCACGCCTAGTGTAACTTTTAAAGCGTCTAGTACTGTCACTAGTAATCTGACTCACTCACGGGCAGATATTAGCGTGACTGCTATAGCTAATGATAGGCGTACACTCACTATAGCTAGTAGTACTAGTTTAGAACGTGATCAAGAGCTATGCTTTTTAAAGACAGATGGGGATGCTTGGTATAGTGTAAAAGTAATAAGGATAGTGGGCACCACTGCTATATTAGCTGAGCCCTTACCACGCGAGATAGACTTATCTAGCGCAGCGGCTTTAGAGTTTTCTACCTGGTATGTCACTGCCTCATCTGCTAATGTCACTAGTACAAGTGGCACTTATCAATATGAGATTAGCTACACGGTAGACTACGGACAGAATACACAAAATAAGCTAGATAAAGGTGTGATTAAAGTCACCCCTAGGCCCTTTGACACTGGGCTAGATCATGAGTCACTAGTTAATAAGTTTGCTTCACTAGGTGACTTAGTGCCAAGGCGTCAAAGTGATTTTAGCCCACAGATTAAGGCGGCTCTAGATGAGCTATCTTTAATGCTTAGAAATAGGCTTATAGATTCAGATGTAACAGAGGATGAAATCTTTAACGCTACTGACTTTGAGTTATGCCACGCATACTGCACAGCGGCCCGTATCTATGAAATGAATTTACAGCTAGATGCCGCAGACGCTATGCGGGCACGTTGCATGGAATTATTAGACCTTGCTCTTAGAACTGTAGATTTAGATTTAAACGGGGATGGGGTGCTAGATGAGGGTGAGCTTAACCTAGAAAAGTCAGGCGGTAAAAGCACAGACTTTAGGGCATCATGGCGGGCTTATAATAAATCTAGCTATGACTCTACCTTTAACCCCGCTAGGGCAATGAGGCACTAACCATGGGCGTTAAAGTAAACCTAACCTTACCCGCCTCAGTGTGGGAAGTGCAAGACACTAAGCGAGTGGCTCTAAATACCGTAGCCACTGTTAAGCGGCGAACAGCAAGTGGCATAAGCTCAGAGGGTATCCCGTTTAAAGAATACTCTACAAAGCCGCTTTATGTGGCTTACAAGGGAGCACGCCTTAAGCCTAAGGGCGGGCGGGTATCTCGCACGGGTAAGAGTGTATATTATGCGGGGGGCTATGAACAATATAAGCATGAGTCACGCAAGCGGTCTAAAACTAATCAAGATGTGGGGGGACGCACTCAGAGTGCAGAGGTAGACTTAGTACTTAGTGGGCAACTTATAAATAATCTAGTAGTACTAGAGGCTAGCTTAACTAAGTTTAGGATAGGACTTACTAAGCACGTTAGACACTATGGTTATTTTGTACATGAGAAGCGGCCTTACATTGGCTTGACAGATGACGAAATAAATATTTTAGTAGATGCTGTGGCCTATGATATTAGCCAGAAGTTAAGGGGGCGTAAGATATGAGCCGTGGCATATTTGAAGCTTTAGACTATATAAAAGATATGATTCAAGACATCTTGCCTAAAACAGATACGCACCACGGATTCATCTGTATAAATGATGGTAGCGGGCTAACCACGTCATTAAATGATAGATTTGAGGGGCAGAGGCAATTTACACTAGAGCTTTTAGGACTGCCTTTAGATGATGGGTCAAGCGGACTTAGTGGACGTAAGCGGGTAACTGTAGAAGTGCATATTAGATATGCAATCCCTAAAGAAGAGGGCTTTAAAATTCGCATTATGACTGAAGATGCTAGTAAGATTATAGACACAATAAAGGGCCCGCAGTATAATTTTAATACCACAGGCATTATAAGCGTAATACCTGGCACCTCACGTGCTGAGATAATTACTGATAATGTGGGAGACACTATAGGCCACCTGCTTATAGTACCTTTTGATTTACTTTACTTGGAGGCTTAAAGATGAGCGTTACACATAGAACACTGGGCGTAGCTCAAGAGTCAAGCTTTGGCTCACTATCTGCTACTACTAACTTACCCGACAATAGCGGATACACTTATATATCTATTCCATGTGAGATGGACCCCATTTTAATTTATGGTGAGCCTGTGGCTAGTGAGCGTAATGATGCTAGAGACGGTAATTACTTTAATCAACCTGAGCCAGACACCGTATGGAGTGGGGGCAATAGAGTACGCCGCCGCACGGGTCAAGTACAGCTAAGAGTAGACTTAACTACTATAGGCACAGCGGCTAACACATACGATGCTAACTATCTAGGCTATCTTTTAAACGGTGGCTTTTTAAATAGAACTAGCGGCATTACAGAAGCCACAGTGGCAACTATTACAGATACTAATAGCTTCACGGTAGCAAGCGGGGGCCCTACAGCTAGTGACGTGGGTACACTCATTAGCACTATTCTCAATGGTAAAGTAGAATACTCAGCTATTACAGATGATAGTGATGCATCTAGTGATATTACAGTTAGCCCCGCCTTTAGCTCTGGCTTTAGCGGTACTCCTGTGATTAGAGGCACTCAGACATATTACCCTGGTAGCCGCACATTTACGGGCACATATACTAACTCACTCACCTTTAGAGTAGATGGCGTTAACTTTAGAAGCTATGCCTATGGATGCGTTTTAGAGTCCTTAGCTATTAGCTTAGATAATGGGCGACTTATGGGTGACTTCACCTATCAAGCGGCACTTATACAAGATGATCATGGTAGCGCGGTAGGTCCTATTGAGCCACTCTATAACACAGGTGCCCCGCCATTCTTTAGAAATAGCTACGTAGTAGTTTCAGACGCCGCCCCCTCATCTCGTGTAAATGCTAGCACAGGTGATAAGCTAGGGCGTATTGAGTTAGACTGTGAAGATTTTAGTTTAACTGTGACTAATACATTAACACCACTAGGCACTAGTGAGAGTATTCTAGCTATGTCCAACATGGACATTAGCGGGGTAGATGTAGAATTAACGCTCACGCTATCCACTGTTAATACTACTATTGCTAATGATTATTTCAACAAAACACTACGTCAAGTGTTAATAGGTACAGGCCCTAGTGCAGATGGGGAGGGGTGTGCTATCATGTTACCCGCCGCTATGCTTACTAATGATCCTAGTGCCTATGATGTGAGTGGTAACGATATTGTTAGACAAACACTTACATATAAACAAGCACGTTACGCGGGTGACGTATCCGAGGTTAACGCTGCTAACTCACCCTTTAGATTAGCGTTAGGTATCTAGTATGGCTTTGCACTTTTCCACATCTACAAATGATCTTTTTAAAATAGTTGTCTCGTGTGATCCCGCCGTTAACTTTACAGATGAAAGTAAAGCGGCTTACTTTAACACGGGTGACTTATCACTATTAGATGTGGGTGAAGATGCAACAATCATAACATTAAAGCCCCTAGGGCCACAGGATAGAGAACGGGCAGAGATTAGGGCGGGGGCTTTTACTCGTAGCGAATTAGGCAAGCTCCTATGGATAGAGGCACCCAATGACAGAGTAGAGCATGCTAGATGGCATCATGAGTTAACAGAGGATGAGCGTGAGGCACTAGCTAGCTATGAGTCTTACATATCTAAATCTTATGTAGAGTATGTGAGAGAAGCACTTGTTAGCATAAATGATGAGCCCGCCACTATTGACATGATCAATAGCATAAGGCCAGAGCATATGCGTATAACTACTATCACAGAAATAGTGCTCCACTTACAACGGGTGAGTTTACTAGGTGATGTGGGAAAATAGCACTAGCCTCTGCCATATGGATACCGTTTAGTAGCGGTAGGGGCTGGGATTGCTCGCAGTGTACAAATAACAGAGGGTTAAGACGCTTGCGGGGTAACTGCGGGGGCACGTTTAAAAAAGGATTGCCACAGGCGTTAGAGGATGAGCAAGGGCTATACATGCCAGGCTATAGAATAGCCCCTAACAGTGGTGAGGCTTATAGTGATCTTAAAATTAGATCATGCCCCATAAGTAATATGAATAGACTAGCTCTCATAGTTAACAATTATTCTAAAATTAAAAACAAGCTCTTATCGTTTAGCGAACTATACCCGCATCCCACGTGTGCTATAGTTGAAAGCATAGAAATTTTAGACTATAATCATGAGCAGATGTTAAATAGAAAGCATAAGCAAGCTCTAGAGGAGGCTAATCATGGCTAAAGGTGGCACTATAGAAATAGAGGTAGAGCTTCAGGGCACACAAGACATAAAAGAGGGCTTAGGCTCTATAGGCACAGCGGGTAAAGCATTAGCAGCTAATATGGGCGTAGCTAATGAAAAGCTAGGCGAGGGGTTAGAGAGTGTGGGGGAGTCAGTTTTTAGCGTAGTAGATAGTTTTTCAGAATTAAAAAAAGGTATAAGTGCGGCATCTGGTGCGGGCATTAGTGGGTTTACAGCTTTAATAGGCCCTATCGGTATGGTAGTTACTGCGGGCTTTACACTATACGAAACATTTAAACTAATTAGCGGGGCAGCACAGGAAGCGGAAAAAGATGAGGTGGCCATGGCGGCGGCGGCTTCTGACTTACAAAGCAAGCTAGAGTCACTAAATGAAAAGGGGGTAATCCCATCTCAGCAAGAGATGGAAAAATTTACCATGGCCACTATAGAGGCTCAGTTTGCTAAAGAGAAATTGCAGGGCAGGCATGAGAAACTTACTAAGGTGGTTAGAAAGTCTTATCAAGCTACTCAAGATTTAAGAGAGGCTACTGAGAATTTAGTAGAGACAGAAAAAGAGGGCTTAGGTATAGAGCTCATTTTAGACGCTGCGGCACGTCAGTATAATAATGCTCTAGAGGCACAAAAGGAAGCTAAGGAAGCCCTAAGACTAGAAATAAAAAAGTACTTGGGTGAGCAAAAGGCACTAGCGGCCGCTATTAAAGAGGGGGCTAAACAAGAGAAAGAACTAGAGGAACAATCTGCGGAATCATTAAAAGCTAAAAATAAGGAGCTTATAGGCAAGCAAAAGGCTTTAAAATTGATGCAAGCAGAGACTAATCTATCTGAGAATCAATTTAAAATTAAAAAAGTAGAGATTGAGCAAGCGGCCCAGCTAGCACTTTTAAAAGTAGAAGAGAATGAAGAAAATCAAAAGTTTTTAGTGGGTCAAAAAAAAGCACTAGACGCTAGCATAAAGACATTTAATCAAGAAAGTCTATTAAGAAAAAAAGCCGCTAAAGATCAGGATAACATAAGAAAAGAGATTAAAAAGAAACGAGATCAAGAGGCCGCCCAGCTTAAAGCGGCTAGGGATAGGGCTAAGCGTGATGCTGAGATATTAGCTAAAACTGAGGAGGCGGCGGCACTGCGGGTGCTTGCTGAGAAGTCACGCATCACACAGCTAGAAATAGAGACACAAGAGGATAGCACACAAAAAGAAATTAACCTCGCTACCCATAGGTATGTAACACAGTTACAACTTGCTAAAGATAATCTTAATCAACAAAAGATAGCTATCTTACAATTTAATGCAGAGCTTAAACGCATACGAGATAAAGAGACACAAGAAGAGATAGCGAGAGTAAAACAAGCTCAAGCACTCAAGATGGATGCGGCTAAGTTTGACGCTCAGCAAATAAAGAACGGTTTAAATCGTGAGCTAGAATTATTAAGATTGAATTATGAGGAGAAAGTAACGCAAGCGGAGGGCAATGAGGCACAGATAACAGAGCTCACTAGGCAGTATGGTATAGATAGACAAAAGCTTATGAGCTCACAAGCTGAGCATATGAAAGCTGTATTTAGTGACATGTTCGTTAGCTTAGGGCGGGGCATGGCTGCGGCGGCTTATAATGCTATCTTTTTTAGTGACTCATTAAAGGAAGCCACTGCTAATATCATCAGGGGCTTAGGTGAGCAAGCTGCGGTAGAATCTTTAATGCAGACCGCTAAGGGGTTCGCTGCTTTAGCGAATCCGTTTACAGCTTTTCAAGCACCAGGCTTTTTTAAGTCTGCGGCTATCTTTGCGGGTGCCGCTACTATAGCGGGTGCCACATCTGCGGCTATGGGTGCGGGTGGCGGCGGTGGCGGTAGCATGGGCGGTGGCGGTGCATCTGTCATGGGTAGCCCTCAAACTGCACAGGCCCCACAGCGTGAGGAGGCTACTAGCTCAGCATTAACATTTAACATTAACTTTAGCGGGGCAGTTGTATACGATACACGCAAGGCGGCTGAGATGGCCCTAGCTGATAGGGTTACTAGAATAATGAACACTCAAAGACGCGGGGCCCCGCGTGCTAGGAGGGCTTAATGAATCCATCCCCATCACCTGACTTTGCCCTATTAAGTGCTGTAGACATTACCGCCTTTACGGGTAATTTATTTACTCGTACGGGCTCAATAAGTGCGGGCCTATTTACTAAAAAAGTATATGAGGATATGATCACATTCCTTAATGGCCGTGGCATGTCAAGTGGCAATGATTTACCCGCCTTGCTTTTAGCTTCCTCTAACTTTGGTACAAACTGGCACATTGGCATAGATGCTAATGATAAAGTGGAAATAAGTAGCACGCATAATTTTAGAATAAAATTTAATAGTGCATCTACCGCGGATGGCTTAACAGATGTTTTAGGCATTGGTACTAGCTTTGTGGCGTATAGTGGTAGCAGTGCGACAATAGGCAACCCGCTTTTAACATATGCAATTACAGCTCCTAATGACTGGCTAAGAGGTGAAGTGATTAGCTTCTCATATATTATAGAGGAAGTGGGCGGGGGTGCGTCTTCCTTTACGTGGAATTTTGCGGGCGGGGCTCAAGATTTAATCGTAGCATGTAGGGCTAGGGGTAATGCGGATATAGATGATAGTGCAGAGTGTTTAGAGTCTGAGGACTTATTTAAGCATGCGGGGGCAGATATAAGATGGTATTTAGATAACAATGGGCACGTTAAATGCTCATATGTGACAGCACCAGATATAACATGGAATAATAATGATTTTAGGAACCGCCTAGGCTTTACGGGTAGTGAGACAGTAGAGACAGTGAACTTTTATTCTGTGATCACAGCGACACACCCCGCACCTGGTGTGCTAAAACCTACGCGGCCTTATCAAGCATCTCATTTATCAGTAGAGAATGCGAGCCAAGCTAGACGCAAGATAAGTGGGGGCTATACTGCTAATTATGTGGGTACATACATCACCACTAGCTTACTCTTTGACTTAGACGCTAGGCTAGACACAGTAGACTTATATAGGCACTTTACAGATAAATTTATTAACTTCATTAGCGAGGGTGAGAGAATTAACTTTTATCAGGTGTGGGGGGACTCAAGACGCACGCTTATTAGTGAGAATGTTAATGATGATCAGCCCGCCCATGATTTAGTTTATACTTCCTCGCGTAATGGATACGAGGGACGCATAAGAGCTAGCTTGATTACTAAAGAATATGAGCTAGCATATCCAAGTAGCTTGCGGCGGCGGGTACCCGTAAGAATGAGGTTAGAGCACTTATGAGTAATAGCTATAATTCAAGTACTATTTTAGCGGACCCATCTAGCGTGGTAGCGGGTAGACAAGTAGATTATGAAACTATCCAACGTATAGCCAATGCTAATAACTATAGCTTTGGCGTGGGGGCTTGTCATAATGTGCTTAGTCAGTCATACGCAGATATTACATTTATACAAGATAGCGGCTCATTTACAGAGATGAGTGAGTGGCGTATACCATTGGCATCATTACAGCATAGCACACTAGAGATAGTAGTTAATTATAAAATACACGGTACGGCGGTAGGCTTAACATCTAATATTAAATTTACATTAGATGTGGATGGGGGCACCTCAAGTGTAACTATCAATCTGCCTAATTCTACTAACGGCATAGCTAATGATGATCTAGCTATCACTATGCCTAGCCCCAGTGCTACACAGGTCTACTACGGTACTCTTACATGTGAAGTGCAAGCGGACGCCGCTAATAATTCAGAGGTAGAAATTAAAAGTATCATGGCAAGATGGAAGCCCTTAACCTCACCACTATCTACAAGCATTTTATATCAGTATGATAGTAGCCCCGCATATTATCCTAAGGGTACTACCCGCACAGGGCATAACCAAGCACTCACATCTAGATATGGGCACCAGGTAATAGACAATATAGAACTATTAAGGACTCGTTTAAAAAGTTATTTAACATGGTCACCCGTTTATAATGCGTCATCATCTATATTTACTAATCCACAGGATGGGGCGGCTCCTGAGGTCTACCTTAGCATGGGGCATATAAATACGCTTATATCACAAATTTTGATAAGTAACGGGTGGGATAATATGACAAATAGAAAACTAGAGCTTCATGTAAGATATATCACAGACAGCATAGATAAGAGCATAGACTTTTTTAATAATAGTATTGAGCTAGTTACAGGTGCGGGCGGGGCAGTGCGGTGGGATGAATACACACTAGAGCTAGACTATGGGGCTTTATCCACAATAGGCGATACTAATCTATCTTATTATACTGCTATGTTAGATAACACTGATAATAATTTTAGTATACTTGGTAATTTTAATAATATACCTGGCGTTAAGTATCCTGCAATAAATCCCAGTAATCATGGCTTTATTATTGGCTTAGGCTTAATGGGGGTGTAAATGTTAATACAGACGGCTTATAATCCATTACCTAATAAGCAAGCATGCAATAATGGGGCAGTCCTAATGGGCTCATCTATTTCTAGCATGTGTGCCGCCCTATCTCAATTAACACATATTAAGTTTTTAGGTATGGCTAACTATCCTATTATGCGTAGTACCTATACGCCCTTTGGCGTAACCCCTAACACTGGCATACTATCCACTACTAGCCTAATTACTATGTCTAAGGGCTATACAGAGGGACATAAATTATTTTATGCTAGTACACCTATAAGTACTTATCTATGTGTTATCGTTGCGTATGAGAGTGGTACTAATGATAGTGACCCCTCAAGTAATACATTCTCACCTAAGATAGATATAGAAGTTAAAGCACTTAATGATAGCGGTAGTGGCTATGTAGAGGTAGCCACTGCGGACTATGGTATTAGCATGGATAGCACTAATAGTGTGCTTTTACAAAGTGCTTATTATGATGCGGGTAGACATGGCTATGTACATATTATAGACACTGGCATAAATATACCCCCCTCACCTCCTACAAACATTACCCCAGTGCCACCCCGCCCCCTCTATTTACCCGCCACAGCGGGGGGCTATAATGTAAGGGGGGAGGTGGTAGCTATAAATGTAGATGCTGAGGACTGTAAAATTAGACATGTGACAATATTAGATATTTATACACCAGAGGTGGCACCATGATAACTAGTGATTTAGGGCGGCGTGTATTTTGCTTACAAGTGGCGGGCTTGCCATATCGTTATCATAGCATCACCCCGCCAGCTAGCACTAATTTAGATGCTAATATAGCCACAGGTCTAGCCTATACAGACGTGCAGGGCATTATAAGTGTAGGAGCTTTTAATAGTTCTATAGATCCCAGCGGGGGGCTAGCTAGTTACTCACCACTATCTATAGAACTATCTATAAATAAAGATGGCTCATCTAGTGACCCTGGTATTATATTTGGCCGCGTGGGTAAAAGGTCTAGCGGAGTAACACAATGTAATTTAGATGAGGTGCTTAATTTTGATACACTACCGCAAACAATAGATATAGATAAAGATTTATCGTCATTATCTACCCCCCGCTTAGTGCACATAGGAAGCGAGACATTTAGAGCTAGTGCATTTACATCTAGCACCGTTACTGTAGATGAGAGGGCGGTAGGCGGTAGTGAGTATCAATATCATGCTATAAGCTTGCAAGGTTCTAGCGTGCCTATCTTATCTACTGAGATAACTATATTTAGAGGGCGGCGGTGTAAGCTATTTATAGCCTATCAAGATAGTAGTGGTAATGTATCGGATTATGAATGTATTATCAATGGCTTTATAGAGTCATCACCTAGCATAGAAGATGGGGACGCAGTGGCCTTAAGTATCTTGCCACTTGTAAGCTTAATAGATAGTGAGCTCGCAGATGCCAAAAAAGGTATCTCGTATTTATTACATGGCTTTCATTACTTTCATACACAGTCTAATATCTTTGAGTATGGCAGTGCGTGGGGCAATGATTACTTTTTACAGTTAAGCAACCCCACGGCTATTAGTGGCACACAAACGACTATAGAAGTAGATGCTCCTCAATTTTATTTAGATGACATCTTTGACATTAACAGACCTAATGGCGAGGGCTTTATAAATCCTCATCCACGTTACCCGCTGCTTTTAATTGGTGCTATAGAATATGCCACTTTTCCCATAGCGTTTAGTACAGTGGGCACACCTACAATAACTATAGATCACACTATAACGGGCTCAGTTAGTCAAGCTACTATATTAAGCTACTTTACGGGCACTAATAGAGGCTATGGCAAGATACCTAAGCGAGGCGAAATTAAGCGAGTTAAAATAGGTACTAATGAGCTTAAGGTATGGCCTGAATGTATAAATGATGCACTCTTTAGCCAAATCTCTACCACATCACATCAGGGCGTAGATGGCGTTAATCATGCTTTATCTTTTAGCGGTAGCTATTCAAATACTAGCCTACGGGCTACCCCGTTAGCAGATCAGCGGGGGCGGTCACCAGGTCACCAGGGTAAAGTGCATTTATGGTATAGTTCACACTGGTATAATCAAAGCCCTAATTTTAGGTATGCTTATTGGCCCACAGATAACAATGAGGATACAAGCCCCTTAAGCAATGAGAATAGATTATTTTATCCGTTAGACTATTGGAATGATGGCACTAAGCCTAACTTTGCGGGTAGCTCTTTAAAAGTAAGGACTATAGAGCTGCCTAATAGGCGTTATGATAGTGCTGAGATCTCAATTAATGTAGCCCTTGCATATCATCAGGGTAACGAGACTAGCATATTATTAGAGCAGTCCTTAGGCTTGCCCATCTCTGCTACACCTGGCATCTATTATGGCATCCAAGTACATACCTATGACTATTATCATAAACGTACTAAAACTTTATATTATCAAGCATCACATGAGGAGGCAATAAGCTACGGGGGAAGTACAGTAGGCTACCTATTAAAATTAAGAGGTAGCCACTATGAGTTAGATAACGGGCACTTTGGAGACTGGCAAGGTGAAGATAGAACACAAGTTACCAGAGGTGTTTTAGCGTATGAAATTACACCAGGTGAGATGATGCTAAGAATTTTGCAGAGTGGCGACGGTGGCAATAATGGGGCTTATGATACACTAGGCGTGGGCTTGTCTATTCATCAAGATAATATAGACGTAAATTCTTTTTTAACTAATGGCACAAGCACTGTGGCTGCTTTAAATAGTAACTTTTCAATAGATGACTTTAACCCACGTGACTTTATAGATGGCTTGTTAAAGTCCTTAGGCTGTATTATTACTATGAAGCGTACAGCTGGGGGCGTGCCTAAAATCACGTTAACCCCTTTAGCATCTGAGAATGATAGATTTATTAGTGCTACGATAGATGCGGGAGACTTCCTTAGTGATAGGCCACCCACATGGTCTATCTATGAGGATATAGTAACACAGATAGAAATTAAATACGGGTGGGATAATGATAGTAATGAATTTAGGGATAGCGTTATTTATAATAATCAAGATGCTATTAACAGATATGGGGGGGAGAAAAGCAAGATAAGTTTAGAGCTCTACGGAATAAGTATTGATGAGATAGGGGCGGGTGCGGGTGATGCCTATAACTACTTCCTCCCCATAGCTGCCCGTGTGTTTAATGTGCTTTCTAATCCTATGCGACTATGGACAGGGGACATAGGAACGGGTAAAAGCATCTATTTAGATGTGGGCTCATATGTTAAATGCACCTCACCACATCTAAAGGGCATGGGTGATGAGTATGGCATAACAGATGAAATAGGCATGATAAAGAGTATCAATCAAGAGCTTATGTCAGAGGGATGCAGTTTAGAAATTATTAAAACTGGCATCATATCTGTTAATTGGAATAGCACCCTAAAAGTAACTTTTGTCACATCTACCACAGAGTTAACAGTATCTACTAATGAATTTAGTGATGATGATACAAGCTTCTTTAGCGTGGGGGATGTGGTAGACTTCTTACCCTATGGCAATGAGGATGGGGCAATAACGGGGCTTAAAATTTTAACTATAGTGGGGTCGCTTATAACTTTCACTAGTGCTCATGGCGTGAGTACACTAGGCACACTAGAGCCTACGGTCTACACATCTGCGAGCGATGCACATAAAAAAGATGCGTATCTAGCTAGCAGTGGTATACTAGGCATAGCAGATGATGCACAGGAGTATAACTAGATGAAACATCTTACTAAAGCACAGCTTATAGAGCGTTTAAATGATGTGAGTGATGACTTGAGAAGATCTAATAGAG
>Ga0255768_10000887_pt1 | contig 31396 bp, 36 predicted proteins | sample 071ome_33_FD_179983 | JGI IMG/M metagenome (GOLD analysis project Ga0255768, IMG submission 179983) | Coastal salt marsh microbial communities from the Groves Creek Marsh, Skidaway Island, Georgia - 071412AT metaG (version 2) | ecosystem: Environmental > Aquatic > Marine > Intertidal zone >...
CTGGTTCGTGAAACCACTGAGAACGAGTCACAGAACTATGGTTACAAGTTCGGTCAAGAAGAAGAAACTTATAACATCGTTGCCGCTCACGGTTACTTTGGTCGTCTGATCTTCCAATACGCTTCATTCAACAACTCACGTTCACTGCACTTCTTCCTTGCTGCATGGCCCGTTGTTGGCATCTGGTTCACCGCTCTGGGTGTTTCCACGATGGCATTTAACCTGAACGGTTTCAACTTCAACCAGTCCGTTATCGACTCTCAGGGTCGTGTGATCAACACTTGGGCAGACGTGCTCAACCGTGCTGGTCTGGGAATGGAAGTTATGCACGAGCGTAACGCCCACAACTTCCCTCTGGACCTGGCTGCTGTCGAGAACACTCCTGTTGCTCTCACCGCACCTTCCATTGGTTGATAACAGAATAACAATATAAAGAACTGGGGTGGCAACACCCCTTTTCTTTGTCTCAAAACAACTTAACAAAACTTCAAAATGACTGCATCACTTTCACGACCTATTCAACAAAGGGGGTGGTTCGATGTTCTCGATGATTGGCTTAAGCGTGATAGGTTTGTTTTTGTCGGTTGGTCTGGCCTTCTCCTTTTCCCTACAGCTTATCTCGCTCTTGGCGGTTGGCTTACAGGAACCACCTTTGTTACCAGTTGGTACACCCATGGCCTGGCGAGTTCATACCTTGAGGGCGCTAACTTTCTTACTGCTGCTGTTTCTTCTCCTGCTGATGCTCTCGGACATAGCCTCCTTCTTTTATGGGGCCCAGAAGCTCAGGGAGATTTCGTCCGCTGGCTCCAACTTGGGGGACTCTGGACTTTTGTGGCGCTCCACGGAGCCTTTGCTCTCATAGGATTCATGCTCAGGCAGTTTGAACTTGCCCGTCTCATCGGTATCCGACCCTACAATGCGATCGCTTTTTCTGGTCCTATCGCTGTATTTGTCAGTGTATTTCTCATCTACCCTCTCGGACAATCGAGTTGGTTCTTTGCGCCATCGTTTGGTGTTGCTGCAATTTTTAGGTTCCTCCTCTTCCTCCAAGGTTTCCACAACTGGACGCTTAATCCGTTCCACATGATGGGAGTCGCTGGAATTCTGGGTGGAGCACTTCTCTCAGCAATCCACGGTGTCACAGTTGAGAACACACTGTACGAAGACGGTGAACAAGCAAACACCTTCAAAGCCTTTGACTCCACACAGGAGGAAGAGACTTATTCAATGGTTACTGCCAACAGATTCTGGTCACAGATCTTCGGCATTGCCTTCAGCAACAAACGCTGGCTCCACTTCTTCATGTTGTTCGTTCCAGTCATGGGTCTTTGGACTTCATCCATTGGCATCATCGGTCTGGCACTCAACCTCCGTGCTTACGACTTCGTGAGTCAGGAGATCAGAGCAGCAGAAGATCCAGAGTTTGAAACCTTCTACACCAAGAACATTTTGTTGAACGAGGGTCTCAGAAACTGGTTGGCACCAGTCGATCAACCACATGAGAACTTTGTGTTCCCTGAGGAAGTTCTTCCACGAGGAAACGCACTGTGAATTATCTTGCACCAGTTTATTTCACTTGCTTTGCGCTCATCGCTGGCGCTGCCTTTGCGATGATGTGGGGTAACATCAAGTCCATCAATGACGAGATGAACAAACCTCAACCTAAACGTCATCCAGAAGCACCACAACCTGGAGAGGAAGTTTTATATGTTGACTTTTCAAAGTGACACCGTTTTCCTGGCAATGCTATTATTCAGCATTGCCTTTGGTGTCTTACTCTTTGTGTTATCGATACTACAAAATAAATAAAGTTCCTTATACTCAAGGGGGTTCACACCCTCTTTTTTTATGTCATGACGGAACCTCATCTCTCCTGGTACAGACTTCACGAATTTGCCAGAGACCTTGGCAAATATAAGATCAGTCACAAAACTGTCACAAACAAGACTCACCAATCAGAACAAATTGTGATAGAGTATAACCATCGTTTAAAGGACAAGTCTTGATGGAGTATTCCGATTATTTGAATAAGAAGAACAGCATTGCCGAAGCAAAGCAAGCAGCAACACGATGCTGGGCAGTCGTCCTGGGACACGTTGTTCTTCCTCCTGTTTCATCTCTTTACTACGCAGCAAAGACTAACTTCTGGAAACCCTTCTGGTGGGCAACTGGTGCTGCTGCGGTCTGTGTTCCCATCTCCATTGTGGATGCTGGTGTGACCCTCAGTCTTGTGCCACCCATCACTTCAGGTGCTATACTGGTAACGAATGCTCAGGAGAAGCGAAGGAAACTTGGCATCTTCTCTCCCGAGCAGGCAGACCAAATTGTTTATGAAAGGACTAACTCATGAAGGAAACTGTTCTCAAGCGTCTCGTTGATGTAGTTGAAGCACTCGAATGGGAGGTTGGAGACGACATTGTGGTTGAGATTGGTGGTACAGTAGTCTCTGGTATCCACCAACCTGACACTGCCAATCCCCGATGGTCAACACCCTTTGGTGTTCGCAGGTACAACAAGGATGCGTTCATCGTTATTAAAAATCTTGACAGAGATCCATTCTCTCCCTCGCAACCTAATCCTGATTTGAAACAAGCACATGAGTACACAGGACCCAGCACCAAAACTAATTGATGGAATCTTTGAAGTGGTCAAGGGACGTTTCCTTTATCACTCCTATGACAAGGAGGGTAAGGGTCTCGTCTCTGGTCTTACTGAGAAGTCCGTTATTAGAATGACACACTTTTATCTCAAGGGTATCCAAGAAGGATGGCCCGAATCAGAGAAGACATTCGCAGGAACTGTTGGAGGTAAACTCTAAATATGAAAAAGAAGTTCCCTGTGGACCACGTTATTCTTGAGGATAAAAAAGAGGTGTGGATGAAAGGCAGCAGTACCCTGGCAATGGGTATTCCTGCCATTCAAAAAGAGTACTTTCCTGGTTACAGGATTTGCCTCTGCTCACAGGAACACTTTCATAAACTTAAACAAGAAAACAGATGACCTTCACAGTTTATTCAAAGGACAATTGCCCTTACTGCTCCAAGGTTCAACAAGTTCTCCAGTTGGCAGAACTGCAGCATGTGATTTATAAATTGGGTTCTGACTTTACTGCAGAACAATTCAAGAAAGAGTTCGGTTCCTCCTCCACCTTCCCTCAGGTGGTGGTTGATCAACAACCCCTCGGTGGATGTACTGAAACTATTAAATATCTGAAAGAAAACAATCTGGTATAATGGAACAAGTTGATCTCTACAATATGTACGGAACAGTTGAAGAAGCCATCGATTTTGCTTTCGAAGGTAAATTTGTTTTGGATATGTATGCTTACTTAAAAAGTTCCAAAGCAACAAGGAGAGATACTGAGGCGTTCATCGAGAGTTCCACTGCTCATGAACTCAGTGATCTTGTGACCGAACTTGATGAATACCTTGAAGGAGGTAGTGATTACAATCACAGATTGCTTCGTGAATCCTATGGGCACATTCCTAAACCCCAGGCAAGGAAAATTAAAAATTATTTGTATGGAATTTTAGAGGGTGCGTGGAGGTACAGTCATGACAAAAGACCTGGAAGACGAGGGAAGTCTTCTAAATAAGAAAACCGACGAACCGAAAATTAATCGGGGAGTTGAGTTATTACTTAGAAACAAAATCAGGAGAAGAGAGGAACCCAAAACTTTTCAGTTGAAGTTTGGGAAGATGTTATCTCTTTTCAAGAGGGAGATCCATTTTCTTATTGACTTCCAACTGGATTTCAAAAGGAAACGATCTTAGGAGAAAGTTATGGAAGCACTGGCAATTACACTCACGTTGTCTGTTGTAATGTCAATCATGTTCTTCCTGTTGGGGGGTATGATCGGTTGGTTAGCACGGGACTATGTGTTTAGGAAACAAACAGAGTATGTTCCCATGCACCCAGAGATGTTTGATGAGAACGGACAGTTCATCCCTGAAGAAGTAATGTCTATCAGATTTGAAAATCCAGAGGATTTCTACACTGAAGACGAATAAACAAAACACACCAAATACACTAAACTGAATTTAGAGATTTTAAATTTATGGCAACGACGACAAAAGATCTTGACGTGGCACCCAAGAAGAGAGCACCTGCCAAGAAAACTGCTGCCAAGAAAACAGCAGCATCTGCTGCCCCTAAGAAACTTCCACCCAACCCTTTCATCCATGAGGTTCTGGACGTTGTAAGTAAGCAACGTACCAATGCGAAGAAAGTGGAAGCACTTCAACAGTATGCCAGTGACTCCTTGAAGGCAATTCTCATCTGGAACTATGATGACACTGTGATCTCCATGCTTCCTGAGGGTGACGTTCCTTATGAGCGTAACGAGGTTCCTGTTGGTACAGACCACACTTCCCTTCGTAAGGAATACAGAAACCTTTATCACTTTGTGAAAGGTGGTAATGATTCTCTGTCGGGTCTTCGTCGTGAGAGCATGTTCATTCAGATGCTCGAAGGTCTCCATCCTTATGAAGCAGACATTCTGTGTCTGGTGAAGGACCATCGTCTGGAAACTCGTTATAAGATTCCTTTCACCGTTGTTCAGGAAGCATTCCCTGACATCCAGTGGGGTGGCCGTAGTTAATGTCGATTATTGTCCTACATGAAAACTGTGACCCATCCTTAGCAAAAGACAGAAGTCTTCCTTACACCGCTTATCTGGTGACATATGAGAAGGATGGAAAGACTTGTTATGACATTACCATGTGTGGCAAGAAAGTCGAACTGTTTGATTATTATTGGGATCAGTACAGAGAGGGGTTGAAAACCTTCGAACAATCAGAAGGAAGAGTCAACCCCAAGATCTGGGAGAACCCTGCTAAGTCTAAAGGAAAGAAGAAAGCATGAGTGGTTTTGGTGATTACAATGTGGAGTTTGAAGGTCTGGACATGAACAGTGACCAGGTTCAAGCACTCGTTAAGAAGTATAAGAAACTGAAGAAGTATCAGAAGTCCAGTCTCTTCGCAGTCAAGACCATGGATGGCACAGAGAACGTCATCTCCAAGATGATTGAGGAAGCAAGGGATGCAAATTTGTAACTAATTTGACTAAATAATATTACTGGTGTTATAATACACCTATCGTTCATCACATTCGCTGTTTGCGAATAGCGAATGAGACGCAAGTAAGTCGCGGAACGGATCGTTCAGATTATGGTTGATTTTCTCATCTTTTTGAATCTAATCACTCAAAGAGCACCTGTTGATCCTGATCACTACCTCAATTGTGAGCAGTCAGCATGGATGAGAGAAAGGATCCTACGTTCAGAGTTGCTTGATGCCAGTCAAAAGCTGGACTTTGTGACAAGAACATGGGAAGGAACAGATCCTTCCTGTAAGGAAGACCATAATCCGCAAACGACTGAAGGAACGGGGCCTAAAAATCTCATTCTTCAGGAGCAAAATCATGAACACACTCAATCTGATTCGTAAGCAGATCGAAAAGCAATCTGCATTGCACGACGCACAGATTCACGCCACCTCTTATCGTGGTGTCGATTATGAACTCTGTGGTCACGAACCATCTGAGACTCACGGCACTTTCTGCTATCGCGGACATACTTACAACAAGTAAGTATAGGTGTTATAATGGGAGGAGAGATCCTCCCTTTTTTTATGGAAAAAGACAAACTCAAAATCATTGTGAGGAACCTCAAACTCCTGGTGGATGCATTGGAGTCTGAGGTTTACTCGGATGTGCAATCATACACGAATTACCAAGGACCAAAACTTTCAGATTACGATGAGGTATGGGATGATGACGACGGATACCCTGACTGATTGGCGTTACTCTGACAAGAGAATGAAACTCAGAGAGGAGGTTCTCGGCATTCTCCTGAGACAGTTTGGAAGTGACCTAAATGAAGATGGGTCACCAAAGCACAGCAGTGAATCCATTTATGAGTGTGCCCATGACTGGGTGTCTCAGGGGAATGAGATCAGTGCTGGTGTGGTGGCATTTTATAATGCTTATTACACAGACTACGGAAGATACAGGAATGTATGATCAACTCAACTCCTTTGAGGAGGCACTGAAACACTTTGGTACTCGGGTGGAAATGATTTGTGCAATGGAGTTAGGTGGTAAGATAGATGCAGAGACGGCATACCAAAACATCAAGATTGAATTGAAATCACTTAAACAAATTCGTAAGAAAACCAAATGAATGTAAAACTGATCTCATATACTCCTAACGCAGAAGAGCATTGTGCTTACTGTGCAAGGGTGTCTAATCCAGCAAACCAAAATAATGAAAACTTTGCTGGACTCCTTCGTTACTGCATTAAGCACAAGCACTGGAGCATTTTTGAGCAGGCATTCATGACTCTGGAGATTGAAACCACCAGGGGTCTGGCAGCTCAAATTCTTCGTCATAGATCTTTCACCTATCAAGAGTTCTCACAACGCTATGCTGATAGTTCCCTACTCTCAGAGACGATCCCCATTCCAGAACTGCGACGCCAAGACACCAAGAATCGTCAAAACTCTATTGATGATGTGGATCCCGAACTGATTCATCATTATCGACTCAAGATGAAGGATCATTTCGACCAGTCGATGAAACTTTATCAGGAGATGTTGGATGATGGAATTGCTAAAGAGTGTGCTCGGTTTGTTCTACCTCTTGCTTGTCCCACTCGTCTATATATGTCTGGCTCTCTCCGTTCCTGGTTGCACTACATTGACCTGAGATCTGCCAATGGAACTCAGAGGGAACACATGGACATTGCCCTTGAGTGTAAGCGCATCTTTACCGAACAGTTCCCAGTGATTGCTGAGGCTGCTTGGGGAGAAACTAAATAGAAAACCTGGAGGAATTATTTTGGCAACATATCCTGTGAGAAATAAGGAGACTGGCGAACACAAGGAAGTCGTCATGTCTATCAATGATTGGGACCAGTGGAAAATTGATAACCCAGAGTGGGAAAGGTATTACGATGCCACTAACTCTCCTTGCTTGGGAGTTGAGATGGGTGATCCCTTCAGTAAGATGTACACCAAACACCCAGGATGGAAGGATGTAATCAGTAAGGCAAAGAAACAACCAGGAAGTACACTCAAACACTACGACTAATCAATGCCAAGAAAAGCAAAAGCAGGTATCACGACTAACCCTGTTCCCTTCGGAATGAGTAACAAAACAATGAAGAGAAAGAAGCCAATCAATCTTGATTACATGAAAAAGATTGAACCGCTTACCGAAAATCAAGAAAAGTATTTCGAGAGTTATAAGTTAGATAAAAACCTGGTTGCTTACGGGTGTGCAGGAACGGGCAAGACATTCATCACACTTTACAATGCAATTAAAGAGGTTCTGGACCCCAAGTCCCCTTACGAAAAGATTTATATCGTTAGGTCTCTTGTCGCTACCCGTGAAATTGGTTTTCTTCCTGGTGATCATGAAGACAAATCTTCACTTTATCAAATTCCCTACAAGAATATGGTAAAGTACATGTTTGAGATGCCTGATGATGCAGCATTTGAAATGTTGTATAATAATCTGAAGGCACAGGGAACGATTAGTTTCTGGAGCACCTCATTCATTCGTGGAACCACCTTCGACAATGCTATAATCATTGTGGATGAGTTCCAAAACTTGAACTTCCACGAACTCGATTCCATCATCACCCGAATCGGTATCGATTCTAAGATCATGTTCTGCGGTGACGCAACTCAAACAGACTTGGTGAAGACAACTGAAAAGACTGGCATCATGGACTTCATGAGAATCATCCAAGCAATGCCTTCCTTTGATGTTGTTGAGTTTCAAGCAGAGGACATCTGCAGAAGTGGTTTGGTGAAAGAATACATCATGGCTAAATTACAACTCGGTTTATGACCTTCAAACACGTTGACATTGACATCCCAACATTGGATCGACAGACCATTGATGGGGTTCGTTATTATGATGCTCCTGATGGACAGAAGTTGGTTTCTGTTACCTCTGTGATCAGTCACATCAAACGGGAGTTCTTTCGTAAGTGGCGTGAACGTGTTGGAGAGGAAGAAGCAAATAAGATCACCAAGAAAGCAACCAGTCGGGGAACCGACATGCACACCTTGGCTGAGAATTATCTTCTGAATCAGGAACTGCCTGAGGTCCAACCTCTTTCGCAGTTCCTTTTCAGTCAAGCAAAACCAAAGTTGGATGAGATTGATAACATCCATGCCATTGAGCAGTCTCTTTACAGTCTGCAACTTGGTATTGCTGGGACCGTGGACTGCATTGCAGAACACAATGGCGAACTTGCCATCATTGACTTCAAGACATCGAAGAAACCAAAACCTCGGGAGTGGATTGATGATTACTTCGTTCAGTGTGCAGCATATGCCTGTATGCTTTTCGAATTAACTGGTATAATCGTAAAGAAGTTTGTTATTATCATGTCCTGTGAGGACGGAGAGTGCGTTGTTTATGAAGAGCGAGACAAAGGAAAGTACATCCAGCTTCTCGACAAGTATATTAGAGAGTTTGTTGAGTTTAAGTTGCGAGAGTATGCCTGAAGAACAGAACCTGGAAGAACTCTTTGAGAACAAGTTTTATTGTTCCAAGAGATTCACAGAAGAGATTGAGAAGATCGCTCACACCGATGGAGGAATGAGTTACATTGATGCGATTGTGTTTTTCTGTGAGAAGAATAACATCGAAGTGGAATCAGTTCCCAAACTCATTTCTAAACCATTGAAAGAGAAACTGAAGGCAGAGGCACAGACTCTGAACCTTTTGCGTCGTACATCCCACGCAAAGTTGCCCCTGTGATTCCTAAAGTGTCTCCCTTCGACGCCTACAAACAATATCTCTCGCTCAAGAACCATTTCACAAAACAGAAGTATGATTACCACAAATATTGTGGTAAGTCTCGTGCAACAATAAACTCTTTCTACAAACGTAAAGATCGTTTCTGGTTTGAGAAACTGAGTCGTCAGAAAGATGACAAGGAAGTTGTTGACTTTTTTGTCTCTAACTTTGTCTCCTGCACTGATCCACAGACTCTCTGGATTGGAGAGATGATTCAGACAGGAGAAGCAAACTTCACAGAATGGAAGAAGCGAATGCAATCGCTTTCTTATCACTTCAAAGAACAGACATCCGATTTGTTTGGAGATAAGAACTTTGATTCTGTTTTTTCCATTGACGGGACAAAACATCCTGTTATAATAAGAGAACACCTGCAGAACAACGTCTCTCTGGAGACTCTGATTCTGTTGGAAAAGATCTTAGGGTTCAAGAAGAACTTCGATAAGAAACTCCAAGATCCTGTGTGGGAATTTCTCTCGATGCGAATGGAAAAGTATTCTCCATTCCTAAATATCGATGTATTCCATTATAAAAAGATCCTTAAGGAGGTCGTGCTGACACAATGACATTTTTTGAATCCGACATCGTACAACAAGAGATGGAGGAGATCGCAAGACTTCAAGAGGAGATCTATGGAATGGTATTCAAATTCCCTTCCATGGATAAAGAGGAGAAGATGAAGCACGTTGAGTTGCTGAGTAATCTCCTGAAAAAACAGCAAGTCCTTTACACAAGGATGAGTCTGTCTGATGACCCTGAAGCAAAGTCAATGAAGGAAAACATCATGAGGTCTGCACAAGACCTTGGTTTCCCTCCCGATGTTGACATTGCTTATGTCTTCAATAACATGACGAAAGTCTTGGATGAAATGAGAGGATCAATTGAGCGATCCTAACCTTTGTGACATAATAATGGAGTACACAAAGGCCAAATCTTAACTAATAGGTACACACATGTCGTTTTCTAATCTGAAAAAGCAATCCTCTCTCGGTTCACTGACCGCCAAACTGGTCAAGGAAGTTGAGAAGTCTAATAATCCACAAAGTTCGTCTGGGGCAGACGAGCGTCTCTGGAAACCCGAAATGGACAAGACTGGCAACGGGTTTGCCGTCATCCGTTTCTTGCCCGCACCTAACGGTGAAGACCTCCCCTGGGCAAAGGTATGGAGTCATGCCTTCCAAGGTCCTGGTGGTTGGTACATTGAGAATTCTCTGACCACGCTGGGTCAAAAGGATCCGCTGGCAGAATACAACCGCACTCTTTGGAATTCTGGACTGGATTCTGACAAAGAGATTGCCCGTAAGCAAAAGCGTAAGTTGTCTTATTATGCCAACATTTATGTTGTGAAGGATCCTGCCAATCCTCAGCACGAAGGTAAAGTCTTTCTGTTCAAGTTTGGTAAGAAGATCTTTGACAAGATCATGGAGGCAATGCAGCCTGAGTTTGATGATGAAACTCCCATCAACCCCTTCGACTTCTGGCAGGGTGCCAACTTCAAACTGAAGATCGTGAAGAAGGATGGTTACTGGAACTACGATAAGTCTGAGTTCGCATCCGCTGGTCCTCTGCTTGAAGATGATGATGCTCTGGAAGCACTGTGGAATAAAGAGTATTCCCTGACTGCTTTCACTGAAGCATCCAACTTCAAGTCTTATGAAGACCTGGAGCGTCGTCTCAACGCTGTGCTCAACCGCAACGTCACTGCACCTGTCCGTCAGGAAGTGACTCCTGCTGAACTGGAGGAGCGTTCTTATCAACCCACCTTTGAGAAGAAGGTTGAGGTTGAAGACGACAGTGACTATGGTGTCCCTCAGACATCACTCGCTGACAGTGAGGACGATGCACTAAGTTACTTCGCTAAGTTGGCTGAATCCTGAGGGAAAATCAGCTTTTGATTTCAAAATAGCCCAGAAATTTTTTCTGGGCATTTTTTGTGCCTATTACTTTTTCTACGTGTATAATCTGATGTTATCTCCGCGTGTAACCGATGGAGAAACGTATTGTGAGGATCCCTGTTGATAAGGCATTATCTCTTCAAGGTTGTCAATAATTAATCCGACATATTCTGCTTTGATTACATAAATGTTTCTTCTGTCATTTTGCTTCCTTTCTTCATAAGTGTAATTAGTCACCGCATAAGTGAAAGAAGTCGAAATTCTCTCTTCTCCCAATCCACTGTCATAGTAGGTAATTGAGATGTTTTGTGGAACTTCGAGTTTTCCAGGGAAAACAACTCTTCCGACAGAATCCTTGATTTCATCACTTTCGTAATGATGAACTGCATAGATGTTTTCTTCAGATCCGTACTTTGAGACCAAATAGTTCTGGAAAGACTGTTGGTCCAAAGGCCACTCTTCGACCTGATTGATCACATTATTGGAAAGAAGCACCAACCAGTCAAGATCGGAATCATTGTAAATCTTGTTCGCAACCTCATCTGGACGCTCATCTCCAATAATCTTATATTTGTTGAAATATGCCAGATTCTCAAAAATGTCAGAACGAATGATTCCACGCTTGAAGAGGTTTTTGACCTCAACGTAATCATTGATCTTTTTGGCATCAGTCAGGCGACTGACGTACTCAAAGTTAGGAACGTAATCGAAATACTGTGCCATTGGTTAGAACCCCATATCGTCTGATTCGGTGTCAAAGTCATTATCATAAAGAGGCTCAAGTTCTTTGAATGCCAGGGAAATTTGATAAGTTGGCATCGAACCATCTTCACCATAAGTCATGTATTCGGTCGAATTGCCGTATCTCACGTCAAAACTCGTTAGAGCAACTGGTTTGAATTTGTGCAAGAATGGGTGTTGTCCCGACTCCTGATAAATGTACTGAAGTTGGAAAATGTCAGGAGTGAAGAGGAATGCCTCAGATCCTGATTTTCTTGGATTCATACTCTTTTTGAAGAATTTGATGATTCTCTTGATTTCCGCTGCTTCCCTACTTTCACGGGGTGTCAGTTTAAACGTAAAAGCGAAGTTTCTGAGTGTTGGTGACTTGAAGAACAACTCAAGGTTTGGGTTGGCAATTTGACCAGTCAGTCGTCTTCTGAGGTTTTTGCCAATTGCCTGTCCAGCAAAGTATGCCTGCAGATAATTCTTTAGTCCTGGGTCTTCTGCTGCCTTTTTGTAACTTCCCATGAGGGAGTTGACTCCTGCTTTTGCCATTCCAACCACGTTTGCTGGATTGTCAGAACCAATGTCGATCATTTTAAAAGCAGCATCACCAAATGCCGCTTCGATGAAGTTCAGAGTTTCTCCCTCATAAGAAACAACATTCTTTTCTGCTAATCCTGCTTGAAGTGGGAGGAGAACGCTTCCAATTGCTGTTCCAAGTCTGTCTTGAGCGGTTCCACCAATCGCACTTCCTGGAACATAATTTGGGTTTCTTGCTCCTCTTGCTTTATACTTGTGAGAAGTGATTTTGAGGTAATCACCAGGGAACTGAGCACTGGTGTTGATGGGATATCTCATACTTTGGAACCCACCACTTCTTGCTGCCCTTCCTCCTGGAAGATCAACAGTTCCCTCAGTGTCTTGACCTGGAACTGCACCAACTTTTAGTTGATCATTAGGAAGTGAGGCAGTCCCGAATTCAGTTGGAACTCCATTGTTTAGAGACTGTGGAGGTTGACCAAAAGGATTGCCATCTGTAAATGATCCGTCATTGTTTACGACTTGACCAGTTATTGGATGTTGCAGACCAGGAATTTTGTTGTTAAAAAACTGCAACTGATTATTATCTGCTGCGATCAGGTTTGAATAATTTGACTTGTCGTTGAGGACAGCAGCACGATCAACGTTGAAGAGATTTTTCCCTTCGTTGAAGAATGTTTTTTCGAATTCTGTGGTTGTCAGTTGTGCTTGATATCTTGCTCTGTTGTTATAAAGTCTTGTGAAGAGTTCTGTGTCTTCGATTTCCCAGTTGTAATCACTCGATGAGGCAAGCAATGACCCACCAGTCGAGTTGAGTTCAATCTTTCCAGTCTCGATGTAGGTGGTCTCGTCTACCTTAAGACCATTCCATATTCTTGATGATGCGATGGTTGTTGCCATTTATAAGAACTGGTCTTTTACCTATTTAGAACAATTTTCTGATATGGAATGGTTCTTGCTTCTTCCAGTTCGTTGGGATAAATGAGGTAAAGATAACTTCCCAATTCTTCCCAAGTGTAATTGTGAAAATCACCCCAGTGATAGTTCAATCCACTAAACCCCCAAGGGTAAACACCAGTGCAAGCAATGAGTGGAAATTCATCATATCGAATTCCTGGTGTTTTTGCACTATATATAAAGGTATAATATCTCCCAACAGTGGGTGCAACCTCATAATGGTCTAACAATTCCAACAACTCAGTCATCCTATCGTCGGGTGTTCCACCCATGTTAGTGATGCGATCAGCCTCACCTGTTCCAAGTCTGTCAGTTTCGCTTCCGAGGTACTCTTCTTGTTTTAGAGTTTCGACGTTTGTTGCCATCTAAACCCAACTCCTCTTCTGTGATGATTTTGAAGACTGCATTATTATCAAGAGCAAACTCTTCCGCTGCTTTCCATTTTGCTTGATTGACAGCATATTGAGCACACTCATAAAGATAAGATTTAGTGACTCTTTTACCCTGAACAGGAGCAGAGCACTGCTTCTTTGGTTTCACCTCAACAATCCAGTTTTTGATTGTTCCGTCTGCTTGTTTTACCTTACAGAGGAAGTCAGGATAATAACGATGAACTCTCCCATCAGTTGGTTTTATGTAAGGGATGCTAAACTCTTCACTTGCCCACTGAAGGACACTTTCATTTGTGTCGCACCACATACAAAAGCGTCGTTCCCAGGATGAACGACAAATAATGTTATTTGGGTTTCCCTGATACTTAGATGGGTTACTCGGTTTGAAAAGTGATTTACAACTCTCCGCCATACCCACTAAATAATCACATAAGTATCCATATTTATAAATGGCATCCACAGGATCTGGTGCGCCAAGACCACGCAGAGTTGGAACGACAGAACTCACCAGTCGATTTCTAAATCTCGCACAAACTTCTGTCTTCACAGTTAAGATTCAACCACCTGCTCTGGTTGCTGCTTATCTGAATGAAAGAGGTGTCAATTATGCAGCAGATGGTGAGGGAATCGAACTGCAGTGCACTGAGACAAGACTCCCAGGTCATAAGTTGAGCACAATCGATGTTGCCAATGATTACATCGGTGTGTCTGAGAAAATGGCATACAGACAAGCATATGATGAAGCAATTCAATTCACATTCAATGTGAATTATAAGTATGATGTTGTTCAGTTCTTTGAGGGGTGGATTGATTTCATTGCTGGAAAGAACGCACAAGACCAGAATGCTTATGTTGACAGGTATGCAAACTACAGAATGAATTATCCGAAGTCTTATCGTTCGGATCAAGTTTACATCACAAAGTTCGAGAAGAATGTTGATAATCTCAACAGAACTTTTGGTCTCGGTGACACCCCCTCTTACAGACTGGATTACACCTTCGTTGGTGCTTTCCCACTCTCAATCATTCCCTCTGTAGTATCTTATAATAACAGTCAGATACTGTCTTACTCAGTTAGACTGGACTACATTCGTTACGTTTGTGAACGGAGTGTCATCGGCTAAATAACTCACCTGATCTTACATAATGCCTTTACCAACAATTGCAACTCCTTCTTATGAGTTGAAACTGCCTTCGACAAAGAAGACAATCAAATATCGTCCCTTCCTGGTGAAGGAAGAGAAACTTCTGGTTCTTGCTTTGGAGACTCAAGATACAAAGCAAATCACAACCGCAATCAAGCAGGTTCTGAAAGGTTGCATCCAATCCAGAGGAGTAAAGATTGAGACTCTTCCAACCTTTGACATTGAATTCTTGTTTCTTAATATTCGTGCGAAGTCTGTTGGTGAGATTGTTGATGTGACCATCACTGCTCCTGATGACGGAGTAACTCCAATTGACATCACTCTTGACATCGAAGAGATTGAGGTTCAGGAAAGTGAGGACCACAATAAGAGAATTCAGTTGGATGACACTTTGATGATGGATATGAAGTATCCATCTCTTGATCAATTCATTAAGAATAACTTTGACTTTGGCGGTGATGCCACACTGGACCAATCATTTGAACTGATTGCATCCTGCATCGATAAGATCTACAACGAGGAAGAAGTTTGGGCAGCACAAGACTGCACTAAGAAAGAATTGGTTGAGTTCTTAGAACAAATGAACTCCTCTCAGTTTAAGCAGATTGAAAAGTTCTTTGACACAATGCCGAAACTGAGTCACACCGTTGAGGTGACTAATCCAAAGACTGGTGTAAAGAGTTCTGTCGTGTTGGAGGGTTTGCAGTCTTTTTTCGCATAGGTATGATCCATATGGATCTGGAAAATTACTTCAAACTTAATTTTGCCCTCCTACAGTACCATAAATACTCTTTGACTGAGATTGAGAATCTAATGCCCTGGGAAAGGGACATTTATGTAGCACTTCTCCAGCAACACATCGAAGAAGAAAACGAAAAGATGCGTCAAAATGGCTAAGGTTGCAGCTGACCCAATCGAAATCCTAATGGAGATGGGATTCGACCTGGATGACATTTCATCCGAGGAGGGTTATCTGAGTGCGCTGAAGGAAGCAATCACAACCATTCAGTTTAAGACTAAGGGTGCTGGAGATGACAGAATTCTCACTCTCCTTGAAGAAGTAAAGAAAGTAAGAGCAGGGAGAACTGGAAGAACGAGGAAACCAAGCGTTGATGCTGCGAAGTCCTTCATCTCACCAAAGGCATTGCCTGGAAGTGTTGGTGTTAGAGGAGGAGCACTCACGGTTGGACAGACTCTTCTGTCGTCAAGTGCAAAGAATAAACAACAGCAACAAGTACAGAAGAAATCTGTCTTTGATGTCATTGCAAATTCACTCAACGCTGTTGCTAATTCACTTAATAATGTTGCGAAATCAATAACTGAACTTCTGGGTGTTGAGAGACAAACTGCCGAGAGACAAAGACAAGGTGCTGTCACCGCAAAAAGACAGGATGAAGAAAAAGATAGATTAAAGGGAGCAAAAGATCTTATTGGAGGATTGACCTCCCCAGTGATTAACACTGTCAAGAAACCAGCAATGGGAATTCTTGACAGAATTAAAACATTCCTTGGAAACGTTGCTGCTGGTTCAGTTGTTGGATGGTTGACTGACGAAGGAAATAAAGATAAGGTCTTGGGAGTCTTCAATTTCCTTGAAGAACATATGGGCAAGATTATGACAGGAATCATTGCTCTCCTGGGTATTGGAATTGGAATAAAACTTGCTGGATTGATCACAACTCTTATTTCTCTTACCACTACACTCTTGGGTCTTGTTGTTTCACTGGCAACAAATCCAGTTGTTCTTGCTGGATTGGGAATTATTGCAGGAACAAAAGCAATCGCAGATGTTGGTCAAAAGGTTGAACTTGCAGGTCAAGAACTCATCGGTGGAAAAGGAACAACAGCGGCAGGAAATCAGTTCTCATTCTCAGACATTCAGGATCTGAGAGAAGAAAGAAAAACTTTTATGACAATGAGTGGAATGTCATCTGAAGTTATTCAACAGCAGAGCAAACCATTTGATGATTTGATGGATGCGATGAAGGAACAGAAACGCATCAATGATGATCTTTATAATAAGAAACAAGCACAAGCAAGTGGTGATATCAGATTTGATAAAGTAATTCCCGAACTGGAGAAGAAGAAAGCAGAACAACAGAAGAAAGTGACTGAGTTGTTCCAAAAGTTGGGAATTACAGATCAAGATTTGAAACAACTTCAGATGCGTGAGGGAAGAGTAGAAAAAGATGATACTCATTTTGAGAAACCTGGAACTGGTCTTTCAGGAGCATTGTCAAACCTAGGTGCAAATTTACAAGAAGCCACATATGGCAGCGGCATGACCCAGGCACAAGTTGATGCCGAAATCTTGAAATCTACTCAACCAGGTGGAATGTTTGAGGGATATGATGTATCTCAACTGGAATTTGATCATGAACTTGGAATTCCTTCCGTGAAACCACCTTCATTTGACATTAAGTCCACTGCACAGAAAGATGCCACTTACAGCAAAATTACTGGTGACATCAAGAGAACCCAATTACAAACACAAAAGTTGCAGGAAATGAATCTTTCCGCTGTTGATTATTTTGGTGGTGGATCAACTGTTTCTCAGATGGAAGAACTGAAAGCTGCTATGGCAAATGGTGGAATGACTGCTGGTGCTTCGGCTGACCAACAGGAAGCACCCTCGTTCTCTGCGGTCGATCTGACGAACGATAACATCTTTATGACCTCTGGTGTTTACAACTCACCTTCATAAACCATGGCATTAGGAATTGCGAGCATTATTGGAGGAATTGCCAAGGGAATGGGTGGCGGTAAGAAACCACCAAAACCTCCTGAGCAACCACAGTCTGGACAGCAGATGGCACAGAAGATATTACCACCTGCTGATTACCGAAGACCAGATTACAAACCAGGTGAGGGTTATGCGACTGGTGGTGCTGTTTCCACAACTGCTATTGTTCCAGTCGCAAAACCCAAAGTTTCTAAGACTGGAAATCCTAACCTGGATAATGCACTGGAAAATGTTGCACAGAGTGCCGCAGGTCTTGAGGCAAGTCTGAAGTCTTTTGTTGGTTTCAAGAAACAAACAGCGGAAAAGAAAAGAAAAGCAGCGGTTATTGCCAAGCGCAATATGTTGGGTACTGCTGCAGGTGCAGTTGCTGGTGCTGCCCTCGGTTTTGTAAAGAAACCAGCACAGAATTTCTTGGAAATGTTCAAGAGGTTTGTGTTTAATGTCGCACTGGGATCTCTTGTTACTTTCCTTGTCGAGCAGTATGAGACAATCAAGAGAATTGTTGGTGAAGTTTTAGATGTAATCGAACCTGTGTGGAATGCTCTAAAAGATTGGGTTCTTGTTCCTGTTTGGAGTTTCCTCAAGTGGACTGCAAATCAAGGCGCAAAGATGGTGAAAGAAATTGCTGCTTTCCCACCAATTAAAGCAGGATTGGACACTCTCAAAGAAAAACTCAGAGAGTTTGAAGGAATGTTCCCAGAACTCGAAAGACAAGTAAAGTATTTGTCTAGTGGAAACATTGATGATGTTCCGCCAATGCAACAAGGTGGAACCAGAAGTCGCCCAGCACCTGGCGGAAGACTGGGACCTGGATCTGCTCCTGATGCCACTTATGATAGAAATTTGGCAAAACTTCTCAAGAATTATGAGGGACTTAGAACAAAAGCATATAAAGATTCAAAAGGAATTCCTACCATTGGAATGGGTGCAACTTATTATCCTAAGGGTTTTAGACTCCAAGGCGCTGTTAAGATGGGAGATGTGATTACTGAAGAAGAGGCACTCCAAATTAAAGAGGCACACATCAGAGAGCACAGAGGGAGACTTACAAGACAGATTGGAGAAGAAAATTACAACAAACTTCCCAATAATGTGAAGGCTGCTCTGGAATCTATCGTTTTCAACTATGGAAGTCTTGATAGTAAGACCAAAGCACTTGTGATGGAAGGTATCAAGACTGGTAATTACAATAAGTTGGCTGATGACATTGAGAATCGTCTTGGAAGGCACGACATGCAACCAGATGGTAAAGGACTCAACCAGCACAGAAGAACTGATGAAGCAAACATAATTAGAGGTGGAAAAAGTAAATTTGGAGTTCAGTTTAGAAGAACCACCATTGATGATGTTCCGCCAATGCAGCAGGGGCAAGCTGGTCAAGCATATGGAACTGGACTGAAGACTGGAGCAAGTCGTTTCATTGGTGGAAGTTCCGAGTATCACATTGACACTAAACTGAAATCAGAACTTTCAATGCAGAAGAAAGTTGAATACTTTGACCAGATGTCAATGGCATATGCCAAACAAGGAAGAGTCATTGAGTTCTCCAATCAGGCAGTTGCTGGCAGAAGATACGATCACACAATGAGTTATCAAGAGAAGGCAGCACTTCTTCAAGCAGCTGCTGGTGCTCACGCTCCTCGTGCTGGTTATGCTTCTTATGATTATTACATTCCACAAGCAAGTGAAACTAGATTCGGCAAATCTGCAGAGGGAGCAGAGATCTTTGTCCCAACAGAAGCAGGTGGATCTGTTCAGTATGGTTCTGGTGGAAGATATGGTGCTTACGTTGTAATGTATGATGCTCAAGGTAAAGAGATTGGGCGAACAGGTCACGGTGACATCAGAGGAGCAAAGTCTGGAACAGTTCAGATTAGTCCGTCCACAGGTGACACCAGAGCACAAAGTGTTTCCACAACTCCTTCTTATCAGAGACCGAAACCAAAAGTTATCCCTGTTCCCATCGATAACACCCCACCAATGCAACAGAAACCTGCGGGAGCAACTTCTTCAGGTGGGTTAAATAATAATATGTGGTCTCGTGCTAGCAGACTCGGATCCCTTTATCAAATGTAATGGCAAATCAAAAACCACAATCGGGACCTGGTGATATAAAGTCATTTACGATTACTTCTAATGAAGGGAGTAAGCAAATTGACTTGACCAATGGTATTCAGGAATATTACTATTACGAGAGCGTTCTTTCCAATTTCATCACAGCGAAAGCGATTGTGTTGGAAACTGGTAATGATATTGACAAAGAATCAAAGGGTGTCCTAGACGACCTTCCCATTCGTGGTGGTGAGAAAACAAACATTCAAGTTTCTGATGCGTCTGAGGAAAAGAATAAAATTGAAATCCCTGGTGGTCTTTACGTCAAGAATGTAAGAAATGGTTCTCCAGGAACACAACAAGAACTTTATGTTCTTGAATTTGCATCAAAAGAATTCTTTCTGAATGAATCTGCCAGAGTTACAAAGAGATATGAAGGTAAGATCTCAGACAATGTTGAAGAAATTTTGAATGATGTTCTTAAGACAACTGCAAGTGTTGAAGTTGATGAAACATCATTTGAATACAACTTTTATGGTAACACTCGCAAACCATTTTATGTTGTAACCACCCTGGCATCCAAAGCAGTGCCAACAAAGGGTGCAGAAAAGACTGGTGGATTCTTATTCTTCCAGACTCGTGATGGAATGTTCTTCAAGTCCATTGATGATTTGTTTGGAAAAGACGCAACTAAGAAATTCATTTATAATAACACAGGTGATCTGCCACCAGAATATGATGGAAACATCGTTTCATATGAGATCGCAAGCGATATTGACATGGAACAGAACTTATCCTTTGGTGCTTATAACAACAGGTCTCTCTTCTTTGATTTTTACAAAATGGAATATAAGAAAGTTGATTTTGACATTCAAGAACAAGAGGGATCTGCAGAGAATGCAGGCAAAGATTACATCAACGTCAATAAAGAATTCATTTCACAACCCAGTCGTCTGTTTCATATGTTGAAGGATCACGGTGTGAATCCAAAAGGTAAAGGTGATGAGCAACTGGATAACTTCAAACAACAACCAGAGGACAATTACAAGATTGAAGAAACAATGGTTCAGACCATTATGAGATATAATCAGATGTTCACCGTTCAAACAAATGTGATTATTCCTGGTGACTTCAGCATTAAGGCAGGAGATATGATTGAGTGTACGTTCCCAGAGGTTGAGGCAAAAGAAAACAAAGAGAAAAACAAACAAACTGGTGGTAAATATATGGTCGCTCACGTCTGTCATCGCATTACAAGCAATGATTGTTTCACCAGTCTTGGGTTGGTCAGAGACTCGTTTGGTAAGAAGGGAGGATTCTGATGGATCAGACTAATTCAGCAACTTTTAATCCACGCTTCCTTGGCCGCGGCGGATACACCTGGTGGATCGGACAGATTGCTAAAGAGGAAACTTGGAAAGAAAACATTCCAGGTAAACCCGTTCAAAGTAATGATGAGATGCGCGGTTTCGGTGAAAGATACCGTGTTCGCATCATGGGATATCACACAGATGACTGCAATGAAGTCGCTGATGATGAACTGCCATGGGCTTACGTTCAGTATCCACCAACCGCTGGTGGTGGAGGAAGATCTTCGTTCGCAAGTGCCAACCTTGCACAAGGAAACTTTGTTCAAGGATATTTCTTTGATGGTCCTGAGGGTCAGGTTCCCATTATTGTCGGTGTCATTGGTTATAACCAGTATCAGGCAATTTCCAAATCAACAGGATCATCGGATTGTGAGGCATTCAAACCGAAGAGTGGTTACACTGAAGAAGAGAAGATCGCTTCTTACACAGTAAGGGCATATCCTGGTGGCGGTGAGGTTGCCATTCCAGATGATGGGATCACAGCAGCATATACCAATAACTATTACATTGAGGACATGCTTGGCAGTAATGTCCTTGTTGACATGGCAAGTTGGGACGCAAGATGGCAAGGTAAGAAGGCAGATCCCGTTGCCAAGACAAAAGATTGTGAACCGATGGACACTCGGAGGATCACAAAGGAACTTCAGAATGGCATCCAAAGACTTCAGGAACTCCAGAGATCTAAGTATGATTATCGTTATGCTCTGACCAATGGTGAGATGGGAATCGATGATATGATTCGATCCCTGACCAGAGAATTGTGCAAACTGATGGCCTCTCTGTTCAAAGACATTATTGAACAGATGGAGAAAAAGGTTCTCCGAGAGACAAACAACACTCTGAAAAAGAAATATGACTTACTTCATCCCAGTGAAAGACCACAACTGAAGAAGCAAGTTGAGAATGCCAATGATCAGATTGCTTGCATCTTTAAAAAGATTATTAGTCAACTTGAAAATCTTATCTGTCAGTTTCTGGAGGCAGCAGCAGAGAGAGTCATTAATGTAACTGAGTGCTTTGTCAACAATGCCATGGGTAATTTGTTGGGAGCATTGTTGGGTGGTCTTCAGGGTCAAATTAACTCTGCTTTGTCTGGAATCGGATCCTTGGTTGATGGTGTTGGAGTTGGTGAAGATCTTATCAGCACCATCCTTCAGGATCCTTTCTCATTCTTGAAGTGTGAAGAAGACAACGAGTGTGGCAGAGTAAACGAGTGGAGTATCTGGAATGGTGCCTCTAACGTTGCCAACAGTGCCAACCAACTCCAGGGGATCTTGGGTCAGGCAAATGATGTTATGAATTCCTTCACTGGTTTTGGTGATGCTCTCAATAACATCTTTGATAATCCTGGTTGCGACACAGGCGCAAGACCTTGTGGACCACCAGAGGCAAGATGGATTGGTTCTGGTTCTGGGGCATTAGGAAATCTGATCATTTCTGCGGGTGGAGCAATTATCGGTTATGATGCTATTGAGTTTGGGAGCGGTTATGACGCGAACAACACTTATGGTTACGCTTATGATGATTGTGGAAATGGCAATAATGGCGTATTCTATCCTCTTGTTGATGAAGACGGCGGCATTATTGACATCGTAGTCGAACAGGGCGGAACAGATTATCTTCCAGCACCTAACGGATGCACGGGCGGTGATGGAAGAGAGTGGAAGTGTGAGAACGACACCGAAATCACTCACCCAGGTGGTGGTGACATCAGTGGACCAATTATTGAAGTTCCCATTCCGCCTGGAAATGTCATCGAAGTTCAACCAGGTGACATTGTAAATACACCATGCTGCAGTGAAGTGATAACAGAACCCATTGAAAATGATCCCACCACTGGTGGCGAAACAATTAAAGGATGCAGCACTCACGTCGTTCAGAAACCAGGAAGATTTACGACACCACAAACAGGGTGTCCTGGAAGAACACAAGGAACTTATCCATCATCTTCCGATGGTTCTTATCCCGTTATTCTTTATCTCTGTGAGATTATTATTGCTGAGGCAGGAATTGCTTACCAACCAGGAGATGAAGTTGTTATTCAACCTGATCTTGGAACAGCAGCTGCCATTGAAGTTGATGAGCAAGGAAGAATTATTAAAGTTCAAGTCACAGAAGGTGGTGAGGGATTTAAAGAACTTCCCAAAGTCTTTGTCAGATCTGCAACTGGGTTCAATGCTGAACTTCTTCCTAAGTTCTGTGTCCAGAGAGTTGGAGAAGATGAAGTTGCCAACCCAGAACTTCAAGACAAGATTGTCACTGTTATCGATTGTGTAGGTAAAGTCTAATGTCAGAATCAGCAGAAAAGAATTACCACCAGGTTCGCTACGGAACAGCAGACGGTGAAATCAAATTTGGGCATCTTCATCAGGATAATGTTCAATCTTCTGTGATGCTTCGTGATGGTAAGCATTGGAATCATTACATTACTCTGGATCAAACTGGAAAGAAGCACAGAAAGTTTGGAACAATGTGTGTTTCACCTGGATCTTTCCAGGTTCAAGCAGGTGAGGGTTTCACTGAAAAAGAAGAAGGACAACCTGCCATCTTTATGGATGCCAAGAAAGGTGACATTCATCTTCGCTGCCCCAAAGGTACTCTCAAGATCGAAGCGAAGAACGTTGAAATCATCGCAAAGGGAGAGGATAATAAGAATGGATATGTTACAATCAACTCAAACGAAAAGATTACTCTTGATGCTCAAACCATTGACATCAAGTCAGAGGTTTCAACTAAGATCTTCTCGGAAAAGAATGTTGAAGTTATCGGCAGAGCAATTCTAAATCTTTATGGTGGTCTTGTCGATGCTGCTGATGGAGCAACAACTAACAAAGGATCTAAGGGTGGATCAACAAATGAGGAGCAGAACAAACAATGAAGGTACCTGATTTATACGTCGGTAAAAGATTATTCGTTGGTGAGGGAAAACCAGAAGCATTAGGACGTGGACCCAAAGAGGTTCGTGGTTCTGCTTACATTGAAGGACCCAGCATTACTGGTACTCCAGGTGCATTCCCAAATGTTTGGGCAACTGTAATGATCTCTGGAGTGAATAACAGTGACCTCAAAGAACAACCATTTATCCCTGGTGCTCTTTGCACTGGTATTAACAACCCATATGATCTTGCTGTGGCTGGTAATACTGCCCTCCTGGGGACAGTTGACACAAATCAGAATGTGAATGTTGGCGGCAACCTGATTGCACAGGGAGAAGTGATGTCACGGTGTGGTGGTCACATCCTCTCTGCCAAAAAGAACTTTGACATCCCACACCCCAGTAAGGAAGGTTATCGTCTGAGACACACCTGTCCAGAAGCACCTTACAATGACGTATATATACGTGGTAAAATAAAGAACACAAATGAGATTCCTCTTCCTGATTACTGGCAGGACTTTGTGGATCAATCTTCCATCACAGTAAATCTGACACCCATCGGTGCTCATCAGAACATCATTGTTAAGAGAGTGGAGCCAGAAAGAATTGTGCTACAATCTCAAGGTGGCATTCCCATTCATTGTTATTATCATGTCTTTGCTGAGAGAAAGGATGGTGAGAAACTGATTCCTGAATATGAAGGAACAACACCAGCAGATTATCCAGGAGACAATGATCAGTATTCCATCTCAGGTTATCACTACGACGTTAAGGAGAACTCATAATGGCAGGATTTGAAACACAATCATTTGGTAATAAAGACTGTACCAATTTTGTTGGAGGTTCCCCCAATACTGAATATGATTATATTTTGAAAGCGATGACGGGTGACACTGATTACCCAGAAGATGCTTGTCCTCTTTATTATCATTCTTACTTTCAAGTTGACCGCATTCTGTTAAATGAACAACTGACTGGTGCTGGACTAATTAATATTACGGGCACTATCAACACAACACAAACAGTTACTGCTTCGCAGTCAATGACTGCTCCTATCTTCAACGGGAGTGCAACGACAGCAAAGGCAATCGGTGGTGCTTTCGACGTTCCTCACTGGAAGGATGAGAAGAAACGTGTTCGTCACGTTATTGCTGAGGGTCCAGAAGCAGGTATCTACATTCGTGGAACCATGAAGGACACAAACATCATCAATCTTCCCGAGTATTGGGAGGGTCTTGTTGATCCAGAAACAATCACTGTCACTTTGACGCAGATTGGAACCTCTCAGGATTTGATTGTTGATGGAATTGAATGGGGTAAGAGGATCAAAGTCAAGTCTGGAAATGCTTCCACCATTCATTGTTATTATGAAGTTTGGGCAGCACGTTGGATCAATCCTTGTGACCACGATGAAAAACTTCATGTGGTTTATGAGGGCGACAGTCCCGATGATTATCCAGGAAACAATGAGTTCTTCCTGATTGGTGGATGGGACTACGATCGCAGAGAAACTAAGTGGAGGAAGAATGAGACCTGAAACAAGAAAGTCAATGGAAATGTTGTTTAAGGCAAAGTGGAATGTTCCCACTGCTGCCAAGAACTGCAACTTGACAGAAAAGGAAATGAAGATTACATTTAATGAGTACTGTGTGTTTCATCCTAAGACTTACAATCCCACGAAGGAAGATCAACTCTGGTTGTTTTAACTTATGAAAATCAATCTCTGGTACTGTCAACACATGGGTCAATGGAGATGGACTCTCTGTCAGGATGAGAGACCCATCATTAAGATGGAATCTGGTCAAAGACCAGACCTTCGTGATGCGATGAATGATGTGGCAAACACAGTTGAATATATGCTCGAAAAAGGGTTATAACTATAGGGTGTGAAGGAAGTCGCTAAGGGGCACTCAGGAAACTGGGTGCCCTTTGCTATGCGATAAATAACTCATAATAGACTCACCGTGCGAAGAAGATGCCATTAAGTCGTCTGGATAATTTTCTAAAGAACGTCCGTGGAAATGTTCTTTATGTTGACCCAAACGGATTGGACGCAACTGACAGTGTTGAGAACACTGGTAACTCCCAATCTCGTCCGTTCCTCTCAATTCAGAGGGCACTACTTGAGGCAGCAAGATTTTCATATCAAGTTGGTCTTGACAATGATCGTTTTGCTCAAACCACAATTGTTCTTCAACCAGCAGATTATGTTGTAGACAACAGACCTGGTTGGATTCCTGATGGATCAATCTTCCGCCAGAGAGATGGTTCGAGCACTTCTTCTTTCCCTGAACTGACCACGGCATCTAACTTCGATCTTCAGGATAATACGAACGTTCTCGTCAGAGCGAACAGCATTTACGGTGGTGTTATTGTTCCTCGTGGTGTCTCCATCGTTGGAATGGACCCCAGAAAGACAAGAATTAGACCAAAGTATGTTCCAGATCCAGCGAACTCAGCAATCACCACAAGTGCTGTCTTCCGTCTGACTGGTGGTTCTTACATTGAAGGTGTTTCGATTCTGGATGGTGACCCCTACGGCACGGTCTATAAGGATTACACAACCAACACTTACGTCCCAAACTTCTCTCACCACAAACTCTCGGCATTTGAATATGCTGATGGTGTAAACTCAACGGACATTGACGACTCATTCCTCACTTTCTACACCTCCAGAACTGATCTGGACATTTATTATGAGAAGGTCGGTCTTCTTTATGGTTCGAAGTCTGGTCGCGGCATCTCACCAAATTATCCAAACGCTGGTGTTGACATTGAACCAAAAGTTGATGAGTATCGCATCGTTGCTCCTATCTCTGGAAGAGCAGGAATCAGTACTATCACTGCTTCAGGAACAGCGGTAACCATCACTCTGACTGATGAGATTGATGGAATCAACGTTGACACACCAATCGTTGTTAGTGGTGTAAGTGAGAGTGTTTACAATGGAACATTCATTGTTGACTCTGTTGTCACTGTCAACGCTAATGGCACTAAGGTCTTCACTTATGCCACACCAACAGCACCAGTTGACACCTCACCCACTGTTGCTGGTACCGCAGTTGAACTGGCAATTAACAGCACAGTCTCATCTTCACCTTATGTTGCCAAGACAACTGTAAAGTCGTCTTATGGTATGTGTGGTCTGTTTGCGGATGGCGCGAAGGTCAAAGGATTCCAATCCGTTCTCCTCAATGAGTTTACTGGAATCTCACTTCAGAATGACAACAACGCTTTCCTGAGATACAACTCAACCACTGGAACCTTTGATGATTCGTCAACCGTTTCGAATCTGAACAGTGATCCAGATGCAGTTTACAAACCTGCTTATTACAACTACTTCGTTAAGGTTGCTAATAAGTCTTATGCACAAGTTGATTCTTGTTTCGGAATTGGTTACTCACAGCAGTATGTAACTGAGAGTGGTGGTAGTGTTAGTGTTAATGGGTCCAACTCAAACTTCGGTCAACAGTCTCTGTATTCCACAGGTTTCAGAGATGAGGCATATGCAAGAGATGACGTTGGTTACATCTCTCACATCGTTCCACCTGAGTTCAACGTTGCATCAAACATCAATCTGGAATATGATGCCATTGATGTTGGCACAACTGTTGGTGTTGGTTCAACCTCAAGACTTTATCTCCACCAGAAGACAACTCAAACTGCTGCTCCAAGAACAATCGTTCAGGGTTACAGACTTGGAGCAAAGACAGGTGATCGTCTGAACACGACAATCAACGACACCAATTATTATGCTCGAATCGTTATGCCGAACACGCATAAGGATTCAAACCAAGTGACATCGGTCAAGGTTTCTAACATCGGTGTTAACGTCTCAACTGGTAACAGCATCTCCTCCAACACCATTACGTTCAAAGAGGATCACCAGTTCATTAATGGTGAGTCAATCAGAGTTCTCTCCGATAATGCTCGTCTTCCTGATGGACTTGAAAGTAATAAGGTTTATTATGCAATCACCTCTGGTCTGAACGCTAACCAGGCACAGGTTGCGATCTCTTACAATGATGCTCTCAACGGTAATGAGTTGGTTATCAACAACTTGGGTGGTAACCTGAGAGTTGAGTCTCGTGTTAGTGACAAGAGAGCTGGTGACATCGGTCACCCAATTCAGTGGGACTCCTCACAGTCACAGTGGTATGTCAACGTTGCAACAGCAGCAACCGACAACTCACTTTATCCAACCATTAGTGCTCTCGGAACTGCTTCTCTCGGAGATGCAACACCAAGAACTTACATCACCAGAAAACCAGACACCAGACAACTTGCTGATAAGATTTATCGTGCTCGTTATGTTGTTCCTTCTGGAAGTGGAATTACTTCAGCAAGAGAACCTCAAAAGGATTACATTCTTCAACAGTCGAATGATGTAACAGGTGCAAACAACACTGAGGTTGCGCTTCAGTTCAACCCAAGCAGTGTCACGATGAACAACGTGACGGACCTCAGAAACTTTAGTTTCATCCGTAACGCTGATTGGTCAGCTAACGTTGCTAATTACACCACAGAACTTCCTCACCGTCTGTCAGTTGGTTCAAAGGTCAAGATTGCCAATGTCACCAGTGCTAACAACACCACTGCAATTGGTAACTCTGGTTTCAACGGAACTTTCACGGTTACTGGAATTAACAGCGCAAACCAGTTCACCGTAACTAATGATTATGATGATCCTGGTGCGTTCTCGAATAACACTTCGGAAAGAACCACTTCTCTGCCAACTTATCAGAGAGTTGAAGCATCAAACAACTTCTATGTTTATGATGTTCAGAACATCATTCCTTATGTAACTGGAATTCAAGATGGTGTTTATTATCTGACCATCGTTGATTCGACCAACACTCCAGCGATTGCTCCTTTCAACGACGCTGCTTCATTCTCCTTCTCTGCTCCTGTTGAGGAACTTTATCCTCAATATGACCAGGACAATCCATCTTCCGATCCATCAGCATCAACCACTTATGCTGACTCTAATCTTCTTGGTCGTGTTGTTGTCGATGAGCACAGAAACAGCATCACGAAACAAGCATTCAATAAGGCTTATGTTGACTTCGGAATTGGTGTTGGGATCACTGACATTGTTTCCACAGCAGCTGGAACAGCACACACCATTTACACCTCTCATGATCATGGTCTGAATGCGATTACATCACTGACAATCACTGACGCTGGTTCTGCTTATGGTAACGGAACTGGATCTGCTGAGAACCTTTATAACGCAACTCTGACAAACTCAGCAACTGGTAAGAACGCAACGGCAAGAATCACAGTCAATGCTTCTGGTGAGATTACTGCTCTGAAGATTATGAGTGGTGGTACGAATTATGTTGTTGGTGATGTCCTGAATGTTACGGGAACAGCAACCACAACTGGATTCTCCACAGCGACTGTAACGGTTGCTGCGATCACCGATAACGTTGGTGACACAATCAGTGTTGCTGGTGTAACATCTGAAGGTTACGCTGGTTATAACCAACTTTACAGAATCACTGGAATCTCAACAGCAGAAGCAGTTGAAGTTTCTTCTGTAAGTCCTGTTTACACTAACTCAATCACTGGAGTTGGTGCTAACGTCACAGCAAATGCTTACGCACTTCTGACTGGTCCTAAACTGGACATCTCCGACTTTGTTGTCAACACCTCAGTTGGATTGGCAACAGTTACCACTGTTCAACCACACGGCTTGAGAGTCGATAACGCAATCACTCTGGGTGGTGCTTCGAGTGATCTTTACAACGGAACATTCGTTGTTACTCAGAACGTTGGACTTTCAACCTTCGTTGTCAACATCGGTGTCTCGACACTGAGTCCTGCAGTTTCTGGAACACAGAGAGCTTATTATCCTGGACTCACAGCACAGGATGGAACAATTAATTTCGTTAATGAGAACTTTGGTGGAAGATTCCATAATGTTTATGCTGGAATCTCAACTGTTATCTCTGCTTCTGTTGCTGACTCTTCAGTAACTGAACTTACGATTCAGAACCTCACCAACTTTGACTTCAACATCGGTGATTATCTGAGAATCGATGATGAAATTATGAGAATCAAGACGACTGTTTCGACCAACCCAGTCGCAGTCTTCAGAGGTCTCTTCGGAACGGTTGCAACATCTCACGATAGTGGATCTGTTGTTAAGAGAATTAGAGTTCAACCAGTTGAACTGAGATCTCCATCAGTAGTTACTGCTAACGCACACTCTTTTGAGTATCCTGGTTATGGTGCTGGTAATTACGCAACAGCACTCCCACGTCTCCAACAGACACAACTGTCCTCCACTGCTGAAAGACTTGCTCAGTCAATCGAATCTGGTGGTGGTTCTAACTCTTATGCTGGTTACAACGCTAACGGTGATTACTTCATCGGTAACAGAAAGATTGACAGATCGACAGGTAAGTCTTCTGCAATTGACACACCAGTTCCAACTAACACTGGACAAGATTACTCATCACTGACGAGTCAGGTTGACCTCGATCTCGTCAATACTGATGAAATTATCACTAAGACCAGCATCAAGGTCAGTGGTGGTCTTTATAACGACAACGTTTCTGAGTTCGATGGACCAGTTGTCTTTACAAGAAAACTGACCTCAACTTCTGCTGACGGTATCGAAGCAACCTCGGTTTATCTGCAAGGAAGTGCAACAATCTCCAGAAACTACACTGTTGGAATTGCAACTCCAACTGTTGCTGGTAACGCAGGAGACGTTGTTTTCAACGGTAACCCAGTAAGTGGCGGAATTGTTGGATGGGTTTACACCACTGATAATTCTTGGTTCCCATTCGGTAATGTTGGAATTGACACAGGAACAACCAATGCTGTCTTCAATAAGGTCGGTGTTGCAACTGATGACCCAGGTGATGCATCCTTCAAGGTTGGTGCTGGTTCAACTCAGTTCACCGTTGACGCTGATGGAGTTGGAATCGGAACCACAGCAAACGGTCAGAAACTGAGAGTTGATGGTGTTGTCGTTGCGACAGCATTCACTGGTGATGGTTCGGGTCTGACTAACCTCCAGAACGACAGTCTCTGGGCAGGAATCAGCACCATTTATCCAATCAACAATAAGATTGTTGGAATTGGAACCACGTTCCCAAGCACAGAGTTCAAACTCTCAGTCGGAACTCCAGGAACAGGTGGAACTGACCTTTACGTTGCTAACGACGCTTATCTCCAAGGAATCATCACCATCAACAGTGGTGCTGTTCTCTCGGGTGTGACGACGGCAACAGGATTCAGGTTGGATTCGTCTTCGGGTTCAATTAACGCTGGTGTCGTTACAGCAACAACACTGGATGTCAACAACAGTGGTGACAAGATTACGGTCACCTCCGATGGTGTTGGAATCGGAACCACACTCGCACGAAGTGCAGCATTGGATGTTGAAGGAGCACTGAGACTCAAGACTTATTATGAGATTCCAAAAGCAGTTACCGCAAGCGGTGGTGCCGTTACTATTGACTTGTCTGTCGCTCAGACATTTACTCTGACCACAGATTCAGATGTCTCTTACTTCGTTCTTCAGAATGTTCCTTCGTCCTCGGCAACCACATTCACTCTTCAAATCATTCAGGATTCCTCAACAGCTTACTCAATTGACGTTGATGACTTCAGAACAACGGGTGGTTCGACAATCGGACTCCGTTGGCCTGGAGGAGTTGCTCCAACAGTCACCTCAAGTGCAGGAGCAGTTGATGTTTACTCGTTCATGACATTTGACGGAGGAACCACTCTGTACGGTGTTATCGGAGGTCAGAACTTCTCATGAGTCCTTTAGCGTTTCATAACTTCAGGACCTTTCAAACTTCTCTGGATTTGAATGGTCCTATCCTTTCTTTCTCAGAAGACCCATCAGCATCCAATGCAACTCT